>Ga0315288_10003734_pt1 | contig 19409 bp, 20 predicted proteins | sample YL17G11_20_MG_FD_203454 | JGI IMG/M metagenome (GOLD analysis project Ga0315288, IMG submission 203454) | Sediment microbial communities from Yellowstone Lake, YNP, Wyoming, USA - YL17G11_20 | ecosystem: Environmental > Aquatic > Freshwater > Lake > Sediment | place: USA: Wyoming | collected... | reverse complement strand
AAGTCAGCAAGAACATAATATCCCATATTTCCAAAAATACTTCCAATACCATCACCAGTTGTTCCAGTAAAGAAATTTAAAATTTGGTTCTCCCAAGGTGTATTATCATCATCGCCTTCAATTGCATCAATTAGTGCACCAATATATGATGGTAAAAAATTAGGAACTTCCACAGCAGCAGGTGTATTAAACACAATATCATTTAAATCTGAAGGATATTTATTAAAAGGACTTAAAGTATATCCAAAATTTGATAGTAATATCAATGCACCTAATGTTGACCCACTTTTTATTATTTTATCGTATATTAGGTCATCTTTACATTGATTTGATTTGTTATCGAGAGGGTAGAGAGAACCTAATTCATCAACCCATATATTTGCAATATCATAACCAATCTTTAATTTTGCTTTATCCCTAGTATTGTCTACATTAAATGTATTATTTCCACTTGCGTATGCAATTTTTTGATTTTTTGGAAAGCCATCATCAAATAAACCATCTTTATAATTTGTGTTAGTTAAATATCTTGATTTAAGTGAAGTATCATTGTAAATACTATTATTATCTTTTATGTCTTTAATATAAATTACATTTTCCATTGTGAATTCATAAAAAGATTCGATTGGATTTCCCTCAAAAATACTATCCCAAAATTTCAATTTAACTTCACTATTGAACCTATCAATAGGTTTTGATGATTTATTATCGGTTGGCATTGTTTGTATTTCAATTGTTGGTAAATATAAATTAACACCTTCAAATGCTGGATTACCTTTATTCACATATACTAAACCAGTTTGATTATCATTCAAATTAGTATTTGCTTCTATTGGAGTGATTGAGAAATATTTGGGGTCATCTGTGTGGAAATTATATAAATCAATAGTACCATTTGCATAAGTATCAGTAATGTTTTGAATTTTATTATAGAAAACATTAACACCTTGAGCAAGAAATGGTTTTATTTCTTCTTTCACCCTCATATCATTTTTTGTTGCTACAAGTGCTGATGCTAAGTTTACTGCTTCCGATTCTGCATATAGATTTACATATGCTTTATGTACTGTATTTTTTTCATCAGTGTTGTAAAAATCATCAGCAATTGTACCTTGTGATAAAATATAAAATCTCTTCAATATTATTTTATAAATTTGTGTTAAAAAATCATCTGTAAGACCAATATATGGACTTGCAGGGTTAGCTCCACCAAGTGTTGAATCATATGGTGAAATTGGTATCCATTTATGTGTACCATCGTCATTTTGTTCATCCCTTAAATTATATTGTTCAGCTAAAGCAGCTTGGTCGGGGAATGAATCAATAAATTCTTGTACAAGATTTAGTTCAGGAAAACTTGTTTTTTTACTAAGTTCAATTGGTGCTATTCTCTCTTCTTTATTTCCACCAAATACTGGCTTACTAGCAATTAATAATGGAAAAGCAAATATTTTTAATTTACCTTTAACATCATCACTATCATTAGCAGCAATAATATTTATTGCATCTCGTGTATTATGTTCAGTTTCTGCATCCCATGCGGTTTTTCTTAGAATATCAAAAAATTTGTCAACATCATCTAATATAATTTTAAATATATTATATATTGATGGTGACATTCCCAATCTCTGAGAAACCATATTATTAATTTTTATGCTGAGACTATCTTGAAGTTCTACTTGTTGTTTTTCTAATATTGCTTTCTTTTTATATAATTTATAATAGTAATTAGTGATATCAATTCCAATATATTGTGTTTTGTTTTCTATTTTTGATGTAAGATTATAATTATTAAAAAATGATTCTGCATTTGGTATATCTGTTTCATTTGCTATTAATGGGGTGGTATTTTTAACTAAAATAGTGCGATAATTATTAAAATTAGCTTTTGTATCTAAATCTTTTCCTGAAACAGTATAAAATGATAAAGTTTGTGCCAGTGGTATTGGTGTTGGAATTGGTACTGGCGATGGAGTCATTGTTGGTGTTGTTGGTGGTTTATCTTCACTTCCTACTTCACATACAATCCATAACCTATCTTTTATTGTATTTTCAGTTCCTGTTAAATTTTGGTTTTTAATTGTAGCATCATATTCACTTAAAGAATTAATTATTCTAATTATATCAGAATTAGATGATTTCATTGGATAAATGTCGAGTGGTTTACTTTTTATAATTAAAAGTGGTTTACCTTTATTATTCAATATTTCATTTTCATTATATGCTTGCAATGCTTTAATCGCAACATTAATATTTTCAATTTCAGTATTAACAGTATCTAATTTAAGACTTTCAGTATCTGTTTTTAATTTATCAGAAACTGCTGAATATAAATTCTTTAGTTTTAATATTAATTCATATGTATTTTTTGGTGCGATATTTGTTTCTGGGTTCATTGAAGTTGTGTTTCTCATCATTGCGATATTCACAACATATCTCAATAAAATATCGCTTAGTGGTGCAAATGTCATTGCAACAAATTGTGCATCAATAACAAAATTACCATTTTCTGCTTGAAATTCAGAAGTATATTTAACTAGATGTAATTGATATGTTAATGATTTACCATAATATCCTTTAACTGTTAAATTAAATGTTGGTGGTGGAAAATCAAATAATACTCTATATGGAGAATCTTTTTGGTTAAAAAATGCCAATCCTCTTATATCAACAAACTGAATATTAACTTGTGGAACAAATGATGAATTAATTACTATTTTAATATTACTTATACCAAAACCCTCATATTGCATACGAGTTCCAGTACTACCATCATAATAATTTGTGGTAAAGTTCAGATAATTTGGATTATCGGTACTATTGTCTTGATTATTACCCATCAAATTTATTGGCTTTGATGTAGTATTACTTCCTTTACCATTGATAATAACACTTCTTCCTTTGCTTTCTGCAGTTAATTCAGCAAATATGTACATATCTTGATATTGTGGTATTCCATTTATGAATGGTATTCCACTTTCTCTTCCAGTATTAATATTTACCGAATTGGGTTCTATAAGTAATACATTACCGTTTGCAACAACAATTTTATCAAAACTATATGCCATTCTTTAGATTTTTAATATAAATACATAATGGCGAAAAATATAAAAATTAATAAAGTCAAATGAATTATTTTGACTATTTATATAGAATAACATTTATAATATAGTAGAAATTCTTGAGTCGGCTTGAACAGTTTATCAAATTAATAATGCAAACTATTTATATAAAAGAAATTTCGTATGAGTAAAATATTACAAAGGGGTGAAACGGGTTTTGGGATTTTGATTGAGTCGGATGCAGGATACATTAGTAGTGATATTAATAAAGATATCCTTAACGAAAATTTTGAATTAAAACCAAACGAACCAGTATTAGTTAATTGTATTCTACAAAAATGGGGTGTTAAGAATAAAAATGGTCGTATATACCCTAAAGACGTTTTAATCCCACAAGTACAAATATATCAAGAGTTAGTAAACACAAATAGTGCTGTAAGTGAGGCAGACCATCCTGACTGCGTAAATGCTTCAGAATCAATGATTTGTACAAAAAATGGGTGGAAATGGATTAAAGATATTTCTGATGATGAAGAAATATTGACGATAAACACAAACACAAATCAAATAGAAATTCAAAAAATAGAAAAGAAAATATATTTACCATATAAGGGTAAGATGTATAAATTTTCTGGACAAAATATTGATTTAACTGTTACTGGTAATCATAGATTTTTAGTTGAAAATAAGAGGGGTGAGAGAACATATGTGTTTGCTAAAGATATTTATGACAATAAAAATAATGTTTTATCATCGGGTCAACATAAAATATTAAAAACGGGAGATTGGACTGGAACACGTTCTGAATATTTCACACTAAACGGTGTTGATAAAACCGACCTAAGTTTTAATTTAAAACACGAATTAATTGATAGATATACTAAATCAATTGATATCAAATCAGAGGATTGGTATGCTTTTATGGGTATTTATCTGTCTGAAGGGCATTGTACTGGAGCAAAAACTAATCAATATAAATCTAATGGATATAATGTTGTTATTACTCAAGTAAAATTAGAAACAAAAAATAAAATTGTTGATTTATTAAATCGAATGCCTTTTGATTATTGGATTGATGAGCATGATAATGGAAAATGCCAATATCATATAAATGATGCAAGACTTTATAATTATTTATATCCATTAGGATATTCATATAACAAATATATTCCAACAGATTTAAAACAAACATCAATTGATTTATTACAAATATTTTTTGACTGGTTTATGCTTGGTGATGGACGAAGTGTTAAATCAAAACATGTTAATTGGTCAAATAAAGAGTCTGTGTTTACCATTTCAGAACAACTAATTAATGACCTACATGAAATATTAATTAAAATTGGTGGAAATGGAAATATTACAACATATCAACCCAAAGATAGATATTTGAATGATTATATAATGGTGAAGAAAAAAGTCGTTTTATCTGATGGAACTACCGAATATATATCTGAGGAAATTAAAACCCCAAGATTGGTAAAAGCAGAAAATAGTCATTTACAGTATAATTTAAACATATCAAAAAGAAAAAATATTTGGTTAGATAAAAGAAGTATTAAAGTTGAAGAAATTGATTTTAACGGAGATATCGCTTGTGTTAGAGTGGCAAACGGTAACTTTATGGTTAAAGTAAATGGAAAATCACATTGGACTGGTAATTCGTCAATTATCTCGCTTCAAAATATCTCACATATGATTACTAAAATGTGGTGGGGTAAGGGTGAACAAGAAAATGTATTATATGGTCAATTGAAGTTGATTGTCAGTCCCGGTTACATTAAATATGGGGTGATTTCTGTAGTTGGTGATAAGATTGTATTGTACTTGCAGAATAAAATTAAATTAGGTGTTTCAAGTCGTGGAGTTGGTACACTTAAAGAAATTAATGGTGAAAATCTTGTTCAGAATGATTTTGAATTAATTGGTTTTGACTTAGTTGCAACACCAAGCACCCCGGGAGCATTTTTATTTCCAGTTAAACGTGGTGATATTAATTTTGGTGAAAATTATATAAATAAAGATGGTATACTTCTTAAGGAAGAAGAGGGAAAGATAATTACAGCACTTAATAAATTCTTATTATAAAAGGTGGTAAAAGATTGATATAAACTTTTTCATTTGAGAGAAATTTATGTTGTTTTTATTAAAAATTACACTTTTTCATAATGAGAATGTATTTATATAAAAATTATAGTATTAGATACGACAATTTAAGTATATGACAAACGATAAAAAATCATCAATAATTAAAGAAGCTTTAACTGATTATAATGAAATCAGGGAAGCTGCGGATGCTAATGCTAAGAAAAAATTAGCCGAAGAGTTTCCTGAAAAGTTTAATGACTTATTAAAGGAAGAACTACAAAATAAAAATAAATCAAAAAAAGAGTCCTACAAAAAATTGGACGAAAGTAAAGAGTCTAAAGAATTAGATGATGTTGAATTAAATAAAGAATCTGTTATGAAAAAAGAAGTAAAAGAAACCGCAAAGGTTGTAAAAGAAACTGCAGGTAAAGATGGTGTTTTCACTGAAAAACCAAAAATGCCAGACATGGTTAAAGAAGAACGTGAAAAAGATTTCATGGGTGATGTTGAAGGACAGACACCAAATCAAGGTAAAGGCGAAACTGCAAAGGGTATTGCTTTTAAAGAAAAGATTAAAGCTCCGACTTCTGGAAAACCAATTTCAAATATTAAAGAAGAATTTGATATAACAGAACTTGATATGCAAGGCGTAGGTACTGCTTTAGAAAATGCGGGTGAAAATGATGAAGTAATCACTATGGACGAGATTGAAAACAGTATTTCAGAAATGGAAGGATTGGGTGAAGAGCTTCAAGACATGAGTGGCTTACCACAAAAAGATGCTGTTGGTAAAGCAACAGGTCAAAGTGGTGATGCTTTTACTCAACTTGTGGGTTTGAAAAAACAACTTGACGAAATACTTAGTGGTATGGGTCAAGCACCTGTTGAAGAAATGCATGCTACTGGTGGCGAAGAAAGATTTGGCACAGATAGTCAAGTTTCTCAACTACATCAAGGTGACCCTCTTATTGATGAAGTAGGTGAAATTACTGATGCTGATGTAATGGCTGTATTGGGTGGTGGTAATGAAGGTGAAGTGGATGAAGCACATGGTGTAACATATGCTGAAAGGCGTAAAGTTACAGGTAGACATAATCCACAAGGAGAATATTTGAGTCAGGGTGAATTAGACCAAGCACCAGAATGGGTTCAAGAATCCAAGAAAAAGATTGGTGGTTTAATCGCTGAGAATAAAAACTTAACGAAAAAATTAAATGAAACCAAGAAATTCAAACAGTCAGTAACAACTTTAGTAGAACAATATAAATCTGCCCTTGAAAAATATCGCAATCAATTGAAGGAAATGGCAACTTTCAATACCAATTTGGCTCATGTAAATAACCTTTTGGTAAACGAGAGTTTGGCATTAACTCAGGAAGATAAAATTAAAATTATCAACGAATTTAAAAAAGTTGATAGCATTGCTGAATCACAGAAAAAGTATAAGAGTTTCTTAACAGAAATGAAGGGAAGCAAAAAAACTTTAACTGAAAGTATTGAGACTAAGGTATCTGCTTCTATACAACCGTCCTCAAAACAAAAACTTGATGAAGTAGTGGAAAAAACAGCCTATGCTGACGATAAACATATTCAGAGAATGAGAAAGTTAATCGAAACCATAGAACATAGAGGCAAAAAAATAATTTAAAATAAAAAAAATTTAATAAAATGGGATTTTTAATGGAAAGTGCGGAAGTTGGCAATATTGGATTAAAACAACTCCGTGAACAAAGAGAAATAACTACAAATCGTTGGGAAAAAATCGGACTTTTAGAAGGTCTTGAAGGCAACGTAAAAGAAAACTGTGCTCAATTATTTGAGAATCAGTTGTCACATATGATTAATGAGTCTTCAGACTCAACATCAAGTGGACAATTCGAAACAGTTGCATTCCCCGTTATTCGTAGGGTATTTGCTAAACTGTTAGCAAATGACATAGTGTCTGTACAAGCACTTAACTTACCTATTGGTAAATTGTACTATATCAACCCTAAAACAAGCGTTAGAGTTGTGAATAATTTAACTAGCCCTAATGTACCAACTGATGGTTCAACAGGTATGCAAACATCACCTGACAGTGCTTATGGAAATGCAGCAGTAAAAGCTGATGCCGATAGTACACAATGGGAAAGCCGTTCATTATATGATGCATTCTATGCAACTGCATATAACGAAGAAGGTACTTCATTGTTTGACCGTTCAAAAGGTAACATTACTGTTAATACTGGTGCAACAACAGCTTCTACATGGGTAAATGGTGTTGATAAATTTGTAACTATTACTGTTGGTGGTATTTATAGTACTGCTGAAGGTAAATTAGTGGGTCCTGCTGGTGTTCCTCAAGATACTGAATCATTCCTTGCTGGTTTGAAAATTGTATCTAACAGGGCATTTAATGCTCCTACAGCTTATTCAAGTGAAAGTCTTCCTATTGGTACTGCAATACCTTTCAACGTAAAAGTACAGAAATACGGACAAGCAATTGTAAGTAAAACTGGAAAAATTGTTCTTATCGCTGACTTACAGTACGCAGGTGCTAATGGTTATCAAGCTTTAAGTGCAACAACTGCTGCAACTGGTGTTACTTTTACAGTAACTTACAGAACATATAGCGATATTGAAGAAGATTCAAGAATGGCTGAAGTTACCTTCCAATTAGACCAAGTTACTGTTTCTGTTGAAACACGTAAAATGCGTGCTATGTGGACACCTGAATTAGCACAGGACGTTTCTGCATTCCATAACATTGATGCTGAAGCTGAATTAACAGCTTTATTGTCAGAACAAATGGCTGCTGAAATTGACCGTGAAATTCTTCGTGACCTTCGTAGAGGTGCAGCTTGGACTGCTCGTTGGGATTACAATGGACTTCGTAAAGGAACTAATACTTACTATGGTGTTCAGAAAGACTGGAATCAAACTTTGGTAACAAAGATTAACCAAATTTCTGCACAAATTCACAAAGCAACCCTTCGTGGTGGTGCTTCTTGGGTAGTAGTATCTCCTGAAGTTTCTGCAGTATTCGATGACCTTGAATATTTCCATGTAAGTAATGCTGCTCCTGAACAGGATAAGTATAACATGGGTATTGAAAAAATCGGTACACTTAGTGGACGTTATATTGTATATCGTGACCCTTATTCACCAGCTAACACAGTGTTAATTGGTCATAAAGGAACTAGTATCTTGGAAACAGGTTACATCTATGCTCCTTATGTACCAATGCAATTAACGCCCGTAATGTACAATCCATTTGACTTTACACCTATTCGTGGAATTATGACACGTTATGCTAAGAAAATGGTATTGAATAGATATTATGGTAGAATCTACTGTGATGGTCTTCAGACTTTCGGAATTGGTGATTTACAGTAATCAATAATACTTAATAATTAAAAAAGAGTGAAAGTTTTTCACTCTTTTTTTATGCTTTTTTGATTTTACTTGTATTTATGGTTAATTATGGTTATGTTTGTGTTTAAATATTAATTAACGTTGACATGGAAAAAATAGAAATTGATGATATAATAAAAAATGAAATCATTAATAAATATAAATATGGTATTTCGATGCGTAAAATTGAAAAACAATATCCATATTCTTTTACTTTTATTCAAAAATTAATTAAGTCATATGAATGGGTAGAGAAAATTAAAATTAATTATTCTCAAAAAAATGGATATAATTTAATTGCTATTTGTAGAAAAACAGGAAAAGAATTTAATGATTATTCTAATGAATCTGGTGCAATAACTAAACATATTATATTGTTATATCCAAATGAAAATAATAAAAGTAAATATATTAGAAAATCTATTGAATATAATACAGGAAAATTTTGGTATGACGAATTTTTTAAATTTGAATATCGGGAAGAAAAGAAATTAAAAAAATGTAATTATTGTGATTGGGTTACTGAAGACATTAGTAATTTATCTGGTGCGTATGAAAAGCATTTATTGAAAATACATAATATAAAACCTGAAGAACATATTATAAAAATATTTGAAGATATTTCATATTTTAAAAAATTACCTCCAATGGATGGCATTATATGTGCTATTTGCGGTAAAAAATTACGAATATTAAATCATAAACATTTAAAAAAACACAATATTGGGGTTTATGATTATAAATTAAAATATGAAGAAAATATTGTATCTGATTCAACAAAAACTAAATTACGTAATGGTTGGAGCAAAACATTAAAAAATAGTAGTTTTAAAAACATATCCTTATCCGAAAAACAAATAAAAGATGAATTATCCGAAATAAATTTTATAACAAGCGATAGAAAAATATTGGGGGGTTTAGAAATTGACCTATTGTCAATTAATGATAAAATAGGTATTGAAATTGATGGATTATATTATCATTCTGAAATTATTGGAAAAAAAGAAAAAAATTATCATATTAATAAAACAAATATGGCAAATAAGGCTGGATTTCAATTAATACATATATTTGAGGATGAAATTATAATGAAAAAAGAAATTGTAATTAATAAATTAAAACATATCTTCGGAATTAATAATTCACTAAAAATACATGGTAGAAAATGTAATGTTCAGGAAATTTCTTCTAAAGAAAAAAGTCAATTTATTGAAAAATATCATATTCAGGGAAATTCATTGTCAACACATAATATTGGTGCTTTTTATCGTGATGAATTGGTTGCAGTTATGTCATTTTCTAATAATAGGAATATGAATAAGACACATTTTCATACACAAAATAATTATGAATTAGTTAGATTTGTAACGAAATCCAACTACATTATAAATGGTATTGCATCAAAAATGTTAAAATATTTTATTAGTAAATATAATCCATATATAATAATCTCCTTTGCCGATAGAAGATGGACATTAAATAAAGATGATAATTTATATACTAAATTAGGTTTTAAATTAATTACAATTTTAAAACCTGATTATTCATATGTTAATTTTAAAATTAGTAGAAATCGTAGATTACATAAATTTGGTTTTGGTAAGTCGTCAATAAAAAAGAGATATCCAGATATTTATGATGAATCTAAAACTGAATGGGAAATGATGCAAGAATTAGGGTATGATAGAATTTGGGATTGCGGTAAATTTAAATACGAATTAATTCTTGAACATAATTAATGATATACATCGACTGTATTAATTATTCATTAATTTCAATAGTATTAATTACGATAAAACTTTTTGAAAGGTCTTCGTGAATTTTAATTCTTTCATTCATTTTTTCATAGACCTTATATAACAATTCTTGAATTGTTTCTAAATCAATTCTCATTGGATGTATTTCTTCACTGAAATCAACCCATAGATTAGTTTTACTATCAAATCTCACAAAATTATTATTACTTAATCTGACCTGACCAGTAAAAATTATTTGTTCTTTTTGTGGGATAAATTTTACTAAGATTCTTTGTTTTGGTTTATTAAAAATTTTAATTATCCATTCCATATATAAAAAATTAATTTGCTAACAACTACAATATTTTACGAAACCAATTGGTTCATAAGGACTTGCTCGTCTATCAATTTCAAGTCCACATTTTGGGCATGGTTGATTAAATCCCATTCCAACTCTATTTAAATCATATGGATTTACATTATTGAATTGTTTTTTTATTGGTTTTTTTCTTTTATTTTCTTCCATCGTTTTTTAAATTTTAATACTTTTAATCTTTTTCGTTCTTTTTTTGAACGATAATTATTTGTTTTGTCAACTATTTGTGACGGGTCTTCTTTAATTATTTGATTCTCATTTGGCAACATAAAATCAAAAACATTAGATTTTCTTTCTTGAAGTCCTTCAAGAAGTCCTAATTTAGACCACCTTTGAATTGTTTCGTCACGTATTGCCTTTAGTTGTTCCAAGCCAGTTGTTGGTATTATACTTTTCTTTGTCATAATAATTTTATTAACTTTCATCAGTCCAATTCCTATCATAGATTAATTCAATTTTTGCTCTTGTTATCGCAACATAATGTAAGTTCATTTCCTGTAAATACTGCCAAGGCTTAACATTTTTCATTGGCAATAAATCTGGTCTGATAATAAATACTCTGTTGGCTTCTAATCCTTTAATTTTATGTATTGTGCTTAAACAAATTCCCTGAATTTCATCAGTAAATATTGATTTAATCTTATATTTTAAATCTAGTATACTGTCAGAGAGTTTAGCTAAGAACAGTAATGTCATAACCTTGTCTTCAAGTGCAGTGTATCCGCTATGTTCATTGGGATTTAGAACACCATCAGCCTTTAAATCTTTTCTGAATATCGATAATTCTGATTCCCAGAACGTAACCAATTTACTGAGATTATTTATCTTACCAATTAGTTCAATAAGTTGAATACCAATATCAGAACCTTTAATAATTGCTTTTTTATGTTGTGTTAAGAATTCAAAAAACAGTTTTACTAATGGCATTGTAGTTCTGCAAAGAATAAAATCACCACTTTCTGCTTCTTTTAGTACATCACCATCTCTAACCAAACCATCGGGTGCATCATCAAGTGCTTTAATATCTGGTACAATTTTTTGTGCTTCAATAATTACGTTTTTTGAACATCTGAAAGAAACTGATAGTGGTAAAATTTTAGTATTAGGAAATTTCTCAAACCATTCATAAGACTTATCATCACAACCATTGAAGCCGTAAATACCTTGGAAAAAATCTCCGAAGCTAAATAATCTGCCTGTTATTTTCCCACTTAGTTTATCTTTTTTCAATATTTTTTCAATAATACGAATCTGACATCTATTTGCATCTTGGCATTCATCAAAAAAAACATAATCTTGAGGAAACATCCAAATACTATTATCAATTGCAGGTAAATAAATCATATCAGTATAATCAAAAGTCTTTCTGTCAGTAGTCATTTCATCCAATACTTTAAGAACACGTTTAATATCTTTGGGTTTACCCAATGGAATATCGTATCTTTCAGTAATATAAGGAATATATTCTGGTTTTGTGGTGAGTGTTAGTCTGCAAAGATTTGCAAGTTTCTTTATGTTGTTCAGATAGAATGAAATTTCTTCTTCATCTTTGAATTCTTCTTCTAAATCCCAACTCTTGGACTTCTTCAAGATGATTTTATCTGCTTTGAATTCATCAAATTGAATACTATCACCATATTTTCTTTTAATTGCTGCAGTACCTAAACCATAGGTGGTATAACATCTAATATGTTCGGGTAATTTGGTCTTAAGTTCTTCCTGAATGTGTTTATTAAATGCCAAAAACATAATTGACTTATCGAGTGGTAATAATTTAGCACATTCAATTGCCGTGGTGGTTTTTCCAGTCCCTGCACGTGCTTTAATTAACACATTTTCAGGTCTTTTCTTAACAAAAAGAAATAGTCTTTCCTGTTCAGGGGTTGGTTTGTGGTTCATCCAATGATTTTGAAATTACTTATAGATTCATCATCGTCTCGATTTAAATCTGAAAAATCTGCTGATTTTACATAATATTGTCTGCTTTGAAAATAAAAGATGTTATCTAATTCTTCAAAGCTCAGTCTTTCAGGAATATCAGCCGTTAATGCTCTCATTAATCTATTATTAAGTTTCATATTTTCTTCAGCATCTGGATAAGAAATATCAACTTCAAGGCTAATTTTTATTGTAAGTTTCATATCGTTTTATTTTATATTATTTCAATCCAGTTTTCGTTTTCAATACCGTTTTGTAATTCATAGATTTTCATGTTTTCTACAATAAAAACCCTTAAACCCTCTTGTCTTTTGAAGATTTTACCACTTGTAACTATATATTTTCCTATTTTATCTCGTTCTTCAATTGAATTGAGTTGAAAATGATATTTATTATTCACCAAAAAAGCAACTTCGCCCATACTTTCCATTTGATTCCAGAGAATTTCGGCAATATTATCACCAATCTGTCCAAGTAAACGAATGGAAATATCAATTGTGTTGGCAGTTTCCTTATCAAATTCCGCACTTCTACGAGAATATACTTCTTGAAGTATATATCTTGCCAGTTCAATGGCAAAGAACTTATCTTCGGGTCTGTGTTCATAATCCTCTGGTAAATCTATGCAAGGTCTTCCAGATTCATTTAATTTGATTTCGTATTCAATCTTATACATAGGTATTTTATCTTGATAACCACAAATATATAACAATCTTTTCAGATTAAAACGTTTTTTTTAAAAATTTTTTTAGTATTTATTAGAAAACATTACAATATGAAACCAGAAATTAGCAAACAAAGACTTCAAGAAGTGATGTCTATAATTGATAATGAATATAAACTTATTGAAAATTACCTTGGTGAAGCCAGAGAAATAACAACAGTTGAAGGATTTCTCGATTTTCTTGCAACCAATCCAAAAGCAGGGAGTGTGGCATTTGTTTATTATACTAATCCCGTAAGCATTAATAAAAACTTAGAGGGTAGAGGTAAAAATGCAATAAAAAATCCAATGTATAGTGAAGAATTTGACCATGCAATACTGTTTAAAAGTAGTTGGTATTCATTTAGTTTTGGTCAATTATATTCAGATAAAATGAAAAAAATTGACCCAAATTGGACACCCAATACTGATAGACAAACATCATTAGTAAAACATCCAGATATGAAATATGTTGAATCAGGACCTAAAGGTGATTATTTCACAATTCTTCCACAAGGTCAAGGAAAATCTACCTATGCTGTTTATGATATAAACGCAGGTGTTCAAGGATTAAAAGACTCAACCAATTATAGAGTTGTAACAGATTTTGAAGAAATTAAACCCTTTTTTCCACCTCAAAGAGCAGATTCGTCAGCATTTCCAACAAGAAAATTATTTGTAAGTAGGATATATGAAATGGCTGCTGGTGGTCAATTACTTAAACCAGTAGAATTTCAATATATTTATTTTGGTGAAAAGGCTCAAAATAGAATGTAATAAAATAAGAAAATGGCATTAATTACAGTAGCAGATAAAAACAAATTATTCCTTCATGTTAAACATGTATTAGGATATCCTTTAAGACCATTCGAATTGAAAGACGAAATGATGGATTCTTATTTAGAAATGGTTGTTGAAGACTACTCTTCTGTAGTAAACAACTGGTTGATTCAGCAACAATGGATTGGCTTAGAAGGATTAAATAAAGAAAATAGTGATTTCTTATCAGCGTTTACTACTAAAGCAAATACTTATATGGAATCCTTTACATATGCTTATTCAAGACAAGTTGGATTAGGTACAAATGCTCCTGCAGCATATGGTTGGGAACTCAAAAGAGACTTTATTATAACTCAAAATAATACTCAACATTATATTATTCCTGCAAATCGTGAAGTTAATGAAGTATTATGGGAAACACCACCAGAAATTGATGGTGGTTTAGTTGACCCATTTGCATTGAATGCTTGGAGTGCTGGTATGATGGGAATGTCATATTTAGGTCGTCCAGCACTTTATGTTCAGCCAACATTTTCAACATTATTGGCAGCACAAGATAGAAGAATGAAACAAAGAGTATTACAATCAATACTAACGTACCGCATCACTGGTTTAGCTACTGGTGAAAAAATGTTGCATTTATATCCAATGCCCAATGATAGACATGAAATTGCTGGTTCTTGGGGTAAACATTATGCTGGCAGAAAAGTTTGGTATTGGTATTATGATACTAATCAATCTGGTAGAGATAAATGCTTGGAAGAGAATAATGATGTGGTTAAATTACCATCAGACCCACCAACAAAAGTGTTGGAATGGAGTAAAATGAATGATGTTGCACATCAACAAATTAGAAATTTACTTATTGCACAAGTGAAAATAGTGGTTGGTGGAGTTAGGGGTTTCTATACTGGTGAACTTGGTGTAGCTGAAAAACAATTAACAATGGATTATCGTCATTTACTTGAGGAAGGTACTAAATTAAAAGATGATACTGAAAAATTAATTTTAGACCAATTGGATAAATTGAGTCAGGTTGTATTAACAGAAAATCGTGCAAAAATAGCTAAAAACGTTAATGATGAACGTGGTTATCAACCACCTAAATTCCCAATTATTGCAATTTAAGAATTATTCAGATTAAGTACAATGAAAAAGAAAAAGCAAATAATTGACCTTGAAAACCAACGAATGGGAATGTTCATGACGGACAACTCATTTGATTTAGATGTTATGTATGGTAGGAATTTTTTACAAACCGACAATGCACAAGAGGTTATTATTCATAAAATCAATCTTATTGAAACTAAATCACATTCATTATATGGACAGGCAAAGAGTAAGGACAAAAAGTTTATGCCACCCGTTAGAATTTCCGTAATGGTAAATATTGAAGATGGTAAACAGGAATTTTATGGTTCAAACCCCGGTGGTATTGTTCGTGATGATACAGGTAATATAAGTTTTGGCGTATATCTTAAAGAACTTGAAGAAAAACAATTAGAAATTGATAGGGGTGACATTATTGAATATAACATGAGTGGTGAAAAGAATAGGTATTATGAGGTTGAAAATGCCAATAATGTTACTGACGAAACAAAGAAGACAATTGGTGGATTTAAAAATTATTGGAAGAAAGTAACGGGTGTTCCTGTTAAAGAAGATGTTATGCCCTTTTTAAGTGAAACTAAGGGAAATTAATTAGTATTTATATAAAATTTAATGATATGAGAACAAGCAATAGTAAACAAAGACTTTTCGAAATAATGGGAAGAGTGGATAAGTCATTCAAACCCAAATTAAATGAAGATGTATTTAATGATGCTGGCGAACCCCTAATGACACATCAACAATATCGTGATTATAGTGAACCCTCAGAACCAGAATATGATGATTCTCGTGGTGATTATGAAAGAGAACCATCACAGGAAGATATCATAAATGATTTGGAGAAACATTTCAATACAACATTACATAATTATGATGATGAATATGCAGCATCGGTTAGAAAACCTAATCCAGAACAACAAAAACAATTAGTAGATGAAAAAATGATTGGTCAAAAACCAAGAGGAAAACGTGACGATGTTGCTAATTATAAAGGCAGTGGAGCATTCCCCGGATATACGCACTTTGCAGTATTAAAAGACAATAATAAAATTATAAATGGTTGGGATTATAGGGGTTACGACTCAGAAGAACTTAAGTTAGATAAAAGACATTATTTTTATGATGATATTAAAGATATGCAATTTGACCCTAAAATCACTAAAGTAGTTACAGCAAATTATTTACAGAAACAAGGTATTAATCCATTTGACTTTGTAAATTGGTTGCCGAATGAAGAATATAAGAATTATGCAATCAATGAAAGTGTAATGCAAGAAAATCGTCAGGGTTTTAAGCGTATGATAATATTCTGGATGTATGATAAAGAGGGTAGTTATCTTGGGGATTTAGACCCAATTGATGAAGAAGGTAATTACATGAACGATAAATCAGAAGTACTTGCAACACCCGAATTTCAAAAATTCAGTCAAGAAAAAAATATTACTGCAGAACAAATTGGAAAAATAACCAGAAGTCGTGAATATATGATGGATGGTGAATATTTGGAAAAACAATATTATGCACCAAGTCAATCAGAAGAATTATATGACCCTAAAACAAATACTTGGTATAATTTAAGTGGTCAACAAATGCGTGACCCAAGTGAATATGAGAGATATAGTGATGGCACTAATCAATGGGGTGAAAGATATGAAGATGATTAATTATTAAACAAGAGGCAATCGCCCTTTTTTAATCTTCAAACATTTCATCATCAACCCAGATTGGTGTTTTTTCTCCCATATAAGCACCTTCAACATTAAAGTCGAAGTATTCCACAGCTTCTTCAAATGTCATACCATCCCTTTTTATTAAAACATCAATACATTTACTTCTTGAGTAAACAAGATTATATGTGCTTGTGGTTTTATTATAGGCAACACCAATTACACAATCTTCGAAACCATCAGCAGAAAGTAATTCTTCATCTGGAAACCATTCTACAATTTGTTCAAGTCTTGTCATTTTTTACGTATTTCTTTTTTATTTTTTCTAATTCTTCAACAAGTTTTTTATGTTGTTCTTTTGATTGAATTCCTAAGTCATCACCATATTGCACAAATATATCGATAACAAATATTATATATTCTTTTTCTCTATCAGATAAGTACGTGCTTTTTTTTGCAAAGTAATATAATGCCAGAGCAAGTAAAAGAATTACTATTGCTAATATGATTATTATTACATATAGTATGACCATTTAACATTGATTATTTCAATTTCTTTTCCCTGACTAACGCAATATGTGCTTCACCAATAACTTTCTTCCAGTTAATTGGTGTGCCCTTTTCAACATAGTCAGCATAATATTCTTCCATTTTATGAAAGAATCGTTCTTCCTGAGATTGACCATTGTAAACAAGTCCACGTTCTTTCCAAGTATCGCCATAACGCTTTTCATCGCTAATAAGTTGTTCTTCCACATCAATAAATGTGAAGTCAAGTTCATCAATTAAATTGACATTTTTTAATCTTTCATCCATAATTATGATTTTTTAAGTCCAGTAAATAATTCTGCTTTGATTGCTGGGTGTGATTCATAACTCAGCAATTCGAAATCTTCGAGAGTCAATGCCAAAATATCGTCAAGTGTTTTAAGTTCTTTCTTGATAACTAATTTTGGTGATGAATATGGCTCTCTACTAAGCTGTTCATTAACCATAGGTATGTGGTCAACATATATATGCGTGTCGCCACCAATCCAGAATGCATCACCTGCTACCATACCCGATACTTTCGCCATAATCATAAGTAATATTGACATGCTGGCGATGTTGAATGGTACACCCAATAGTGTATCACAGCTACGCTGATACATATTAAGGTCAAGATAGTATTTCGGAACATTTAATGTGGGATGACTTTCAAAATCCAAAGGTTTTGAAATATTATATCCATAAAGACTACTATTTGGATTTGTTTCATCAACACCTTCTTGAGCTATAATCCATTCAACCCTTTCCCCATGTGTCATTGGTCTTACAATGAACTGATAAAGCAAATGACACGGTGGAAGTGCCATTTCTGGAAAATCTCTTTTATTCCAGCTATCAAGAATTTTATATCTACCATATGGATTATTCTTCAGCTCATTAATAATGTCTCTTATTTGGTCAACACCATTTTGATTACGCCATTGATAGCCATAGACTTTACCTAAATCGCCAACAATATAATCAACAGCACTTAATTGTAATAAATGATTACTCAATATTCCATCTATTTGGTCTACATGATGTAAATCATAATGCATCGTATTCATTGAATCGTACCATGTACCTTTAATTGCTTCAATGAACATTACGAATCTTTCAATTGTGTCGAAATAAACTTCGATTTTATTATCTTCACAATATTTCAAGTACCAACGATATGCATCTTTATTCCAGATATTCACGTTGTTGTCAACGAGATACTTTATGTTTGTTTCTCCCCTGAGAAACCACAGAAGTTCAAGAACAATACCCTTTAAATACATTTTCTTCGTTGTAAGTAAAGGAAATTTTTCTTCGACATTCTCCATTAAAATAGTTCCACGTGATACTCCAAAAGTGTTTGGCATATTTGCCCTACCACTTTCTTTTTCAACACCGTTATGAATGATGTTCTGTAATAGGTCTAAGTATTGTTTCATTTTTAAAATATTATGTCAACGTATTTTACCATATCACTATGTGGCATGTATTTATTTACTCTTAAAAAGATGTGTCCAGAATCCACAACTTCAGATGGATTGTTTTCTTCATCACATTTAATGTCATAATCAGGAAGAAATGCTTCCATTAATTTCTTCACCTTGGTACGGGTCTTTGCATCGGGATAATCTGTTGCAATAAGGGGAGATACTTTATTGAAAGCATATTCAATGGCTTCAACATCCATACTTTCCCAAGTTTTTAATTTTTCAGCAATTGGCATTATTTTTTATTAGTGTTTAATGCTTCGATTTCACGTTTGATACGGGTTTTGTCGCCCTCACCTAACTGAACCATTTTAGTTGTTGTCATTTTTCTTCCAGTATTGCCTATGATTTTTTCAGGCTTTGTGCCTCTCAGAAGTTGTGCTTCGAGCATTTTCTTAGCACTTGCCCTTCTCATCTTGATTCCAGTTGTACCCTTCATAATCTTGATTAAGTTTTAAATAAAGTTATTTTTGTTTATATTCTTCGATTTTTTTATTTGCATAATCATACGCAAATTCAGTTTCATAATCCAAATTCATTC
>Ga0315288_10003733_pt1 | contig 19409 bp, 14 predicted proteins | sample YL17G11_20_MG_FD_203454 | JGI IMG/M metagenome (GOLD analysis project Ga0315288, IMG submission 203454) | Sediment microbial communities from Yellowstone Lake, YNP, Wyoming, USA - YL17G11_20 | ecosystem: Environmental > Aquatic > Freshwater > Lake > Sediment | place: USA: Wyoming | collected... | reverse complement strand
CTCGAGGGCCCGCTCCTTGCTGATGTCGGCCTTGGTCGTGGCGATCACGTTGATGATGTGACCGTGCGTGGTGGGCACGTGCACGAGCAGGCCGGTGGCCTCGATGTGCGGCATGATCGTCATGAGATCGAGGGCCTGGTGGCTTGGCACGGCCTCCACCTGGGCGACGTCGGTGAGGCCGCGATGGGTATCGCCGGGGTCGGCGACGCGGCGCACGATGGTGACGATGACGCGCTCCACGCCGACCTCGCGGTCGAGGGCATCGACGGCGCGGATGAGGCCGGTCGTGTTGCAGCTCGTGAGCTTGAGGTAGTCCTTGCCGAGGCCCTGCTCGTAGTTGGCGTAGCCGTGGAAGAAGACGTCGACGATGTCGTTCTTCTCGCCGCCCTGGAAGATGGCCTTGACGCCCCGCGCCTGGTAGAGCTCCTTGTTCCGCCGGCCGACGCCGCCGGGCGAGGAGTCGAGGACGATGTCGACCTTACCGAGGAGGTCGTCCATGGTGCCGGTCACGGGGATGCCGATCTCGTCGAAGGCGGCCTTCTGGCCGGCCTCGACCACGTACAGGTCGTAGGCCATGCCCGACTCATGCAGGGCGCGCGTGGAGAGCGTCGGGGCGACGTCGACGACGCCGACCAGCTCCATGTCCTCCTGAAGGGCGACGCCGTCGGCGAGACGCTGGCCGATGACGCCGTAGCCGACGACGCCTACTCTGGGTCTCGCCATGATCCCTGCTCCCTGCAGTCCGCTGCCGGCTTCAGTAGCCGAGCTGCTTCTCGACGACGGCGATGGACTCGTCGAGGACGGCCACGACGGTGTCGATCTGCTCTTTGCTGATGATGAACGGCGGCGCGACCGCGAGCACGTGGCCGCCGCCGAGCAGGCGCACGAAGACGCCGCGCTGGAACACCTCGTCGCGGACCTTGGCCGCCGCCCCTTGCGCCGGGGCGAACCACTCCCTCGTATCCTTGTCCTTGACGAACTCGATGCCGGCCACGAGGCCGACGCCGCGCACGTCGCCGACGATGGGGTGCGCAAGCAGCGTCGCGAGGCCGTCCTGCAGATACGGTCCCAGCTCGGCGCAGCGCTCCACGAGGTGCTCGCGCTCGACGATCTCGAGGTTGGCGATGCCGGCGGCCGAGCAGAGGGGATGGCCGTTGTAGGTGGCCCCGCTCATGAAGGCCTCGCCGGGGCCACCGAGGAAGGCGTCGAAGACGTGATCTCTGGCGCCGACGGCACCGAGCGGCAGGTAGCCGGACGAGAGGCCCTTGGCCATGGTCACGAGGTCGGGGGCCGAGCCGAACTGCTCGAAGCCGAACCAGGTGCCGCTGCGGCCGAAGCCGGTGATCACCTCGTCGTTGATCACGAGCACCTCGTTGGCCCGGCAGATCTCATTGACCAGCGGCCAGTACTCCGGCGGGGGCGGGATCACGCCGCCGGTGCCGATCATCGTCTCGCCGAGCATGGTGCCGACGTTCTCGGCGCCGTAGAAGACGATCTCCTGCTCGACCTGCTTCGCGCACTCCATCCTGCAATCGTCGCCGTAGGTCTTGTTCCAGAAGCAGCGGTAGCAGTAGGGGGCGCCGAGCTTGATGAAACCGGGCAGCAGGGGCTCGAACTTGGCGCGGTTCATGGAGAGGCCCTGGGCGCTCGTACTGGTCATCGTGGTGCCGTGGTAGGCACGGTCACGGAACATGACCATGTACTTGGTGCCCACGCCCTTGTTACGCCAGTACTGGCGCGCCATCTTGACGGCGGTCTCGACCGCCTCGCCGCCGCCGAGCGTGAGGAAGACGTGGTTGAGGTCGCCGGGCATGTGCCCCGCCACCTTGGCGGCGAGCTTGATCGAGGGCTCGTTGGCGATCTGGAAGATGTGGTAGATCGCCAGCTTCTCCATCTGCGCCTTGATGGCGTCGTAGATCTCCTGCCGACCGTGGCCGACGTTGACCGTCCACAGACTGGCGAAGGCGTCGATGTAGGCCTTGCCGTCGCTGTCGTACACGACGGCGCCCTCGGCATGATCCATGATCACGGGCTTGAGGCCCTGCATCTGCGTGAAGGGCGGCCAGAGGTGGCCGAGGAAGTCCTGCGCCAACGTCTCCGCGCCGTGTCCCTGCCCTTGGTCTGCCATTGGTCCTCCCTCTCGGCCTGATCTCCGCCAATGTGGAAAAGTTAGGTGGCCAGCGCCTCGGTGTCAATTGATGTCGACGCCGCACACGGCCGCGAGCCGGCGCAGCTGCTCGTCGTCGAGCGCCGGCCGCCAGTCCGCGCGCGCGTCAAGGAGCGCCTTCGTCCGCTCGCGCGCCAGGGCGATCTCGTCGCGGCCCTCCGCCTTCCAGGCGTCGTAGGAGAGGCGCGTGGACACCGTCGGGGTGTACTGCACGCCGGCGCGCAGGCGCCGCGTCGTGTCCCTCTCAGCCAGGAAGTGCCCGCCTGGGCCGATACGCTCGATCATCTCCGCGAGGATCTCTTCGCGCGAGATGGTCACCTCGGCCAGCAGCTTGCGGATGATGCCGGCGATCTCGCAGTCGATGACGATCTGCGGCAGGTACAGCAGATCGACCGAGTCGAGCATGCCGACCCCGCCGCTGAGGATGTCGGCGCTGGCAGAGCACGTGGTCAGCGCCTTCAGCGCTTTGTCGTACCCCGCCTGGATGCCGGGGTGCTTGGCGTCGGTGCCCAGGCCCGGCACCGTCACCGGCACACCGAGCATGTGTCCGACCTCGATGCAGGCGGCGCTCATGAGCGTCGACTCGGGGGCGCCGTAGGAGACCCGGGTGGTGCGCATGTCCATGACGTTGGCGGAGGCGCCGAACAGCAGGCGGGCGCCGGGCGCCAGGGACTGTATCGCGGTCGCGACGCCGAGGAACTCCGCGACCGCCAACGTGATGCCCGCGGCGAGGGTGACCGGCGCCGTCGCCCCGGACATCGGTATGGTGTAGACCTCGATCGGCACGCCGTGAACCGCCATGGCGGCGTGGAAGTCGAGCACGCCGCCGTCGACCTGCAGCGGGGAGGCCGCGGTGAGCAGCGTGCTGAACCGCGGCCGCTCGCGGAACGCATCCGCGTCGCCGGCGACGATGTCCCGGATGCGCAGCAGCGGCTCGACCTGCGAGGGGCTGTCCACGAAGGTGACGTGCTTGTCCGACTGCGTGAGCACCGTGAAGTAGCCGACGAGCTCGCGAACCTCGAGGGGTACGTCGTTGGCCGTCACGGTCGTCCAGATAAGGTCGACTTGCGGCGAGGCGTCGAGCAGCGCCGTGGCCTTGCGCAGGTCGTCCAGCGTAGACAGTCGGCGCTCGCCGGTCTCGTCGTCGAGCACGAAGGCGGCGCAGCCCGAAGAGCAGAAGCGGGAGGCCGAGCCCTCCGCCAGGCAAACGTCGTGCTCGGGCCTGGCTCCGCCCATGACGAACTCGCGCGGGCAGCGGGCGACGGCGTCGCGAACGAGCCCCGGGGGGAAGCGGACGATGCCGCTGCCCTCGTCGACCGCCGCGCCTTGCGCGGCGAGCGCGGCGAGCGCCCGCGAGCCCGCCATGCGCATGCCGACGCGCTCGAGGATGCCCAAGGCCTCATCGATGACGAGCGCCTTCTCCGCGTCGCTGAGCCAAACGGTCTGTGCGCGCATGAGCGGCCTCCGATCGGTCGTGAGCGCTGCCACCCGGCCGGCACCGCCGGCACCGCTCCTGCGAGGCGTGGTCAGAGCGTGGGCCGGAGGCCCGGGCCTGGGCTCGGGACCATCTCCGCGGCGTGGGTACGACGTGCGGCGTCGACCCCGGCCTGCTCAGACGGTCGGCGTGTCCGAGAGCAGCTTCTTCGTGTAGTCGGCCTGCGGGTCATCGAGAACGGCATCCACAAGACCATACTCCACGATGCGCCCCTCGTTCATCACCGCGACTTCCTGGGCGATGCTCCGCACCAGCGCCAGGTTGTGGGTCACGAACAGCATGGAGAGGCCCATGTCGCGCTGCAGCGCGGCGAGCAACTCGATGACCGCGGCCTGCACGGAGACGTCCAGCCACGAGGTCACTTCGTCGCAGATCAGCATTGTCGGCTCAGCCGCCAGGCCGCGAGCGATGGCCACCCGCTGTCGCTCCCCGCCGGAGAGCTGGTCGGGATACCGGCTCAGAAGGGACGAGTCGAGCGCCACCTGCTCCAACGCCTTCAGCATCCGTGCCTCCATCTCGTCGCGCGACAGCTGGAAGAAGACCTTGAGCGGCTGCGACAGGATCTGGCCGATCGTCTTGCGCGGGTTGAGCGAGCTGTAAGGGCTCTGGAAGATGTACTGGATCGCCTGCCGGGTCGCGCGCGGCCGGCGGCGGGCATCCCGCGCCAGGGGCACGCCCCCGTACTCGATGTCGCCGACGATCTTGTGCGGGTGCAGGCCGGCGATGCAGCGCGCCAGGGTCGTCTTGCCGGAGCCCGACTCCCCCACCAGGGCGAGGCAGCGGCGCTCGCAGATGCTTGCGTTGATGCCGTGCAGCGTCTCCTTGCGCTGATAGAACGCGGTGACTTCGCGCATGCTGATCACCGTGGTCTCCCGCGTGTCGCCGAGAGCGCCGGTCTTGTCGCGAAGTGCGAAGTCCTGTTGAGCCGTTTGAGCACCCACCTCGCGCCAGCGCCAGCAGCGCACACGATGCTCCGGGGTCGGCCCCTCCACCGGGGGGAACTCCTCACGGCAGCGGTCGACCGCCCAGTCGCAGCGGGGGGTGAAGGTGCACCCGCTGGGCCGCTTGCCCGGACGGGGGGCCCAGCCCGGGATGCCGCGCAGGGCGCGCTCGCCGGTGACGTCGGGGATGGACGCGAGGAGCTTGCGCGTGTAGGGATGCTGGCCGGCCGCGAAGAGCTCGTCGCGGCTGCCGGTCTCGACCACCCTGCCGGCGTACATGACCGCGATGCGGTCGGCGAGGTTGGACACCACCGCGAGGTCGTGCGTGACGTAGAGCGCCGCCACCCCGTACGACCGGGTGAGGTCGCGGATCGTGTCGAGCACATGTGCCTGCGTCGTCACGTCCAGGGCGGTGGTCGGCTCGTCGAGGACGATCACTTTGGGCCGGTTGGCGAACGCCATGGCGATGGCGACGCGCTGCTGCTGGCCGCCCGACAGCTGGTGCGGATAGCGACGCAGGAACGCCCTGTCGGACGGCAGCAAGACCTCGGCCATCATCTCGGCGAGGCGGGCCTCGCGTTCGGCCCCCGAGGAGCCGAACCCGTGCGCCTCGAGGATCTCCATGAGCTGCGTGCCGATGCGCAGCGCCGGGTTGAGCGCCGCCGAGGAGTCCTGCGGGACGTAGCTGATCGCACCGCCACGAACTGCGCGCAGCGCCGCCGGGCCCATCGACAGGATGTCCTTGCCGTCGATCTCGACGTGCCCGCCGGCGATCTTGGCGCCACGACGCTGGTAGTCGAGCAGGCTGGTGGCGACAGTGGTCTTGCCGGAGGCGGACTCCCCGACGAGCCCCAGCACTTCGCCCCGGCGGATCGTGAGGGTGACCTCGTCGTCGATGTCCACGCCCGAGGGGTCGAGCACGATGCGCAGGCCCTCGACGTTGAGGACGACGTCGCGCTCCGGACTCGTCGTGACGCCGGCGGTGGTCGCGGTCTCCATCACCCCACCCCCGTGTCGCGCTCGATGCCGATCAACGCGCGTCCCAGGCCGTCGGCGATCAGGTTCGTGCCGATCGTCAGGACGCCGATCAGGAGGACCGGCACGAACACCGGCCACGGCTGGATGACGATACCGATGCGGTTCTCGTTGATCATCAGGCCCCAGTCGGCCGCCGGCGGTTGCATGCCGAAACCGAGAAAGGACAGCGCCGCGATGAGGCCGATCGAGTAGGTCAGCCGCAGGCCGAACTCGACGAGCAACGGGCTGGTGATGCTCGGCATGATCTCGTTGAAGAGGATCTTCGTGCGCGCCACGCCGAACGCCTCAGCGGCGTGCACGAAGTCGCGCTGCGCGACCTCGAGCGTCGCGGCACGGGCGACGCGGGCGATGCGTGGCGCGTGCGAGATGCCGACCATGAGCACGATGAGCCAGAGCTTGGGGCCGACGATCGAGACGAACAGCAGCGTCAAGACGATCTGCGGGAAAGCGAGGACGACGTCGAGGATGCGCATGACGGACTCGTCGATCCAGCGCCGCGCGTAGCCGGTGATGAGCCCCAAAGTGACCCCCAGGCCGAGGCCGATCACGGTGGCCGCGAGGGCGAGCAGGATGACGGTGCGTCCACCGTAGAGCACCCGCGTGAGCACGTCGTGGCCGATGTAGTCGCTGCCCAGCCACATCTTGGGGGGAGCTGGGCTCGAGTACGGCGGCGCGACGAACTCGGTCGGCGAGTAGGGGGCGATCCAGGGGCCGACGACGGCGAGCAGCACGATGCACGCGAAGATGCCGACGCCGATCTTGGTGCGCCCCATGCGCCACGCTTCGCGGATGGTCATCAGCCACTCTGAGTGGCGACGGTCGGCGTGGACGACCGCGGGCTCGACGAGCTCGGAGTCGCTGACGATGATCTCGTCGTTCATCGCAGGCCGGTCCGCAGTCGCGGGCTGACGAGGATGGTGAGGATGTCCGCCGTGAGGTTGGCGAGCACGTAGACGGTGGCGATCAGGAGACAGATGGCCTGCACCATGGGCATGTCGCGGTTGGCGACGGCGTCGACCAGAGCCGAGCCGATGCCGGGGAAGCCGAAGAGGTACTCGACCACGACGACGCCGCCGGCGAGCCAGGCGAGGTTGAGCGCCGTGACCTGGAGCGCCGGGGCCAGCGCGTTGGGGAGCGCGTGCCGGTTGAGCACGAGGCGCTCGGGGAGGCCCTTGAGTCGCGCCATCATCACGTACTCACTTTCGAGCACCTCGATCGTGCTGGCGCGCAGAATGCGCGTGATGTACGGCGCCACCGCCAGCGTCAGGGTGAGTGCCGGCAGGATGAAGAGCACGAGCTGCTGGTAGATCGGCACGTCGGGGTCGACGCGGGACACCGCGGGGAGCCACTTGAAGACCTGCGTCGCGAACAGCATGATCAGGACGATGCCGATGACGAACTCCGGCAGGGCGGCCAGCGCGAGGCTGCCGATCGAGACGGAGACGTCGAACTTCGTATCTCGACGCAGGGCGGTGAGCGAGCCCAGGAACAGCGAGATGGGGATGCTCAGCAGGGCCGCGATCGCGACCAGCACGAAGGTGTTGGCGACGCGCCGGGAGAGCAGCTCGGTGACCGCCTTGTCCTGCACGAGCGAGTTGCCGAAGTCGCCGGTGATGACGCCACCCAGCCAGGCGACGTACTGCTGGGCGACGGGCTCGTTCAGCCCGAGTTGCTCCCGCAGCGCCTCGTAGCGCGCCACGTTGGCCGCCTCCTTGCCGAGGATCGCGCGGGCCGTGTCGCCGGGCAGGGCCTGCGTGGCGACGAACACGACGATCGAGACGAGGAACAACGTCAGTATCCCCAGGCCGAGCCGGATCATGATGAGCTTCAAGAGCGGCGGCACAGGGACTGCTCACCTCCGTCCGTCAGACCAGCCATTCGGTCAATCACCTCGCGAGTGGAGATTCGGGCACACCCCTGTCGAGGTCACGCGCCGGCGGCGGGCGCCAGGGGGAATGCGGGCGCCCGCCGCCGGTTACGGTCTGATGGCCGGGCCTCACACGAAGTAGACGTCCTTGAAGCCGAAGTTGCCCAGCGCGATGCCCATCTTGGACTTCACCAGGCCGGCGATCTTGTCGGAGTTGGCGTCGACCTGGTTGCGGAACGCCCAGATGATGTAGCCGCCCTCGTTGAACTCGATCGTCTGCGCCTGGCCGATGAGCTCGTTGCGCTTGGCCTCGTCGACGGTGGCCCAGGCCTCCTTCACGATGGCGAGCCACTTGTCGTTCTTCCAGTGCGTCTCGTTGTACGGCGCTCCGGGCATCGTGGCCTGGCCGGTCTGACCCAGATAGTTGCGCGCGAACCAGAAGTCCTGCGCGAAGGGCCAGCTCAGGTAGTCCTCGCCGTAGAAGACGGCGTAGGTGGTCTTCTTGACCTTGACCGTGACGCCGGCGCCCTTGGCCTGCTCGGCGAAGACCTGCGCCGCCGCGACCTCGTCGGCGCCCAGGGCCTCGGCGGAGGTCACGAGCTCGACCGTCAGGCCCTCGTAGCCGGCCTGCTTGAGCAGCGACTTGGCCTGCTCGAGGTCCTGCATGCGCTGGGGCAGGTCGGGCGTGCCCGGGTCGTAGCGCGCGTACATGTCGTTGCCCAGCGCGCCGAAGCCGGCATACGCCTGGTCGATCATCTGCTGGCGGTCGACGATCAGGCGGAAGGCCTGGCGCACGCGGTTGTCGCTGAACGGCTTGACGTCCATGCGCAGCGTGAAGGGCCGCCAGCCGCCGGTCTCGGCGTTGAGCACCGCGAAGCCGCTTGTCGTCTCGATGACCTTGGCCTGGCTCGTCGGCAGCTGCGTGATCGCCTCCACCTCGCCGCTCAGCAGGGCGTTGACGCGCGCCGTCTCGTCGCCGAAGTTGATCACCGTGAGGTCGTCGACCCAGGGGCTCCCCTCCCAGAACTCCGCAAACGGAGCGAAGGTGATCTGCTCGCCCGGCTTGAAGCCGGTGAGCTTGAAGGGACCGCAGCCGATCGGGTTGTTGGGGTCGAAGTCGACCGGCACGAGCTGGTTGGTACGGGTACCAAGCGCCTCCGGCAGCAGCACGTTGGCCGGGTCGAGACGGAACTCGACCGTCAGGTCGTCGATCTTCACCGTGCCGCCTGGGTTCAAGCCGGTCAGCACCGCCGCGCCCGTCTTCGGATCCTTGGGGTCGACGATGCGCTCCATCGTGTAGACGACGTCGTCGGCGGTCACCGGCTTGCCGTCGTGCCAGGTGAGGTCGGGCTTCAGGCGGCAGGTCCAGACCGTGCCGTCCGCGTTGGCTGTGATCTCTTCGGCCAGGTGGTTAACATACTGGGCGTTGTCGTCGACCCCTAGGAGGCCATCGTAAAGCTGCTGCTGGATGCAGATGTCTGACTCGAACGAGGCCTTGTGCGGGTCGGCTGTGTCCTTGGCCGAGCCGCCGACGATGCCGACGCGCAGCGAGCCGCCCTTCTTCGGACCGGCCGCCGCCGACGGAGAAGCCGACGTGCCGGTGTCCGACGATCCGCCGCAGGCGGAGGCGACCGGACCAAGCGCGACAAGGGCGCCCGCCGCAGCGGCTCCCTGCAGCACGCCGCGGCGCGTGACGCGTTTGCTGTTGGCGATCTCTCCGAGCCTTTCGAGATCGAATGAAGACTTGCCTCCCTGGTCACTCACGATACCGTCCCCCGATCCTGTGGTTTGCTTACCTGTCGGACCCCCGTCGTCGGAGGCGGGAGTGCTCACTGCCGCCCGGTCGGCGTCATCCCGAGCATCACGTGAACCGCTGCGCGTAGACTACCCCCTTGGCCGATTCCGAAGAGGTTTATCCGCTTGGATAGTTCGCCATAGTGGAACGTACCCTAGAGGCCACCTCGCCGTTTTGTCACCACACCAAGCACCCGGACACTAGCACCCCTCCGAAAGGCTGGCAATACGAATCGCTGCCTCAGACAAGAGACGACTCCAGGGATGCCGAGGCCGAGAGTCCGACCGCCTCGGCAAGGCGATCGCTGGTCTGCCGGCCGTCGCCCTGCAGTTCGATGATCATCTGGCGGTCGAGCACGTCCATAGGGCCTCCGCGATCCTGCGCTCTGGGCCTAGTGTTGCCGCAGAACATCCTCCAAGTCAACGAAACAGGAGACTCTCCTGCGGGTGAGAGCCGCACAATCGGGATGAACGCCTGACTCGACCATCTTGGCCGCAGAACCCGCGGCGCCCCGACCCTGCCGGCGCCTACTCTGAACCTTTCGCCGGCGCCGCAGCGCGGCGAGGAGACGTCCGTTGGAGCTTGACAGCCATCGGCTGGGCATGGCATCAATGGCCGTTGACCTAGTGGATAGATCCGCCGCTGCGGTCGCTGTCGTGGGCTCGCGGGTCAAAGGCCCGTGGTGCCGCCGCCACAACCTAAGCGACGAGAAGGAGAGCCTGTGGACTGCCGTTTGACCTGCCTGAGCACGACCGAACGAGACTTGGTGATCGAGTCGGCGCTGGCGCTTCTGCAACGCGTAGGCATGCGTATGCCCGGGGCTCGCGCCATGGACGCGCTGGCGGCCGCCGGGGCGCACGTGGACCGCGAGACCGGCGTCGTACGCATCCCCGAGGACGTGGTGCGGGCCGCCCTTGCCGCGCTGCCCGAGACCATGTTCATCGCGGGGGCCACGCCGCAACAGGACGTCAGATTCGACCGCCGTACGGGCCCGTTCTTCAACCCGTCCGCCGCGCACGCCAAGACGCTCGACTTCCGCACCGGGCGGCTGCGCGCGTCCACCCTGCAGGACATCAGAGAGGGTACGGCGGTCATGGACGCCACCCCCGAGCTGGACCTCTTGTGGACCTTCGCGACAGCCAACGACGTGCCCATCGAGGAGCGCGAGCTCGTCGAGTACTACACGTTCCTCACCACCTCGACCAAGCCGCTCGTCATGGTCGACTGCCCCACGGAGACGGAGGCCGTCAAGCGCATCATGGACGTCCTCGGTGACGGCCTGGAGGGCTTCCGGCGGCGCCCGCGCCTCGGACTGCTCTGCGCCGCGCGCGCGCCGCTGGCGGTCAACGGCGCGTTGATCGACGCGGCCTGCGAGTTCGCGAGCTTGGGCGCGCCCATCTGGACGTACACGATGCCGATGTCGGGGGCCACGAGCCCCGTCACGATGGGCGGCACGCTGGCGCTCATGTGGGCCGAGATCCTCGGCATGGTGACGGCCATCCAGACTGCCGCCCCGGGGACGGGCGTGATGGCTTGCTGCGGCCCCGGCGTGCTCGACATGCGCACCAGCTCGATGTCGCTCGGCTCGCCCGAGAACACGCTCATGGGCGTGGCCTCCGTAGAGATCGCACACCATCTGGGCCTGCCGGTGCACAACACCGCGCTCTCGACCGACGCCAAGCACCCAGGCATGCAGGCCGGCTACGAGAAAGGCCTCAAGGTCCTGCCCGCCGCCATGGCCGGCGCCGACCTCATCAGCGGCGGGTTCGGAGCGCTCGCCGCATCGAGCGTGTGGCATCTGCCCATGGTGCCGATCGACGCTGAGGTCGCGAGGCTGGTGCGCCGCCTCGTCGCCGAGACGAAGATCGATCGCGACTCCGTGATGCTGGACGCCATCGAACGGGTGGGAATCGGGGGTGACTTCCTCAAGGAGAAGGCCACACGGCAGCTCATCCGCGCCGGCGAGCACTTCGCTCCCACCATCGGCAGCCGCCTCCCGTTCGAGCAGTGGGCGGAGCTCGGCCAGACCGAGGTCGACGTGGCCCGCGAGATCGTGGAACACACCTTGGCCGCGAGCGAGGAGCGAGCTCGCGACGGCTGGACGGCTGAGCTGTCTCCCGACCAGGTCCAAGCGCTGGCCGAGGTCTGCGGCGTCGGTCACCGATCCTGAGGAGGTACGATATGCAGCTGGAGGGCATCAGCGGGGCGCGCGTCATCGTGACGGCCGGCGGCAGCGGCATCGGGTGCGTGATCGCCAGGCGGTTCGCGGAGGCGGGTGCCCGCGTCTTCATCTGCGACGTGGATCAGAGCTGCGTCTCCACACTGGCCGGTGACTTCCCGGACATCGGAGCCACCGTGGCCGATGTGGCATCACCGAACGACGTCGACCGCATGTTCGACGAGGCGCACTCGTACCTCGGAGGACTCGACGTCCTCGTCAACAACGCGGGCGTCGGGGGGCCGGTGGGCTGCGTCGAGAACCTGGACGTGGACGAGTGGCGCCGGACTCTCGACGTGAACCTGACCGGCGCCTTCCTCTGCACGCGCCGGGCCGTGCCCATCCTGAAGGAGCAGCGGTCGGGCTCCATCGTGAACATGTCGTCTCACTACGGATTCCTCGGCGGGCCCACGCGCGCGCCCTACGTGGCGAGCAAGTGGGCCATCATCGGCTTCACGAAGACCCTCGCCATGGAGCTGGGGCCGTTCGGCATCCGGGCCAACGCCATCTGCCCCGGTGGGGTCGAAGGCGAGCGGCTCGAGTGCGTCATGCGCTCGGAGGCCGAAGAGAAGGGCATCACGTGCGATGAACTGCGCGAGCAGTGGGTACGAGGGTGCTCCCTGCGCACCTTCGTCACCCCGGACGACGTCGCCGCGATGATCCTCTTCCTGTGTTCAGATCACGGCGCGCGGATCTCGGGGCAGGCCGTCGCCGTGGACGGTCACACCGAGTTCATCTGACGCTCAGAGGATCTCCAGGGCGGTGGCCATGGAGACACCCCCGCCCCCGCAGAGCGTGGCGAGGCCGAGGGTCTTGCCGCGGTTCCTGAGCGCGTGCAGAAGGGTGACCATCAGGCGGCAGCCGGTGGAGCCCACCGGGTGCCCGAGGCCGATCCCCGAACCGTTGACGTTGGTGATCTCCCGATCGAAGCCCAGCTCCCGCTCGCAGGCCAGATATTGGGAGGCGAACGCTTCGTGGACTTCGAGCAGCTCGAAGTCCCCGAGCCGCAGCCCCGAGCGCCGCTCCAGATCGCGGACGGCCGGGATCGGGCTGATGCCCATCACGGATGGCTCACAGCCGCCGTAGCCGACCGCCGCGATGCGCGCCAGCGGGGTGACCCCGAGGTCCCGCGCCTTGCCGACCGACATGATGACCAGCGCGCTCGCACCGTCGTTGATAGCGGAGGAGTTGCCCACCGTGACCTTGCCGATATCGGGCACGAACGCAGGGGCGAGCGCAGCGAGATCGGCCATTGTGAGCCCGGCACGGAAGTGCTCGTCCCGCGCGAAGACGACGGGGGGCTTGCCTCTCTTCTGAGGGATCTCGACGGGCACGATCTCGTCGTGGAAGTCGCCCTCGTCGGTGGCCCGCTCGACGTTGTGATGGCTGCGCAGGGCGACCTCGTCCATCTCTTCGCGAGAGATGCCGTACATCTCGCCCACGAGCTCGGCGGTGTGGCCCATGGTGTACGGCTGCCCAGCAAGAAGTGCGTGGATGGGGCGGCCGTCGTCAGGCTGATCGGACGGGCAAGGATGATGGCGGGAACCGCAGTAGAGGCCCTCGATGACCTGGTCGTCGAGGCTCTTGTTCTGCAGCCGGGCGCCCCAGCGCGCGGACGGGATCGCATACGGCACGCCGGACATGACCTCGACGCCGCCGGCGACGATGACGTCGGCGAGCCCGGCCTTGATCATGGCCATGCCGGAGACCACGGCTTCCATGGCGGAGACGCAGACGCGATCCATCGACACGGCGGTCGCGGTGACCGGGATACCCGCTGCGATGGCCGCCGAGCGCGCGACGCTCTTGGTGTCGTACGGCTCAAAGCAGCTGCCCAGGCGCACGTCATCGACGTCCCCGGGCGCGATCCCCGCGCGCCGTACGGCCTCCCTGACGGTGACCGCGGCCAGGGCGAAGGCCGGCATATCTTTGAGCGCGCCGCCGAAGGCGCCGATGGCCGTGCGGCACGCAGATGCGACTACCACGTCATCCATGGACACTCCTTTAAGCTAGCTTCGCCGTGTCACAGATACTTCACTGCTTCTTCTGCCTCAGGCCGAGCTTGTGACGCGTCTCGGCGGCGGTCAAGGGGCGCGCGCCCAGGCTCTCGACGATGGCGACCGCCCGTTCCACGAGCTGGGCGTTGCTCGCGAAGACTCCTCGCCTGAGATACAGGTTGTCCTCCAGCCCGACGCGCACGTTGCCGCCCAGCAGCAGCGACTGGGCCACGAACGGCATCTCCATACGGGAGATGGCGAACGCCGCCCAGTGCGCGTCGGGCGGCAGCAGGTCCACCATGGCCATCATCGTGCGCACGTCGGCCGGCGCCCCGTACGGGATGCCGAGGCAGAGCTGGAACAGCGGCGGACCTTCGACCAGGCCCTCCTCGATGAGCTTGTTGGCCAGACGGACCTGGCCGGTGTCGAAGACCTCCAGCTCGGGCTTGACGCCCAGCTCCTTGACGCGCGCCGCCATGGTCCGCAGCTGGCTGGGCGTCACCACGGCCACGTAGTCGCCGTCGGAGAAGTTCATCGTGCCGCAGTCGAGCGTGCACATCTCGGGCAGCAGCGCCTCCACGTGCTCGAGACGCGCGAGGGCCGGCACCATGTCGCTGCCCGGGCCGGCCACCGTGGGCCGCGCGTCGTCGACGATCAGGTCGCCGCCCATCCCCGTCGTGAGGTTGATCACCACGTCGACGTCGCCGGCGCGGATGCGCTCGACGACCTCGCGGTAGTACTCGAGCTTGCGCGACGGCGCTCCGCTCCGGGGGTCGCGGACGTGGATGTGCGCGACTGCGGCCCCAGCCCTCGCCGCCTCGATGGCCGCGCCCGCGATCTGCTCGGGGGTCACCGGGACGTCCGGATGTACTGCGACCGTGTCACCGGCCCCGGTGACGGCACAGGTTATGACTACCTCATCGAGCATCGCACCTCCCTTGGCCGATGGGTCGACGTGCTACGCGAGGATGCGCGCGAGATCCTCGCAGGCCTGAAACGCGTGTGCGCCCATCTCGTCCTCCAGTTCTTGGGGACGCGATGAGAACAGCGCGATGACGAGGCCGGCCTCCTGATCCACGTACACTCGCTGCCCGAGCCAGCCGACGCCGCTGAAAGCGATGTGGTCGTCGGACTCGCAGACCCAGAAGCAGCTTCTGTACGAGCAGCCATCATACGAGCGCGGGTCATCCCAGCTCTCGGCGGCGGCGGCGAAAGCCACCTTGTCGCCGCTGTGCTTCACATCGTCCAGCCACCACGTCGGGACGACCTGCTGCCCGTTGAACAGCCCGCCCTGGCCGAGCATCAGTCCGAAGCGGGCCATGTCGCGGAGGCTCGAGGCGAACCCTCCTTCGAGCTGGGCGCTGCCGGCGCCGTCCAGAAGGATGTAGGCATCATGCTCGGTCCCGAGCTTGCTCCAGACGTGTTTCCGGATCAGCTCGGGGACCGACATCCCGGTGGCCCTCTCCATCGCCCAGCCGAGCACGAACGTGTTCAGCGAGACGTAGTGGAAGACGGCGCCGTGCTCGCCCTCCTTCTGCGCCTCGGTCGCGAAGTCGTAGGCGGAGCCGGGCTCATCGGCGGAGAGGCTGGGCTGCACACCTTCCAGGCGACAGAGGCGGGCGCCGTCATACTCGGGCTGGTCGAGCTCGTCCTCGTAGCGCAGGCCCACCGACATATCGAGGAGGTGCCGCACCGTGGCGTCTCCGTACCCGCTGCCGGCCAGCTCCGGCACGATCGCGGCCACTTCGTCGTCGACGGCCAAGCTCCCATCCGCGACGAGATTGGCGGCCACACACGAGGCCAGCGCCTTGGTCACCGATTGGTAGAGGTGAGGCGTGTCTGGCCCCATGCCGTGGAAGTACCGCTCGAAGACCATCCGGCCCTGCCGCAAGATGATGATCCCGTCCGCACACGTTCCGCGCAGCATCTCGGTCAGCGTCCATGTGTCGCCGCCGGCCCTGCCGACCTTGACGTCATCAAGCTTCATCGGCGCTTCGGGAAGCTTGACGATCGCGCCGTGACGCGAGCCCACGTCGACCGTTCTCGACATCTCGCGCGCGTGCTGCATGTACCAGTGCGTCAGGCGCGGCTCCGCGTAGACCTGCTCCGGACGAACGCGATACTCAGGCGGCGGGGGGAAGCCGCGCATCACCCGGTCGTCGGCGATGTTCACATCGGTCAACAGGGATCACCTCCGCGGGGTGCGCCCGCTGCGGTCGCGCGCCTCACGCGCTTTCGACCTCCTTGGGTCGGCGCCGAAGTACGAGCCAGACGATGATCCCCACAATGATCGCCGCGCCGGCGACGATGGCGATGATGGCGGCTGTCCCGAGTCCGCCGCCGTTGGACTGCTGCGCCGCGACGGGCTGGACGTCCATGTAGGTGCCGCGCATGTAGTTCATGACCACCGAGGGGGCGCCCACCGGCGCCATCTGCCAGCCCGTCCAGCGATCGGCGCGGTATGCCTGCAGGTTCGTGGCGAAATAGAGGACGACGTAGGGGTCGTCGTTGTAGAGGATCTGCTCCATCTGGTGCACGATGGCGACGCGCTGCGCGCGATCGACGGTCGTCGCCTGCTCCGCGAACAGCTTGTCGTACTCCGGGTTCGAGTAGCAGCTGTCGTTGTTATTGAGGATCTGGTCGGTGGTGAACGCGGAGAGCTGGTAGCTCGGGTCCAGGTCGCCACCCCAGGCCCAGACGTACATGTCAACGCCGTGCTTGCCGTACAGGATGTCGCTGAAAGCGCCCTCGTCCATGACCTCGAGACGCGCCTTGATCCCGACGCTCTTGAGGTACGGGACGATCATCTTCGCGGCGTTCACTTCATCGGAGTAGTCACTCAGGCCGACCAGCTTGAAGTCGAGCTCCTTGCCGTTCGCGTCCTCGCGCACGCCGTCTCCGTCGCGATCGATGCAGCCGGCCGCCTCGAGGATCGCCTTGGCCTTCGCCGGGTCGTAGGTGACGAGCTGGTCGGCAGTCGGCTCCCAGTGCCAGTCGCCCATGGCGGGGGACAGGACCGACGTCCCTACCTTCGCCGCGCCGCTCATGCTCGCGTCGGCGATCCTCGTCTTGTCGAGTGCCCAAGCGATGGCCTGACGGATGCGGGCGTCCTGCAGCAACGGGTTGCCCTTGCTCTTGGGCGAGGTCCAGCAGTTGAACGCGAGCATGGTGAAGCCGACGGTAGGCGCCGCGACCGTCTTGGAGCCGGTCACGCCGGCGACGGAACGCAGCGACGTCGGGACCTCGAACACGCCCACGTCGAGAGCGCCCCCCTTGTAGTCCTGCACCAGCGCGTCTTCGGTCGTGTAGATCTGGAAGAGCAGCGTGTTGACGTTCGGTCGGCCGGCGAAGTAGTCGGGATTCGCGGACAGCTTGACGTAGCGGCCCTTCTCGACCTCGGCGATCGCGAAGGGGCCAGACCCCACCGTCGGGGGGTCCTTGAGCGTCTCGAGCTTCTTGGGGTCGATCTTGCCCCAGAGATGCTCGGGGAGGATGGGGACGTACAGCGCCAGCATCTGGGAGTTGGGCTTCCTCGAGGTGATGACGACGGTCGCATCGTCGGGCGCCTCCACCTTGGTGACGTCCTGCAGGTACGACATGTAGAAGTAGATCTGGTTGTCGAGGATGAGGTTGTAGGTGAAGGCGATGTCCCTGGCCGTGAGCGGCACGCCGTCGTGCCACGTCACGTCCGAGCGGATGGTGAAGGTCCACACCTTGCCGTCCGGGCTCGTCTCCCACGCCGTGGCAAGCTCGGGCACCGGCTGGTTCGTCTCGTCGTACCAGGTGAGGAAGTTGTAGTCGAGCCGGAAGATCTCCCACGACAGGCCCGAGTAGTTGACCAGGGGATTCATGCCGTCGATGTCGTAGCTGAAGCCCACCTTGAGGACAGGCTCGACGAGGCCCGTGGCCGACGGCGACGGCGATGCCGCGAGCGCCGGGGCTGCCGCGACGCCGGCAAGCGTGGCGGCGCAGACGATCACCGCGATCAACGATCGCGTGGACCGCAGGTGTGCGAGACGGACCTTCATGTGTGCCCCCCTGGACGATTGGACACGCAGGTCTACTACCTCCCCTGCGGCGCGTGCAGCAACGCGGCGGGTTTAACCCCGATGCCGGCCCGGGTGAGCTCTGCGGCCGTGTAGTTCACCGCGGCGTGCTTGTCGAGGTAGTTCTGCTCGAGCAGCGGCATGAGGCCGTCGGCGATGACCTGCTCCTTGGGGATGAAGTAGTCAAGGATGTCGCTGGGGTGCTCGCGAGTCGCCTCCACCGCCGGGTCGCCGCCCTCGTGCTTGGCGGAAACGTTGGGCACCGAGGCCGCCGCGGCGACCACGTCGGCGCGGCGGTCGTAGGGCTGGCGCACGATGGACTTCCAGGTCTCGGTGACGTGGTGCTCGAAGCGCACGTCGTCCTCGAAGCCCAGGCCGTAGCGCACCTCGGCGTCGCTCAGGAGAGTGGAGAGCTCGACCGAGTTGGAGACGTTCAGGCCACTCATACTCGTCGTGCCGTCGTCGGCCGCCAGGAGGCGCGCGCCCATCAGCAGCCAGAGCACGGACCAGGTATTGTCCACTCCCATGAACACCGACACCTTGAAGCGGTTCTCGATGCCGAGTTTGTGCATGAGCAGCGAGACGAGGATGGTGCCGCTGTTGATGTTCAGTACCTCGCGGATGCCGTACTTCGTGAAGACTCCCAAGTACTCATCGGCCCACTTGAGCGGGTAGTCGTTGGGCTGGCCGATGCCGCCGAAATAGCCGGTGATCGTCTCGGGCCCGCCAAGGTGCACGTTGCTGCCGTCGATGCCCTTGGTGTCGAGCGTCTCGACATGCGTCGCGCCGATGATCTGCATGGCGGCCGCGACGGCGAGGATGTCCTCGCCGGGCGCGGACTGCTCGGCGATGTTGCGCACGCGGATGTAACGGCCGGGCATGAGCTCGCGCCGCGCGATCGCCTGCTGCGCCTCGCTGATGAGCCACGGGAAATACTGCAGGGCGCTGATCTCGAGGGTCACGGCGCGCCCTTCATCGAAGACCATGGCGTCAGCCTCCGGACCGAGGATGCTGCGCCGGTACTCCGGCAGCGTCACGAAAGCGCCGGCGTCGCGCTGCTCGGCCAGCCATTCGAGGCCGTCAAGGAATGGCGAGCGCTCTGCGCGCAGGCGCTCGAGCCGCGTCTCGAGACGGCGAGCCTCACGGGCCGTGCGGTTGATCGCGTCGATGCCGCCGTACTTGTCGATGAGATCGAACAGGCCGTCCATCAGGCGGTTGTCCGGGCTCGTGAGAAAGTCGTTCACGGCGGCGATGTCCGCCGGCCGGATCTTGAGCTGGTCGCGCATGGCGTCTCGAGCGGTCATCGGTCCTCCTTCGTGTACGCGGCGAACTTCTCGTGCTCGCCCTCCAGCATGTGGTAGCAGTGCTCGTCCTCGGGGAAGGCGGCGGCGCGCACGTCCCGCACGTACTCCGTGAGCGCCGCCGTGGAGACCCCGGCGAGGTCGGCGTACTTCTTCACGAACTTGGGGGTGAAGGCCTGGAAGGTGCCGAGCACGTCGCTGACGATGAGCAGCTGCCCGTCGACCTGCCCCCCGGCGCCGATGCCGAGCACGGGGATGGGCAGCTCTCCGCGGATGAAGGCGGCGACCTCGGGGGGCACGGCTTCGACGAGCAAGAGCTGGACGCCGGCCGCATGCAGAGCGCGGGCGTCCTCGACGACCAGCTTGGCGCTCGCCAGGGTGCGGCCCTGGGCCTTGTGGCCGCCGAGCTGCCCCGAGCTCTGCGGGGTGAGGCCGATGTGGCCGCAGACCACGATGCCGGCGGCCAGGATCGCCTTGACGCGCGTGATCACGGAGACGCCGCCCTCGAGCTTGACGGCGTCGACGCCGGCCTCCTTGAGGAAGC
>Ga0315288_10003731_pt1 | contig 19411 bp, 24 predicted proteins | sample YL17G11_20_MG_FD_203454 | JGI IMG/M metagenome (GOLD analysis project Ga0315288, IMG submission 203454) | Sediment microbial communities from Yellowstone Lake, YNP, Wyoming, USA - YL17G11_20 | ecosystem: Environmental > Aquatic > Freshwater > Lake > Sediment | place: USA: Wyoming | collected... | reverse complement strand
CATCAATCCGGCACCCCGAGCCTGCCCCACTACGGCATCGAAAAACCGTCTTCCCACCTCATGCTCCATCAACCGCTTGCGATTCTTGGTAAAAACGGTGGGATCGAAACATTCGTCGCTCCACTCCATATCCAAGAACCAACGGAAAAGAAGGTTATAGCCCATCTGTTCACAAAACTGCCGCTCACTCCGCACCGAATACAGGGCGATCAACAAAAGCGACTTCAGAACCCGCTCGGGGGGAATGGAGGGGCGACCGGTGTGGGAATACATTTCGTTAAACAACGGGGAAAGCCGCTTCAACTCCTGGTCAGCCATGAGCTTGATCTTACGCAAAGGATGACCCTGGGGAACCCGTTTCTCCAGGTTGATATAGGCGATAATCATGGGTTGAGAATCAAAATACCCGCGCATCTTTCCTCCTGAAATTTGATTTTCAAGCAGGATATCAGATGCATGAGAAAATGAAAATTAAAAACAACAAAAAGAAGAGTTTTTCAGCAAACTGCTAAAATTAGCTGTGGGATAATAGAAATATGGAACAATCCAAGCTTACGGAATGGGAGGTAGTGGACAACTTTGGGATTCTCACGATAAATAATCCCCCTCAAAACTTTCTTACCGAACCAGACATTGCCAATTTAGCTGACCTGAAGAAATGGACTGCGAATGAATCACTCAGGGGATTGATAGTTCAGGGGAAGGGAAGGCATTTCAGCGCAGGCGCCGACAAGAATAATATCCTTTCAGCTCTTGATGAGGAGAGCATCAAAGAAAAGCTGACAAGAGGGAAAAAAGTCCTCGATTATCTATGGGATTTGCCCATCCCCACTATTGCGGCTATCAAGGGGGTCTGTTTCGGAGGTGGGCTGGAAGTTGCACTCTCCTGCCATGTCCGGGTTTGCAGTGAAAAGTCTCTGTTTGCATTTCCCGAATCTGGTTTAGGAATAATGCCGGGATTGCATGGGACTGTGAAACTCCCTCATATTATTGGGATCGCCAATGCAATAGATATGCTTCTTACGGCGAAGACGATTGATGCGCAGGAGGCATTGAGACTGAAACTGGTTGATTATGTCGTGCCTTCGGATGAAGTTTTTGATTTCGCCCTGAATTTATTAAAAAAACTAACAGGCGAAAAACCTCTCCCGGTAATTCATGCTGTTGTGCAATCCCTGATTAACGCAAGAAAGTTTTCAGAGGACAAGGCTGTGGAACGATTAAATGACATGTATATTGACTTGACTGTTGATAAGTTCAAAAGCCAAAAAGCCAATGGGTGAAGACAGGGCGTCAATGTATATAAAGAGAACCTTGCTCATGAAGGAGGATAAGATCGCCGGTTTTATTCAATGCGGCCGCCAAAACAACGAGGACGCCATATACAAACTCTTTACTGAAACAGAAATTGCGTATTGCGCGAAAAGGATTAAGTGTTTGGGAGCGAGATTTATTATTAAGAAGTGTGTGCTTGATTATCTTGTTCATGAAAAGAGATATAGAGGAAATAATTATCGAGAGATTGAGGTAGTACACAATGAGTTGGGGCAGCCTTTTCTGAGAACTTTTGGGGATGTACGTGAATATATTAATGAGTTGAGGATAAAGGATATATTGATATCCATTTCACATTCGAAAAATTGGATTACGGGAATGGTGCTATTTTGTTATGAGACCTGTCCTTCCTAATTATTTTAGGACATTAGCGCGTAGCAGTTTCTCCTTTTCGGAGCTGCGATAGATTGAGGTAAGTAATGATAGAAGAAAAATTTGTTAAGGTTTCTGGAACAGGTTCTTTCTTGCCGGGCAACCCGATTCCATTTGATGCAATTGAAGATTATCTTGGGGAAATCACCCAAGCTCCTCGGAAAGTGATGAGATGGATTAAGAGAACAAAGCCAATAATGAAAGAGATGCTGGATATTGATTACTTTTATTATGCTATTGATCCTCAGACAAAAGAGAGAACTGAAGACCACGTCACAATGTCTATGAAGGCTGCAAAGCGGGCATTGGATTCTGCTCATCTCAGGCCTGAGGATATTGATCTCATTACTTATGGAAGTAATTTCAACCAGCAGATACCCCCGACTTCAACCCGAATACAGGAGGCGCTTGGAATTGATACGTGTGCAGAAATGGCTATACACGCCAATTGTACCTCTGCATATAAGGCTTTATTGGTAGCGCACGATGCAATCAGGCTTGGGCGTTACAAGAATGCACTGGTTATTTCTACGAGTGTAAACTCATCGTCCTTAACCGCTGATTTTTTCAATCAGGCAATGCTTGCTTCCGAAGCAGCATTCATCAGGTGGTTTGTATGTGATGGCTCAGGGGCAATTGTATTGGAATCTTCGGACACAAAGTCTGATGGTTTTTTTGTTGACCATACGTATATCGAATCTGTCGGGGGCAATAAACTTTCAGCGATGCACAACGGCTTTCCCCCCTATTGGATAAATTTATCGGAGGCATATGATCAGGGATGCCATCATATGATTCAGTTGTTCAAGGATGAAGTTCGTTCACAAATGTTGGATAGGAATGGAAGGACGGTTTTTACCAACGGAATAGAGAGGATGGTGGGTAAGTACGGGATTGATCTATCCAACCTTAGATTTTTTCAGCTCAATATGCCGACAAAGCACGTAGTGGAAATTATTTTGAAGGAGTGCGAAACAATACTCGGTATTTCGCAGAATAAATTATATACCCAAATTTCGAAAATGGGTTATCCTGGGCCCCCTGCAGCCTTTATCTGCCTTGATAAAATCGTCCGAGAAGAGCAGATCAATAAGGACGATTTGCTGTTAAGTTTTGTCGTGGAAGTAAGTAAGTTTATGCAAGCAGGTTATGCACTGACCTATCACTAACATTATGTTTGTTCATTCAAGAATTTAATACTTAGCCTTTCGGGACAAGAAAGAAGGAGAGATGAGAATACTGCTTGTAAATCCTATTGTGCCTCAAGTGAACGCAATTATGGACCATCACACGGGAAACGAAGTAATGGAGAGGGATATGAGGCAGGAGAGCGGCCCTCCATTGGCCTTGAATGATATTGCCGGCGTGCTGCGGAACGAAGAGGTCAGGATCGTAGATCAGAAATTTGAAAATGATAAGAGCAAAAATTATGATTTTGAAAATGCTATTTACAATGAAGTAAGAAATTTTAAGCCCGACATCGTGGGGTTAACCTGTGTCACTGCTCATGTCAATTCAGCGAAAAAGATCTTGAGAATAGTAAGAGATTACGATCCAAAGGTGCTCACGGTTGTCGGGGGGATTCATACGTCCCTGAACCCCCACGATTTTTGTATGCCCCAGGTGGATCTGGTAGTCGCCGGATTAGGGAAAAGAACGATGCGTACCATTGTGGATGAATTTAAGGCGAACTATCATGAAGCTGATTTTTCCAAAATATCGGGTCTTGCAATTAGAGTGAACGGCAGGTTGATGTTTACGAAGCAATTAGCTGAACTGTCGAGGAAGGACCTGGCGGATGAGCATTATCTGTACTATGACCGCGATGAGTGTTTTCCTGACAGGGATCTGACCCACAGATACAATTACATGATTGAGATGAAGAATCTTAAGGTTCACTATATGAACACTGCGCTGGGGTGCACTGACAAATGCAGTTTTTGCGGATTATGGAAATTTGCATGCGGATATTATATAACCCGCGATGTGGCGTCTGTTGTAACGGAAATTAGCAGTATGGATGAATATCCTGTGATCAGGATGGTAGATGCCAATACATTTGGGAGTGTGAGTAATTCGCGCGTGCTGTTTGAAACCCTGATAAAGGAGAATATACAACACCAATATATCGTGGATGTTAGAACCGATACGATCGTGAAACATCCCGACTTATTTGCCCTTGCAGCAAAAGCGGGAGTGAAAGTCGCAATCATGGGATTTGAGGCGACTACAGATGAGGAGCTTAAAAACTATAATAAAAGGTCAACTGTTGCCAATACGATAAAAGCAATAGAAACATTGCATAGCGTGGGGATTTTATGCGCGGGCAACTATATCATCAGTCCTGATTATGATGAGAAAGACTTTGAGCGCACCGCAAAGTTTGTGGATGACCATCCCATATTTTTCCCCGGGTTCACTATAATGACGCCCTTTCCGGGCACTCCTCAATACGAAATGATGAAGGATCGGATCATTATTAAAAATATGGATTATTATAATTTGGTAAACGCTGTGGTAGAGACCAAGCTGCCTGAAGACGTTTTTTATAGTAAGATCGTCGAGCTGTACAACCTAAGTAAAAGGGCAAGGGCAAGATTCATTAAGGAATCCGGCATAAAGATATAGAAAGTGCATGACGAATAAACCTTTTCAGAAAATAGGCATAGTCGGAAGCGGCAGGATGAGCGAGGATATTTTCTATCACCTCAATGATTTTGAATATTCATTGGTCTGGGCATTCCGGAGGCAGCATATTAGAGACAGGGCCCATGAAAAATTCAATAAAAGGATGAGAAGGATGTATAAGGCAGGCGCGTTGGACGGCAAGACTTTTAATTTTAAGAACGAAAATACATTGATGACCCTTAATCAGGAGGATTTGAGCGATTGCGATCTGATCATAGAGGCGATAATCGAAGACGCGGAGATAAAGTCCGGTTTGTTCAGAAGCCTGGATCAGATCGTGAACAAGGACTGCGTATTCGTATCAAACTCATCATCCATAAAACCTTCCAGGATATGTCCTGATTCAGAAAGGAGAAAGGGGTTTGCCGGCCTGCATTTTTTCTTTCCTGCACGGTTTAATGCTTTGGTCGAAATAAACGGAACAGATGCCTGCTTGTCTCAGACAATCGATGCGTTGAAACATTTTGCGGAAGCGATAGAAAAAAAACCATTAGTGCTCCCAGAAGAAGGGTCTTTTTTGGTCAATAAGGTCATCGTTTTTTCTCAGGCTCCGGCGTTCTGGGCTCTCAAAGAAAAGGTATTGAGCATTAAGGAAATAGATGCGCTGATAAAGACGCATATTTTTAGTATAGGAACTTTCGAATTTCTAGACCATGTCGGTCTCGATGTGATTCTCTCAGCAGCCAGGAATTACCTGGAGGATATTGAATATAAGGAAATAATCAATCCTGGGATAGAGGAAGTTCAAAAAATGGTTGATAAGGGGAACCTGGGAGTCAAGTCAGGTAGGGGATTCTACTCATATCGTGGAGATAAGAGCGATGATGATTCGTGGGAATTAGAACAGATCAGCAGTGACCAGCGGGAGAAATATGAAAAAGACCTTGTGAACAAAATATCATGTTTGTACATTAATTGCTTCTACGACTTCATCGACAAAGGGTACGGTACCGAGTCTGAACTCGAAGCAGCACTCAGTGAGTACAAGGGCATGGATAAAGGTCCGGTTACGCTGAGCAATGAAATTGGAGTCGATAGAGTGTGCGCTCTCTTACAGCATTATTACGGTGAAACAGGAAAGAAGTTTTTTAATCCTTCTCCGTCACTTTTGAAAAGAGCGGGATAAGAAATGAGTGAGGTAAGTAAGCGAGTTGTCATTACGGGCATCAACCTGATTACCGCTCTGGGCCTGGATCTGGAAAAGAGCTGGGAAAATCTAGTAGGCGGGAGGAGCGGGACTAAGAAGATCACACTGTTTGATACATCGGATCATGCAACAAAAATCGCAGCCGAACTGCCTCCGGAGTTCGATGACTACGCCAAGAATTATTGCAAAAAGTATCTGGCCAAGCAAATGGCAAGGTCGACAAAAATGTGTTTTGTATGCACAAAGGAAGCCGTCAGGAACAGCAATATAGACTTCGGAGAATTTGATAAAAGCAGATGCGGGGTGATTTTTGGCCTAGTGGGTACCGGGTATTCTAGTCAGGACATACTGAAAGATTCAAAAAACCTGATTATCAAAACAATGTCGAATGCCGTATCTGCATGGGTATCTATAGAATATAAATTGGAAGGGCCCAGTTATACCGTATCGACTGCATGCTCATCAGCTGCGTATGCAATTGCCAATGGCTATGACCTTATTAAATTAAACAAATGTGATCTTGTCATTGTCGGGGGAGGCAGCAGCGGCGTTAATCCTGACGAGATTAGGGGATTTAATGATCTGTTTGCCCTTTCCACGAGAAATGATGAGCCGGGAAAAGCGAGCAGGCCCTTTTCAATAGACAGGGACGGTTTCGTAATGGGGGAGGGGGCAGGCATCTTGATTCTTGAATCGGAAGAATCAGCCAGATCAAGGGGAGCGGAAATTCATGCAGAAATGCTGGGATATGCCTTGACCACTGAAGCCTATAACATCATTTCACCTCAAAAAGATGGTGTCGGGATGGCAAGAACGATGGAATTAGCGTTGAAAAATGCCGGAGTGCGTAAGGAAGAGGTGGATTATATAAATGCTCACGGGACCTCCACGGGCCTTAATGATAAATATGAAACTATGGCTGTAAAAAGGGTGTTTGGTGAACTTGCATACAAGGTTCCTATTTCATCTGTTAAATCGATGATTGGACATACGATCAGCGCAGCTGGAGGTGTTGAAGCCATTATTACGATAATGAGTATGAAAAACAATATTATTACGCCCACGATAAATTATAATCCTGACCCCGAGCTCGACCTCGACTATGTTCCTGATAAGGCACGTGAGAAGAAGATCAGCACCGCGATTTCAAACTCTTTTGCCTTTGGCGGGCATAATGCCTGTTTGGTATTTAGGAAATATAAATAATAGGTATTCTGATAATACAGCACTTTGAAGCATATGGAATTCGAATACTATTTCACTGTGAGAGGATATGAACTGGATTCATTCGGGCATGTAAACAATGCCGTATATCTAAATTACATTGAGCAAGCCCAATGGGAAATTTTGCGCAAAACAGACACTTTTTCATATCTCCGGGAGAATGGCATCATTCCGACCATTATAGAAATAAATATCCGTTATATCAGAGAAACAAAAATATTTGACGAGATGGTGATAAAATCAAAAATTGGGGTCGAATCGCCCTATTTGGTCTTTATGCATAATATGTATAACACCACAACTAAGCTGAAATCCTGCAAGGCAACTGTCAAATATCTTTACTTAACACGGGAGAGATCCCTGTGCGATTTACCAGAATATATCCTTGCCAAATGGGGGGTAAGTATATAAGACTATTATGGAAAAATCAGTAATTTCTGAATGGGAGCGGCACGGCTGCATCGGGGTGCTTACAATAAATAATCCACCACAGAATTATCTTGAAGGATTTCAGCTTGCCCTTCTGGAGGATTTGAAGAGGTGGACCAATGACGCTTCTTTAAAAGGAATGATCATTACCGGGAAAGGAAGACATTTTTGCGCAGGCTTCGATAAGGAAGACCTTTTTAAGATGACGAACCGAGAGCTTTTGCTGGAGGAATTAAGAAAGAACAATGCCATTCCTTATTATATTGAGGAACTACCGATACCTGTGGTGGCGGCAATTGCAGGCGTGTGCTTCGGGGCGGGCTTAGAACTTGCGCTCTCCTGCCATATTAGGGTGTGTAGTGAGAAAGTCCTTCTGTCCTTTCCAGAGACGGGATACGGAATAATCCCGGGCTTAAACGGTGCTATCAGACTTCCGGGGAAAATAGGGGCGTGCAGGGCTCTCGAGATGGTATTGGCGGGGAAGATCATTAATGCTGATGAGGCATTAGAGCTGGGCATCGTCGATTTCGTCCTTCCATCAAAAAAGGTATTCGATTTTTCTCTGAGCTTGCTGGAAAAAACTGTAAATAAAAACTCAATTGATGTGATCCGCTCAATTATGAAGTCTGTGAATAATACACGGAAAATGCCGTTTGAGGCTGCCACGGAGAAAGAAACAGAAATATTTGCTAATTTAGTTTTTGCCAGGCACAAAATGTTACAGGAACGGAATTAAAGCGGTAGTCAAACTTATTAACTATGTCAGCTGTCGTTATATGTGATTATAATCTTCAAGGAGGTGTTGGATGCCGGTAATTACTCAGGAGATCAGAGATGCGGTAAAGGAAATTGTGTACAATTTCTTTTCTGAAGAATGCGAGGTTGACAGGGAGTCTATAAATAGTGAAACGAAAATCATTGAGGAACTTGAAGGCGATTCACTGATGTTCCTCGAACTGCTTGAGATATTCAAGAAGAAGTATAAGCTCGATTTCGGGGTCCAGTCGATCGGGCAGTATATGGTAAAGCATCCTGCTGAAACTGTTGCGAAAGTGATAGACCTTACACTACTGGTCATTGAACATGGAGATAAAATAACTGAATTAGATTGATGTTAAGAATTATTTTTACGCAGGAGGTCTTTGGCTCACTTTGTGTGGGATCATTTTTGGAAGCGAAAGGTTTTTGCAATGTACGAAGTTTTTGGGTGTGGAATTGATGTTGAAGAATTGGCGCGTTTTGATAAGCTCATAGATAACGATGACTATTCCTTAATGGAGGATATTTGCACGCGGCGTGAAATTGATAATATATGCGGCGATAAGAGAGTGAGGTTTGCCCTAAGCTTTTCGTGCAAAGAGGCCTTTTTTAAGGCTTTGGGAATGAGTTGGACAAACAGCGACGTTTTCTGGAAGGATATAGAGCTTTTGTTCCACGACAATGACTTTAATCATTATAAAGTGGATCTGTATAATTATGCAAAGGACATTTTGGTAAAGAATAACGCAGCAATCGGGGAGACGTTCCTTGATTTCAATGAAGAGTTTGTACTTTTCCAAGTTGTCCTGGTAAAGATGTCGGAGGTTAAATGATCAGTCGTGTCTTATGTCATGAATGAGAAAATAGGTTTCCTTTTTCCCGCGTTTGCGATGAAATTTGTTGGCTCCCACCCTCAATATCGAGATGAGTTTGAGGGGAGGCTAGCTTCAGCATCGAAGCTTGTTCCCATTGACTTAAAACGTTTCGGGGAGATGGCTGTGGGTAATATAGAAGAGGAGCTGCAGGCCCAGTATTTCTGTTATATTAATAATGCGGTTGTTTCAACGATACTGAAAAAACGAAATATCGATGCTGATTACGCAGCAGGGTACAGCATGGGTCTTTTTTCAGCACTTTTTCATTCGCAGGCAGTATCATTCGAGGATGGGGTACTGCTCATGCACAATATATACAACGTCGCGCTGAATTCGATCGGCAATAAGAAATATGGTATGGGTGTAATTGTGGGCCTTTCTTGCGAGCATGTCGACAGTCTGATCTCTGAAAATTCCGAGAACGTGGATATGATAGACGTGAGCAACGAACAGGTAATAAACGTGGCAGGCGAATTTGATGAGGTAGTCAAGGTACTGGGGGTAGCTGCAAAAAAGGCCTTTAAAACGAAGATGCTGCCGATTACTCTGCCCTATCATTCAAGGTTTATGGGAAATGCTAGCGAGAAGATAAGGGAATTCCTCGCGGAAGTTGAAATAAGACCCCCTGTGTGTAAGATCGTCTCATGTGTCAATCAGGAGGTGCTTTCGACAGCCCAGGATATCAAGGAGGAACTCTGCTGTAATGTCAGCGAAAGAATGCGCTGGTTTAAGACGATGAAGAAACTGCTGGAGCTGGGTGTGACCATGTTTATTGAGTGTGGAATGAGCAAGAGCTTGACTCAGCTGGCGAAATTTATCGACTCCGATAAGAAGATTTATAATATCACTAATTTTTCGAAGATGTCAGTGACCTGTCCCCCAATCATTGTACCACAGTCAAAGTAGTACTTAATTGCTCTGACTGGCCACAGTAAACTGGCAATATCGCTCTTGGAGCTGGTGGACGATATCCCAGTGAACTGTGTGGCCGAATCTCATTGTATTCTCTTCGCCAGCTCTCAATTAAAACTTTTGCTTCCCTCAAGGTAGTAAATATCTCCCTGTTGAGAAGCTCATCTCTGAGCTTGCCGTTAAATGATTCAATCCAGATTCAGCAATAGAGATATAGTTTCTATTGCGTAGCAATAGGGATTGATATAGAAAAGATTTTAGGAATCAGGCAGATACGTAGTATATGTGTGGTATTATGAATGGAGATAACGCGGTAAGATATTCTTACAGAGGTGGGGATGGATTTTCAGATCGGATTTACGGACAAGGAGATAACGCAGTGGGGTGGGATGTCATTGATGAAGAAACTTCTGGATCAGTCAGAGATTGACGGTTTATTGAGTTCATTGGAGTTGCCGCAGCCAAGATCGAACCGTGGCTACAAGCCTGAGCAGATCATCAAGAGTTTTGGGTAAGCGTGTGGTGTGGAGCGAACCGTTTTCTGCATGCGAAGGTAACGCGTCAGGATGTGGTGATCCGGCGGATATTTGGATGGCGGAGGGTATGCGGTCAGGACACGTACAAGAGATTTTTTCACAAGTTTACTCAGGGTCTGAATCAACGGGTGTTTACGGGAATGTATCAATGGTTTTTCCGGGGATTCAGTGTGACAATTACACGCTGGATTTGGATTCATCGGTGTTGACGCGATACGGTGATCAGGAGGGAGCCGAGCGAGGCTATAATCCGGCCAAGCCTGGAAGGAATGCTCACCATCCGCTGGATAGCGTTTCTTGCCGACTGTCGGATGGTGGCGAATCTATGGTTACGGAGCGGCAGTTCTCATACGGCGAACAATCTATTTTGCTTTATAGAGGACACATTCACCAAGCTTCAGTGCAAGAAGATTGGTTTGTTACAGGGGGACAGCGGTTTTTATGGTGTAAGAAGACATTCAGCTCTTTCATGATCCTCTCAAGAGGGTTATTCGTCCTGATCCTTCTCCAATGCTCCCGAGGGAAGGCGTAATAGCTTACGGTCTCTGATATTCCCTCTTTCACGATATCAGCCGCTCTGCTTAGTTTCATTCCCTGAAGCTTTTTTATCACCAGAGCTGCCTTCCGCAAGGCTTCCCCTCTGTCTTCCTGCGCATGGATCGCCTTGAGCATGACTACGACTTCTTCTACTTTCCCTTTGGGGACAACGGTGAAAACGTTCCGGTAAAAATGCACGACACACCGTTGCCATGATGCTTTCGGATAAAACTCTCCCAAGCTCTCTATGAGGCCAAGGCATTTGTCCGATATGAACAACATTACCCCTTTAAGCCCTCTTTCTTTGAGATATCTCAAAAAAGCGCTCCAGCTTGCCTTGTCCTCTTTGGCTCCTTCCGCTACTCCCAGGCTCTCCCGATAGCCTTCCTGATTTACTCCCACTGCCACCAACACCACATCCGCCGTAAAGATCCTGTCGTTATTCATGAAAATTACTGGCGTCTATTCCCAACGGAACAACTTGATCGACAGGGCGGCAGCAACTATGAGGAAGACTACAAGAACCACGAGATCTACCCAGATTGATGCCAAGTCCCCCCCGAATACGATCACCTCTTGGAACGCATCATAAAGATAGGTTGAAGGCAGGAAGCGTGCTATATTATTTATCCAAACGGGGAGGATATAGCGGGGTATGGTGGCGCCGCTTAAGAAAATCATTGGCATGAGTAAAATATTCGCCATCGCAATCGCAGATTGGGCAGTCGGGGAGAAGCTGGCGATAGTAAAACCGAGGGCGGAAAAAGAGGCCGTCCCAACGGAAAAAACGATGAACAGGGGAAAGCCCCCCCCAATGATCTCTATATGATAGAAAAGCTCTGCCGCAAGGATAAGCACGGCCATTGAAAAAAGAAGGATAATATAGCGGCTCATAACCATCCCAAAGACGAAGACCCATTTTGGTAGGGGCGCGATCTTGTATCTTCTCAGTATTCCTTCGTCGCGGACCGAGGCTATCACAATGCCGATTCCAAAGAGCGTCCCAGTAAAGATGCTTATGCAGATAACCCCCGAGAGGACACCCGACACCGTCCTTGGGTTTCCCCCGCCGAAGGCGGAAACAAAGAGTACCAACAGGAGAAGTGGGAACAATAAGATCCAGAAAAAAGATTGACGGTCGCGCAGGGAGAGCTTAAGTGCTATCAGTGTTTCAGTGAGAAGCAGCTTCATTCATCAATCCCTTTTCCGGTCATTTTAATAAAGACATCTTCCAAAGTGGCCCGCGATACATGGAGATATGAAAAGGTGTTATTCTTCTCCTGCAGATATTTCACCAGCTCCACTATGGCCGCTTCAACATTGTCTACCCACAGGGTATATTCTACATCCTTTTTGACGCAATCGATGATAGGGGACAGTTTTTTCAGCTCGGTACAGTCAAAGTTTTCTTTCGAGGCCACCCCGAATCGTATCTGCGCATTAGAAGCGGCAACCAAATTCACCGGGGTATCAAGCGCGATTATCCTGCCCGAATCCATGATCGCCACACGGTCGCATAGCTTTTCTGCCTCTTCGATATAATGGGTCGTTAGGATAAGGGTTTTCTTGTCCTCTCTAGCCTTCTCGATGATCTTCCATATCTGGCGCCGCCCCCGGGGATCGAGGTCCCTCGTGGGTTCGTCAAGAAAAATAACCTTCGGATCATTGATAAGGGCCAGGAGAATGGTCAATCTCTGCCTCTGTCCCCCAGAGAGGTCTTCGATCATGTTATTTTTCTTTTCCTCTAGAGACAAGCTGTTAAGCAGTCCGTCAACATCCAGGTGGTGACTGTAGTAAGCCGCGAACTGTTTGACTACTTCGCTGACCTTAAGTTTCTTATAGAAAGAAGTAGACTGAAGCTGAACACCAACGACATCTTTCAGTTCCTTGCGCCCTTTCCGGGGATCCATACCGAGGACGTAAACCTCACCGCTGTCCTGTTCTCTGAGTCCTTCTATGATTTCGATCATGGTTGTCTTACCTGCCCCATTGGGACCTAGAATACCAAAGATTTCACCATCGAGGATACTCAGGCTGACATCGTTTACCGCTGAAATTTCTCCATAGCGCTTGGAGAGGTTCTTTATAGTGACCGCTTCAGTCATAGATAATTCCAATTTTGCCATAGACCATTATCGGGAATCAGTACTGTCCCAACGTTGATGTTTTAGAATTTTGTAACATCAAGTAATAAAGTTATTATTGCCGAAAAATGTCATTTGTCGATTTGAAATTTTGTTTTCCTAAATGCCATAGTCCTGCATCACGTAGGCAGGAGATGGATACCGATGAATTCAGGGGAAACGATCTTTTCTCAGTTAATGGACTTTATACCTACACCATATCTGCCCTGGATTCCACCACCATCGACCTGTGTTTATCTCTTTTTCCCTGGGCCATCTTTCGACGAAAGAGCAAGGGCGCTATCAAGCTTCATATCCTTCTGGATCTGAGAGGCAGTATTCCCACAGTAGTCATCGTTACCCATGGAAAGATCCACGAGGTCCACATCCTCGATCAGATTGCCGTCGAACCTGGCGCCATCTATATCTTCGATCGCGGCTATCTCGATTTTGCACGGCTGCATATGGTACACCAGGCAGCAGGATTCTTTATAATCAAGACCAAGAACAACGTCCGGTTTACCAGACTTTATTCTCGGAACGTCAACAAATCCATCGGGGTGCAATGCGATCAGACCATTATCCCGACGAACTTCTACGCCAGGAAGGACTACCCATCGAAACTCAGAAGAATCCGTTACTTCGATTCAGAAGCCAACAAGCGCCTGGTGTTTTTGACCAACAACTTTACCCTCTCAGCAAAGACCATCGCCGATCTTTACAAATGCCGATGGCAGATCGAACTGTTCTTCAAATGGATCAAGCAGCATCTGAGAATGAAGGCCTTCTATGGCACCTCGGAGAATGCCGTAAAAACCCAAATATGGATTGCCATCTCCGTGTATGTTCTGGTAGCTATAGTCAAAAAAGAACTGAAACTGGACCAGAGTCTCTACAGAATTCAACAGATTTTGAGTGTGACCCTTTTCGAGAAAATGCCCATATTACAAGTACTTTCAAAGAACAATTGGACATTTTTAACCCCCGTTACCGACAACCAGTTGAATCTATTGGACTAACGTTGGGAAAGGTGTGATCGGGAATATATCTTCGATGGGAATGGCATTTACCAGGGACAGCCACAACAGCAACAGCCTGCTCCATACGGTGCGCAAAATGCGGCTACATCAGACGACTAATTAAACTCTTTTAAGTCTGTTATCATCAGATCCAGCTTATAAAAAAGACTTTCTTCCAGCCCAACCGTTTTCTCTTCCAGATCATCCACCGCTGATCTTCCTCGCATGCCTTATTCTGAGAGTGCATGAGAGCGCTCTCAGAATAAAAGCATTTCTTTACTTTAGTTGGCTTTTTGCCTTCGATGCAATGGCAAATTTGGAAGATGAGAATGCTTTATGAGCCTCAGCACGGTTGCCATTAAGGGCATGAGCCTTGCCTATTAGATGGTTCCGAAAGTCGGTTGTCCTAATTCCTTCGGCGCTATTACCGAGTTGTTGCAGCCCGACAATGGCCGCATTCCTATCCGCCTGATTTGCGGAGTGAGCCTGCGCACCGAGTGAGGCTATCTTTGCTGCGTTGCTGTTTGGATTGAGCGACAATGCCTTCGCCGCAAAAGCTTTAGCTTGATCGCCATGTCGGCTATCGTTCATCTGTTCAGCCAAAATCCCATGCGCTCCCGCAAGGAGCGCGGCAAGGTCTGGGTTCCCAGGGTCTTTCTTGAACGCCGCCTCAAGGGTGTTTATGGTAGCCTGATTTGCGTTGCCGTTTATCACTTCCTGCGCCGCTGCATTGAGTTTAGGATCTTTCCCCTTTGTTATGTCTGCGGCAAAGATCGATGCGGCTGCGAACATAAAACATACTGTAAGTAATACAACAATTTTCCTTAACATAGTTTCTGTCACCTCCATTTTTAAAGAGTGATCAACTTGCTTAATGACTCATCATTTAGAAGCTCCACATCACCTTCTGACCCTTTATCCACTTCTTCTTCCCTCTCACCCCCTTTCAGCAGTGCTCGGCGAGGGAACTGACCGTTCAGTCCCCTTCTGACACAGACGCTCCAAATCTCGTCACTCACGCCGCTTCATCCCCCTTTGTTCTACACGCCGCAATAACTTGCAAAATCCATCGTCATTTTCCTACAATGCTTCAGACATGTCAAGAGAAAAAAGGTGTTAGTTTGAGACGGCCATAAATGCTTCCTTTTGCAGGCTTCGGTTAATCTGAAGTCTTTGCTCTTTGACAACCTGAACCATCGTTTTGTAGTGGGCCAAAAGTTGACTCTTATTTCCCAACCGGTGCACATACCCAGGGGAGAAATTCCATAGAGCCTGATGGGGCCTCTCCTCGTTATAGTGATGGATATACCGGCCAAGCGACAAACGGGCAATCTCGACTGTAGGATACGTGGGATAGCAGTAAATCTCTTCCTGCTTGACCGTGCGATACCAACGCTCCTGGCGGCCATTGTCGGTCGGGCGATTCGCACGACCAGGGGAGAGAACCATTTCTAGATCTCGAATGAGCCGCCGGGTACTATGGGCTATATTCGGAGACCCTAGATCCGTTCTCAATAAAGGCTTCGGGGCCTCCGGCTTGATCCCTTCATTCAGGTAGGCTAAAGCCAAAAGATTTTGGACCTCCAGCCGGGTCACCGTCTTGACCACCCCCCATGCGACAATGTAGCGGGAAAAATAGTCGATGATGGTCAGCAGGTAATGGCGAAGGGAATTGACGATCAAAAGGGTCCAATCCTCCCCCCAAATCTGGTTGGGCCGGAAAGGCTCATACCGGGGCGCCTTCCAGGGTGCTTCTCTCAGACTGAAAGAAGAAATCCATCCCAGGGGCTTCAGGATCCGATAACAGCTCGAAGGACTGACCCAATACCCCTCGGGGCGTAAGGAACCACTAATTTGACGATGGCTCAGTTGCGGCTCCATCTTCTTTTTCTCCACCACAGCCTGCTTTTCCACCAGGGTCAATTGCAGGGGAGAGGCAGTGGCTTCTTTCGGTCTCTTTGTTCTGAGCCACCCGTAATAGGTCGAACGGCAAACACCCAGGTTCTTTAACGCCTGGACCTTGGAAATCCCGGTTTGAACCAGGTTTTGGACTTCGGCCATGATCTTTTGCTGCTGTTCTGAACTGTAAGAGGAACCCTTGGAACGATTGGTTAAACCAAGTTCATCTCTTTTTTTAAGAGCATCAACTCCTGGGTCTGAAGGGCCAAGGCCTCCTTCAGCTTCTGGTTCTCCTTCTCCAGTTTGCGGATCCGAGGATCGATACGCGGCTTCTTGCCGCTCAGGAACACTTGGGCTCCCTGCTCCAGGGCCTTCTTCCAGCGATAGAGGGTTTGGGGATGGATCTGGTTCCTTTGGGCCACTTCGATACCATTGCCCGTGGTTTCCCATTCCTTGAGAATTTGGAGCTTTTGCTGCGGGGTAAATTTCCTACGGACCTTTGTTTCTTGGGGGATTAGTTGTACGCTCATGCATTTTCTCCTCCTTTTTATTTACCATATTTTGAGCGTCCAACTAACACCTTTTTCCCCCTATTTCTGTCCAGATTTCACTGAAACAGTCTAAAGGGCAATCCCGCCAATCCCGTCATACCTGTGTTCTTTTTCTCCTCTTCGTACTTGTATGGAAGAAGACCTTGTGTCATAATACTTGCACCTCGTTGATGATAGTTTCGTTGTTGCAAAACTACTCTATCACCCTGTTTTTACAGGATCAACGGGGTTTTCTATTTTTTTAAGTGGTGGATTATGGATATGTCAATGCATCGAATTGGCCGATAGGTAGCCCATTGTGGGTCTTCAGTGTCAACACCTATTTACCTTTACTGACAACCTCCTACCCAGCCTACCTCATATCGTTACAGAAAGCATTGTACTGAAAACTATAATCTTCATTGATGCTGATTTTCTGCGTGAGAAGCTCGTCCTCGATGTTGATGAAACCGTATTTCTCTAAGTCTCTCATAAACTCAATCTCTGTAGGGTTCACGCCAAAATCCTGCTTGAACATGGCAGCGTCCATCTTCCCCGTATACCGCAGCATGTTCATTAGAAAAAGTGTTAACGGAATGTGTGGGTCGTCAGAGTGAAAAAGGAACGCTGGGAAAACACCTTTTTCAATGCTCTGCATGTAACTATCCCTTCCTTTAAACTTTTTAAAGAGTCCTGCCGTTCTTGATCCTCCACTTCCCGATGTTCCAAAGCATAGATTTTCTTTTTTTGGTAACTCAAATTTTCCATTCGTATAATGGCAAGTCGTATCCTCACTTCGCGCGAATTCACTGATGAAATAGTTAATAAAACCCGCTTTCTCAAATACTGTTCTAATATGGTAGTACATTTCCGATTGATCACTCAATGCACGTTCCTTTTTATCCTGACTCATAGAGCGCATAAGATTATATGTGGCAATGTGACTGACACCGCTGTTAATCGCATAGTCAACATCATCATAAAACATCTGAGGGGTTTGAACATCAAAGCCGTACATTAGATCTATATTGAAATTCCAGCCTGCCTTAGCTATTTCTTGAACAGCATACCTGGCCGTATCTACCGTATATGTCCTGCCCATTTCCTTCAGTGGGGCTTCATTAAATGACTGAATACCCAAGCTTAATCGGTTTATGCCCAAATCCCTGTAGGCAGCCAGTTTGCTAAGTTCGAACGACCTCGGATTCATCTCCAACGAGATCTCGGGCACATGGTCTTTAATAAAGTAGTGCTCTAGTTTCTCCATAATCTTTGTCAGGGTATTCACCGGGAGCAGGGAGGGCGTACCTCCCCCAAAATATATCGCAGCAAGTTTTGCCTCTTCATTCGCAGTACAACTGCCCAGTAATTCTATTTCCTTGATGAGATAGTCGCAGTATTTTTCTATGCCTTCCACGTTCGAATCCGTTTCGAACGGGCAATCTCGGCAAACATTTTCACAAAACGGTATATGCACGTATATAGTGTAACCACCAGTTGGCATAAATTTGCATAGATCCTCAATTGAAGCCGCTCTTTTATTGGTAGTGAAATAGTCGCGAACAATCGGTATGTATTTTTGCAGGAGCTTTTGCCTTGCGATAGCTTTTTCCATAACATTCCTCTCCGTTTAACTGATCGAATTGTCAAAAGTTTCTTATCATTATTGTTAAATATTGTTTATTATCAATTGGTTAATAAAAAACAGCTTCCCTCCCCCTTATAAGAGTGATCCACAGTTGCACCCGCGGCTCCCGGACAAAGCGGCGGGTGCGGCTGTGGGTAACGCTCGGCGTCATATAATCCCCACATTTTTTCTCTTATAAATTTATTGTTTTTTATTTTAATACTCTCAATTAGCAAAAATCAAGGATTTTTTATTAATTAGTGATCGAAGTCTCGTATGTTGATCAAGAATGGCACTTTGATAAATACAGGAAGAAAGTCTGGATTACGGATAGCAGAAAATTCGTTTATCTCAATATTACGGATGGGCTTATGTAATGTTTCAGACATGTCAAGAGAAAAAAGGATAAATCTAAAGGATAATTGCCTTTGAAAATATATCTTTCAGAGAAGGCAGTGTCAGAAATAGCTCTGTTTTTTTGTTTACTTCCTTCGGTAATCATCGACTCTCAGATCCTCTCTCCATTGCAGAGTAGTAGGTGTTATCGCTGTGCGAGGCTGCACAAGAGATGAGGGTAGATCCCTCGGAGCCGGTTGGCAGGGATTATGCTGCTAGTCGTTCAGTTAGAATCTTAGGACAATGAGGGTTTTCCCATCTAGGAAAGTATCTGGCTACCAACTGAAAGAAGGATTTGGCCTCTGGGGGACCCCGAAAACCTCCCCCGCAGCAAATAAACTCCTTTTAGGCAGGCTAAGTACCCTAAGTACCCCTTTTGGATTTTAAGTCGCTGGGGAAGGCGCTGGGGAGCGGCGCCAGAGCAAAAAAAGCCTGTTTTGATGATTCCAGAGATGTGGTGAGCTTCAAAAAGATCCGCAGACAGAAGTCCGGCCATTTCTGAGGGGTCAAAAAAAGGTAATGGAAATTTTCTTGCGGATTCTCTCGACGGTTTCCAGATCCGCCCTGAATGGGATTTCCGTATCCGATGAAAGAGGCAACTGGCGACTCTGGGCGAAGGGAGTGTCCCTGAGCTTTAAATTGTACGAAAGAACCAGAAGCCTCTCCAAATTGACCACATCCTGGATATTGTAGGCGAGCAGGGTCTCCAATGCCTTCTGGTTCTTGTTCCTTCGATAATCCTCCCAGAGTAAGACCGCGAAAAATCCATCAACTCCTTCCAAATGCCCCCGGTCGATTCCTGCCTTCTTCTCACACCCTTTGAGACCCCCAGTATAGCCAAGACTTCTCAGAAGGTATCGAAGGTCAATATGAACCTGGTGGAGTTTAAGCCCAAAATAGCTTTCACCTAAATTGAGCGGTTTTTGTTGGCCAGTTATATCTCAATTCATACAACACAAAATTAGACATATTTTGGAGATCTCAAAAATTATTTGCAAGCAAT
>Ga0315288_10003730_pt1 | contig 19413 bp, 20 predicted proteins | sample YL17G11_20_MG_FD_203454 | JGI IMG/M metagenome (GOLD analysis project Ga0315288, IMG submission 203454) | Sediment microbial communities from Yellowstone Lake, YNP, Wyoming, USA - YL17G11_20 | ecosystem: Environmental > Aquatic > Freshwater > Lake > Sediment | place: USA: Wyoming | collected... | reverse complement strand
GCCGGAGATGATTTCGCCGGGGGCGTAATCCCCGCCCATCGCGTCGATGGCAATCCGCATAACTTACTCTTCGGCCTCCTTACCGAGCTTGAGCGTGATGTCCTTGTTGACATAGCCGCACTCGGGGCAGGCGGCGTGAGGCAGCTTGGCCGCTCCGCACTTCTTACACAGAGAATAATTTACCGGCCGCAGCGCCTGATGAGCCCGCCGGGAGCGCGTCGTCGATTTACTTTTCTTTTTGGTTGGCAGCATACTGCTTCCTCAGCGACAGTTTTTTATTGCATTCTTCATTATTATTTATGGGAAACCAAACCACAAGAAGTCCCCTCATCGGTCAAAGGAATTCCGCAAATTTCTATACCAGACCGCCGACAGAGAGTAAAGAGAAATTATTAAAGGCCTTTAGTTATCCGAAATAGGCCGAATTGTCAAGAGAGAATTTGGGAAGAATTGGAATGGGAAGGGCAACATCGTACTTTTATTAAAAGGTACAGCGTGTCGGGTTCTCGGAGAAAGAAAAAGACAGGGATATTTTTCAATCCCTGCCTGAAAATTTGCAACGATGCTTTTATAGTCTATCTTTTGCGGATCAGCAAAACGCCGAGGGAGAGCAAAAACAACGTTGCCGGCCGAATCTCTGACCTGCAACGAAAGAGTATGGAGCCGATTTCTTTGCCTCCAGTCTGGCACACATTCCGGAGGATGTATTAAATTGGCCAAAGGGCAAGATAAAAGGGGAAAGGGAAAATTAAAATAAAGCTGAGCGGCTAAAGTCTTGTGGATAAATTATTTGTTATTTTGGTCCATCTGTTCCCGGATGGCTTTTAATTGGATGACCGCCTGCTGATCCCGCGGACGCCGCATCACTTCTTTGGTTCGAATCAGGGCGTCAATCGTCAGTATATTTAGCGTCAGGCCGTCGGTTTCAATTTTCCGGCTGGCCTTGAGCGCCTGCCCGAAATCGCCGATGCCTTCCACGAAACTCAGACAATCCAGCGTTCCCAGGTCGGTATCCAAATACAGATTTTTCAGACCTGCCGCGTTTTCCAAAGTAAGTTCCAGCGGTTTCCGGTTGGGCGTCATTCGATGAACGGGATGGAGGCCGTTAAGGGCCTTTTGCAGACGCATCAGATTTTCCGGCGAAAAATCACAGCAGAGGTCAATGTCCTGTGTGAACAGTGTACAGCCGTATGTTGTAGCCGCAAAACCGCCGATGAGAACAAATGACACATCGGTCTGATGTAAACGCTTCAAAAGTTCAAAAAAATCTTGTTTCATAATTTTTGGGCATTTTGCAGTTTATCAGCCAAGTCTGCGGCGGCTTGAAGCCGACGGATACGTTCCGAGATAGGACGTTTTAGATTATCCAGCAGCAGGGGTATATCAACGCCATACCGCGCCGCCTCGGTCAGGGCAGGGTATTGCTTCAGCATCGCCTCAATATGCGACGGCATCGCCTCTGTAGAGTTTTGTTGTTTCTTCAGTGTCATTTTGCCTTTTACCCTTTACCGCTGTATTATCCCCGTTTTATCTCTGGATTTCAAGCCCAAAACCCCAACACCGCACACCCTGATTTTCACTGGCCTCCTCCCCAACGCCGGTGGTATAATCAAGCTGGAAAAGGAACAAATCCTGCTTGCTCAAGAGCAAGCAGGGCACCGTATGTAGGAATTTAAACTAATAACAGATTCTTCGCTTCGCTCAGAATGACGATTTTGGGTTTTGCCAGGCGATATTGAAAACCGTCACCCCGAACGAATGTGAGGGGTCTGATAGAAGAAGATGCCGAAGGCATTCCGTAATTTTGCTCTTTAATTTTTGATATTTGATTTCGATAAAAACTCTGGATTCCCGCCTGCGCGGGAATGACAAAAAGTGCAAATGAATGACAAGACGGAAGAATAACAATGTCCTTTCCTCGAACACGATTTCGGCGGTTGAGAGTCAATAAGACAATGCGGCGGATGGTGGCGGAAACACGGCTGTCCGTCGATGAATTAGTCTATCCGATGTTTGTCTGTCCGGGCAAACAAACTAAAGAGCCGATTGAGGCAATGGAAAACTGTTTTCGATTTTCCCCCGACTTGGCGGCTAAAGAAGCGGCTAAAATCGCCGCTCTCGGCATCCCGGCAATCCTGCTTTTCGGCACAAAAGAAAAAAAAGACGCTGTCGGCTCCCGCGCCTGGGCGGCGGATTCGGTTGTCTGTCAGGCCATCTCAAAAATCAAGTCCAAAACGCTGGAACTGCTGGTCATTACCGACGTATGCCTGTGTGCCTATACGGATAGTGGACATTGTGGCGTCATCAAAGATAAAAAAATAAATAACGACAGCACGCTGGAAGTGCTGGCAAAAATGTCCCTGGCCCACGCCAAGGCCGGAGCGGATATGGTCGCTCCGTCGGATATGATGGATGGCCGAGTGGGTGTGATTCGTGAGGCACTGGACGACGAAGGTTTTGTCGAAACGGCGATTATGTCGTATTCGTCTAAATTCGCTTCGGCCTTTTACGGGCCATTCCGCGACGCAGCGCAAAGTACGCCTGCCTTTGGCGACCGCAAGACTTATCAGATCGACCCAGCCTGCGGCAGGCAGGCCATCCGACAAATGGCTGCCGATATCGAACAGGGGGCCGACATCGTAATGGTCAAACCTGCCCTTGCGTATCTGGACATTATCGCCAAAGCCCGCCGGCGTTTTGATGTTCCCATCGCCGCCTATAATGTCTCCGGCGAATATATGATGCTTCACGCCGCGGCCAAAGCGGGTCTGCTGGATTTGCAAAGCGCGATGATGGAAACGCTGCTTTCCATCAAACGCGCCGGAGCCGACATTATCATCACCTATTTTGCCCCCGACGTTGCGAAAATCCTGAACAAATGATGGAAGTCACCAAACCAGCCATAGTCGCATTTGAAATCACGCGGCGGTGTGTGCTGCGATGTCGGCATTGTCGCGCCGTGGCGCAGACGGATACGGCGGACGTGCTTTCGACGGAGCAGTGCAGACGCATTTTACAATCCGTTGCCGACTTGCGAAAATGCGTTGTCGTCCTGACCGGCGGAGAGCCGATGACTCGGCCGGATGTGTTTGAACTGGTCGAATACGGCAAATCCATCGGCCATCGGATGGCCCTTGCCACCTGCGGTGTATCGCTGGATGAAGAGGCGGTAAGGCGGCTCAAACAGGCCGGTCTGTTTTCGTTTTCCTTCTCCCTCGATGGTGCAAACGAAAAAAGCCACGACGCCTTTCGCCGGACGCCCGGCGCATTTGCGATGACAGTCAAAGCTATAGAGCTTGCCCGCAAAGACAATGTGCGGTTTCAAATCAATACTACTATTACCGCGCTGAACGTTGATAAACTCGATGAGATTGCGTGGTTAGCCGTTGCTCTTGGCGCAGCCTGCTGGAATCCGTTTATGCTGGTTCCAGTCGGCAGGGCGGGGCAGGATAAAGATTTATTTCTGTCGCCGAGGCAATATGAAACGGCGCTGAAAAGGCTGGCGGAAATGAAAACGTCGCTGCCGATTGAGCTGCGTGTCACCTGCGGGCCGCAGTTTGCTCGTGTAGCTCGTCAGAAAAAAATCGCGGGAGCGGAGAATGTAAAAGGTTGTCTTGCGGCGGATGGTTTTGCGTTTATCAGTTATAAGGGCGATGTGCAGCCTTGCGGTTTTCTGGAAATTTCCGCAGGTAATCTGCTCGAAAACAAGTATAATCTGGCGGACATCTGGCATCACAGTCCGCTGCTGAATACCATTCGGGATTTTTCGGCATATAGAGACGCCTGCGGCAAATGCGAGTTTCTGGCCCATTGCCGGGGCTGTCGTGCCAGGGCTTATGCCGAAAGCGGCGACATTCTCGGTTGCGACCCAATGTGTTTTTCAAAATAAAAGATTAAAAATCAAAAATCAAAATTATGGATTGCCCTGCGGGCAGGTTTTTTTCTTTAAGCTCTCGTCTCTGGACTAAATTATGAAAGTTTCGCTGAATACAAAGATACTGAGTAAAAATGAGCAATTCGCTGAGCAGAATCGCCGATTTCTGGCCGAGCACAAACTGGATTGTCTGAACCTCATCAGCTCTCCCGGCTCAGGCAAGACGACAATTCTGGCCCGCACCATCACGGACTTGAAAGATAAAATCCGCATCGGCGTCATCGAGGGCGATATCAAAACCGACTATGATTCGCAGCGTATTCGTGCCGCAGGCGCTTCTGCAATTCAAATTGAGACTGAAGGCGCCTGTCATTTATCCGCTCAGCAGGTTTATTGGGCCTTGAATCAACTGCCGGTCGGAGACATGGATATAGTGTTTGTTGAAAACGTTGGCAATCTGGTCTGCCCCTCGGCGTTTGACCTGGGCGAACGGGGAAGGGTGGTGGTGCTGAGCATCCCCGAAGGCGACGACAAACCCGCCAAATACCCCGGCACATTCGCCCAGTGCGATGTCGTGCTGATTAACAAAATTGATCTGCTGGCTCATCTGTCTTTCAATATCGACCGGGTATCAGCCGATATTCACACCCTGAATCCCAAAGCCTGCATCTTTCAAGTCTCCGCCACAACCGGCAAGGGGATGGGCGCCTGGTACGACTGGCTGCTGGGTCGAAAGAAAAAGACGGATTGACGGACTTGCCGAATCAGACAAACCTGCTATACTGGCTGCTTCTGAATCTCTGGGAGTTAAGATGATGGATTATTTCGCATATAAAGATGGAAGATTGTTCGCCGAAAATGTGGACGTGGAAAAAATTGCCGAAGCCGTCGGCACGCCCGTCTATATTTACAGCAGAGCGACATTTTTAGATCATTACAACAAAATCAAACAGGCTTATGCCGAACTGGATACGCTGGTTTGTTATTCAATTAAGGCCTGTGCCAATATCCATATTCTCAAACTGCTGGCCGATGCCGGCAGCGGTTTTGATATTGTCAGCGGCGGCGAGCTGTTCCGCGCCAGGCAAGCCGGCGCCGATACCGCCAAAATTGTCTATGCCGGCGTCGGCAAGACAGACCGGGAAATCATCGAAGCATTGGAAGCCCCCATCGGCTATTTTAATATCGAATCCGAAGCCGAGTTGGAAAATCTGATTGAGCTTTCGCGCAAACTCGGGAAAAATCCCAAAGCGGCCTTGCGTGTCAATCCCGATGTGGACCCGCGAACGCATACTTATACTGCCACTGGAAAAAAGGAAACTAAATTCGGCGTCGATATTGAACGTGCCCGCCAGGTTTTTAATAAGTATGGTCGAAACGGCACGGTTCAGCTTTACGGTATTCACGTGCATTTAGGCTCAGCGGGTAAATCCGTTCAGCCGTATGCCGAGGCGCTGCAGAAAACGATGAAACTGATTGACGACCTGCGGGCCGACGGTTTTACGATTGAGGTGCTGGATATGGGTGGAGGCTACGGCGCCGATTATGAAACCTCAACCGCTCCTTTGGCGGCGGATTACGCCCGTGTCATTGTCCCAATGCTCAAGGGTAAGGGATTGAAATTAATTCTGGAACCCGGCGCCAGTATCGCCGCCAATGCTGCGATTTTGCTGACCCGGGTTTTGTATCTCAAGCAGGGCGGCAAAAAGAAATTTGTCATTGTCGATGCGGGAATGAACGACCTGATTCGCCCGCCGCTGTATGACGCGTTTCATTTTATCTGGCCGGCGAAGGTGGAGCTGGGGCTGGTGCCGCCCAAAAAATTCCGCTATCTGAATATGGAAGGGACTCAGCAGGTGGATGTGGTCGGGCCGATTTGTGAAGGGGCGGACTTTTTTGCCAAGGACCGGCCGCTGCCGCCGGTCAAACGCGGCGATTTAATTTCCATTTTCACCGCCGGCGCTTATGGCTATACGATGAGCAGCAATTACAATGCGCGTCCGTTATTGCCGGAGGCGCTGGTCGATGGCGATAATTTCGCCGTCATTCGCCGCAGACAGACTTACGAAGACTTGATTACTCAGGAAAAGATATAATTGCTTCTAAAAAAGATAACCATTTGCACTTATTATCTGAGTTTCGCATAAGGATAACACCGTCTTAAATATCGCAGGTCTTCTACTGATGTCCGCCGCCGTGAATACGGCCGGCCAAAAGGCACGATGCACACGAAGAAAAGAAGGTGGAAAACGGGGGTGGGGGGACGTGCGAACGTTAGAACGTGAAAACGTGCGAACGAAAACTGGGTGAAAAACAGGTGGTGCGGGAAATTTTTTCTATTCGATATGATAAAGAAGAGGTTGAAAGAAAAATGGAAAAATGTGAAAAGACAGGGTTGTAAGATGATGCACGCTGAAAAAGCGGCAGGAGAAAAACAAATGGATACTAAAAGAACAGGATTGTCCGGCATACTGGTAACAGCAATTGGCTGCATGATTGCGCTGAGCGGGGTCGCATTCAGCGCGGAAAAAGAACCCTCGTACAAGCTGATAAAGAGAGTTCCTGTCGGCGGGGAGGGTGGATGGGACTGTCTTACCGTCGACAGCAGCGCGAAGCGGTGTTATATCTCACACCAGAGCCATGTCGTTGTTTTGGATATCGCCAAAGACACCGTCATCGGCGATATCAGCAATACGCCGGGGGTACATGCGATAGCACTTGCATATGGACTCCATAAAGGCTACATAAGCAACGGCGGCGATAATTCGGTAACCGTTTTTGATCCGAATACGCTGAAAGAGACAGGCCGCATTAAGGTCGGCGACAGACCCGACGTCATTTTGTTTGACCCGGCGACAAAACACATCTTCACATTCAACGGCGGAAGCAAAGACAGTACGGTGATCAATGCCGACAACGACACCGTCATTGGCACCATACCATTAGGCGGCAAGCCGGAATTTGCGGTTTCGGACGAGAAGGGCCGGGTGTTTGTCAATATCGAAGACAAGAGTGAAATTGCTGTGATAGACGCCCAAAAGCTGACCGTGACAAGCCGCTGGCCACTGGCCCCCGGCCAGGAACCCAGCGGACTGGCCATAGACCGCAGGAACCAACGGCTCTTTTCAGTTTGCTCCAACGGCAAAATGATAATCACGGATTACACAACCGGCAAGGTCATCGCAACACCGGATATCGGCAAAGGTCCTGATGGCGCAGCGTTTGACCCCGAGACAGGTCTTGCATTCAGTCCTAATGGACAGGATGGGACGTTAACCGTCATCAAGGAAGAGACGCCGGGACAGTTCAAGGTTGTCCAGACCGTGACGACAGTGCCGCTGGCACGCACGATGGCTCTGGACATGAGAACACACCTGGTATATCTGGTGACCGCAAAACTCAAGGCGCCGGCTCCGGGAGAAGCGCCGGCACAGGGCGGCCGCCGCAGGAGCTTTGAGCCGGGTTCATTTGAAGTGCTGATTGTCGGACCCGCTGCAAAATAGAGATTCCTGCAATTTAAGGATGCCTTTTAAAATCATTTTATTTTTGTGAAAAATGAATGGTGCCTACAGGCCGACATGTCGCATCGAAATTTGTCCGCCTCACAGGTACTTAAAGGTGTCAGGTACAATATTTTAAGAAAATTCAAGAAGCTATGAAAGCCAGAAAATTGGCGGGCTATCCCCCTTCGCCAAGGCTTCCCCCTTCGGTAGGGACAAGTCGGCGGGACAAGGAGCACCACCCTACCAAACTCCCCACCGGCCCTTTGGGCCACCCTGTAGAAAAATCAAAAATTAAAAGTCAAAAGGCAAAATTGTGGAATCCGCCAAAAGCGGATGGTTAAACAAATAGATTTCTCACCCGCAAGGGGTTCGGAATGACAGAGACACAGCCGGGGGCGGGCGGGAGGATTGGAAATTTGAGATTTGAGAACCATAGACCAATATGGGCGGTGCGATTGGCCTGCCTAATTTAAATGCTTGCAATTCTCCTGTATCCGACTATACTGAGCGGTTGAACTCCGGAGAAAAACAGGATTCCCTGAATTGATAATAGGATAAGGAAAGACTGTCATGGCTGAAAAGCAGGAAAAGGATTTACAGAAGGTCAAAGAATTGATTGAGCTGATGAAGGCCAACGACCTGATTGAGATTGAAGTAGTCGATGGCGACAGCAAAATTTTGCTGCGTCGGCCCGGCACGGTACAGCCCCAGCCGCTTGTTTCTGCGGCTCCGCCGGTTTCTTCCGCCGCTCCTGTGTCTGAGGATGCCGGTCTTGAATCCATCAAATCTCCCATTGTCGGTACATTCTACCAAGCTTCTAATCCGGATTCGGCCCCCCATGTCAAGGTCGGCGATAAAGTCAACCCCGATACCGTTGTCTGCGTTGTGGAAGCGATGAAGGTAATGAACGAAATCAAGGCTGAGATAGACGGTACTATTGTTGAAATCTGCTGCAAAGACGGCCAGGCCATCGAATTCGGCCAGGTCCTCTTCAAGGTCCGCCCCTGATGCGTATGGACAAAGATGGATTCCTTCGATAGGACAAGATGAGATGTTTTCACGGATTTTAATTGCCAACCGCGGTGAGATTGCGCTTCGAATTATTCGCGCCTGTCATGAAATGGGGATTGAGGCGGTTGCGGTCTATTCGGAGGCCGACCGGGATGCTTCGTATGTGAAGCTGGCCGACGGTGCGATTTGTATTGGTCCTGCCGCTGCGGCCAAGAGCTATCTGAATATCCCGTCGATTATCAGCGCCGCAGAAGTGGCCGACGTTGATGCGATTCATCCGGGTTATGGTTTTCTGGCGGAGAACGCTCACTTTGCCGAGATTTGCAACGAATGCGGGATTACGTTTATTGGTCCAACTCCTGCGGCGATGCGAAAACTGGGCGATAAAGTTGTCGCCAGGAAATTGGCGCAGGAAGTCCGTGTACCGGTGGTTCCGGGTTCGGACGGTACTGTCGCCAACGAATTGGAGGCCGTCAAACTGGCCAATAAAATGGGTTATCCGGTGATGATTAAGGCCGCCGGCGGCGGGGGCGGATGCGGGATGCGCGTTGCGCACAATGATATCAGTCTGCACAAGGCCTTTGGCGCTGCCAAAGCGGAGGCTGAAGCGGCCTTCAAAAATGGCACGTTGTATCTTGAGAAGTACCTTCTCGAGCCGCGCCATGTTGAGGTGCAGGTGATGGCCGACAAGGCGGGCAACGCGGTTCATTTCTACGAGCGCGACTGTACGATTCAACGCCGGCATCAAAAGCTGATTGAAGAATCGCCGTGTCCTGTGCTGGATGAGCGAACAAGGGAAGAGCTGTGCAAGTCGGCTCTTCGGCTGCTTAAGCACGCCGATTATCACAATGCCGCGACGGTGGAATTTTTGCTGGACAAGGACAGGCATTTTTATTTTATCGAGGTCAACGCCCGTATTCAGGTGGAACATCCGGTGACGGAAATGGTTACGGGGGAGGATTTAATTAAATGGCAGATTAAGATTGCTTCCGGCCTGCCGCTGGATTTACGGCAGCGGGACATTAAACACTGCGGCGTGGCAATCGAGTGCCGGATTAACGCCGAGGACCCGGATTGCGATTTTGCTCCGTGTCCGGGCAAAATTGAGACGTTTATGCCCCCTGGGGGTCCCGGGGTGCGGGTCGATACCGATTTGTGCCAGGGTGCGGTCATTTCGCCGTATTATGATTCGATGATCGGCAAAGTGATTGTTCATCAGCCGACGCGCGAAGAGGCCATTGCCACAATGAAACGGGCGCTGCGGGAATTTCGGATTGAGCCGATTAAAACGACCATCCCAATCTGTCTGAAGATTCTGTCGCATAATCTGTACGTCAAAAACAAGGTCGATACCAGCTTTATTGAACGCCATTTGAGCAATTCATAACCGTAAAATTTTATAAAAACCTGCCGGGATTGAATCGGAGATACAGACGGCGCTGGCACTGGGCGGGATTACAAAACGAGAAGATATTGAGCGGTTCGCTTACCGCCCCGATTTGATTCTGGACCACGTCGGGCAGATTTGTGCAACAGCATAGGGATTTCAGTTTTTCATCATAATTTTTAGAGTAAAATACCCTTCCGCAGCGTTATATTAACGGCAATCGATTGTTTTTTTGATAAACAGGTTGGGTGTGCGGATACTGGAAGACCAAATTCTTGTTTGGCGATGCAAGCACGGCGACAAAGACGCCTTGTACCGCATCTACGAGAAGTATGAAGAGGATTTGCTGACCATGGCGGCCCATCTTCTGGGCGATACCGCCGGCGCTGAAGATGTCCTGCAGGACGTTTTTCTACGCTTTGTGGAATCGCTGGATACATTCCGTCTGACCGGGAGCTTGAAGGCCTATCTGGCAACATGCGTCGTCAATCGGTGTCGTGACCAGTTTCGGCGAAACGGCCGGGACAGGACTGTGCCGATGGAAAGCGCCGAACAAGCAGTATCCGCCGAGAAAAACCCCGTCCAGACGGCGATACGGCAGGAAGAATTGCAGCGTGTCAATTGTGCTTTGGCTGAACTGCCGTATCAACAGCGGGAAGCGGTTGTGCTTCACCTGACCGGCGATATGAAGTTTCACGCGATTGCCACATTACAAGAGGTTCCCGTCAAAACAGTCCTCAGCCGGTACCGCTATGGGCTGGATAAACTGCGGTCGCTTTTAGATGGCGAGGTGAGCAAATGAGATCGCATAACATAGAGAATCATATCAGAAAATTGCGTTACAAGGCGAGCGATACGACACGTCAGCGTATTCTGAGCCGCGTGTCAGATGCGCTGGAAAAGAAAACAAAATCCCAATCGGCTCTCAATAAGCCGAATATCTGGAGAATAACCATGCAAAGCAAATTGACAAAATTAACTATTGCTGCGGCGGTTGTGATCGCGGCCTTTATCCTGTTCCATTCGACGATATTGGTAAATCCCACGTTTGCCGATGTCATTAAGCCCCTGTTTACCGCCCAGACAATCGCTTTTGACATGATCTTCGGCAAAGAGGGCGAAGTCCCGGTCATCCACGATATCGTCAAAGGAGCGTTTATCCGAAGGACGATGTCCAACATGCCGAATCTGACGATGATTATTGACATCGAAGGCAAAAAGATGCTCAATCTCGACGCAGGCACAAAAGGCGGGGCTGTGATCAACATCACAGGCCAGATAGAGGAAGGGACGCGAAGTTTCCTGGCTTTTATCCGGGACACCCTCAATCGCGTACAGGCCAATCCCGACTTCGAAGCGCAAACCCTGCCACAGAAAGAGGTTGACGGCCGGACGTTGATCGGCTTTTCAAGCGATGGCCCCAATGAGCATATTGTCATCTGGGCCGACCCGAAGACCGCTCTGCCGGTTCGTATCGAGATGAAAATTGGACAGCAGGAAATGGTGATTAAGAATTTCGAGTTTGATATCCCCGTTGACGACAGCCTGATCAGTATGGAAGTTCCCGCAGGCTACATGTCCAAAGACAATGCCCTGGATTTGTCCAACCCGACCGAGCAGGACTTTGTCACAATCCTTGAGGTCTGGGCAAGGGATGTGCTGGATGGCCAGTTCCCCGATGCAATCGGTATACAGGAATTTATGAAGCTCATCGGCCCGCTGCAGCAGAAACTGGGACAGAAGGGCGTTTCTCAGCAGGATGGCGAAAAGATCGGTGAAAGCTACGCCAAAGGCATGATGTTCCTTCAAAAATTCTTACTCATGGGCCAGGGCCAATGGCATTACGCCGGCGAGGGCGTCAAGTTCGGCGATGCAAGTACGGCTGTCTTCTGGTACAAATTCAAAGATGCCCAAACCTGGCGTGTCATTTACGGCGATATGAGCGTCAAGGATGTGGCCGAGGAAAATCTGCCGAAGTAAGATAAACGAATGACGTATTGAATTTTAGGCCGGGCGGTTCGCAGGAATCGTCCGGCCTTTTTTGTTATGATTCTATATGCTCTGCAGGAAAGATCGAATTGTGTCGCCCCTTCGGGGCTTAAAATAAGTAAAGAGCCATTTTTCCCGGGGGTTGCCACCCCCGGCTATTATATTTGACCCCTTCGGGGTCCGAAAAAAGAACAGTTCTATAAATCAGATTCTATACTCTGTTAAAATCCGCGTGGGCGGAATCTGCTTTTCTTTATTTCCTTGACAATTTCCCTGTTTTTTTTCTAATTTCGGGCGAGCGGCAAATGAAATGAAAAGTATAAGGTGTTGCAGAACGGAAATTTTAATATGCCGAAACACGGAACCCTCCTCGATTTATCAGCGAAAAAGCGTCTTCGCGTGGCCGGGCTTATGTCCGGCACCAGCGCTGATGGAGTCGATGTCGCCATTGTTGACATTGATAGCCGCTCGACCCGGCTGGTTGCTTTCGCGACGGTCCCTTATTCGGCGACAATCCGCAAGGCGATTTTCAGCTTGTTTGACCCGGCAACCTCAACGGTGGATAAGATTTGTCACTATAACTTTGTTCTGGGGCATATCTTTGCGGATGCCCTTATCAAGCTTTGCGCTTCTTCCGGGATTTCACTGAAAACCATAGATTTAATTGGCTCTCACGGCCAGACTATCTACCACAATCCATCAGGTACGCGCTGTGCAAAGCGTCTGGTCCGTTCAACCCTCCAGATTGGCGAGCCGGCCGTCATCACACAGCGGACGAGTATTGTTACTGTCGCGGACTTTCGACCCGCCGATATGGCTGTGGGTGGGCAGGGCGCTCCGCTGGTTCCGTTTGCGGATTATACCCTGTTTGCGGATAAGCACATCACTCGCGCGGTTCAGAATATCGGCGGTATTGCAAACGTATCCTGGCTGCCTGCGTCGTCAACCTCGGCCGGGATTATTGCCTTTGACACGGGGCCGGGCAATATGATTATCGATGGTCTTATCCATCTTGTCTCCGGCGGCAAAAAGAGCTATGACCGCAATGGATTATTTGCCGCCCGGGGTGCCGTAAACCGGATGATGCTGAGCAAGATGCTTAAGCATCCGTATTTTCGTCGCCATCCTCCCAAGACGACCGGCCGGGAAGAATTTGGTCTTCCATACAGCCGCGATATTTACAATTATGCCATTGCCCATCACATTTGTAATGAAGACATCGTGGCAACGGCAACGGCTTTTACCGCCGTGACAATCGCCGATGCCTACCGCCGGTTTCTGCCGAAGATGCCCGAACAAGTCATACTCTGCGGGGGAGGAGCGAAAAATAAAACATTGATAAAGATGTTGCAGCAGCAGCTCGAAAAAACTAAAATTCTTACCACCGGCGATTTTGGTATTGACCCTGACGCGAAAGAGGCCGTCTCTTTTGCGATATTGGCGTGGGCCGCGGTAAAAGGTATCCCCGGCAACGTGCCTGCCGCAACAGGCGGTCAAAGGCCGGTCATTTTAGGAAAGATAGTCCGGGTATAATGAAAAAAGACAGAGCCACTCTGACAACAGAAAAAAGAAACCGCAAAAGCAGGAATATCGACCGGCTGTCCACTCTGCAAATCGTAGAGGTTATCAATGCCGAGGATAAGGTTGTCGCGCCGGCTGTGGCAAAAGAGCGAAAACAGATTACGGCGGCCGTCGATATGATAGTAAAACGACTTCGGAACAAGGGGCGTCTGTTTTATGTTGGCGCAGGCACCAGCGGCAGGCTTGGCGTTCTGGATGCCTCCGAATGCCCGCCGACGTTCGGCGTGAGGCCGACTCTTGTGCAGGGAATCATTGCCGGCGGACGCAGGGCACTGGTTCGTTCTATCGAAGGCGCGGAAGATCATGCTGAAGATGGGGCGCTTGCAATCAGGAATAAAAAAGTCAAAGCCAATGATGTCGTCATCGGCATCGCCGCCTGCGGCCTTACCCCTTTCGTACACGGAGCGCTAAGCTGTGCAAGAAAGCTCGGAGCCGCCACGGTATTCATTACCTGCGCCCCGGAAACGGTAAAACAATTTGGCGCCGACATCGTTATAAACCCTGTCGTCGGCCCGGAAGTGATAACCGGCTCAACACGGATGAAAGCCGGTACTGCGACAAAACTCGTTCTCAATACCATCACCACCGCTGTGATGATTAAGCTGGGCAAGGTGTACGATAACCTGATGGTTGACCTGAACGCCACAAACGAAAAGCTGAAGGACCGTTCCATCCGCATTGTCACCGGGATAACCGGCCTTAACCGCAAAAAGGCAGAGGTTTTGCTGGGCAGTTCCCGGGGCAGGGTGAAGGCAGCCATTGTGATGTATTTTCGAAAGACGGACCTTGCCGGTGCACGGAAACTTCTCCGGCAGAACGATGACTCATTACGCAAAGTAATAGAGAGCGTGCCATGACCGACCTTTGCCCGGCCTGTTGTATGCTTGCGGCCATAAACGGCGCGGACATGGCTATTGTCGCTGTCGCCGTGGCCATGCTTTTCATCATTTCCTGGGCATTCGGCCGCAAGGAAAACAGCACCAATGACTTTTTTCTTGGTTCAAGAAAAGTCTTTCCCATTGTCGCATGTTTATCCTTTGTCGCTACCGAAGTCAGCGCCCTGACCCTCATCGGAGTCCCGGCGACGGCATACAGCGAAAACTGGCAATATCTGCAATTTTTCATCGGCCTGGCTGGTGCACGTATTGCGGTTTGCTTTCTCTTTATCCCGGTGTTTTACAAATATAACTGTACCAGCATCTATGAATATCTCCGGCACCGTTTTGGCTCCCAGACACAATACACAGGCTCCATCTTTTTCCTCATTACCCGTCTTCTCGCATCGGGCGTCCGCCTGTATGCCGCGTGTATGGCAGTGGCCGTGATTATGGGGTGGTCGCTGGGTTTTGCCGTGCTGCTCTTTAGTGTTGTCAGTATCATTTTTATCGCATTTGGGGGCATTAAAGCCGTCGTCTGGGCCGGCGCTTATCAGGCCATAATGATCATCGCCGCAGGCGCTGTTCTGCTGGCATACCTCATCTATCGGGTCGAAGGACCTTTCGGGTCGGCCGTACAAATTGCCGTCGATGCGGGCCGATTGAGCATGTTCGACTTCCGCTTTGAGCTGAACAATCCTGCAACATTCTGGGCGGTTACTGCAAATGGTTTCTTTATCGGCCTTGCGGTCTTCGGCACCGATCAGGAAATGGCGCAACGGCTGCTCACCGTCCAGACACACAAAAAAAGTCAGGAGACGATCTTCATGACCATCCTTCTGGGGCTGCCCGTGTTGTGTATCTACCTTGCTGTCGGCACCGGCCTGTTCATCTTCTACCGGCAGCACCCCGACATCGCGGCGCCGGGGCAGGCAAAAGAAGTCATGTCGCACTTTATCACCAACTTCCTGCCGACCGGCCTTAAAGGGCTTCTCCTGTCGGCGATCATTCTGGCCAGTATCGATTCACCGCTCAGTTCGCTTGCATCGTCGTTTGTCTGTGATATTTACCGTCCCGTCATCCGTGTCGGAGCCGCGGAAAGGCACTATCTTATGGTCTCCCGTCTGGCGATAATTGTTTTCGGCCTGATACTGGCCCTGATTGCACTGGCATGTGCCCCGGTTCAGAATATACTCTGGTTTGCATTTGAGATATTCTCCGTCACGGGCGGCGCCACTCTCGGGGTATTTCTGCTGGGCATACTGACAAAGACAAAGGCGAATTATGCCAATATCGTCGCAATGATCATCAGCACCGTCGCTATGATGACTCTGCTGCTGTTGAAAAAATTCGACAGGATTGACCTGGCATGGAACTGGCTTATTGTGATAGGCACAATGACAACCATGCTGTTAAGTTATACCGTCAGCAAAATAGAAAGAAAAGTTACCTGGAGAAATAAAAGTGACAGACCTGCTTCGTAGAAAACCAGTATTTTTTGGACCAGATGATAACCGTGGACAAAAAGGGTCGGTGGGTCTATAATCCGCAAAATTTTGAATTTAACCAATATAACAGGAAGGTATTGCGATGGCCAATGCGATAGTGAAGATGCAGACGACGCTGGGGGATATGACGATAGAGCTTGACGCGGAAGCTGCACCGATGACGGTGAAGAATTTTCTGGAATATGTAAATGACGGCTATTATGACGGGACGATATTTCACCGTGTGATTAAGGGGTTTATGATTCAGGGCGGGGGGCTGACCAAAGAGATGCAAAGCAAACCCGGCAATGAGACGATTGTCAACGAGGCGTCCAACGGGTTGAAAAATAAACGGGGAACTATCGCGATGGCGCGGACTTCCGACCCGGACAGCGCCACCAGCCAGTTTTTCATCAATCACGCCGATAACGATTTTCTCGATTACCGCGGCCCGCAGCCGGACAAAACCGGCTATGCCGTGTTTGGCAGGGTGACCGAAGGTCTCGATGTAGTGGATAGAATTGCCGCGGTCAAAACCGGACGTAAAGGGTATTATGACGATGTTCCTGTCGAGCCGATAATAATTCTTTCGGTCAGACAGATTATGCAATAAAAGACGGTCCGAGAAAAGTCGCTCTCTCGCGGACCTTTTTTATGCGCATAAAAATAGGGAGGCAGGCGACTTTACATTTAACAGATTGTGGGCTGCGCTCCCTGTTGCCCGCTGTGCTGTTTGTGAACGTTCCCAGGATTCGTTCATTATGGCGTTAACCGCCTTCGGTTTGCACCGGCAACAAATATAGTATAACTCATAAGAGCAATTTTGTCAAAAAACGGGGATAAGAAGGTCGGCGCAGAATCTGTTAGTTCTGTGTTTGAAAGGAGTTATATGAACGGAAGGAGGGGGATTTTTTGTTTGTAATTCCCACAAGAAGAGAACGGACGAAACATAGGGCGGGGGCGGTTCTTTCATAAAGTGTCTGCCGGCAAGTGAGAAAGGGCATTACCATTTAATACGGATGCCTTTTTCGCGGGCGTCGGCGGCCCATTTTTTGATTTGTTCCAGCGTCATTTCCAGCTCCGCGGAGCTGTCCAGCAGATTTTCGTAGAGTCTGCCGTCGTTGAGGAATTTTCCCGCGGAACCTTCGTCGTTATTGATTTTGGCCAGAATCTGGCGGAACTCCTTCGCCGCAGCGTCGAGGTCTTCGGCGGCCTGGGTGATTTTTTCGCTGCCGACATCCGAAAATTTTTGAACGGACTGGAGCGTCTGACGGGCCTGTTCGGTGGCCGTGGCGATATGTTCAAGCGTTTTTTTGATATTGGTTTTGTTTTGTTCGTCGCCGATAACCTGATTAACATTGGCTGCCAGTGTCGCAATCGAATCCAGCAGATTTTCCAGTTTCTTTTGTACCTGGGGGGGGAAGAATTCGCTGCTGAGGCCCATTGAGCCGTTGACTACAAGCCCCTCACACAAGAATTTTGTTTCCGGCCGATTGGCGATCAACGGTTTAGGCGGAATGTCGGCATCGGCCTGCAGTTCAATATAGCTGCTGCCCAACCCCCGCTTCATTAACGTGACTTTGACGTTGGATGGGATGTTTTTATATTTTTTGTCAATCGCCATTGTCACCCGCACTTCGTGCCAGGATTTGCCCGTGGCGGAGTCTTCTACATAAGCGGGCGGGCTGACCAGCACCACACGTCCGATTTGATAGCCGCAGAACTGCACGGGGGTTTCTCGTTGCACGCCTGGGGCGTCGGTAAACTTGGCCAGAACATAAAAAGAGTTGGCCTGGCTGACGAACAGCGGCATATCGCGGAATCGCCCCAGCATCCACAGAAATGCTGCAAACGCCGTCAGCACAAACGCGCCGACGATATAATTTCTTCTTTTTTGCAAGGTATTGTAGTCGGTCATTGGACCGGCCCTTTCTTATTTATCAGTTTTTCGTAAAACAGATCCCGAATCGCCCGCAGCGGATATCCGCTTTGATTGAGTTCCCGGATGACCCGGATTTTTCTGACAGCTTCCTCGTCAAAAAGACGCCGTCCCGTTGAAGTAATCTGTGTCGGTTCCAGCAGACCGATCATCAGATAATACTGCACGCTCTGTCTGGAAACTCCGGCCTGTTTGGCCGCCGGGCCGATTGCGAGCAATTTCTTTTTGTTATCCGGTTTTTTCTGGGACATCCCAAGGCGGTTCCGTGTGGCTGCGTTTTTCAACGGCTCTTTCGACCAGTTCCAGAAACATCTTTTCAAACTGGTTATAGGACATTGCCGATAGTTTAAGGCTGTCCGTCGATGCTGGTTTTTTCGACATTTTCGGCCAAATAATTAAGACATAATCCCGATTGCCGGGCAGATTATGCTGATGGAGCCGAAACGCCTCCCGTGCCAGTCTTTTAAGCCGATTGCGAAGGACAGGAATGCCGGTGTTTTTGCCGATAGAGACGCCGAACCGGGGATATAGCAGGGCGTTGGGGCGGACAAACAATCTAAAGGGGCCTTGGCCAGCGGACTGTTTGTGAGCCAAAACAGCCTTGAATTGTTCGTTGGAACAGAGCCGCCGCGATTTTTTGAGAAATAATCGTTTCACGTATTCACCGGCAAAATCGTTATCAAAAGTATGATTATTATCGGCAATTTTGGCAAAATGCCCAAAGAAATGTCTGTTAACAGGGATTTTAAGCCGGTGGCTATATTGCCGTATATTTTTTGGAAGCCTTTCAGGATTTGAATGGTCATAAAAATCATCACGATAAAAGCAGATAATTTTGGGTATTCACTGAGCGATGAGCTCGAAGCGAAATTGGACCTTATCCGGATAAATCTGCGATAGTTTTTCGGCGATTTTGTCCGGATTTCCGGGTTCCTCGCCGATAGCCCACAGTTCCAGAAACTCCGGAGGCAACGTCCGGCTGAATCCATAGGATATGGTCGCGCCGGATTTGGCCGCGGCATAACCACCTTCAAACAGGTTTGCCATAGCCAGATTGCCGCAGGCCTGGGGGGCCAATTCCGCACATCGCAAAATCGGAATACCCGGGGGATTGTTTTTGGGGCGTTCGAATCGCCCGCAGAATCGGCAATCCTGCGGAAAGCAGGGTGGAGAAGTTTTGGTAAAAGTGGATTCGAAAATCAGCCACGCGTCAGACAAGTCCCTTTGTCGAAGAAAGAACCGACATAAAATTTTCTCATGGCTCCAGCATCCCGGCACAGAAGGACAATTCCTGCACCGTCATAAGAATTCCGCTGCATTTGGAAAGGCTTCCGGTGATGGTTTCAATGCGGCGGATGATTTCATTGGTGAGTTTTCGTTCAATCACCGCCAGGATGAGTTTGCAGAACTTTGAGTGGTTATTGTTGCGGATGGCGGCAAACAGCGGAATGGATTTCAGGCAGGTACGGCTGTTTTTCGCGTCGATAACGGAGAGAGAACAGCTTTCGATGCCCGTCATCGCGGCCAGAATTTTTTCAAACGTCGTCTGGTCCTGAATCAGAATGCTGAGCAGGTTTTTCCTGCCGGGTTCATAAATGGGGATGTCCCCCTCGGCGGCCTGGATAAATCGGTCGCACAGGGCCTTTTCGGTTTTGGCCGCGATCATTTTTTTGACCGCCGCGGTGTTCTGAAGGGCCTGCGAAATGGACGAAAGCAGGCGGATATGGGCGGTGTTATCGACGGTCGGCGCGATAATAAAAACAATCA
>Ga0315288_10003729_pt1 | contig 19416 bp, 15 predicted proteins | sample YL17G11_20_MG_FD_203454 | JGI IMG/M metagenome (GOLD analysis project Ga0315288, IMG submission 203454) | Sediment microbial communities from Yellowstone Lake, YNP, Wyoming, USA - YL17G11_20 | ecosystem: Environmental > Aquatic > Freshwater > Lake > Sediment | place: USA: Wyoming | collected... | reverse complement strand
GAACGAATCGACTATATCACCGACATCTTCTCCGCCGTCATTGATTACAATGAGCTGAAGATTTCTATAGCTCTGCTGCAAAACGCTGGCCAGAGCCTTAGAAAGGTATTGGGGCCGGTTAAAAGTTGGGACAAGCACGCTGACAACCGGCCCAGCCTTTTTCTCGTAGTTTTCTCTCATTCCAGAAGTATCTAAAATTTTCTGTGCAGCTAAGATTTATATAATCAGGTTGTTCTCGAAAGCCGGTTGGTTAGACCCTGCGGATAACTCAACTATTTGGGAATTCAGGTTTTGCAGGTTATCATAAAGCGGTCTTCCTGATTGCTGTGCATCTATGTCGGCTTCGAGTTGTGTGAAAATATTGTTGATTTTGGGCAACTGGTTTTTCAGTGCATAATTTTCTTCGACGAACCTGCGATACTTTTGTGGTTCGTATTGTTCGGAGAGAATGTGCTCGCAGAATTCTTCGGAGATGTTGTATAAAAACTCGGATGGGAAGATTTGGTCCGCACCCGGGAAGTTGTGAATTACCGGTTTTAAACCGCAGGACATTGCCTCCAGCAATCCCATGCCCTGGCTTTCCCCGATGCTGCAAGAGACAATATAATTCTTGTCCCTTAACCATGCATTCATATCTTCTTGCCAGCCGTCAAAGAGCACCACATCCGTTAGCTTAAGTGCCCGAACGATGTGTTTGATATATTGTTCGAGCATCGGGTCTTGAAAATCTCCGGCAAAAAACAGCTTATATTCCGGGTCAATGTAATGCAGCTTTTGCATACATTGCATAAGGAACATTGGGTTCTTTCTCATATTCAGATACCCCACAGATGCAATATTCTTGCAGCGTGATCTATCAGTAAACTTGAATTTATCAAGGTTCACGCCGTTCTGGATTGTAATAAGCTGTGTTCGATTTCTGATATCCGGGACATGTTTCAACAGGGCTTCTTCGACAAATGAGTTGCCGACGGTGATGAGCGAATCGATATTTTCCCATTGGACATGGCCTGGCCAGTCCCCGTAGGCTTCAAAACGGTGAAGCCTGACAATGTTCTTGCATACCTTAGGTAGTCTTGACGCTTCCACTGCCATATTGGTACACCACTCGAACCAGGAAATGTCGCTCCATTTCATCAATTCATACATTTGATTAACATCTTGCCCCTCGAAGAACTTCACATTGAAACGGCGTTCGGTGAATGCGTAAATATCAGTTAGAAATTTTGTATCACCTGTTAATCCACAGAAAAAAGCCACCTTCGGCCTTTTAGAGCGAATCACCTCGACCATTGGATCGAGGATTTCCTGGTTGGGGCAGATTCGCAGTGAGGCAAGCAGCATCTCGATAGCATCGGCTTTGTTATTCTGATTCAGGAATACGTTGGCGGTTCTGTTCAGGACATCCGCATTCAGAATGCCCATCTGCTCCATTTTATCGAAAAGCTGCATGGTTTCTTTTGCTCTGCCGGTTGCGAGATATGCTTCGGCCAGATTCCATACTATCTCGGCCGAGTCATTCCGCAGTCTCTGAGCTTTGACAAAATGATTGATCGCTTCATTGGAGCGGCCCAGGCAATGGAGAATTGCACCGGTATCGTTCAGGGCTTGTGCATCGTCGGGTGCCGTGCGAAGATGCTCCTGTATGCAGGCAAGGGCATCCTGATATCTGCCGGCTTCGGCGAATTGCAAACCCCTCTCGTAGTGGTTTGTGTTTTGGAATGTGTTGTTTTGTGCTTGCCCGCCAAGCGGGTTCAAATCTGGTCCGAGTGTCATTTGCTTTACTCCTATTAAGTCCCGCGAAGCGGATTTTGCTTACGAAAAAAGCTGAAGCCTTGACAGTCTTATGTGCAAATTCCGTGCCGTTAGACTGTATTGCTGCATATTTGCAATTTGGCGGTATCCCCCACGAAATCTGTATAAATATCAAACATATATGTTGTTCAAGAACATGCCTTTCTGCTTATGAATTTCGTCCCCGGCGGCTACTCGAGGAAATCCAGCAGCGATATGGACATAAGTTTTCCGGCTATTGACAGCGACATTTGATATAGAACTTCGCGTCTGGACAAATCTACAGCTATTTGGGCGATGTCGGCTTCCTGTAGCAGAGTAGATTCATCCTCGGCGTCATACTTCAGCTTCGTTAGACTGTCTTTGAGATTGTCCAGAAAACCTATTTTTGAGCCGACAGAGACTTCGGCCTGCACTATAAGTTCGTTTATCTCTTCCAGTGCGATCAGCGAGTTATCCTGCAGCTCTCGCAATTGAGCGCCCGAAAGCTCTCTTTCATTTTTCAACATGTCCCGAATACTGACCAGTGTATTGAACATATCATAAGTTCCCGGTACGCTTACCAGCTCGACTCCGGTGCTGTTTATTTCAGTGGTATCGACATACAGGATTTTTCCGGTCCTCGAGTCGGTTACTGCCAGATTGGTATCCGTGCCATCGGTATAGAAGGTGCTCAGGCCATCATCAATAGAGAGGGTGTAATTGCCGGCAGAGCCGGTTACTGTCAGCCATGTGTCGCCCTGGAGATTGGAGGTTCCCGTGCCGGCTTTGACACCTGTATCGCCCAGAAAAACCGGATCGCTGCGGTCATCGGAGCCGAAGATATCATAGCCCACCTGAAAAGCCGATGATTTTATGCCGGAAGCTACTTCTATTTCTCGATTCTCAAGACTTCCCTGGTAAGTTACACCGGTGATTTCCCCGTTGGTGCGTTCGGCGTGATATGGTGCCGATGTCGTATTGCTTCCACCAAACAGGTATTGGCCCATGTGTTTGGTATTAGCCAATGAGACTACCTGCTCCAATATATCATTGATCCCTTCTGCGGCTCGCTCTCTGTTTTCTTCTTGGTAAATACCGCCGATTACTTGAGTCAGACGTACCTTGGTCTCTGTGAGAGATGATCCTATCTTCTGAATAACAGTAGAGGAAAGCTCCAATGTGCTGACGGTTTCCGAGAGGTTGTTTATATAATTTCCCAGAGACTTTTCCTGAGAGTTGAGAGTTACCACGCGGTATGAGCAAGAAGGATCATCAGAAGGCCGGTTTATACGCGAGCCGGTAGTTGTTTGTTCCTGCAGCCGGGCCATTTCTACAGAATGCAGGTACAAGGCATAACTTACATTATTATATATGTTATTAAGTGCTCCGCTCATTTCTTATATTATTTCCATGATGGTTGATAGTGACGATTGAAGTGTGCTCAGGTATTTGGCCATTGCTTTGAACATTTGCTCGAAGATCAACATGCGCGCGGCTTCATCGTTAATGTTGACGCCGCTGATTTCGCTCTGCTGATTGGCAAGGTTTTGGACCATGACTTCGACGTTTTTCTGGTGCGACTGTTTGACAGAGACCTGCTGGCCGATATCCGTGATCAACCGGCGATAGTACTCACCGGGCGTCAGGGAGTCCAAATCGGATACGGCCTGGTCTCTTAAGGCGACCATCCGTAATGCGTTGTTATTGTCTGCCATATCATCTCTCAGGGCTGTGGCAATACGGCCCGGCGCGGCGGAAATATCCGAACAAACCGCGATGTTAGAAGCGTTGCTGCCGGAAAAAAAGGCATTGATTCCAGCCGCAGCAAGCACTCCTGATGTATCCGTATCAGCAAAAGCATCGACTTCAAAAGTATTGCTGTCAGCCAGGTCGCCGATGCCAAGGGCGATTTTGATCCCATTGCCGATATCAAGCCTGTCGCCTGCCGGATAATCCGAGCCGACATTAAGTGTAGTAACCGTATTTCCGTCACCATCGGTTACGGTAATTTGCAACGAGTCGTTTCCGACCGAACCGGTGCCTGATACCGTAAAAGTAAAAGTCTGGTTTTCCGTACCTGTATAAGTACCCGATACCGATATGGCTGGCGGTGATGTTGCGCCGATAAAGTCGCTGTTTGCAGGTGTCGGGAGAACACAGGGCAGGAAATCAAACTTGTAGCCTGTGTCGGCTTGTATATGAAGCCTGGAATCATAGACCGAGGCGGTTAGGCCTGTAATGGCCGTAAGAGCAGCCGCTATGGTGGTTAACGAGTCTGTTGATGTGTCAATCGGGACCTCGGTTCGTGTGACTGCGCCGGTGCTCGTATTGGTAACCCTGATGTATATATTGCCATCGGATACGGGTGGATTAAAATCAGCTAAGTTCTCACTCATCATCGACCAGCCGGTCAGTTCGGTAAATGAGCCTTCCGAACCCACTCCCTGGACATGGTATTGATTTATCTGTTGTATTATTGCATTTGCCAGATTGTCCAGGTCGTTGTGAATGTCGGCGATCAGATCATTTTTTAGCGATAATAATGCTCCGAGTCGTCCGCCTTGAATATCCATGTTGTAATTCGACTCGCCGGCAACGGTAATACCCAGCTCGAGATTTTCTGTTATACCCACCTCCAGTTCAAAAGCGGAGGTGCTTACCACTATGGGGATTCCACTGGTGCTGATATCTACTACACCATACTCTCTGGACTCGGTCTCTACGCTGATTAATTTGGATAGCTCGGCTATGCACTGGTCTCTTTGGTCTCTCAGATTGTAGGCCTGACCACTGCTTATTTCCTGCTTGTTTATGTTGTGGTTGAGTTCGGCTATTTTGCCTGTCAGAGCATTAATCTGATTGACTACGTTTTCTGCTTCCAGGGAAATCTGGCTTTCCAATGTTGTAAGAAATTGTCCGAGGGTTTTGAACTTGGCAGCCATGGTCTGAGCCGAGGTTACGGCCTGGTTTTGCCAGATGGTTTCTGCCGGATGGGCGCTGAGATCCTGCAAGGCATTGAAAAAATCATCCAAAGTCGTGCTCAAACCACCGCCGCCCGAAAGCTCGCCGAATGAGTTTTCAACCGTACGCATCATAGCAAGTTCCTGTGAGACCTGCTCTAACGAGGACTGCTGCCGGATAATCTCTTTTTCCAGAAAGTCATCAATCGTCCTGGTAATTCCGGCAATATCGACACCTCCCCCCAAAATAACGGGGCCAATTTGCGACGAATAAGCCGGGGTCAGATTCAGTCTCTGACGGTGATAGCCGTCAGTGGCTGCATTGGCAATATTATTGCCGATTATGTCAAAGGCCCTTTGGGCTGCATTAAGGCCGCTGATTCCTATGCCAAAACTATCCATTTCTTATATCCGTTTAGACTAAGATTCTCAGGCTTCCGGTCTGCATTTGTTTAGCTTAAGCTCAATAAATGCGAGATTATGTCCCTTAAATCTGTAAATTTACAAAGGCCGTATCAATTTGCCGTCTGGTTTCACCATTGGAGTTGTAGTGGATCGACTCAGTCTTACCAAGGTTGAAAATACCTTTCAAAAGCAGGTTATTGAATCTGGTGCATTCAGATAAGAGCAAAGCGGTACTCAAATATTCTTTTTTAAGTTCCGCACTCAGCGATCTTAGCTTTGTTTTCATCCGTGTTACCTGGTCTTTTTTTGCTTCCGGGAGACTTGCCTGGAGTGCTGATAAAGTCATTTGCTCGAAACTGCAGCCCAGATTGTCGGCCAATTCTTTCCGTATTGATTTGCGGTTTAATTCGTGATTCCTGTAACAGCCCGCCCCGGCCTGAATGCTCTCAAGCAGTTTGCCCAAAGCGGCTTCGTCGCGTTTGATAACCAATCGGCGCATTTCATTCAACTGCAGCAGGCTTTCCTGCATATGCTGTACATCCTGGTCCAAACAAGCCAACAACCGGTCGACTTTATCTTCTATTCCAAATACTGCCGCTTTCATATTTGCCCATCCAGTGACTTGCCTGCCGTGTTTGCCCGGTCGGCATTGGTTAGAAATTGGTGTATATCCTTCCATAATCCGATGCCGCCGTTGTTTGCAATATCGCGAGCAAGATACATCCAGAATATCCCCTGTACCTGATCGGAAGGCCCGTCCTTTTCGAAGCCCCAGTCCCCGATACTATTCTTCATTTCATCCAGCATCTTGTTGAGCAGGACAGACTCAAAATCTTTGGCAATTTGCTTTTTTTTATCTTCGGGAATATTGTTGAAATCCGATTTAAGAAGATGATCCAGCGGCGCCGGCGGCGAGACTGGTTCGGTTAATATCAATTTGGCATTATCCATGAAAATGCTCCTACATTATTATCAGCCTGGCTTGAAGGGCGCCGGCCTCTTTAAGGGCATTGAATATCGCTATCAGGTCTGTCGGTGTCGCCCCTATGGCATTGATGCTTTTGGCCAGCTCCGAAACGGTGACTGACCGGGATACGGGAATCAGGTACGCCTCCTGTTCTTCGACCCCTATTTTCGTGTCCTTAACTATTTCCGTTGTACCCGAATCGGAGAAAGGAGCGGCAGGCTGAGAAACGATATCGCTTTCTTTAATCTTTACAACGAGACTGCCCTGGGAAATTGCCACTGCTGATATACCGACGTTTTCGCCGACGACAATGGTACCCGTGCGCTCATTGATAACAACTACCGCGGGGACATCGACCTGGACTTCCGGTTTTGTGATATCATCTATGAAGCCGGGAATATCCTGCTGACGGATTTTGCCGGGCACTTTAATTTGAATGGTGCCGGCGTCAACGACTATGGCGCTTTCCGGATAATTCCGGTTGATGGCCTGGCCGACTTGCCTTGCAGTTGTAAAATCGACATTCCTGAGATTTAATGTAATTATCCTGCTTCCGGCGATATTTTCGACAAATGTGGCGAGCTCTTCCTTTTCGACGATGGCGCCGTCCGGAATTCTTCCGACCGTCTGGTGGTTTTTTGTAATCGATGCTTTATCGCCCGCTGCCGTCCAGCCACCGATTGAAATTCCCCCCTCGGCTACGGCGTAAACCTGACCATCGAGGCCTTTTAGGGGTGTCGGCAAAAGCTTTCCACCCTGGAGACTTTTAGCGTCTCCTATCGCGGAGACATCAACATCTATTCGCGAACCTTCACGAGCGAAGGGGCCCAGCGCTGCCGTTACCAGGACAACGGCAATATTGCCGCCGGTCAAGTCGGTGGGATTGAGAACAAGACCTGAATCTCTCAATATATTGGTCAGCATTTGTCGCGAAAGCAGTGTTGTATCGCCGGTGCCGGCCAGGCCGATTACCATGCCGACACCTGTGAGCGGATTGCCTCGAAGGCCCTGAATGTCGACAATATCCTTTATTCGCTCGCATTGCCCGACGCCCGGCGTAAATGCACAAGCCATAATTGCACAAGCTGTTAGTGTTATTACGCTCTTTTGCTTTTTAGCTCGTTTTCTCATTATTGGTTTCATAAGCTGTTACTCTTAACAAAACTGAATCTGCATGAACGGCATAATCAAAACGGCCAAAGAATATCGAAGATGCTGCCGAGCCAGCCCGGTTTGGTGTATGGTGCCGAAACTCCTTCGTTCCTGGATACAATACGAAAGTCCGCAACCCGCTCGCTTTTAACGGTATTGTCAAACGCAACGTCACTCGGCCTGACTATCCCGCTTACTTCGATGGTTTGTATGTCACCTGAAATATTGCGGTTGCGAGTCCCCAAAACTACAAGGTTGCGATTCGGCAGGATGTCCATTACGACTACGGTAATGCTGTCGGCAAACTTCCGTTCATCCTTGTAATCGGCTTTGCTTTTCAACTCATTGTCCGATTGGGCAGCCATGCCGAATTCGCCGAGGTCCGCGAAACCGCCTACGTCTCCGTTGAACATAGTCGACCGGTCGGTTTCCTTTTTCATATCTCTTTTTGCCTTGTTATCGACCGTGCTGTTTTCGGTGATTTTGATTGTCAGCACGTCACCTATCTGGCGAGCGACATCGTCGGCGTATACATCTCTCATATTCTTGTTTCTCTTGGCCCAGATGGAACCTGCCTGTGAGCAGGCGGTTGAGAGCAATACCAAGGCCGTTAAGGTAATCAATACTAATGTTTTATTGTTCATTACTTCTCCTTTTGTCGGTTTTGCTTTTATTAATTATTGCAGAATGTTTTCTCTATAACACCGGTTCCGCACTGCCGTCTTCGCTGATCCTGGCCAGGATTATTCGTTGTGAGTCCATATTTCGAACTTTGATATATTCGCCGGCCCTGCCATCCTGCATAGTTTTCCCGGCGGCTGTAATCAGAAATCCGGACTTTTCAATACGAATAACAACATTTTGATTTCGCTTAACAATAATTGAAGATTTGAGAGGCCCTAACATGTTTTGACGAAGCGCGGTGTTTGCTGGCAGCCGGCGTTTTGTAATGAGGCCGTAAGGCGGCTTCCAATTAGAAGGCTCAGGATCATTCGACGCAATCGTCTCGATCCTGGTATTCTCAGGGCTGATTACGCCGCCCGCCGGAATATCGACCTTCGTGACTGCTTGTTGGTTGTCATAGATCAGGCCGAAAATTACTTCACGCACCCCGATCTTTTTGCCTCCGGAAAGCACGGCAATCTCGATCCTCGCCTGGTTTCCTACATTGCTTTTGACCAATCGGGGAGAAAAGCTTATATCGCTGTTCGTCGCGGAGATAACAAAATCCTTGGGTGTTCGTATCGGATTCCATCTGCAAACCGAATCACCGGGAGGATTATTTTCCAGGAAAGAATTGGCCAATGAAACAAATTCACTACTGCTGATAGTTTGGTTTTGCTGTTTTACCGTTATATTTTCCGAACCGGTGAATGTTACTTTCGATGTGGGAATTCCGTTGCAAGCCAACCTGCTTAAAACCATTGGCCTGTCGATGATAATTGTTTGGCCCGGGACAGAAATCCGCCCTAACGCGATTTTGCCTGCCTTGGCTACAAGAGATTCTCCGCCCTGGATGATGCTGACCTGGCCCAGGCTTAAGTTGCTGTCATTGACCGTGACTTCTCTCGGCAGGTAAATCTTTAAATAAAAGTCCTTCTGTGAGTCGCTGGTTTTGTTATTTGCCGATGCCGGGCACAAAATCGCAAAAGTCATAACCACACAAGCTGCAAATATTCTTGTGCTCTTATACCCTTGTGCTTTCGTGCTGTTTTTTCCGCCCATAATGGTTTCCTACCTTACGATGCTATTTGCCGTTTGAAGCATGTCGTCGCCCACCTTTATTGCACGCGAGTTTATCTCGTATGCCCGCTGTGCGGTTATAAGATTGACCAATTCGGTTACCATTTGCACATTGGATTTTTCCAGGAATCCCGACTGGATTGAGCCGAAGCCGTTTTCTCCCGGTGTGCCGGTCGTGGGTGTGCCGCTTGCCTGGGTTTCCGACAGGAGATTATCTCCTTCACTCGAAAGACCTGACGCGTTTGGGAAGCGGGCCAGCTGAATCGTACCTACGACCGATTGAGTTCCCGAAGAGTCGGTAATATTAACACCTCCGTTTTTTTCGATACTCACAGAAGTTGCGTCTGTCGGAATGCTGATGGCCGGCTCAATAGCATACCCGTTAGTGGTAACTAATTCGCCGTTGGCATTTCTCTGCAGCGAGCCGTCGCGGGTGTACCGTAAATCCCCGTTTGGCATAGTCACCTGAAGGAAGCCGTCACCCGTTATAGCTATGTCGAGAGGCCGGGCTGTGCTCTCAAGCTCGCCGGCACTGAATACTTTTATCGTCGATGCGGCACGGACTCCGCTGCCTATTTCTATGCCGCCGGGAGAATTAATGCCCGAAGCGACTTCTGTGCCGGGTTCCTGCATCGTGACATAAAGCAAATCCTGAAAATTAATTTGGCTTCGCTTGAATCCTGTGGTGTTGACGTTGGCGAGGTTGTTGGCGATCGTATCCACCATCATCTGTTGTCCCGTCATCCCGGTCGCTGCTGTGGAAAATGCTCTTAACATAATATTATTCTCCTTTTATCCTGGTGGCTTCTCAGCCCATGGCTACGCTTAATAGACTGCTGGAAGTTTCCTTTGCCGCTGTGAGGCTTTTCATATTCGCTTCATAGAGTCTTGACACCAGTATCATGTCCACCAGTTCATCTATGATCTGTACGTTTGAAGCTTCCTGGTATCCTTGTTTTACGACGACCTTTTCTGCTGCTGCCGGTTGTATATTCTCATCGGGCATCCGGTAGCAGCTATCGCCGGTCGGCACGAGTTTGTTATCGTTATCGTTGAAATCGACCAGCCTGAATTTTCCAACAGCAATTTCGCCGGCACTGATGGTTCCGTCACTCGATACGTTCAGTTGCGAGATTCCCACGTTGTTCGGTATCGTTATCGGGCCGGCCTGGCCTGCCACAATACGGCCCAGCGAATCCACGATCTGGCTGTTTTGGTTTGTTTGAAATGTGCCGTTGCGGGTGTAAAGCGGCCCTTCGGGCGTCTCTATCGCAAAGAATCCTTTCCCGTGCAGGGCAAAGTCTAATGGCCGGCCTGTCTCAACTATAGGGCCCTGGGAAAAATCGAATACCGAGTTCAAGTCGATAGTTCCGGGCGAATATGATTCTGCTTCCTGTGCCTCAAGGGATTTCGAAAACGCGTTGCATCTCCGCTTGAATCCGACCGTGCTTACATTGGCCAGGTTGTGCGCAATGATATCGAATTCCTTTGTTAAAGCATCAATGCTTGTACTAACCTGATCTGTAATCCCTGACATTTCAGACTCCCTGCACCACTGCCGGCTGCTCTGACTTTTTGTTATCGTTTCTGCTGTTGAAAGCCTGGGCGCCTTTGGTTTTGGCCCTGGTTTTCAGAGAAGCCGCGTTAGTAGCGCGAATCAGCTCGCTAATATTCGGGTCGCTGAGCCCTATCAATTCAACCGCTATTGAAAAACCGTTTTTTATGCTTTTTGTGTGCCGGACCTCACCGATATCTTCCACGATCTTCTCCGGAGCGGTTTTGCCGGTTCTATCCGAACCCGGTTTATTGTCCTCTTCTTCGCTCAACTTAAGTATTACCAGCACTCTGTCGCCGACCTTTACTTCCAGCGGAGCTTCTATTCGCAGGCCGGGGCCGGCCATCTCAGTTACAGATGCCGGCACAAATTCCGGCGGTCCCCATGTGTTCCCGGATATGTTAGCCGAATCTCTTCCAGTCCCACTGCCGCTATCACTCTTTGGTTGAAGTATTCTTGCAAATGGGAATCGTGCGATGAAGGTCGGCTTTTTTACCGGAACCCGCAGAAAACGCCGGCGATTGACGAATCGTATGTTATTGCTGTGATTAAGAACCAAAATGTTGCCGTAGCAGCTTATCGATGATGTTTCGAACTCCCAAACCGATGCGCCAAAATAATAATGCACGGACCAGAGCTCGCCGGGCTTGCTCTCCAAAGACACCTTAAGTTTGACGGTAAGCTCTACATCGTTATTTTCTATAACAGTAGACTCGATATTTGCTTCGTCACCGGTTTTGCGGCGAGTCATATGAAGTTGTTTGCCTGTAGGAATATGTTTGCTGCTGGGTTTATTCGAGTTTGCTGCCGGGCCTGCCAGGGCCGGGCTTTTTTTCTCAAAGCCGAGCTTTTCGCGAAGAAAGGACAACTGGGCACTTAGATTTTTGCTCGTCTTGGCTCCACGGCGTGCAAGGACGTTTTTTGTTAATTCGGCGGCTCCGCGGTCGAAAGCCGTGACCATAGTAAAAATTGATTCGATTTGCTTTAGTTTCGTTATTTTTGTTATATCCATCAGGATCTGACGTTCGCGCCGGCTTAAACCCATTCTTTTGGCATAATTAATAAATATCTTATTGGCGGCTTTTCGTTCTTTAACCTTGTTGTTATAGCTGGCTGCGATGAGCAGCACAGTCAATATAATTACGGCAATCACACCAAGTAATATAAACCAGCGCTGGTCTGTCGAGGCGCTGTCAAGCCGACGGGCGGCATGCCACCGCTCAATCGGCGTTAGTGCCAAAAAAACAGCGTTTACTCCTGTAGTTATTACTGATGCGGTTACCATTTCAATTTTCCAAACTTGCTATCTGATAAGGTTCGTCAATTCTTTCAGTATGTCATTGGCAACCGTGATGGTTCTGGCGTTTGCCTGGAAGCCGTTTTGGGCCTGAATCATATTTACGAACTCGGTCGCCACATCGGCGTTGGATTTTTCCAAAGCCCCGCCATGGATCGAGCCTGCACCACCGGTCATTGCCTGTGTGGCTACGGCCCCGCCTGAGTTGGCCGAGGAGTTGAAGTAACCATTACCTATGCTTTCCAGAGCCGACGTGTTCTGGAATAGCGCTATCTGAATGGCAGCGATGTTTTTCTTGATACCGTTGGAGAAAACACCAATAAGGGTACCTTCATTATCGACCGAAATGTTGGCAAGACTGCCTGCTTCATAGCCGTCCTGCTCCCGTGCCACTGCGGTAGAGTTTCCGGCAAACTGTGTCAAGCCGTTTAACTGACCTGCAGTACCCATGTTTACTGTTATGGTTTGTGGATTTGCGGTATCATGTGAAAACGTTATTACAAGTTTAGCATCATCCTCACCGGACAAGCCGGCATAAGAACCGTCACTTGCGTCAAAGCTTATATTTTTAATGCGACGATTGTCGACAGCTATATCATAGATATCGCCGGTAATTGAGGTAAGTACCATATCCCATGTATTGGCATCATCTGTTCGGACAAACGCCCCGGAAAGAACATGTTTACCTCCCTGAGTGTCAAAAGCCATAATATTAATACTTTTGACTTCCTCTCCGCCGACAGTCGCTATTTCGAAATACGACGGTTCAGTCCAATCGGCTTCGCCGTCTTTTGCAAACGCCAGCTTTATATCCGATTTGCTATATCCGCTATCGACATCGGTTACCGTTATCTGGCCATGGCCCAAAGTTGCCACCGCGTTGGTAGCACCAAGAACAGTATTTATATGATCAAGAAGGTCCTGCATGGTAGTGGTAGCGTCAACAGCAAGACGGGTGGTGTCAGCTAAAACAGTACCATCATGCTTATAACCCGTAACGGTAATTGTGGCACCATCATATGTCCCGGGTGTAGTCCGGTCGAGGTCATTGATTAAGGTGGCCTCCGTAGCCGTCGTACCGTTATTGGTGGTATATGGCACATTCGATTTTAGCACGTTGGTTTGTATTGCAGGAAGTTGAGAATCGGCGCTCAGGTTACCGACTATACTTATTTCGGTTGTTTCCTTTGCCGCCATCGCTACATCGTAAGGGACATGAATATTGCTGTTGTCGGCAGTCTGGAACCCGTCACTTACACCTTCCGAGCCAATTCGCTGAACAAGGCAGCCCGTGGCAGGATCAACCAAATTCGAGGCTGCATCAACCGCAAATACTCCTGAACGCGTGTAGACGTTTTGCGAACCGTTATTCAATACAAAATAGCCTTCTCCCTCGATCGCCATATCCAGTGGATTGCCTGTATTTACGATATTTCCCTGGGCCATATTTGGAGATATACCAGCGACGCCGACACCGCTGCCCATCTGCTGAGGGTTCGTGCCGCCGGTTGAAGTGGTAGGCTGCGATGCCTTCTTAATCGTTTCACTCAGCAGTTCCCCGAATGTGATTCGACTGGACTTAAAAGCAGTTGTATTGACATTTGCCAGGTTATTACCTGCTATATCAAGCATTTTTTGGTGGGCTTGCAATCCAGTAACTCCGGCTGACAATGCAAAACTCATTTTTGTTTCTCCTTATATTGAAACTTTCAAATCTGAAATTAGTTTTTGACCGATATTACGCCATCTAAAGCGACAGCGTGAGCTGCCGTGACCAAAATTATCTCGCCGTCAACGTTATTGATAACTTCTTCGACGATGCCGCTTGTGACATCCCGGCTCCCGGTCTCGTTCTCTGATGCGAATGAAATCTCCTTGCCTATCAACGAGTTGGCGTAGGTATGTTCCGTGGCGGAAAGAACGCTTGCAAAGTTTGAATTCATTGATTCGAGCTGCTGTAGTTGTGAGAACTGCGCCAACTGGGAAGCCATTTCGTTATTATCCAATGGTTCCAGTGGATTCTGGTTTTGCAGTTGTGTTACCAGAAGTTTCATATAATCCATCTGGATGTTGCTTGCACTATTGATGGCTGATGATGAATCCATAACTTTTTACCTTTTCTTAAAAGACTAAAATCCTATGAACTTTCTTTGTTTATTCTGTTACAACCAGAAATCACCATACCGCATAAGTAAGCAATCGTTGTGCCACATTGGAATTATCGTTGGCCCTGTTATTCACAACTTCTTGTCAAAAAGAATGTTAGGGGGACTAAAAAATTGAATGAATATTGAAATCCGTTTTCCCGGCCATTTTTACAGAGGACATATTTTCCTATATAGCGGAAAATTTTGCCGTTTCAGTCCGGAAGAGGTATAAGGAATTTTTCTTGTTATGTTTTAGCTGTATCGAGCGCCTGCGTGACGTCCCATAAGAAACTGCATTGTCTTGCTGCAAGTATTGCTTAGAAGTCTCGTATTTATTAATGACGGCTTTATGCTGAATCATCTAAGCTATGTCCTATAACATCATCGCATCATATCAATAAGTATTTTGGTCTGACAGAAGTAGTGACATTATGGGCCCGTCCCATAAAAAAATTAAAGTTGTTTCATGCTGTCTGTCGATTTATGGCTTTGGGTCGACCACTTATTTGACTGGCATACCCATATGGTATAAACAACAGATTCCGAGGTGACGTTTATAGTTTTGGATAGGATGAGTTTACTTAGAAAAATTGTCGCAGTAAGCAAGGACCCCGAAATCCAACGGCTCGCTCAACAGTATGGCCTGGAAGTTTTTGGGGCTGATGACCTGACCGATGCTCTGGATATCGTTAAAACGGTAAGTCCGAATTTAATTCTTTTCGACCATCGGTTTAATCCGAGCCACATTCGCGAATTCTTAAATAAGGCCGATAAAAATTTGATCGATGCTCCTGTTGTGGCGGTTGGCGGCGATAATAGTGACACTGGATTATCCAACGAATTCATACGGATGGGGGCCTATGACTATTTGCAGGGAAAACAGGATTACAACAGGCTGGAGCAGATTATTTGCAGGATAAAGGATAATTTAAGAACTACAGATCCTGGCGCCAGACTTGAAAAAGGAAGTTTGGAATCCGGTTCCGAGCAAAGCACGAGTCGTTTTTTCTCTGAGAGCCTGGCTGCCTCTGTATCTATGGTCGGCAAAAGTTCTGCGATTATCAATACCCTAAAGATGACTAAACTTGTTGCAAGGAGCCGGTGCAATCCGATTTTGATAGTCGGGGAAACAGGTACCGGTAAAGAGGTAGTAGCCAGGGCGATTCATACTCTGCGACATCCGAACGAGGAGTTTGTAGCGGTAAATTGTGCCGCCCTTACGGCGAATCTGCTTGAAAGCGAACTTTTTGGTCATGTCAAAGGCTCCTTTACAGGGGCTGATCGCGAGAAGACGGGGCTTTTGGAATTGGCCGGATCCGGTACGCTCCTGCTCGATGAAATTTCCGAGATGCCGATAGATTTACAGGCTAAATTATTGCGTGTGTTGCAGGAAAAGAGTTTCCGAAAAGTCGGAGGCGTCAAAAATATTGCCTGCAAAGCCAGTATAATGGCATCGAGCAACCGCAATCTAAATAACGAAGTTCAGGCCAATCGTTTTCGGCGTGATCTTTATTATCGCCTGAATGTTGGTCCTATAACGCTTGCCCCTCTTAGATCGCCTGATCGAAGAGAAGATATCAGGCTTCTGGCCGAGTATTTTCTAAAGACATCGACTATCTGCCCGGAGAAGCACGCTAAGATAACATCCCTGACTCAACTGGCAATTGAGGCTCTGGAGAAACACGATTGGCCAGGTAACGTTCGTGAACTGAGTAACGTGATCGAAAGAGCTATTCTGCTGGAGACAACGGATAAGATCGGTCTAAGCGGAATTGTAATCGATCCATCTGAATGCAGTCGGGTATCGGGCAGCCCCACAGCCAACCTGATCAAAGGTTTTTCATTGGCTAAGGCCGAGCGCGAGCTGATTTCCCGGGCTCTGCAGGAAACAGGATGGCAAAAGACACGAGCCGCCGCTCTTCTTGGCATAACCAGGGCAACTCTTTACGCCAAGGTCAAGCAGTACAATATAGAGAAGAATTCTTCTGCTGCAAAGAAATCCGCAAGCGTTAAAGAAGAGCGAAATGAATTTCCCGTTTCATACTTGCATGATTCCGTAGCGATTTGCTGATAAGGCTATAACCTTCCGTCATTTGTCAGAAAATCTGCCGGTTCGTATAGAATCCTGACATCTCATTTAATTACAAATAGCCTGATTTGACACGATAGATTCATTTTTCGTGTTAAATGCCCCGAAACACTCCTTACTCTGCACTTATTACAAGACTGGCACAGTTATTGCGGTTCTCTGAAAAAGAGGTTGTGAAATACGCCCTCATATTTATGAACCGGCTCGAATTTCTGATGGCGAAGTTGAAAGCTATGGCGGCAGAAGAACAAAAAAATGTTCTCGATGAAGATATTACTTCCGAGGTGCAGTCGGACGGCGAAATATTTACAGATGATGCTCGCGAAGGGAGCCTTAAGGCCGATATAGACCAATCGGATTCAGGAATCCATGAGGAGCTTTCAGAGTACGAACTTTTTGCCGGCGATGAGGATTTTTATAACCTCCTGGCAGAATCCTCCCGCCAGATACCAATCGAACAGCCTGTCGGCGAACGCCAGTGGCTACAAAGATTGAACCAGTATAAATATCAACGTTTTTCAACCCTTCAGAAAATTCTTGCCGTCAGTATTATTACTGTCGTATCGATGCTTCTATATGTATTGTTGAAATCCCCCTCCGGATTTGTTGCCGACTCGGTGTCAATGCCCGCCGGCGAATCAGGGCAGACCACGGGGCGAGCGCCTGTTTCCATGACGTCTGCTGATGGTTCCCAACAGGTAATGCTGGCGCAGATTCAAGAACCGGAGCCTGTGCTTTCGCCAACACAACCGCTTTCCTTAAAAGTTGCCCGTAACTTTTATATACAAAAGGAATACGACAAGGCTTTCGCCGCCTATAACGAGCTTCGCCAGGCTCTCCCGGCAGGCGAGGAGCTGCTCAGAGATTTTCTTCAGCTAAAAATGGCTTTATGTGCGAAGCAAGTCGCCGATTTCGAACAGGCGAGCCGTTTGTTGTCAATGGTCTCTCAGAGCCGTTCGCCCGCTGTCAGGATAGTGGCTAATTATCATCTCAGCTTGCTTGAAATACAAAGGAAACGATACTTGAGGGCAAGAACCAGGGCTTATAATACGATTGCTCTAATCAAGGCGGTTGATTTCGATGATGATTGGGCATTGTCATTCGAATGCGATTGTTCGTTTCTGGTCGCCGAATGTCTGACACGGCACATTCTTTTACTTAGCAGCACCGATACGGATCTTCCCGGTGATTTATGGGGCAAGCCCACGGTATCTTCGGACCCCTTTGACAACTTGAACGAGGCCGAGCTGCGCAGATTACTGAATTCCGGCTCGGAACACATGGGCAGGGGATTGCTCGATCCTGAAATTCGAAAACTCGAAGAGCAGGGGGATCTGCCGCGCTTCTCTGTAACCTCTTATGGGGCGCCGGTTGAGGAATTGCTGGCGAAATTTGCCGCCGGCGCAGAGCTTGATTTACACTGGGCCTTCAACGGAGCTTTGGCAGCGGATTCGGGAGAAGGTGCTTTGCGGCAGAGGCCCGTCAGTATGTATCTGCCGGCGGCGACATCGCAGCAGATTGTCCTGACGGCAGCAGGCTGTGCCGGGTTGCTGGCATGTACGGAAGGAGATCCCGGTCAGCAGAAAGTGGCTATTTACGATCCGGCCGAATATTCGTCTTTGCGGCAGCACATATCTTTTCTGAGTCAGCAGGCCATTTCGCTTTGGCAAATATTCGTGCTGACGTTTTACAGCGACCAGCGGCTGGGCAACGCTCATTTTGTAATGGGGCTCCTGCAATCCCAGATAGAACTGCCGATCGAGGCGATTGCGGAATATAAATTGGTGGCTAATCGTTTTTCGCAAATGTCACTGGCGCCGTTCGCTTTATTGTATTCGAGCAAATTGAAGGCGAGCCTGCGTGACTATCCCGGCGCCCGGGAGGATTTGAAGCAGCTTGTCGAGCAGTATCCTGACGTCGAGATTTACGGGCAGGCTTATCTTCGCCTGGCGGATGCCACAATGGAGGCGGGGCTTAACGCCGAAGCCGCACAGTTGTATCAAAGGGTATATAATTTCGGCTTGTCCGCGGAATCGAAGACTGCTTCCGCCATTGGAGCCGCCAAGTGTCTGTATGAGACAAAAGCATATGAAGAAGCGGAGAAATGGCTGACTCGATATATCGAATTAGCAGGGAGTGACAAAAACAAAAACCTGTATTCGGCCTATTTTCTGCTGGGTCAGTCCAACCTGGCGCTGGGAAAATATCAGCAGGCCTGTGATGCGTTTCAATATGCGCTGGAAGAGCAGAGCTCGAGGGAACAATATGTCGAGGCGATCGCATTGCTGGTAAAAGGTTACATAGAACAGGAGCATTTCGTCGAGGCGCTTGATACGCTGGAGAGCGTACGTTCGGTTGCATTGTCAAAGGAACAATCCGTAGAAATGCTTCTGCTGAAATGCAGAATTTTCCGGATGCTGGGACTTCTTGACACGGCGATTGTTACTCTGCATGACAGGGCGGAATATATTTCCGATCCGCAGTTGAACGCGAAAATATCTTTTGAACTTGCCCTTTGTCATATTGCCAAAGGCAATCTTGAAAGTGCCCGCAACGTCTTAAGTGAAATTCTCGGTGCCGTCGAACCCGGTCCTTTGGCGCAAGAAACCGCGATGGAGCTGGCCGATATATGTCTAAAACTCGGACAAGGTTCGCAGGCCGTCTCGGTTTGTCTGCAGCTTCTGGAGTCGGATGTGTCTGAGCGGAAAAAACAGGAAATCCTGAGAATGCTCGCAGAGGCTTATAACCAACAGAAAAATTACGACAAAGCAACATTAGCTCTTTCAGGTCAATGGAAGTGAAAATGAAAAACAGCAATACGAAATACAATTATGACTCACAGCTCAAACGTTCTGCAACTTTGAGTTTCAAGTTATACTTTTATATTGCCTGTTTTACGTTTTTGTCTTTCCGTCTCTTAACGTCTCTTACGGGTAGCGCCTATGCGAATTCCGCCGCCGACAATGGTAAGAAATTATCGCAGAGCAGCGTTATTACTTCGAGAGATCCGAAGAATATCAACGGGCTCGAATTGCTGCAAGCCGAAATTACTATTGCTAAAGACGAAAAGGATACGAAAAGCAGGGATCAGCTCAAACAAATCATCGAACAAATTCGTTCAGTAGAGTTCGGGCTGCAAAAGCAGGCCCCGGCGCCTGTTATTGTCCCTGAAAAAGCCCCGGTGATCGAACCTAACGAAACTGTAACCGAGGTGCCGGTGCAGAAGGAAGAAGCCAAACAGGCAATCGAATCCAGGCCGCAGTACGGGCCGATAACCGAGAAAACTTTGCAAATGCTCAAGACCCTGGCCCAGGAGTCCGAGAAG
>Ga0315288_10003728_pt1 | contig 19419 bp, 22 predicted proteins | sample YL17G11_20_MG_FD_203454 | JGI IMG/M metagenome (GOLD analysis project Ga0315288, IMG submission 203454) | Sediment microbial communities from Yellowstone Lake, YNP, Wyoming, USA - YL17G11_20 | ecosystem: Environmental > Aquatic > Freshwater > Lake > Sediment | place: USA: Wyoming | collected... | reverse complement strand
GATGCCGTCATAACCCGCTCCCGGAGGTAACGAAGCTTGAAAGGTTTCTATTTATCGGGCGGCCTGGAGCGCCATGAGATAGAGCAAATCCACGCCTCGGCTCTTCTGCTGTTGGAACGCGTGGGCATGGTGGTGCCCCATGCAGAAGTGCTCAACCTGCTGCGCGACCGTGAAGGCATCAAGATAGAAGGCGAACGCGTGCGAATCGAGGCGGGCTTGGCCTCTCGGACCTTCACCGATGTCGCGCGGATGATGCGCCTTCGGGAAAGTCACCAGCAGGGGAACGACAAGCTCCTCTGCTCGGTCGGGGGGCTCTCCCTGCACTTCGCGGACCTGGATAACGAACGGATCAGGGAACCCCTGGCAGCAGACCTGGTGGATATGGTGAAACTGGCAGATTCCTACGGCCTCGCCGGAGTCAATCCGCTTACCCCTGTGGATCTGGCGCCGGCGGTCAAAGAGCTGACCATTCACAAGATCTGCCTGGAAAACGCCCGCGATATCGGGTGCGGCATCATGAACTCTCCCGCCCAGGCCGAGTACATCGCCGAGATGAACGACGTCGTCGGGAGAACCACTTCCTTTTCCCTGTGGACGATCAGCCCCCTGTTTCTCGGGAATGACTCCCTGGAGATGCTCCACCGGCTGCGAAACAGGAAGAATATCAGGATCCGGATCACCAACATGCCGATGCTGGGAGCAACCTCCTCGATCAACCTCGGCGAGGCATTCTGCCAATCCATCGCGGAGCTGCTCGGTGCGCTGACCATTGCCTGCCATGTGGTTGAGAAAGAAAAGATCGACTTCCGGATCCACACTCTTATCTATCCCTTCGATCTTCGCTTCGGCAATTGCGTCTACGGATCTCCTGAATCCAATCTAATGGACCTCTACAGCATGCAGATATCGAATTTCTATAACCTTCCCCAGACAGCGGTGCGCGGCTACAAGAGCATGGGCAAAGGGCACGACATCGAATCGGCCGCAGAGAGGGCTTTCGGCGTTCTTGCCGCTGCCCTGAACGGGTGGAAGGAGTTCTTCGCAGCAGGAAGGACATGCAATGACCAGGTTTTCAGCGCAGTTCAGCTGGTGATTGACATGGAGATCCTCCACTACGTGCAGCGGTTCATGGACGGCTACAGTTTGGGCAACATTTCGAATATCGAACCGCTGATCGCCCAAATCGAAGAGGCGAGAATCGGGAGCAGAAGCTTCCTGGAGCAGGACGAGACGGCGCTCCAGGATCCTTCCAGTTTCTATTGGTTCCCCGAGCTTTTCAACTACGAGCGGCTGGAATCGTGGGAAGCAAAGGGGGCGGTCCCCATCACGGAGCAGGCCAGGAGGATCGCCAAGGAGAGAATCCGATCTCACGCCTTCAAGCGCGAGGCCAGGGAGCTTAAGGAGATGGACCGCATCTATCGAGCGGCGGCCCCTCATCTGCTCTCCATCACATAAGGGACATGTATGGTGCACTTCAATTTTGCGTTCAACTTCAGTATCGAGCAAACCTACGTGCCTGTAGATGCTCAAATCACTCTTGCGCAGCAAGGGTACACACCTCTGCTCGATGTGATGGAAGACCATTCGCGGCAGAAAGCTTCCCTCTTCCTCGATGGGAAAACCGTCCTGTTCCTGATGGACCGATGCCCCGATCTGGTGAAAAGGATCAGGCAGGGCATAGAGAGAGGTCAGTACGAAATCGGCACATACACCTACGCCCATCCCATTCTCTCCCTCATTCCGCTGGAGGATACATTCAAACAGTTGCAGAAGGGCCTGGAGATCGATGAGGACACCTGGGGCCTGAGCCCAAAAGGGCTGCTCCTTCCGGAAGGGGGATGGGATCCCAGCTTGCCGTTTCTGGCCGAGAAACTGGGGCTGGAGTGGCTCATCATCCCGCACCTCACTATCATTCGTGATTATCCGAGCGTCGAGGTCGACGATTTCCACAGGCCCTGCACGCTCAGGGGACTCTTCAACAGTCAAACGGTCGGCTTAAGCACGGTGTACGAAGTAGGAGATAAGAAGAGATTGATGGAAGTGATGGTCGAAGACGAGAAGCGCGAGGCCAGCCAGGGGATGCTGGGCTATATCGAACGGTTGGCCCGGAAAGGTTCGGAAGATTTCCTCTACATCGCCAAGGAAGATGCCGAGTTCATCTACCACTCGGGTAAGCGACTCGAGGTGAAGAGGCACGCGAGCGGAGGGAAAAGAAACGTCATTGGAGAACCCCTGATCAACGGGGTGAAAGGCCAGGCGGAGAAGTTCCACAGATTCCTGACGGAGCTCGAGGACATCGAAGGAGTAAGACCGGCTCTGCTGAATACCTACGTGCACGACCATCCCCCGATCAAGGAATACTCATTGCGGCCGGCTTTCGGCTGGTATACGTCCTTTCAAGAGTGGCTGGGAGGATCGGAGAAGGTGGGCTCAATGATCGATGAGGCGAGGCTGGAGATCAAAGTAGCCGAATACGTACTGCTTCTTGCCGAAAAGATAGGGTTCGAAACTGCTCCTGCGAGAGAAACCATCGCTGATGCGTGGGAGAGGCTGATGAGCGCGGAAATCAGCGTTGGCAGGAGAGCCTGTGCCCACCCGTTGGGTGAAGTATCGAGAGTGATCAAGAGCATGGAAGACGCGGTGGCGGCGAAAGAAACAGCCAGAAAAGCGATTGCGGAAGGGCTGAAGCCACAGACGCCGCGAAAGGAGCGCTAATGGAGATCTCGACCCAGTTCGAATGCGGAAACGGGAAAAATATAAAAGAAATCTCAGAGAACGAATTCGTCGTCGAGACGGACGGCAGCGATCCCAAGTACAGCTTCTATTTCTATTTCAAAATTAAAGGGGATGCGAAACAGCGGGACGTGACCATAACCGTTCTCCCGGACTCAGACTACGCATGCGCCAATCCGGATCTCTTCAATGACGACAGACCGTCGGTCCTCTGGATGAGAAAAGACAAGTTTGGATGGACGCGGATGAACCACGCATGGGTTTTCGTGGATAGAGACTCCTTCCAGGTCGAAAAGAGCCGCTATCGGATCCATCTCCGCGTCGACCCTTTTTCCGAGATAGAGGTATCCAACATGCTGCCGTTGCCCTACAGCGCGGCGTGCAGCTGGCTGCGGGCTTTTTCCGACTCCAAACCGGACATGGCGGAGCTGCGAGAGGTCGGCAGGTCCGAGCAGGACAGGGCGATCCTCGGGTTGCTGATCCGTGACAAGAACGCGTCCCCAGGGGGAAAAAATAAAAGGAAGATACTCGCGTATGCGGGTGAACATGCCGCGGAGTTTGCAGGACAGTGGGCGATCAAGGGGCTGACCGAGTTCGCGCTTTCCTCGGTGCCTGAAGCGTGGGACCTGCGCAAGAACTGCGAGATTCTTTTCATTCCTCAGATCAACCCCGATGGGACCGTGCTCGGTAAACTGCATAATGTTCATAAAACAAATCTGCACGTGGACTACAGCTTCGAGGAAGGGAGATGCCGGCCGAAAAGCAGGGAGGCGACAGCCCTCTGGGAATTGGCACTCTCATTCAAGCCGGACATTTGCCTGTGCGCACACACCTTCATCGGACCGCTGCTCAGCTCCGATCCGCCCTACGAGGGACTCCTTGTCCCTTCCCTTCAGTGTTTCCAGGATCGGGAAGCGAGACAGAGACAAGAGCTGGCCAACGATCACCTGAGCTGGTACACGGAGGTCTCCTATTTTTGGGGTCGCGACGAGCTCCTGAAGAAAGCTGACGAGAACAGCCTCGTCTCTCGTCTCGCTTCCCAATACGGGACGGTCGGATGCATATTCGAACCCAATATGTCCGTGGGGGAAACTGGCTGCGCACGGAGCACCCTGAAAGTTTTAAGGGCGCTCCTGGCTGCATTCGAACAGCGATAGGGGGGGGTGAGAAACAAGTGAAAGAGCATGCATCGGGAAAGACCATGCAGGCGGCGTTCCATGTGGGGAGACAACGGCTGGAAATCCGCGAAGTACCCCTTCCGGAGATCGCCGAGGATGAATGTCTCATCAGGACGAATGCATGTGCCATCTGCGGCAGCGACGGGAAATGGTGGGCGTCCGAAGGCACCAACAAGATGCAGGGCCATGAATCTGTCGGAACGGTCGTCAAATCGGGAAAGAAGGTGAACATCGTCAAGGAAGGCGACAGGGTGGTGCCCTATGTCATGACGGGCTGCGGCACATGCGCCTTTTGTGCTCAGGGCTATTACATCTACTGCTACCGGATTACGGGCGTTACCACGGGATTTGCTGAGTATCAGGTCTTTCGCGAAAGGTATTTGATGCCGCTTCCTGGAGGCATGTGCAATGAGGTCGCCACGCTCATTGGAGACACCCTCGGTACCCCTCTGCGTGCCGTGAGGAAGTTGGAGCTCAGGGGAGGAGAAACGGTCGTCGTGAACGGGCTCGGCCCTCTTGGACTGGTCGCCGTCCAGGCATTATCCTTCTTTGGAGCCGAAACCATCATCGGAATCGACGTCCTCGAGAGCCGCCGTCGTCTCGCCGAGGAGCTGGGGGCCACTGTCACTCTGGACGCCAAGCAGGCCAATGTCCGCGAAGAGGTTTTCCGCCTGACCAAAAACCTGGGGGCGCACGCTGCCATCAACGCTGTGAACGACAACGAGGCTGCCGCCATGGCTTTCAATCTTTTACGTGGTGGAGGCAGGCTCATCCTCGTTGCGGGAAGCTGCGGCACATATGGGGCCCAGAGCGGAATCAAGGGCCAGGCGGAGAGGCAGGTGCTTGGGACTTTTTACTTCCCCCGGATGGACTATGAGGACAACCTGAAGATCGTTTCCGGGGGCTTCATCAATCTGGAACGGCTGGTTTCCCATGTCTACCCGCTGGAGAAAATCAATGAAGCGTTCGAGATGAGATTTTCTCATGCGGATGCCTCTTTGAAGGTCGTCATCACTTTGTAGCGGAGGCGGAGGTGGAGGTGGAAATCTCAATCCTCACGGACGAGATCGACCCCGATGTTTCCCGGGCCATCGAGAGCGCCAGTGCATGGGGGATCACGCGTTTCGAGATCAGGAAAATATCCGGGCAGAGGGTCCCGCAGATCCCTGAGCCTCTCTGCGATCGATTGCGCGATGCGCTTCTCCGCCATCAGGCCGTTGTGACTGCACTGTCACCCGGGCTTTTCAAGAAGGCAGAGGCCCTTGTGCGGACCAGAGGCGGAAAGGGAGGGAACTGGTGGGAAATCGACGGCCTGTTCGAAGAGTACCGGGGCAGGGCATACGAGATCCTTGACAGGACGATCGACCTCGCCCAGCGGCTCGGCGCATCGGCGGTGATCCTCTTCAGTCCCGAGGTTTCCGCAGATCGAAAAGAAGGGGAATGCCCCGAGAGGATCATCGAGCTCATCAGAGACGCCGCTGTGCTGGCGAGCAGGCGTCGCATGACCTTGCTGTTGGAGAACGATATCGGTCTCTGGGCCGACACGGGGAGGAATACGATCCGAATCCTTGAATCGGTCGGCCAGAGCAACCTGAAAATAAACTGGGACCCGGCGAACGCATATGTGGCGGGGGAAGAACCTTTCCCCGCGGGGTACGGGTACGTGAAAGACGCCATCGGCAATGTCCATGCGAAAGATGCGACTCGAGCCACCCCTCCTTTTTCGGAACAGTACGAAGTGCTCGGCAAAGGTGACATCGACTGGGTGGGACAGATCCGAGCCCTCTGCGAAGACGGCTATACGGGGCCCCTCTGCATCGAAACGCACTCCCACCCCCTGAGGGAGAAGACGTATGAGAATGTGCAGTTCCTCCGGCGTCTCTTGGATCAGCTGAACGTGGAGACATGTCATGAGAAACAGATTTAGCGGGCTGTATAGGCGACCACGGAGTCCCTTGCTTGCCTTCACGCTCGTTTTCCCGAGCCTATTGATCATTCTCCTGCTCATCATCTATCCCCTGCTTTTCTCCCTGGTCATCAGCTTCGGAAAAGTCGGAGCGAACTTCAGGAGCTATCAGTTCGTCGGCCTGAAGAACTATCTCGCCGTTGTTTCGGACAATGCGATTTGGCACTCTTTCCTGCTGACGTTGGAATGGGTCGTAGGGGTCAGCGTCGTCCTCATGCTTGTCGGACTGTCAGGGGCGCTCCTGCTCAACACCGACATCCGGGGCCGCACCATCTTCAGGACCCTCCTCCTCGTCCCCTGGGCCGTGCCGCCCGTGGCCAACGGAATCATCTGGCTGTCCATCTTCAACAAGAATTATGGGGCTTTGAACGGACTGCTCTACCAACTCGGCTTTACCCAGGCGTATTCCGTCGGCTGGCTGGAAACACCTCGGCTGGCGATGGTGAGCGTCATAGTCGCCCAGGTTTGGAAGTGGTCTCCCTTCATCACGCTCATGCTGCTGGCCGCCCTGCAATCCATACCTGAGGAGCTGTACGAGGCCGCCAAGATAGATGGGGCAGGGTTTATGCGCCGCTTTTCCCATCTCACCATTCCTCTCTTGCTGCCGACCCTGCTGCTGCTCACGCTCCTGAATCTCGTGTGGGCGCTCAATGCCTTCGACCTCATCTACGCGCTGACACAGGGGGGGCCGGGGAATGCCACCAAAGTGATCGCGTACCACATCTGGAAGCAAACCTTCAGCGCCGCCGCGGATTTCGGCGGAGGGGCGGCGTTGTCCTATATCGTTTTATTCATCTCCCTATTCATAACGGTCGCGTATGCCCGAGTCGTCAAGGCGAGGAGGGTAGAGTATTGAGAGGCAGACTTTTCACCAAGATAATCCTGTACGCGCTGTTGGTGGTCTTCATGATATGGACCGTCGGACCTTACGTGTGGACGATCATAAGCAGCATATCGTATCCCGTCGAACTGACGGCAAAGCCGCCCCACTGGATCCCGAAGAATCCTACTTTCGAGAATTATCAGAAGCTGCTCCAATTGGTGGGCAAATACAGAGTGGCAACCGCCACGAGGTCTTCGCTCAGGCAAAACCTCTTCTACAGCTTTTTCATCTCCTGCCTCACCACTTTTCTCTGCATCATCTTCGGCTCTTTATCCGCCTACTCGTTCGCACGGCTGCGATTTCGGGGCAGCGCATTCTCGTTCTATTTCATCTTCGGATCCCAGCTGTTGCCCTTCATTGTTCTCACCATCCCGCTCTATATCACTCTCGCCAGATTGAGACTGCTCGACAAGCTGGGCACTCTCGTCTTTCTCTACATATCGTTCACTCTGCCTTTCGTCATATGGCTGATGAAAAACTATTTTGAGATGATCCCCAAGGACATCGAAGACGCGGCGATGATCGACGGCTGCACGCCCATAGGCGCTTTGGTGCGTGTGGTCATACCCGTGTGCGCGCCGGGGCTGGTGGCGACGGGCATCTTTTCGTTTCTCGGGGCGTGGAATGAGTTTTTTCTCGCTCTGATTTTCATGAGCCGCACCCAGACCATCACCTTATCTGTGGCAACCCTCGTGTTCGGATGGACGCACCGGTCTGATCTCCCCCTGATAGCCACGGGGGCTATAATCGCAAGCCTACCCCCCGTTCTGCTGGCTCTCATATTCCAGAAGTTCATCGTCAGGGGGCTCATGGAGGGGGCCGTGAAGGGATGACCTGCTGGCGCGCGGGCTGAATGATGAAGGAGGAACGGGTCGTGAAAGAGCAGCTCAGGTTCAAGGCCAGGTATTTTCAGTGGTTCCCCGCCGAAAAGCCTCTCGGACACAAGGAGGAAGCGCTTGCACTGGACGTTTCCGAAACCGCCTTCGTTTTGGTCGATGCGTATCTTCCCGAAAAGACGGGAGAGACGGACCTTCTATCCGATGTCGAGTATCGACTGAAATACTCCATTGCTGTCGAGCACATCGCACCCGCTCTGGAGGCGGCGAGGAAAGCGTTGATACCGGTTGTGTACGTGAACAACAGCGCTCCCAACATCTGCCTAGAAAAGTCGGAGTTCGCCAGACAGCTTGCCAGGGCACAGGGCTTTTCGATAGCCGACGAGTTCGTGGAAGAGACGGTCGATCCATTGGAGTACCGTCATGGCCGGGGGCAATGGCTGCACTTCGCGCCCCCGCTCCGGCCCCTGCCGGGCGACATCTACATTCGGAAGCACGTCTACAGCGGATTCTACGCGACCAGGCTGGAAGCGGCGCTGCATCATATGAACGCGAAGAACCTGATCTTCGCTGGTTTCAGGATCGACGTGTGTCTGGGGAGCACGATGCTCGACGCCCTCTATCGCAATTTCAAGGTCCTCCTGCTTCGCGATTGCACGCTGGCCTGCGAGCTGCCGGAGGAGCTTACTACCAGGAGGTTCACCGAGCGGATGCTGATCTGGTTCGAAACCATGATCGGCATGAGCGCAGATTCGAAGGATTTCATCGAGGCTTGCACCCGCGTGCGGGCTTAGAGATGGGCCGTCTGGCCCATGTCGACGGGGAAAGCCACCCCGGTGACCGCAGAAGCGTCATCCGAGGCCAGGAAGAGAACTGCTTTCGCAATTTCAACCGGCTTGAGCAGCTTCCCCGAGGGGAGGCTCCTTATGAAGGCTTTCAGATGCTCTTTGGGACGCGATCTTCTGATCAACGGCGTATCGGTGGGACCCGGACAGATGCAATTGACCCGGATGTTGTCCTGCAAATGGTCGTTCGCCATGGCCTTGGTCAGGAATGTGACCCCGCCTTTTGAAGCGGCATAGGCGGCAATTCCCCGGCCGGCGGCGAACAGACCCACCGAGGATGAAGTGTTGACGATCACGCCTCCCCCGCCCCTCTGCATGACGGGGATCACCGCTTTGCTGCAGAGATACACACCTGTAAGGTTCACCTGGATAATCCTGTTCCATGCATCTTCCGGGAAGGAGACCACGTCACCGCGGGCGTAGACTCCAGCGTTGTTGAATAGGACATCGATCCTGCCCCATGCTGACACCACCTCCGCCACCGTGCGGTTCACGTCCTTGGAGCTCGACACATCGGCTTCGATGAAAAGGGCTCTCCCACCTTCTTGTACGATCCGGTGACGGGTCTTCTTGCCATTCGCCGCGTCAGTATCGACGATGGCGACTTTCGCCCCTTCTTTCGCGAACAGGATGGCCGCAGCTTTCCCAATCCCCTTGGCTGCTCCCGTGACGATTACCACCTTGTTCTCGAATGTCACGCAGGCCCTTCCTCTCCATGCCCATTCCCCGTCTCCAACTCGCCCGGAGGATAGACGAAGGTGTCACCCGCTTTCATGACGATGGGCTTCACCACCGGGCATTCGTCCGAGGTTCTGGAGTTCAAAATAGAAACGAACCGATCGATGTCAAGGTGATTCTCCGGATAGAGGTAGTGGCTGCAGAGGGCGAACTCCACTCCCAACCAGAGGGCGGCCAAGGCGCCCTCATCGCCGGTCATTTCGCTGGCATAATGATCGAGAATGCCGTGGGCTTTCAAGTAATCCTTTTCTACCTCGCAACAGGATATGAGCCCGATGTTAGGCCTGTACAATTCGCCGATCAGCCTCAGGTCGCTATAGAGGGCAGTATCTCCCGAATGATAGATGCGAACCCCGGGGTCGGCATACACGATGAAGCCCATTGGGAAACCGGAGATGAAGTGCCCGTCCGGGTCGGTTCCCATGGAAGCATGCCTGCTCATGACGGATCGCACCCGCACACCCGCAACGAGGAGCTGAACGCCCCAGGCGAGCGTCCTGATCTGGGCGGAGTCGACTCCTCTCTTGACCAGGACGTGCTTCACTTCGGCACCGCAAACGACGAGGCAGCGAGTTTTTCTCGCGATCTCGACCGCATCGCCCAGATGGTCGAAGGCGAGGTGGCTGATCAGAAGAACGTCGACTCTCCCCAACCCGGAAACCTTCATCAGACTGGCGGGATTGTCCTCCAGGCAGGGATCGATCAGGACAATCTTTCCATCCGAGGTGGTTATCCTGTACGCTGCCAGGCCGAAGAATGTGATTCTCGTCGCCATTCCATCTTCCTCATTCCACCAGGAAACGGGGGTTGGTTTTTGTCATCACCTCGATCTCGTGTTCTCGGATTCCCAGTTTCTTCAGCCCGGTGATGAAACGATCCATCCCTTCAACAGGAAAGGGATAGCCGGCTATGCCCAGATCGGTTGTCAGCACGCTCCTGGCTGGGCCGACGTCTCGGATCTCTTGGGCGATTCTTTCCAGGGGAACGTCTCCCAATCCGGGTAAAGTCGATGCGAAGCAGCGTTCGAAATAGACCCCTTTCCGGCTCAGGCTTTTCTGTTCGGCAGCGGAAAAATCGATGAGAGGGTGCTCCGGATGGGTGACCACGATCTTGCGTATTCCCTGATCCAAGGCCCAAGCAACGAGGGCGACGGTTTCTCCTTTCGAGAGGTGGCCCGTGCCCAATATGGCTCCATGTTCCTTGACAAGAGCGAGGATGTCGCCCACAGCCTGTTTCGAGCTGCCGTCCAGGATGTCGATCCCCCGCCCCGTTTTTTTCGCCCTCATATGGTTGTCGGCCGACAGGGTGGGCATGAAGATTTCTTTGGCGTCCATACCGAGCGCCGCCTCGACAGCGTGCGCGTTCAAGCCTCCCACCGCATGGTTCAAGGTGAGAGAACCGAAGACCCGAATCCCGGCGACGATCTTTTCCGCTATCGTCGCCCTGTCCGAAGTGAGCGTACTGTGTGATTTGAGCAGGATTGCCCCCATTCCCGCACCGAGCGCCTGCATCGCCGCTTCGATGTCATCGACGCAACGGGGAACAGGATCGGGGGCGCTGTGGATGTGCAGATCGTAGACTCCGGACAGGTCATTCTGCGGCATTGTGCTCAGACAGCAGACTATTTTTTTGCAGCTCGACCACCCTGTTGCCGGCTGCCGACTCGTACGCCTTCAGAACGATTTCCAGAGTCTTGATATTGTCTTTGGCGTCGGTCTGAAAAGGCTTGTTGTTCAGTATGCAATCGATGAAGTGCCGGTGAAGCCGAAAATGGGTCTCAAGTTTGGTTTCACCCTCCCAATCATATTCGGGATACTCGCTGCCTCCGTCTTCATTCACGATCTGGATGCGCCCTGTTCGATCCAGGAGAATCGAACCGGTTCTTCCCTCGATGATCAGGTATTCCGACTTCGCCGGCACCTGCGGTTCCCGGGAGCACCAGCTGGCATCAATGGCGCCATGCATCGTGCCGAAATCGAGGACGAGCAGGGCAAAATCCTCTCCAGAGATCTGCGGGCTCATCCTTCCCAGACGGGCATAGATGGAATCGGCATCTCCGAACAGAAACCTCGCGACATCGACAAGATGGATTGCGAATTCGTACATCAGCAAGTGCTCCATGTCCTTCAAATACTTCTGCTGATCCAGGACGATGGGGGCAGGCAGAGCTCCTTTCGGCGTCGTAAACCAGTTCCGGAATTGCATTCGGAAGTAGAGTACGTCGCCTATCCTGCCGTCGTTGAGCAGCTGCCTGATGAGCTGGTACCAGATGTACCATCTCCAGTTCTCACAGACCATCAGCCTGACCCCATGCTCATCGCAGGCCTTGATCATCTCCATCGCCTCCTTCAGCGTGGGAGCGAAAGGCTTCTGGCAGAGGATATGCTTTCCGGCTCGGGCGGCCTGGAAAACCAGCTCTTTGTGAGAATGGGGTCGAGTGGCGATATCGACAATGTCGCACTCAACCTCGGCGAGGAGGGTCTGGAAATCCGTATAGGTGGCTCTGATATCGTATTTGGAAACAAGGGAGGCAAAATTCTCCGGGTGGCGATCGCACACCGCAACCAGCTCGACGCCCGGAATACTCTTCCAGCTCAATATATGCCTTTCGGAAATCGGTCCGCAGCCCACCAGAGCTGCCCGCACTCTATGCGCCATACTACAGTCTCGCTGCCGTCATTCCTGGTGTTTTTCCCAAATCTCCAAGGAGATTCGGATCGCCTCTCTCGCCTGCTCACGGTCTCTCGCCTTGATGGCTTGGAGGATTTTCCTGTGATGAAGGTTGGCATTTTCGAAGTGAACGGATTTCTGTATCGAATAGAAAAACAGATCCCAGATAATCCGGGCAATCTTGGAAATTGAAGGATTCTTGGTCGCTTCGGCAAACGCATAGTGGAACTTCAGATCGAGATCCGTCAGATTGTCCCAATTGGGGTTTGGCGTATCGTAGCTTTGCTGAAACTCCGTGATGGCATTTTCCATCTTCACGATGTCCTCGTCCGTTATCTTGTCGAGCAGGATTTCCATTATTCCCACTTCGATCATCTTGCGCACCTCCAGCAGCTCATGGGGCGTCCTGTTGCCCATGATAAGGCTGAAGATCATCGGGTCTATCACGGAAGGGGAGACCTCCTTGGCAATATAGGTGCCGTCCCCCTGTTTGATCTCTGCCACGCCGATGGCAGCCAGCATTTTGAAAGCCTCTCGAACCGCCGTCCTGCTCACTCCGAAACTCTGAGCCAGCTGGTTTTCCGTGGGGAGCTTTTGACCGGGTTGGAGCTCTCTCTTGATCAGGGCTGTTTTTACATAAAGAAAAATTTTCTGGACTAAGGAATTCGGCTCCTTTATTATGACACCTACTTCCAAGGGGATCGTCCTCCTAGGTTATCATCATTCATCATACATAATAACATTCCATTTTATCGATCGTGTGTCAACTGAATGACCTCAGCTCTCCTCACGAGACATTACCTGTTCAATGGCAACGGCTCTCACGGGAAAGGATTCGAGCCCTCCCATTTTGGCCGGCACAGCAATGAAAAAAAAACGTTGCGTTGTGAGTTCGCCAAGGTTCGTCAACCCTTCGATGAGCGGAATGTCGTTCGAAAGCAGCAGATCGTGAGTGTAGTATTTCTCAAAAACCTTGAGCCTATATTCCGGGTTCTCCCCATAAACGGTATCATCTATGCCCACCATTTTGATCTGTTTCCGGACCAGGTATTCCACCCCTTCCCTTGCCAGAAAACAGCGGTCATCGGTTGTGTGAGGGGAGTTGCCGAACAGCACGATATCCTTTTCCATGATAGGGAAGCGGTAGAGGATTTCCTTGCCGATGGCGGTCCTCGGCGGAAATGTGTGGCAGTCGACGAGGACCGCTACGCCAAAAAAGGCGCTCAGTGGCAACTCGCTGATGTCTTTTGCCTCTCGATGATATCGCGGTCTGACATAGTGGATCGGAGCCTCGACATGCGTGGAAATATGGCTTTCCATGGAAATCTTGTGCATCAACTCACCGGGGGGGTACGTGAAGGGCTCGATCTGGTACAGGCGCGCTCCCGTCTCGAAAGGCCCGGCTGCCTTCCCGGGAGAGACTTTTTTGCTCAAATCGACGACATGCGCATTTGCCAGGAAAGTTTTGAGATCCTCCAGTTCCACATCAACCTCCTGTCGCTTGTATTCTTTTAGTATTCTCGATGGCCTGAATGAGATCGTTCCATCCTTGCAAGAAGCTGTTTCTGAACCTCTGCAGCGGTGCAAAACCCTTGAACTCATCGGGTTTGAGCCCATCTTCATAGTATGCGCGGCGAAAATCTGGCAGTTTCCTGCTCAGTTCCTCTATGACCTCCCTGGGGGCCTCGGCGTCGATCCGTGCAACGACCTGCAGATCGGCATTGATCAACTCCCGTATCGTGTCCCAATTCAGGGTTACATGCATCTCACCTCCGACGAATTCGGTAAAATGCTCTGTGCCTCGGGCGCCGCCGCCAAGCAGCGTGGTTCGATAACCGCGCTTCCTAATGTCCTTGTATATCTTGCGGGCGACGATGCACCCCGCCTGAGCGACGAGCTGAGGCTCGAGATCGATCATTTCCCTTGCCACGGTGCCCTTGATCTCTTCATCAAAGATCCCTGTGATATGGGTGATGAAGAAGGGGGGGGAGTTGCCGCTTCTTTTCGACACGCTCTCATAAAGCTCGCACATGGCGATCGCTTGAGAAAGCGAGAAGCATTCCGTGGCGCATACAGGGATGTCCTGCTTGATGAGGTAGGCCATGGCTTCCATACCCGGCTCGATGACCGGGATCTTGGCCATATAGTTTTTTCCCACTTTCTTATGGCGCAAAGCAGCATTGACGATTGAATCCGAATCATCGTCCTTGTTGGGGTTGTCCTGCATGGTGACGAACCCCTGCTTCATTGAGCTCCTCTTGTACAGGGGGAAAAAAGCGCTCATGAATCGTTCCGTCACCTTCTGGTAGATGATGTCGGCGGCAGTATCGGTGTCTTCGAACCCATTGGCTACTGTTTGGATGAAAGGTCCGATGAATGCGGCCTCTCTTTTCAGCAGTCTGGAGCAGTACGAGGGGTTCGTTGTCCCGGAGATCGCACCCGAGGTCAGGGCCATCCGAAGCTCATCCCCAGTGGGATTGTTGATCCACACTCGGGTGGGGGTATCGAGGATGACGCGGTGTATGTAGTCGGGGCTCACCAGACAGCTCCCTTGCTTAATGAATACTGTGGAAGTGCCCCTCCGAACGTAATCATAATACGTATTATATAATATGTATTGATGTTTTTGTCAATTGTCTGTATCCTCTGCCTGCGGGCCTCATTCTGATCCGGCGTTCGGAACTTCTTACGCTAGCGGCATCGGGTATTGCTCGGATCTCAACACTGGGAAAGGGTATAAGAGATGAAGATTGTCTGCGCATGGATGTACGCCATTGGGAAGTATGGATTCCCGCCTGAGGTCGAGGATATCTTCAGGGCACTCAGCGAAATGCGGGAAATGGGGTTCGAATACGTCGAGCTGGAGGCGGTGGGGTACGAAAATGTCGCACAGATCGCGAAGCACAGGAGCGAAATCCGCAGCGCGTGCAGGGACCAAGGGCTCACGGTTTCCAACTTCGCCGTTATCCTCCCAGACATCATCAGTATGGATGCGGGCATCAGGGCAAAAGCATTGGAGCAGTTCCGCGTTGGTGTAGAGACTGCGAACTACTGTGAGAGCCTCCATGTCTGGATCGACAGCTACTTCCCTCCCCTCCAACTCGTCAAGGGCGTCCGTGCGACCGATGCCCTCGTGTATGGTCAAGAATACCGGGTGCTGATCCCTGACGACTTCCAGTGGGACCGGTTCTGGGGCAATTTTGTCGAAACCGTTTCGCGATGCAATGCCATTGCCAAGGAGTTTGGCATCCCGCTCCTTCTTGAGCCGCGGGTGGGCGAGGTGATCTCGAATACCGACGGAATGCTGCGCCTTTACGAGCACATCAACGATGCAAACCTGGGGTTCATCCTTGACATCGCCCACCAGCACGCGCAGAAGGAGATCATCCCCCTGTGCATCAAGAAGATGGGAAGTCTGCTGAAGTACGTCCACGTGGCAGATAACGACTCCCGTGAGAACAGGCACTTCGAACCGGGGAGGGGAACTGTCGACTGGGAAGAGGTGTTTCGCGTGTTGAAAAAAACTAATTTCAAGGGTTTCTTCGCAATCGACTTGGAGAAACTCCCTGATCTTGGAGAACTGTTCGTGAAATCTAGGCAGTTTCTAGAGAAGTACGCTCGCGAGTACGATTTATAAGGAAGAACAGCTGCTCATCCCATCTCGCCCTGAGCTCCAAAGGCCGCGTCACGATCAATATCGCGAAGGCCCTTTGCATTCCCGGCACCGTGGACGCGGAAGGGGTCTTGGGAATCACCGGCTTTTTCGTCTCCCCGGACGCTTTGCGGACGTATTGCCTGCCATGGCAGCGGAGGCTTGCAGGCATGGCCCATGCGAAGGGCTTGCCGTACTTCCTGCACTCCTGCGGCAACCTGCGCGAGATCATGGAAGACCTGATCGAGGAGGTGGGGATCGACGGCAAGCACTCCTACGAGAACGCGATCATCCCAGCGGTTGATTTCCAGGCGAAGTACGGGGAGCGCATCGCCGTGCTGGGAGGATTGGACATCAACATCCTCACCCGGGAAACCCCGCAGAACGTGCGGAAGGAGACCGGTCGGCTCATGGATCTGTGCGGAGACCGGGGTCGCTATGCGGTGGGCTCGGGCAATTCGGTGCCCAGCTACATCCCAGTGGCCAACTATCTCGCCATGGTCGAAGAGGCGGTCACCCGACGCGGGCTGTCGTGAGGCAGCCGGCAGGGAGGAGCGCATGAAATGGCGCAAGGCCCCCGATGAGCTGAAAGCAACCCTCGATCTCGCGATGCGGGGGGTCGACGCTGAGCTCTTCATCAGGCTTCCCGACGAGCTGCGGGAGGCCACTGAGCGGCGAACGGGGGCGCCGAAGCACCCGGGCCCGATGCCGGCAGAGGTGAAGAAGGCCAGGCCGAAGAAGTAGCCCGGGATTGTTACCCAGGAGGTGAGAAATGGCCGAACATCCGTTGAGCACCCTGCAAGGGATGGATCCTGAGTTCATGAAGCACCTGCAAGACTCCGATGAGCTGATCTTCGGATCCGGCGCCCTGCCAAAGAAGATCAAGCTGCTGATCGCCATGGCCTTCGACGCGGCCCATGGGGCGGAAATGGGAGTCAAGGCCCTGGCCACCGCGGCCAAGCGGGAAGGGGCCTCCAAGCAGGAAATCGCCGAGGCCCTGCGAGTCGCCTACCATCTGTCGGGCGTCGGATCGCTCTACACGGCCTCGGCGGGATTGAAGGACCTTTTCTAGGACGGGCACGTCGCCGTCGCGCTCACTCTCAGAGGAGGTCTTTTCTCTTCTCCGTGTACTCCTCCCTGTTGATCTCTCCCTTCGCGTAGCGCTCTTTGAGGATCTCGAGCGCGGAGCTCTCGCGGCGGCCGCTCTGCGACTGCCTGACGATGTAGCGGATGAAGAGAACAATCGCCGCGACCACCAGGGCCCAGAACGCGATCATGACGATCGGCCCGACCCAGCCCAGCCAGGGCAGCGCGTGAACCGCGCCGTACCCGAACCTGCCCAAACCCCACATCATAGAAAACCTCCCGCGGACGATATCCGAACGTTCCTGTTTCGTCCGCTTCTGGACAGAATGTAGGGGCCGGCAGCGAACGAGGTCAAATAATGTTTTGTTACGGATCCCGCGCGCCGCGCCGTCTTCCGTCACCATGAGCCAAGAAGAGCAGGCATGGTGCAAAACCTGCGCCGGTTGTACATTTCTCAGGTGTGCGCACGTTTGCGAGGAGCGCCCATGTTTGATTGCATCACGCGGCAACCCAGACACTCTGCCGCCCGAGTGTTCATCAGTGTCTCCTTCCTGATCGTTCTCGGCGCTGCCCTCGCTTCCCCTGCTGCCGCCAGGGAGCTCGTCTCGGAAGACGGCATCTTCATCGACATGCCGTCGGGCTTCGACCCCGGGGAGGGCGATGGAAAGACACGATTCTCCTATTTCAGCTCCGACGACGCGATTGAGTTCGACATCCTGATCCAGGAACCCGGGCAGTTCCCTTCGGCCGAGGAAATGGCCGCGCAGTTTATCGCGAAGCTCGGCTCGAAGGGGCGGACCTCGGGCTTCGTGTACGAGGGGCGCGGGGCCGTCATCGCGGATCTCTCCTTCACCACGGACGAGGGCCTCCGAAAGGGCTATGCCCTTTTCATTTCCGGATCGCCGCCGTCGGGGAAGGGATATGCCCTGCTCGCCCACACCCCTGCATCCCTGTTCGATTCCTCCGCCGAGCTCATCCTCTCCTGCCTCGACTCCTTCTCGATCGACAGGGCCGCCCGCCGCTCGCCGGGCCCGGTCAGCCAGTTTCTCCTCCCCTGGCCCGCCCCGCGACCTGACAGGAAAACCGCGGCGCTCCCCGGCGGGCGCATCGAGCTCCCCTGGAACCCCGAGGAGGCCGAGGAGGAGCTTCTTGTCGCGGAAAGGGAACACCGCATCCTCACGAGCTACGCGGAGAGCAGGACGCTCTGGGTCGACGCCTGGGCGCGATTCTACAGGATGGTCTACCGCGAATCGGCGGCCCGGCTCGACGGCTTCACCGAGGCGTTTGCCCGCACCCTGCCGGCTGACGATCCCACGGAGAGCGCCCGGAGGGTCCTCGCGTGGGTGCAGAACTTCGTCTTCGAGCGCGATGTCTCGGGCCTCGATTTCGTCCCTCCCCTCGCGTCCGCTTTCGAGCGCAGGGGCGACTGCGATTCCCGAGCCATCGTCATGGCGGTCATCCTCGAGAGCCTGGGCATCGACTGCCTCCTCATGCTGTCCCGCGAGTATTCTCACGCCATGCTTGGGGTGGATGTGCCGGGCGGGGGCCAGCGTTTTTCCTTCGACGGCAGGGAGTACCTCGTCGCCGAGACCACTGCCAAAGTGGGGCTCGGCATGATCGACGCCTCGCAGGCCGATTTCTCCAAGTGGCTCGGCGTCGACCTGGGCGAATAGGAAGCGGGGGATGCGCCGCGTTCGGACAAAGTTATGCGAAAAGTGATATACTAGAATCAGGGAGGCCGAGATGAAAACACTGTTGTGCGTTTTTCTCCTTCTGTCCATCGCGCTCGGAGCGTTTTCGCTGGATTACGCCGCCGACGTGGAGCCCGCCTTCGAGCAGTTCGCGCAGGACATGGCGAGTACCCTGCCCTTCAACGCGTCGATCGGCCTGGGATGGTCCGATGCGTACATCGGGCAGTTCCCCCGCTTCGGCGTCGGTGTGACGGTCGGCGCCACGACAATTCCGTTCGAGTCGGTAAAAACGGTGCTGGACGCATTCTCCATTACCCTGCCGGCCCAGTTCAGGTACGTCGAGCAGTACGGCTTTCCCGTTCCCGCCTACACACTCGACGCACGGATCGGCGGCTTCGGGATTCCTTTCGACATCGGTGTGAAGGTCGGCTACGTCCCGCCGGACATGATGCAGAAGATGGGCCTGCCCCTGTCGCTGAATTACCTTCTCGCCGGTGCCGACATCCGGTTCGCCCTGCTGAAGGACAAGGGCTTCGTGCCGGCCCTGTCCCTCGGGGCGGGATACACCTTCATGAAGGGCAGCCTGTCGGTGCCCGGGCTCATGTCGGGTGACGTCGTTATCGGCAACTTCAGGGTCCCCGACGGGTTGGGCGGGTTCACCCCCCACACGCTGAGCCTGACAAACCCGTCCCTCAATCTCTCCTGGGACACGAACGTGATCGAGGTGAAGGCCGAACTGAGCAAGACCCTGCTCATCTTCACCCCCTACCTGGGAGCGGGAGCATTGTTCGCCGTGGGTTCCCATGCGGGCGGCGGGGTGCAATCCTCACTGCTGCTCGATACATTTCCAGCTACCCAGCCGCGAATCGACGGCATCATCCAGGCCTTCACGGCAGCCGGACAGACCCCTCCCGACCTCAGCACGGCGGGCATCATCGTGCAGAAAGCCGCGCCCGTGGGGTGGGCCGGCCGCCTCTTCGGCGGCGTTTCGATGAACCTCCTCGTCCTCAGGCTCGATCTCGGCGCTCTGTACAGTTTCCCCGGCGGGTCATTCGGCGGATCAGCGAACCTGAGGTTCCAGCTGTAAACCACGGCACGAGGACGGAGCGGCGGGAGATGATGTCCGCATAGCCTGGTCTGC
>Ga0315288_10003727_pt1 | contig 19421 bp, 36 predicted proteins | sample YL17G11_20_MG_FD_203454 | JGI IMG/M metagenome (GOLD analysis project Ga0315288, IMG submission 203454) | Sediment microbial communities from Yellowstone Lake, YNP, Wyoming, USA - YL17G11_20 | ecosystem: Environmental > Aquatic > Freshwater > Lake > Sediment | place: USA: Wyoming | collected... | reverse complement strand
GGAAACATACCCATCCATATCCGGGAACGTGGGCGACGTCGCGGCAGTGATCATCAGGATAAGGGGCAGCGGACCATTGATAAGAACAGTTCCGTGAGGACTACGAAATGAGCGACTTCAAACTGGCCGACTTCATCAAGAAGGCCGACGAGATAATAGTGATAGAAGATAAGGAACTAGGGACCATCCGCATCAAGACGCTCACCCAATACGACAACGACGAGCTGAAGCGGCTTCACGAGAAGGACGGCGGGGAACTCGTCCTCCTGGAAACATGGAAGATGCTGAGCAAGGTCGATCCATCCGCGACGATGGACGACCTCAAGAGGATGGGCGTGGACAAGATGGTCGCGCTGGCCGCATTGACGCATCAGCACCTGGATTTTCGGGACTTGAGGAAGGAAGCCGAACAGGCGAAGCTCGAAACATCTGGGCCTTGATGCACGAGTTCCACCTCACATACGACGAGGTGAAGTCGCTACCGGTAGGGGAATATATGTTCATGCTCATGGGCCTGAAGAACGAATCCGAGGAGACGCAGAAAGCCTTTAAGGAGACGAAGTAATGGCCGAGCGCGAGATCGTCTATGTTCTTAGTGCCGACGATAAGGCATCCGCAGTATTCAAGAAGGTGGCCGGTGAAGCGGATAACACATCTGGGGCGATAGTATCCGGGGCGCAGAAGGCGGAGAAGGCTCAAGCGTCGCTAACCACCGCATCCAAGGAGCTATTAGTAGGATTCTCGGGCGTAGCTACGGCGGCATTTGGCCTCTATCAGGCGTTCGATGCGCTGGAGAAGGCCCAGTATCGCCTCCAAAAAGCAGGCACTCTTGTAGAATCCACCGAGAATAACATAAAGAAGGCACAGGATGCGCGTGTAGATGCCCTGAAAAAAGAAACGGACGCCAATCTAGATATTGCCGATGCGACCGCAAAGGTAAATGAATTGGAAACGGCCGCTTCTGAAGCCATCGCGAAATACGGTGAGGACAGCAAGGAGGCGACCAAGGCCCTTAATGATTATGAGGGTGCGTGTGAGGCCGTCACCACGGCAACCGAGAAACGCAATGATGCGACGAAGGATGCCAAGGATTCGCTGGATACTATTAGATTGGCGGAGGAGCGACACACGAACGCCCTTGATGCGGCTGACCTGGCTCAGAAGAATCTGAACGACACGGAGACGCGCGCCTATCTAATGATAATCCCTACTGGCATAACAATGGTGGCCAGCCTCGTGACCGCGTGGAAGGGCATGAAGGATATGGCCCCCGCCGTCGTGCGTGCGTTCGGCAACATCGAAGGGTCGGTGGTCTCTCTCAAAAGGAACATGACGCTTCTTGCTGGAGCATCTGCATTGGGCGCGGTGATCGCGGGATGGATAGCTATTTCTTCGATGTCCGATGATGTGCAGATAGCATTCACCATCATAACTGCGGCACTCGCGGGCCTGACTGCCGCATTCTGGTTGATGGCGGGATCTGCTGCCGCTGCTTGGGCGATCGCGACGATGGGTTCGGCCATCCCCATCATCGCGGGCGTCATAATCGCAACCGGAGCATTAGTGTATGCTGCTGGCGAAGAGATGCAGAAGAATACCCGGGAACAAGCGAAAAGGGACAAAGAAGAACAGATGCGATACAGCCGCGAGGCAGCGGAGGCACAACAGAGGAGGGGGGCGTTCGAGCAACCCGAAGAAGTATCGTTCGTTCGTATGCCGAACGAGTCGGAAGAGGATATGATGATCCGCCTCGGCTTCTGGAAGGGTGCGAATGGCCAATGGACCAATGTTCCTGAGGGATATACATATAATGCCCCCGCAGCGACATCAACTGAGATTCCTGCAGCCGCCGGAGGCATGGAAGTAACCAAGCCGACCCTCTTGATGGCGGGAGAATCCGGCACGGAACTTGTTCTAAGTCCCGAGCAGACCAAGGCATACAAGTCCGGGGCGAAAGTAATCAACAACAATTACGTTACCGTTCAAGTTCAACAGACATTAGATGATGACCTCATAGTCGAGAAGGTGGTCCGGGAGATCCGCAGGCGCACGGGGATGAACATCTAATGCTGACGCTCACGATCGGCGTCGATGACAAGTCCTCGCTCCTGGATGCGAACTCGCTGCAATGGCACGATGAGTTGCGCGTCAAGAATACTATCAGCTTTAACATGACCGACCCCGCCGGGGCATATAGGCCAGCAGTAGGGCAGGACGTTCAACTGGAAAAGTCAGGAACCAACATCTTCGGCGGCACGATAGACGAAGTGACCGAGAAGAAAGAGGACGGAGATAACGACTGCCTCCGATTCAGCGTGGTCGCGATAGGCTATGAGGAGATATTCGACCGGCACATCATCTATGGCAACTATCTCGCTCACACGTGTGGCGAGATAATCCAGCACATGATCGACGATTTCATGCCGAGCGAGGGATTCACTCACACCAATACGCTCGATGGCTGCACGATCGCAGACCTCGGGATAAATTACATGAAGGCGTCCGATGTGATGGAATCCCTCTGTGACCTGTCTGGCCATTCTTGGTACATTGACCACGATAAAGACGTTCATTTCTTCAACCGCACCGCGAACCCGGCCCCCCTCTACCTCAGCGACAGTTCAGATAATTACCGCAAGATGTATGTCAAGTATCACAGACAGAACTATCGCAACATCCAGTGGATAACCGATGCCCGGGGATTGACGGGTTCGAGGATCGAGACATTCCTTGGGGACGGGGCGGCCATGACGTTCGCCCTCGCGTATCCCGTAGCCTATAAGCCCACACACATCACGATCGACGGCGGCGCGGATTTGGACGTGGGGTTATTGGGTGTGGATACTGGAAAGGATTGGTATTGGGCCTATGACTCGAATATCATATCTCAGGACGACGGCGGGACGCCACTCTCTGCCATTGAAGTATTGGCCGTCACCTATGAGGGCATGATGGACATTGTGACCCGCGTTCAGAATGGGGAGGAGGTGACCCTGAGAGAAGGCATCGAAGGCGGCAGTGGCTATTATGAGGCGGTCGAACAGGATTCGGAATTGATCGGCAAGGACCTCACCATCGAACGCGCAAGTGCCCTCGTGCGACGTTACGGCCTGATGCCCGTGGAAGTGACCTTCGAGACGGATTCGGATGGTCTGCGGGCTGGGCAATGCATAGACATCGATATCACAAGCCACGACATCGACGGGCAATATCTGATAACGAAGGTCAAGGGCAACGATGTCGATTCAAAGTTCATGCGCTATACCATCACGGCGATAAATGGCGAACCCCGGGGTGGGTGGTCGAGTTTCTTCCGCATGCTCGGGGCCAGGGGCACGTCCGCCAACGTGACCCACATCGGGAACGAATATGGCGTGATGATGATCGGCCAGGCGATTGCCACAGATGTCCTCGCGGTGGTCCCTAGTATGTCCTTTGAAGCATCGGCGGATGTGTACGTCAATCAGTCCTCACCGAACGCGAACTTCTCTTATATGGCGATCGTTTTTGTGGCCTATCACGATGCGTCGGACGCCACATACTCGCTGGTCAAATTTGACATTTCGGTGTTGCTTGGCAAGACCATAACATCAGCAAAACTGGTCCTATGTCGCTATCCATATTGGGGCGAATACCCGCCCACCGCAGACAACGTGATGGATATTGAGGTTCATCGCGTCGATGATGATTGGAGCGAGACGGGCGTCACATGGAACTCCATGCCATCATACAATCCCAGCGTGACGGACGTTCAACACGCGCAAAATCTGACCTCCGTCGAATGGGACATCACCTCGTTGATGCAGGGGTGGGCCGCAGGCGGGGCGAATTATGGTGTGCTGCTCAAGGCGGACGAGGACGCTTGGGATATATGGGCATCATATCGGCCCGCCTATTGCAGCCGAGAGGATGCCGATGCGGCGAAGCGGCCGAAGTTAGTGGTGGAATACATATGAAGGGAATAGATAAGGTCCGACCGAGCGACAACGTCAAGATAGAGGTCAAAGACGCACAGACGGGAAAAGTAATCCGGACAATCCGTGAGCACAACCTCGTCGTCAATGCGGGCAAGGACCTCCTCCGAGATTTCCTCTACGGGGACGCGGTCACGGGACTCACGCATTTTGGCGTGGGGAATGGGACGACCGCCCCAGCTCTAGCTCAGACAAACCTGACAGGTACAAGCACTTATCGTTTCGCCATCTTATCTCTGATTGAGACACCTCAACAACTCCAAGTAATCCACATACTCGGAACGGGTGATGCTAACGGGGAGGACCTTACCGAATGTGGACTCTTCACCGCGTTCACTTCTGGGACGATGTATGCCAGAGCGACGCACACGCTCGTGGCAAAGACGGCGGCCATGACCATAACCTACACCTGGAATCTGAAATGGGAGTGAGGTCAACCTCTCCTAGCCATCCGCGCCAGTTCCGCGAGTTGATATTCTCCGCCGATTCTGCCGGGTGCATCAGACCGACCAAGGGATTCTAGGCGGATCACTGAGCCTTTGACCAAGCCCGTTATGGCTACCGGGATGGAAACCGTCGCCGCGCACCCAGAGCATCTGAAATGATACCTAGCCCAAGGCCGATACTGGCAACCGACGCGCCATGTGGTATATTGTTTGCAGAATGGGCAGACCGGCAGATTGTGCATTATCCACTCACGCGGGACTAAGCCCCACAAACCCCGGCTTTGATAGAACCTCACTTTCGGACACCTTCTGTAATAACCTTAATAATGAGACGCGGTATTGCTTGTCTATGAAGAGGTATATAAATGCCAGACAGACCCGCAGGACTCTTTCGTGTGATCCTGGAAACGGACCGCATGGTAGATGATTCGATAGTAAACGAAGTCAGCAAACTACTTGGTGAGTTCTCTCGCATCAAGCTCGCCCCTCTTTTCCATCGTCATAGGAAACGCGCTGTTGGCGATAAGCATCGTATCTGATGCGCTCGATCTCGCGCCTGATTGCGCCACGAGCAAAATCCGTCAGACCATGATATAACCCATCCGATAGTTGAATGGCATCCAGCATCGCCGTCCGTTCTTCAACCGTCTGCCTGAAATTGAGTTGAAGTCCTCTGTCCGGCTTCCTCTTAGCCTCTGTTCCTCCCGTCATCCCTTCGCCTCTCGCCCATCCCACATAGCACTCTGATATACTTGTATATATATGTTGCATACAAAACACCCAGAATGGTGATTACAATACTAGCACGACCGCCCGCTCGCTTTCATTACAACCATAATCATTATATATATAACTAGACAATCACCCTACAGATGCTAGCGCAAGAGAAGGGACCGATTGGGATGCACACTCTCCAGCCCAGCATCTGCGGACGCCCGAAGGTTATTCGTGCATGGTTTCGCCACCTCTTGTTCAGACCTTCTCCCATCCTAATCCCTGGCGTCCGCTCCCGATCATCAAAGGGGGCGATTAGAGAATGAAAGCTGATGAATGGCGCATTAAGAACTGCCAGTATTGGCGCGAGATATATGTTGAGTTCGAGTGCATAAAGGACGAAGAACGCCGCGTAGCTGCCACGGACACGATTTATATCGAGGCATGCAAGGAGCAGATCAACCCCCGGGCGAGCGATCCATCTAGTCCAGAGGGGTTCGTGCCTGCGGACAAACTAGGTAAGGCGGATGAAAAGAAGCCAATACCACCGTCCGAGACGAAGCCGAGCCTGCCGGAGAGCAAGCAGTGCCCGAAGTGCCACGGGACGGTCCCTAAGGCCCAGAGCCAAAGAACGGGGGCGCACTTCTACCTCTGTAAGGTATGCGACCATTTCATCAACGCGGATGGGTCGGTCGTGCCATGCAAGCACTAAAATATCCACAAGGAATGAGGCTATCCAATGCCATACAGGCGCAAGGACGCTTGGCACAGGCAGATGAGGGAATACTTGAAAGAGAAGGCACACATCAGCGCGATGACGAGGGCGCATTACATGCAGGCGCTGGACCTGGCCGGGGAACTGTTGGAGTGGCCGAGCCCATCCAAGGTGGATCTGGCAGAGATGCACCGACTGGAGGCCACGATGAAGCGGTCGAGCAACACCAGGGCGATATATTGCTCGGTGATAAGGACATTCCTCCGTTGGTCGGGCAACCGGGATGCGATGCGTTGGACCATCTCGGCGAAGGCGCAGGCCAAGGTGGACGGCGTATTCCTGCCGGAAGGGACGGTGGAGCAACTAAGACTGGCATCGAGAAGATTGTCGAACGATCACGAGCTGCTCTATTCGCTCGCCGTGGACAACGGCTGCCGCCTGATAGACATGGAACGGCTCACGGTGCAGAACGCCAAGGAACTGATGAACTGTCAGCTCTCGATGATCCTGAGCAAGGGAAGGGGCGGCGGGAAGATGCGGCCTCTTGCGCTCAACTCCTACACGATAGCGCCGCTTGCGAAGCATCTAGAAGGGCGAGAGGGTGCGACCCGCTTGTTCCCCTACCGCAAGCTGCAGATGTATCGGAAGCTCAAGCAGATATCCGAATCGTCCGGAGTCCGCTTCGCGCCGCACGATCTAAGAAGGACGTTCGGCAACAGGCATTGGCGGGCGGGCACTCCGATAGAGACGATAGCGCGATTGATGGGGCACGAATCGGTCGATATGACGTTCAAAGCCTACATCGGCGTGCAGATGGAGGATATGCTCTCGGCGCAAGCGAAACTATGTCCCTCCCGGTCGAGCCAGCAAGTCAGCGAAAGGTTAGCAGAATAAGGTATCCCTCATCATCTGGCCAAGCGTTCAGGGACCAAGCGGAACGCATAGAACGCCACCATGCAGAACAGCGGAGGCGCTCGGCATGAAAGAGCCGAGGACCTTCGAGAAGCAACTGCTCAGGGATTACTATCTCTCGGCGATTGCGGTCCTTGTTTACTTCATCGGCGGCCTTGTGGTCGCGGTCCTTTTGATTTGGAGGCATTGATTTGGCGCAGACGATAATCCATCAACTTCATGGCGACCACCTCCACGACCTAGCAATCTACCTCACAGAGCGTGCCTGCCTGGAACTAGGATATACATTCCTCAACAAGAAGCCACTGCAGGACAAGGCCATCTATCCGGGAATCCCAGACGTTTATGTCAGAGTCCCTTGGCGGCGCACCAGTGAAAGAGGGCAGGCGACTCGCGGTTACACTGACTACATAATCGAAATCGAGACGAACCCAACATCTGAATCTATCCTCAAGAAGCAATCACAATTTGCTAGTCCAGCCAATCACGAATTGATAATCATAGCCGTCAAACAGACCGACAGCATCGAGGTATTGATGGCATCCATCGAGGTGAGGTTGCCATGATGCGCGACGCGATGCGAAGGCGCGTTTTGATAACCGCCAGGTCGATGCGCCAGGAATTCACCGCCGCAGAGTTGGCGTTCGCGATGAGGAAGTTCTACAATCACAACCTAGTGGAATCCGCTCAGAGCGTCAGCCGTGTCATCCGCGATAGTTCAAAATATGAAAGAGTGGGCGAGCGGCGCGTGAAGGATGTTGGGCAGCGTGGCGGGGGGAACTATCTGCCGACCTATCGGGTGAGGCGAAAGGCATGACTGACGAGGGTGTCGTCGTCATCGCCATGTTGGCGTGCGCCATAGCTTACGACTGTGCCGTTTTCCGTCTGAGAAAAGGTAAGAAGGAGCGTGCGAAATGACCGAGCGCGACCGCGAACTTCACACACTCATCCCCGACGAATTGGCAGAGGCCTTGGTCGCGGAAGGCGTCAAGCTCAAGCCGCTCAAGTTGAAGCTGAACGAGTTCGAGAGGGCGATAATCTATGGGGAGCAGTTGGAGGAGATCCTGCTGCCAAGCCGGGAGATGGCCGTTGAGGAACAGGTTGCGCCGACCAACGGCGAACAAGAGAAGCCGGTGGGCACATGAACACCGACGAAACGAAGGTATCATCAACTCAATGGTATCGCGGGATGTGCAAGGACCGCTCCGCTCTCGGTCAGATGTGGCGCACGGTCATGAAGCGTAAGGGCAAATGCACGCTCTGCGGCGGGGAGAACGACCGCATCAAGGAGGGCTTTGCCGTCTGCTCTCTCTGTGCTGCGGAGATATGGCGGTCGGTGAGGCATGAATGAGATGCATTGGTGTCCGTGCGTCGGCTGCGGCGTCGAGGCGCATCACGAATTTTACGGGCGGTTTTATTGTGAGGCTCATGTACCCAAGAAACGTGAGTGGCGAGAAGCAAAAGATAAGGACGGGTTGAATGAACGACGAAGATAGAAAAACCTACATGAAGGAATTCAATAGCCGCCCCGAAAACAGGGCGAAACGCGACAAACACATGAAGGAATATGTCGTCTCAATACGAAGAGACCTCCTTGACATCTACGGTTGGAAGTGCGCATGTTGCGGCGAGGATAATGCTTCTTTCTTGACCTTGGATCACATCAATGGAGATGGCTATAAAGAACGCGCGGAGCGCGGTGGTGGTCTACGAGAATTCCGACGGGCCATCAAATCGTATGACCCAACCAAGTATCAGATTCTTTGTTACAATTGCAATCAAGGGCGGGCGCATCATGGGATTGACGGATTGTGTCCGCACAAACTACCAAAGAGTTGGAAGTTTGCGGGTCCCCGAAGAAGTATCAAGTATCAAAAGCCAGAGGTGAGCAAGGACGATCCGAGAACTAGGTGGAGACATTAGAGCGGCGGAGCGAGCCAGAGACGCCAGGAGGCTAGCCGAGCAATCGGTGAAGGGTAATACTTGGAAGGACCGGCCACCAGGATATGATGCTGAACGAATGCGCAAACAGAGGCAGAAGTTCGGCAGGGAACCGCGTTATCTGATCGACAAATCGTTTGCACCGTTGTGTATCAGGAGCGACACAATAGCGATAGCAGCTGATTGGCATATCCCATTCTATGACCGCAATTTTGCCGCTGAGTTCATCATAACATGCGAAGACCAGGGCATAAGGGAACTGATAATACCGGGCGACCTCTGGGACTGTGACAACTATTCCAAGTTCGTTCATCTCGGTTGGCGGGATTGCTTCCGCGCCGAAATAGACGAGGTCCGTTCGGTCATGGTTGAATTGATAGAGCATTTCGATAAGATATACCTCTGTCGCGGCAACCATGAGAAAAGATGGATCGATGGCAACTTCGGCATGATGGGTATGAGGGAATTATTCGCCTTACTAGAACTTCCCCCCAGATCCTATACCGTGACATTAGATGACCACATGTATCTCGAATCGAACGGAAAGGAGTGGTTAATTGCCCATCCTAGAAGTTTCAGACAGACCCCATGTTCGGTGGCAAGGGTTCTCGCGAACAAATATCTCACAAATGTCTGCACGGCCCATGGTCATCAATGGGAACAGGGGATCAGCACCGGTGGGCACTTCGATGTAATGGACGCAGGCGGCATGTTCGACCCGTATGCGTTAGAATACCTCAGGCAAACGAACACATATCCAGCAGTTCAGGGTGGTTTCTATCTAATCATTGACGGCAAGGCCGAAGGTTATCGGAATGATGGCCCGAAGCACAAGATCGGAGGGCGGAAGAAATGAAAGAGCAACGCCCACCATCCTGTCCCGACGGCCACAAAAACCAGGATGGATATTTCACCGCATCCAACGGGATAGTCGTCTGCCTGGACGTCGATGTTTGCTGCAGGTTGTGCTGGGAGGATAAGCTGGAGGTGAAGGGATGATCCCGAGGAAGCACCAATATGATTGGGCCTCACTGACCGATGCGGAAAAGCTGCGAATGTTCCCCGCGTTCAAACTCATCGTGCAGAAGATGGTCAAGAGCTATGACGAGTCGTTGGCGAAGTATCCCGAGGGCTTTCATGGTAAGCGAGTGGGGGAATGGCTCGGTGACGTGGACCATGAGTTCTATGTCTGCGAATGCGGGCGCAAGCGTGACGAATTGACGGAAGCGCAACAGGCGAAGCTCAAGGAGTTCTAGATGACCACAAGGATGATTGCACAGAATCGTAGCATCATTTCCGGTGGAGCGGGAGAGAGAGAGAGTAGTGTAAAAGTTTCGTACTACGTACTACGAAACGTAGGACGTACTACGGCGGCAGGGGGGCGCACTCCGTGCCAATGAAGGTCTATCACATCCGCCTCCCCGAGAACGTGATAGCGCGGTTGCGAGAGATACCCAAGGCATCGGAACTTGCCCGGTTCGCCATTGAGACCGAGCTGGAACTTCACAGTAGTGAGATATTGAATGCTCAGATCGCGCAGATAGACAACGAGGCCACGAACCTCAAACGGAGATTACTATCACTAGAAGAACGCCGCACAAGTCTAGACGCACTACAACGAATTGCGGCAGTAAGGCACTCCAAGAGCCAAGATGCCCGGATCAAGCTGCTGGAATTCGCCAACGACAACCCAAGCGTGAAATGGGATCGGTGGCTGGATTCCAGAGCTGATATAATAGCGGACTGCGGCTTCGAGGGCGTCAAGGATGCGGTCGATTGGCTGCAAACACAGAAGGTGAGACGATGATATTCGGTTCGAGACGCAAGAAGAAGCCTGCGCCCGTCAGTATGCCTTCGCCGCTGCATGCGCTGAAAGACATATCCGACGCACAGATAATGGCCGACCTGGACCAACTGCAATACGTCCTCATCCCGCAGTTCGAGCATATCTCGGCCGTGAGCGCCGTCTGGATCGGGGTCATGCACGATTCGAAGGAATGGCACACGCTGAGGGACGGCATACTCAAGGAGGTCCGCAGGATCGACAAGTTCACCGCGGAGAACGCCGACGACATGCACGCCGGGATAGAGTTCTTTTACGCGCTCCTCTACCACATCCTCCTCTGGAATAATACGCTGAAGACGCTCGACTCGTGGCAGGAATGCATCCGGGCGGGAGAGGGCATCAGGAATATGATGCCTAGCATGCCGCCAGCGAAGGACGACCGGGGGTATGCATGAGCGAACTCTGCCTTTACCCCTGCCCGACCTGTGGCGGCACGATATTCCGCGTGAGCATCAGCGTCGGTAAAGTAATAGGATTCGAGTGCAAGAACTGTGGCAAGGTCCTTCCTAAAGAACACGGCAAGAGGAGAACGAAACGCGCATGACATGCAGACCGCATCCCAGGGTAACATTCGCGGATACGGACGAGCGGCAAGACGAGCAGAATGAATATGTGGCCCTTTACCGAAGCGAAGACAACCAACTCATGCTCACGCCACTATGCACCGAAGATAACGTCATCGCATCCTTAGTTCATGAGATTACACACTGGGCGCAAACCCTGGGCTTGACCAACCGAGAGATAATGATCGAGAGCGGCCTCTATGCGGCGAACCTGAAAAAACTAGGTTATAATCGTTGGTCGGAGGTTAGCATCATTGAGCGCATGGCCGAATGGGTCGAGGACGAATGCCTATGACCCCCGGTAAGCCAGATTGCTGCGACAACTGCGTGGGACAGGAACTATGCCTCCGCCTCATCAAGCGGTGCGTTTGGATCAAGAAGGAATCATGCGAAGGCTGCGGCCCCTGCCCTCATCATGCCTACCCTCATCCAGAGTTCAGGGATGGCATCGAGATGTTGTTCAAACTCAAGAACCAAACCATTTATATAGACGAAGAAGAACCATTAAATAGGCCATAAGACAATTGGTAGACAACTGATAGACATGAAACAAATCAACTCAAGCAAGCAAACCCCCGAGATGTGCGTGCGATGCAAGACGAAGGCCGAGCTGATGTGCTTCAAGTGCAACCTGGAGGCCTGAGTGAAATGGCCGTCATAGAGCGGGTTTATAAAACAAGTGCGCACACACGGGCGTATCTAAAGGAATATCGCTCTAGACCCGACATTAAGGCGAAAATAAAGGAATCGAATAGGGAATACCATTCTAGACCCGACGTCAAAATGCGGCACAAGGAACGGGAGAGAGAATATCGTTCTAGACCGGAGGTACGAGAAAGAAGACTCATAAGAGAAAGATCGCGTAGTGCCACCCCCGAGTTCAAGGCCCGTCGGAGGATGTATCTCTCCAAACCGGAAGTCAAGGCAAGGGTGAAGAAAAACAATTCTCGTCCAGAACACAAACAGTATATGCGTGGCTGGGCGGTTAAGACGAAATATGGCATCTCCGGTGAAGAATATATTATGATGGTCAATGAAAGACACGGCCGATGCGATATATGTGGCAACACCCCCACCGAACTTTGCGTCGATCACAACCACACAACAGGAAAAATCAGAGGATTGCTGTGCATCAACTGTAATATGGCGCTCGGCCAATTCAACGACAACATCAAATTGCTGGAATCCGCCGTCCAATATCTGCATTACTCGCGTGGTATTAAGGTGGTGGTCTGAGACGTCTAAATGTGTTGTTATTAATTGTTGCCGCGACTGTCCTTCCTACTGCTACCCGCGAGATCCATTCGAGGCCGGACGTTGCAGCGAACTCAATCTAAAACACGTGTTCAAGAACGGCATAGACGAGGAATGCCCATTGCCCGACCAAGAGGTGAAACAATGACCCTTACCAAGAAGGACATCCGCGCGCTTGCATCCAGGCTCGCAAGCACGGACGACAACATGCAGCACGCGATCGCGCTGCTCAACATCGCAACCGCGCCGCCAGAGCAGCCATTCAAGAACATTCTACTTAGCGTTGAGTCAGAACTCGCCGACATCAAGCAGATCATGCAGGAAGCAGGAGCGAAGGAAGTGAAAGAGTGAGTGGCACGTTCCAGGCGAGAAGGTGACAGATGACACGATATATTCCCGCGTTTTCATGGCCTCAGTATATTGAGGACTTCGTTCGAGCGGAGCTCACCGAGCGGCCTATTCTAAATGTCTGTTGTGGGGATTCGCCGCTTGGAGATGTGCGTATGGACGTTGAGATATTGGCGGGGTTCTTTCCAGCTGATGTGCGTGGGGATATGGCCGCTCTTCCTTTCAAGGATGATGCTTTCGCTGCAATCTTTTCAGATCCACCGTGGGATTCCACGATGAAAGCAAAGTGCGCCATCTTCTGTAAGGAAGCGATGCGCGTGGCCCCAGTCCTCTATCTGATGGCTCCGTGGATATGGGGAACGCACGAAGCTCAGATGGAGAAGTGTTGGGTTAGGCAGCATCCAGGGATAAATGCCCCCATTTTCGTGAGCAAGTATCGGAGGAGAGATGTCCCAGAATAAGGAGAACCACGACAAGGAGAGTGAGAAAATGACCGACGACAAGGAAGAACGGAGGAGGACACCTTCCAGGAAGGCTCTAAATGCTGTTGTTCAAGAATTAAACTGTGCTATTAATTCTTGTGAAAATGCGTCTTTACAACGAGATTTTCAAGCGGTTCATGATTGGCTTTTGAATCCTCTCGCCCCCAAGCATACGGACGATGAATATGATTATAATGATAGGATTTTGAATACGATGATAAACGAACGCGACCATTGGGTTTCAGAACTTGATAAGGAAGTTGCTGTTTTGAAAGTCCGCATCAAGGAACTGGAATTATTTAAGCCGTTGTGTTTTCAGGAAGAGCGGTGTTATGATTGTCAAGAATTGCTTAACCCCTGTGCTTGGTTAGAGAAAGCGAAAGTCAGCTTTATGAAGGGGCGGGAGAAGGTGGTTCGTAAATGACCCAAGTCGACATACCGTTCAGAGATGATATGGCTAAAGCCGCTCTTGAGGGGAGGAAGACTTCTACCAGTCGCAATAAATGTTATGGAAAAGTCGGTGACATATTTCTCATTTCTGCGTGTCTATTTGAACTGACCGACGTCACTCCTCAATATCTCAGCACCGTCGCCGAGGTTCGTTTCACGGAAGAAGGTTTCGATTCTCCAGCGGCCTTCATCGGATGTTGGAAGGAACTTCATCCCCGCAACGGCTGGGAGCCCCACAAGAGAATTTGGTTCCATGAGTTCAGGAAGGTGAACTAACATGCCCGAAGAACAAGAGGAACGGATGCTGCGAATAACGGAGACTATGGTAGAGGAATTTGGGAAATGGGCAGATGATAATGGTCCGATGCCAGAATGGGTTTGGTGTCTCTGTTGTAATGAGTTCGGGAAGCTCGAACCCGTCCCCGAGCCCCAAGAGCATAGCGATGAGGATTACTACGGAGCATTAGCAGTTCAAGATGAAATTAGGCTTGACTTAAGTATGGCAGAACTCCGCATCATAGAACTGGAAGCCGATTACGCAAACCTCATCAACCACACCGATCCCGATTATGTAACTGGGCTGCAACGTCGTATCAAGAAATTAGAGGCTCAAGCTGACAATTGTATAGTGTGCGGAACGGTAAGGCGCGTTGAGGAATTAAGAGCAAAGGAGCGTGCGAACAAGCATACTGACGACAAGCCGGAGGGATGAAGGTTGCCATCTTCTCGGCCCGAGGGTGATATTCCATCGAGCGAGGCGGATAAATGAAACTGACACCAAAAGGCACGCGCTGCTGGAAATGCGGACACAGATGCAAGGACGGCATGACACTACATCAGGGCAACGTCTATTGCGTAGAATGCGCTAAGAAGGTCAAGGACAACTACGAAGGCGGAGACATCAGGATGATACGACCGAACGAGAGGCCGAAGCACCCGGGGATAGGAACATGAAGGAGGAGTGATAACACGCCGATCTATACACAAAGTGGGGCATTCACACTAAACCCAACAGGCACTTTCACATCTGGCACTTTGACAGTTTATGCAAGCGGAGCCATGACCGCACTCAATGACGGCAACTACACATGCACCATAACCGAAAGAACCATCAATGAGAATGAGTGGCACGCATATTGTTATCTTGAGGACTACCGCATAGCATGGGACATCTGGGCGGAATGGGAGGAACGAAGGAGGGGGAGATGAGATGAGTTATTGGGTGTATCTTGAGAATGAGAACGGCGATCCCGTCGAAGTCGGACGCCATCAAGAGGGCGGAACACACTGCGTGGGAGGAATCTCACTTGCGGAACTAAACGTGACCTACAACTATGGCCGGGTTTACAACGGACTTCTTGGCGAGAGGACACTGAAAGAGGCATTAGACGGTAAGGTTGCGCGGGATGTGATCGACGTCCTTGAACACGCGGTTAGGGTTCTTGGCATTGAGCGGGACGAGGATTATTGGAAGGCTACGCGAGGTAATGCAGGACACGCTCTAAGTATCATTTTGGGTTGGGCGATAGCGAATCCCGAGGCCGTGTTTCGGGTGAGTTAGAATGCCCCAGGTGAACCCCATCATCAGGCGGGACCTGCAGGATAAGGCCCTGAAGATGCTCACGGACGGAAAGTCTACCAAAGTCATACTCAGTGAATTGGGGGTATCCAAGCATGCCTATTATGCGTGGAGGAAGTTGCTTGCAACATCTGATGAAACTAGGACGCTCCGTCAAAATGCCAGCCGCAAGATCAGCCGGGAGAATGCCTTTGGCGAGCTGTCGAAGCAGACGGAAGAGGCCACCACGCGCTATGATGACGCGATCGGCCGGTATGAGGCGACCAACGACCCATCCGACGAGAAGGCCGCTATGCTGTGGTCCCAGGCATGCAGGGAACTGCTCAAGGAGTGGCTCAGGGTGACCGGGGCTTACGAGATGGTCGCGAACCCCAATCCCGAACCCGTAGAAATTACGATTGTTAAAGAATGCCCGAAGTGCAGGGAACGCGTATCATGAACACAAAAACCGCTCATTTGTCTAATGAATGTATGCAATTCTGATGACTCTCCCGAGGGTAGTTCTCTGAAAACTAGACAAACGTCTAATATCGCAGGCAAAGTATGAACATCATCTACACCCCCAATCCTAAACAGGTAATATTCCAAGAATCGCAAGCGAAGTATCGTGCTTTCATAGGCGGCATACGATCGGGCAAGACGTTCGCAGGCGCGTGGGAGACGTTCCTGGCATTGGTGAATCATCCCGGCCTAAGGGTCCTAGTCATCAGCCCCACCTATCCTATCCTGATGGAGAGCACGCTGCTGACCTTGGACCTGATAATTCCCGAGCACCTCATAATCGACAAGAACGAGCAGAAGCACAAGTGGAAACTATCCAATGGCTCGGAGATCCTTTACCGCAGCGCAGACGACCCCGATTCAATTCGAGGCATGGAAGCGGGTTGGTTGTGGGCGGACGAACTAGCAAAGGCCCGAACCGACGAGGCGTGGAAGCGCGGGATAGGCAGGCTTTCTCAAAAGAATATGCCATGCAGAGCGATCGTGACCACCACGCCCAAGGGCATGACCTGGCTCTATGACGAGTTCATTGTGAACGCGACCCCGGACCATTTCGTCGTATTCTCCTCGACCGCAGAGAACGCGGCCAATCTCCCGCCCGACTACGTCTCGACCTTGGAAAAGCAATATGGTGGCGCGTTCTATCAGCAAGAACTGATGGGGCAATTCGTTGACATAGCGGGAAGCGGGTTCTTCAAGCGCGAGTGGTTCGAGATAGTTGACGATTATCCGCGCAACGCAAGGAAGGTCAGGTATTGGGACTTGGCAGCCACGCCCGAAGGCGATTACTCGGTCGGCGCATTGTTGGCGGAGATTCAAGGCGTGTTCTACGTCATCGACATAGCGCGCACGCGAGCAACACCGGGGGAAATAGAACGACTGGTCAGACAATGCGCCGAGATGGATGGTCCGTCGACCAAGATATATATGGAGCAAGAACCCGGTTCATCCGGCATCAATACGATCGATCACTATGCGCGCGAGGTGTTGAAGGGAATGGACTTCCGCGCCGACAGGGTGACGGGCAATAAAGTGATCAGGGCGGGACCGGTCAGTGCCGCCGCGCAGGCGGGCAATGTCAAGCTGATGCGGGCTGCGTGGGTTCAAGCCTTTTTAGATGAGTTGCTGTTGTTCCCGAACGGGGCGCACGACGATCAAGTGGATGCATTGAGCGGCGCGTTCTCGATGCTCAACGAGAAATCACAGCGCGACCCCGAGCGTTTCATAACATATTCAGGAAGGATGAGAAAATAGTGCATTACAAGATGGTGGACGACTGCCTAGTCCTGCTTTCTTATTGCTCGAAGCACCGTGGTGAATGGCAGACCAAGCAGGGCCTCGCTAATGAATTGGGCATCCCGGAAGAAACGCTGCGATATATCATACATGACGCCGACCTGAAGGACGAGCATTCCCTCTTGTGGGGCGTTGCATGGGCCAACGGGTATGCCTTCTGTATCATGCATCGGGTCGGTGCGGTGATCGACGTCGAGAAGCGCGGATACCTCCGCCGGCAATAGTTCTATCGCTTTATATAGTCCCATATATACTATATGATACTCATGGCAGCAAGTGTAATCATAGAAGAGATGAACGGCGACAGTGGCAGCCCGACACCATCGACCGCCACCAACATGAACTTCGGAAGCGCAGACGTAGCGAACCTGACCGTAGCTACCTATCCGATCACCTGCGGGACCAACTCGTTCAGCAAGTGGTATCGCCTGCACATCACCGACATGGGAACCCCCGCCTCGAACCTACTTAACAACATCAAGATATGGAAGGACTCCGGCGTCTACAAGACCGATGAAGTTATCAACTTCAAGAACACGGACACATACGTTACACCTTCCGCGACGACCGTCGGCGGAACGGCGGCAATCCCAACATCAGCGCCAGCGACCAACGTGACCGGCGAATTGGCGGCGGACGAGGCATATTCCTATTACATGATGTTGCAGCTCTCGACATCAGCATCGACCGAAGCTGGAAGCGCCAATCAAAAGGTCATCAAGGTCTCATACGACGAACAGTAGTTTGGTCTTACCATGCAGGACCATGAGTACGTTCTGATCCAGCGCAACGGGGAAGCGATACACGCGGTGGACGGCTTCCCCAATGAGATGCTGCGACTCAATTGCAAGACCTTCATCCTGCGGTTGCCAGGACTCGAAGGTGGGGAGATCGTCGGCCTAGCGCCCGACATGGAGTTCAATATTCCGGAAGGTTTCGGCCTCGTTTTCAAACGTAGGACGACGGTCGGCCTCGCGTGCGATGGTAGCGGCGAACAAGAGCGTGGCTGGAAGTATATCATAGGTATAGAACCACTGAAACAGGAACGATGCGGTGCGACTGATGATACGAGAACATGAGCCGCGCCGAGTTCATTCTTTTCTAAAAATAGTTTCGGTATTAGGCATAACCTGGGGCATCTGCGCGAGCTTTTGGTTGATGTTCGTGCTAGTGACCGGGTGGCTGACCCCTTCTCATGTGGTAGTTCTGGCCCTGAACGATTATGGTGAGATGTGGTACGAAGTCCTCTTGCTCCCGGTCTTTTTCGCTGCGTGGGCATGGTGGATATATAAGTTCGGGCTGGAGATGGTCCGATGGTAACGTGGTTGAGCGGCTATGCCTACCGAGCGAAGATTCCAGTAAATCATACGGACGATGGCGCGCAGACCAATTATCAGATGATGGTCGCGCTGGTTAAGGGTGTTGGTGCTAATGCGGCGGGGCACATACATCTCAACGACCACGCGCTCGATTGGCCCGAGGATGTCAGATTCACCAAGGCCGATGGCACGACACTCCTGGACTTCTGGCGCGAGGAATCCGATGCGACCGATGGGACTTGGTGGGTGGAAGTAGATAGCATCGCCGCCCATCCTGACACAACTGACATTTACGTTTATTATGGGAAGGCGAGTGACAGTGATGCGAGCAATGGTGTTGCGACCTTCCTCTTCTTCGATGATTTCCCTGGGACTGATTATGACCATGATAAATGGTTGAACGCGGTCGGTGAGGAGGTGGGCGTTAGCGTCAGTGGCGGTGCATTGACCCTAACTGGCCCAGGTGGTGGATCTTGGTATAAGTTCGGGAGCAAAACCGCCGCCTTCGGTCAGGGACACACGCTCGAATATCGTGTCACCGCCATGAGCAATAACATCCACATCCAAGGATGGAATAACCCCGGCTTCTGTTCTCCATCTAGCCAAAAGGGGGTTTTCTTCTATAATTATAATGACCGCGCGTACAACAACGATGGCACGACACAAACATATACTGCGTTGGCGAATACAATAGCGACGGGTATTTTCAAGATAAAATACCGCTCGACATCATCCTATTATGAAGTTCCTGCTGGCACAAATACGACTTACGCCACGAATATGCCATCGGGCGATATTCATATCGCCTGGTGGGAAACTTCCACTAATACAACCACGATAGACTGGGTGCGGGTCAGGGAGGACACCGCCAACGAACCGACCTGGGCGACTCCGGAAACCGAACAGACCACGATAACGCTCGCCAAGAACTCCGATTCCAGATTCCTCAAGACTTCTACGATTTCAAACAACTCGAACGCGGTGTTCACATTAGATACTCATTTAGACCAAGATGGCTGGGAATGGCACTATAATATCGATGCACCCACGGTTCTTACCAAGGTGGTTCGGGTCGGGACAG
>Ga0315288_10003724_pt1 | contig 19431 bp, 13 predicted proteins | sample YL17G11_20_MG_FD_203454 | JGI IMG/M metagenome (GOLD analysis project Ga0315288, IMG submission 203454) | Sediment microbial communities from Yellowstone Lake, YNP, Wyoming, USA - YL17G11_20 | ecosystem: Environmental > Aquatic > Freshwater > Lake > Sediment | place: USA: Wyoming | collected... | reverse complement strand
CCGAACATCAACGCGAGCGGCGACGCCGCCTTTCAGAACTCGGACAGTGACCTTGCTGGCGGCGGGGGAAACTCCAATCAGCAAACGTGCAACAGCCCTCAGCGACTGGCCGAGCCAGGCTTCTGCGCCTTCCTCGATAGCGGGTCCCTCAGCACCAACACATCCAACGAGGGCATCACGCATCCTCGCGGTTATGCCGTTACGCTGAGCCAGCCTTTGTTCGAAGGCTTTCAGAACCTCAATGCGCTGCGTCAGGCGAAGTCGATCGTGCAGGCGGGGCGGGAGAGCCTGCGCATCGTGGAGCAGACCACGCTGCTCAATGCGGTCACGGCCTATGTCGATGTGGTGCGCGACCAGGCGGTGGTGAAGCTCCGCCAGTCCAACGTCGATGTGTTGTCCGAGCAGCTGCGGCAGACCAAGGATCGGTTCAATGTGGGCGAGGTGACGCGCACCGACGTGGCGCAAGCCGAGGCGCGCCGCTCCGACGCCATCACCCAGCTCTACGCGGCTCAAGCGAACTACAAGTCGAGCCGCGCGACCTACGAGCAGGTGATCGGGCATCCTCCTTCCGACCTCTCCTACCCAACGACGATCGCGCACCTCCTGCCGACCGGGCTTGACGAGTCCATGACCCTTGCCGACGGGCAGAACCCGCTCATTCTCAATACCGTCTATCTGGAGGAGGCCTCGCTCTATAACGTCAACCAGATCCTTGGCGAGCTCCTGCCTCAGGTCAGCCTCGAAGCGCAATATGCGCAGCGCTTCGACGAGAGCAAAACGCTGATCGAGCAGGAGACGACGACGGTGATGGGGCGGGTGAACGTGCCCCTCTACCAGGGCGGCGGGGTCGCCGCGCGCATCCGTCAGGCCAAGGAGGCCAACAATCAACTGAAGAAGGAAGTCGAGGACGCGCGGCTCAGGACCCACGCCGAGGTGATTTCGAATTGGGCGCAGCTGCAAGCGACCGCCTCGGAGATCCAATCGGCGCAATCCTCGCTCGACGCCAACGGGATTGCGCTCGAGGGCGTCCGCGAGGAGGAGAAGGTAGGGCAGCGCACCACGCTCGATGTGCTGAACGCTCAGCTCGAATATTTGGGCTCGCAGATCCAGCTGGTGACGGCAAAACGGGATCGCGTGGTCGCCGAATATGCCCTGTATTCGTCAGTCGGCCGACTGGATGCGCAAAGCCTTGGCCTATCAGTGCCTTACTACGATCCGCTAGAGCACTATGATACGATCAAAAACAAATGGTTTGGCCTCAAGCCGCCACCTCCGCCTGCTCCTGACGAATGAGCGCTACCGGCTGGTTAACTTTACAATCACGAAGCTGGCCCAGAACCAAACCGAGACTTGTACGTTAACGCTGTGTTAAGCTGAGGACGCTTGAGGGCCACCCAGGTGATGACCGCGGGGTGCAGCGGGGTAAGGCGGTAAGGGAATCCAGTCATGAGCAGCACGGAGCGGGCTCCCGAACCGACAATGGAGGAAATACTGGCCTCCATTCGTCGGATCATCTCTGACGATGAAGCGAATGGTTCGGCACAGCAGAGTGCACAGACCACGGAATATCCTGCGCAAGTCAGGCGGGAAGATGCGGACTACGAAGTCGCCGACACTCAGATCATCGACGACATTGCACGTGAGCTGCGCGGCGCGGGCGCGCCGGCTGGCAGCGAGGAAGACATCCTCGATTTGACCGACCTCGGCGGGGGCGATCCGATCGGCATCGCGGTCGAGGAACTCGCTGTCACTGAGGAATTGGTCCTCGACACCGAAATTTATACCGAGACGCGGACGGCCCCCAGTTTTGCCGCGGCCTTCCCGTCGGCCTACCAGGACGCCTACCAGGACATGGCCGAGGCCCCTCAGGAGGTCGCCGAGGTGCTTGTGACCGAGGCGGTGCTGGTCAGTGACGCTCCGGTGTTGGTGAGTGACGCTCCGGTGTTGGTCAGCGACACCAAACCCCAAAGCGAGGACCCGATCTCGGCGCTCGAAAGGGCCATCGCCGCATTGAAGGCAGGCGATTTGTCGGCCTTCGCGCGCGAGGCGCAGTCCGATTACGGGATGACCGAAACCGCACCAGCGCCGGCGGAGCCGTTCGCCGAACCGCTCGCCGAGCCGTCGAGCTTCGAACCGGAAGTGACGCTGATGGTGGTGGAGGAGGAGGAGGAGCCTCTCGCTCTGGAGGAGCCTCTCGCTTTGGAGGAGCCTCTCGCTTTGGAAGAGCCGGTTGCTTTGGAAGAGCGGGTTCCTTTGGCCGAGGCCGAGGCCGAGCCGGCGCCAGCGGCGTGGGCGCTTGAAACCCTGAGCACGCCCGAGCCCGAAGCAGCTCCCGCGCCCCGGCGCAGCGAGGAGTTGTCCTGGGGCCAGAGCGGGACTGTGCCCCAGTTTCAGCCGAGCCCGTCGCCGGTCAACGGCGGATCGGCGCATAAGCGTCACGAGCATCACGAGTTCGAGTCGGTGGCCTCGTCCAAGACGCTCGAGGACAGCGTCAAGGAGATGCTTCGCCCGCTGTTAAGGCAGTGGCTCGATGACAACATGCAGCGCGTGCTCACCGCTGCCTTGCGCGAGGAGCTGGAAAACTCCGAGGGGACGCGGCGCGGCAGCTGAGCCGCTCTTTAAGCTCGACCAACTCCGTCATACCGGCGAAGCCGGTATCGATCCTCCCTGGTTGACAGTGCGGAAGCCGAAATCGTAGGACGCGGGGCCCCGCCTTCCTTCTCGCGAGCCTCGGCACCCATGCTCGACAAGATTTATCAGCCCGGCTCGATCGAGGTCCTGACCTACCGCATCTGGGAGGAGGCGGGTGCCTTCGCCGCCGGCCGCGCCGACCGGATTGGCGCCAGACCCTTCGCCATCGTCATCCCGCCGCCGAACGTGACCGGCTCGCTGCATATGGGTCACGCGCTCAACAACACGCTGCAAGATTTGCTCGTCCGCTTCGAACGCATGCGCGGGCGCGACGTGCTGTGGCAGCCCGGCACCGATCATGCCGGCATCGCCACGCAGATGGTGGTCGAGCGGCAATTGCTGGAGCGCCAGGAGCCGGACCGCCGCACCCTCGGCCGCGATGAGTTCGTGCGCCGTATCTGGCAATGGAAGGAAGAGTCCGGCGGCGCGATCATCAATCAGCTGAAACGCCTCGGCTGCTCCTGCGACTGGTCCAGAGAGCGCTTCACCATGGACGAGGGGCTTTCCCGCGCCGTGCGGAAAGTGTTCGTCGAGCTCTATCGCGCGGGCCTGATCTACAAGGACAAGCGCCTCGTCAATTGGGACCCGAAGCTGCTCACCGCCATCTCCGACCTCGAGGTCGAGCAGGTCGAGGTGAAGGGCCATCTCTGGCATTTGCGCTATCCGCTGGAGGGCAGGGGTTTCGACCCCAACGATCCATCGACGTTCATCGTCGTTGCCACCACGCGCCCCGAAACCATGCTCGGCGACACCGCTGTCGCGGTGCATCCCGACGATGAGCGCTATAAACACCTCGTTGAGCAGCAAGCGCATGTGATCCTGCCGCTGGTCGGCCGCCGCATTCCCATCGTCGCCGACGAATATTCCGACCCCGAAAAGGGCTCGGGCGCGGTGAAGATCACCCCGGCGCACGACTTCAACGATTTCGAGGTCGGCAAGCGCCACGGCCTGCCGATGATCGCTGTGCTCGACGCCGAGGGCAAACTCCTGCTTGAGCCCAATCCCGACTTCATCCAATTCATTGATCCGAGTCCGGAACTCGATAGGACGATTCAAGAATTGAACGGCACCGACCGCTTCGCTGCCCGCAAAGCGATTGTGGCGCAACTCGAGGCAAGCGAGCTTGTCGAGAAGATCGAGCCTTACTTCCACACCGTGCCGCATGGCGACCGCTCCGGCGTGGTCATCGAGCCCTATCTCACCGACCAATGGTATGTGAATGCGTGGGAGCTGGCGAAGCCAGCCATCGAGGCGGTGAAGCGCGGCCGCACGGTGTTCGTGCCCAAGACCTGGGAGAACACTTATTTCCACTGGATGGAGAACATCCAGCCCTGGTGCATCTCCCGCCAGCTCTGGTGGGGCCACCAGATCCCGGCTTGGTATGGGCCGGACGACACGATCTTCGTCGCCGAGGACGAGGCCGGAGCGAAGTCTCAGGCTAAGGAGCATTACGGCAAGAGCGTCGAGCTCAAGCGCGACGAGGACGTGCTCGACACCTGGTTCTCCTCAGGCTTGTGGCCGTTCTCCACCCTTGGCTGGCCGGACGAGACGCCCGAACTCACCCGCTACTACCCGACCGACGTGCTCGTCACCGGTTTCGACATCATCTTCTTCTGGGTCGCGCGCATGATGATGATGGGGCTCCATTTCATGGAGGAGGCGCCCTTCCGTGAGGTCTACATCCACGCCCTGGTCCGCGACGAGAAGGGGCAGAAGATGTCGAAGTCGAAGGGCAACGTCGTCGACCCGCTCAAGCTGATCGAGACGTACGGCGCCGACGCGCTGCGCTTCACCCTCGCCGCCATGGCCGCGCAAGGGCGCGACATCAAGCTCGCGACCTCACGCGTCGAAGGCTATCGCAATTTCGCGACCAAGCTCTGGAACGCGGCACGCTTCGCCGAGATGAATGGATGCGTGCCCGTGAAGGGCTTCGATCCGGCTTGCGCGAAGGAAACCGTGAACCGCTGGATCGCCGGCGAGAGCGAGCGCGCTGCGGCGTCCGTCACCGAGGCGATTGAAGCGTTCCGCTTCAACGAGGCGGCCGCCGCCATTTACCATTTCGTCTGGCACGTGTTCTGCGACTGGTATCTCGAGCTGATCAAGCCGATCCTCCTCGGCAATGATGCAGCCGCCGTTGAGACGCGCGCCATGACCTCCTTTGTGCTCGACCGCGCGCTCAAGCTGCTCCATCCCTTCATGCCCTTCGTCACCGAGGAGCTGTGGGGGAAGCGCGCCGCCGAGGGAGAGGGCAGGGAGAGCCTGTTGATCCTGGCGCCCTGGCCGCAGCATGTTGGGCTCGCCAATGCTGAGGCCGATTCCGAGATCGGTTGGCTGATCAAGCTCGTCTCCGAGGTGCGGTCGGTTCGCTCCGAGATGAACGTGCCGGCCGGGTCGCGCGTGCCGCTCGTCATCTCCGGCGCGAACGAGGAGACGATTGCGCGGGCAAAGCGACACGAGGAGACGCTTCTACGGCTTGCGCGCATCGACACCATGAGCTTCGGCAAGCCGCCGCAAGGTGCCGTTCAGATCGTGCTCGACGAGGCGACGCTTGCGCTGCCGCTTGCGGGCGTCATCGACGTCACGGCCGAATCGAACCGGCTCAAGCGCGAGATCGACAAAATGGGCTCCGAGATCCGCCAGCTCGACGCCAAGCTGTCCAACGAGAAATTTGTGGCCCGTGCGCCCGAGCATGTGGTCGAAGAGCAACGCGAGCGCAAAGCCGATGCCGAGGCGACTTCGGCGAGGCTGGAGCAGGCCCTGAAGCGGCTGGAAGCCGCGCTTTAGTCCGCTAACGCAATATTCCGCGATCCGGGCGAAAGTTGGGATGGAATCCTTACAGCTGTATCTCAAATAGCACAGACTGCGGCATTTTCGCCTCGTTTGCGCCATAAAACTTTGAAATATCGGCTTGTTCGAGGAGCATCGGTCAAACGACGGCCCAGGGCTCAAGCGGGGGCGCGAGCCGGGAGCGACGCCGATACGATTGAGCAGCGGTGGCGGGGCCGCCGGCTTTTCTTGCACGCTCATCCGGGCTTTGGAATGGACGCCAAGACGTTCGATAAGTCGCGTTTGCCGAGTAGGCATGTCACCGAGGGTCCCGCCCGGGCGCCCCATCGCTCCTATTATTACGCTATGGGGCTGTCCCGCGAGCAGATCCATCAGCCCTTCGTCGGCGTCGCCACATGCTGGAACGAGGCTGCCCCCTGCAACATCTCGCTGATGCGCCAGGCGCAAGCGGTGAAGCAGGGCGTGGCTGTGGCGCACGGCACGCCGCGGGAATTCTGTACCATCACCGTCACCGACGGCATCGCCATGGGCCATCAGGGCATGAAGTCCTCGTTGCCCTCCCGCGAGGTGATTGCCGATTCCGTCGAGCTCACCATGCGCGGCCATTGCTACGACGCCCTTGTCGGCATGGCCGGCTGCGACAAGTCGCTTCCCGGCATGATGATGGCCATGTGCCGGCTGAACGTGCCGTCCATCTTCATCTATGGCGGTTCGATCCTGCCGGGCTCCTTCAGGGGCCGGCCGGTGACGGTGCAGGATTTGTTCGAGGCCGTCGGCCAATATTCGGTGGGCAAGATTTCGGCCGAGGATTTGGACGTGCTGGAGCAGGTGGCCTGCCCTTCGGCAGGGGCCTGCGGCGCTCAGTTCACCGCCAATACCATGGCCACCGTGTCCGAGGCGATCGGACTTGCGCTGCCCTATTCCGCTGGCGCGCCGGCGCCCTACGAGATCAGGGATCGCTTCTGCATGGCGGCGGGCGAGAAGATCATGGACCTGATCGCGCTCAACATCCGCCCGCGCGACATCGTCACCCGCAAAGCGCTGGAGAATGCCGCGGCCGTGGTCGCGGCCTCCGGCGGCTCCACCAACGCGGCCCTGCATCTGCCGGCCATCGCGCACGAATGCGGCATCGACTTCGATTTGTTCGCCGTCGCCGAGGTGCTGAAGCGCACCCCCTATATTGCCGATTTGAAGCCCTCCGGCCGCTATGTCGCCAAGGACATGTTCGAGGCTGGCGGTGTGCCGCTGTTGATGAAGACGCTGCTCGATCATGGCTACATGCACGGCGATTGCATGACCGTGACCGGCCGGACCATCGCGGAAAACATGGCCAGGGTGGCGTGGAACCCGGACCAGGACGTCGTGCGCCCCGCCAACGATCCCATTTCGCCCACGGGAGGCGTCGTGGGCTTGCGCGGCTCGCTCGCCCCCGATGGCGCCATCGTCAAGGTCGCCGGCATGAAGGGACTCAAATTCCGTGGGCCCGCGCGCTGCTTCGATTGCGAGGAAGACGCCTTCGCCGCGGTGAGCGCCAGGCGCTACCAGGAAGGCGACGTGATCGTCATCCGCTATGAGGGCCCGAAAGGCGGCCCCGGCATGCGCGAGATGTTGTCGACCACGGCGGCGCTTTATGGCCAGGGCATGGGCGACAAGCTCGCGCTGATCACCGATGGGCGCTTCTCCGGCGCCACGCGGGGCTTCTGCGTCGGCCATGTTGGCCCCGAGGCGGCGGTCGGCGGTCCGATCGCGCTGATCCGCGACAGGGACATGATCGTGCTCGATGCCGAGAAGGGCACGCTGGACGTCGAACTCAGCCAAGCCGAGCTCGATCAACGGGCGAAGTCATGGAAGGCCCCGGCAACGTCCTTCCGGAGCGGGTATCTGTGGAAATATGCGAACGAGGTTGGGCCGGCCCGGACGGGTGCCGTGACCCATCCCGGCGGTGGCGTGGAAGTGGCGTGCTATGCGGACGTGTAACGGCAGGGCGGTCGCCGTCCTGGCGACGCTGATGATGCTGGTCTCCTTTGCGGTTGGCGCCGACGACGCGCCGCCCTTCGCCTCGGCGACCGACGCCTATCGCCAAGGCATGGCCGCCAGCAAGTCGGGCGAAACGGAGCTCGCGATTCCCGCGCTTGAATATGCCGCCGAACGCGGCGTTCTCGGCGCCCAGCTCAAGCTCGCGCGGGTCTACGCGGCCGGCAACGGTGTCCGTAAGGACGACGCCAAGGCCTTCTTCTACTATCGGCAGATCGCCAATCAGCGCGCGGACATCTCGCCCGCAAGCCCTGTCGCGAAATACATCGCGGAGGCCTTCGTCGCCCTTGGCCAATATTATCTGCAAGGCGTCGAGGGCACGGAAGTGAGGCCGGATCCGGCACGGGCTGCGGATCTGCTCCGTCATGCGGCCAGCTATTTCGGCGATGCGAACGCCCAATACGCGCTGGCGCGTCTCTATCTCGATGGCACCGGCGTCGACAAGAATATGGGCCTTGCCGTCAACTGGCTGGCGACGGCCGCCAAGAAGCAGCATGCCGCGGCGCAGGCCACGCTCGGCCAGCTGCTGTGGCGTGGTGGCGAGGAGGTCCGGCAGAGGCCCGCAAGGGGGCTAGCGCTGATCATGCTTGCCCATGCCAACGCGAAGGCAAGCGGCAAGGAGCCGAAATGGATCGAGGACCTGTACCGCGAGGTGCAGGGCGCCTCCGATGCGGCGATGCTGAAAGTGGCACAAAGCCTGATGCCCGAATTGGGCGGTCCCGCCCTGGATCTGAGCTCCGCGACGGCCAAGGCGGTCGATAAACTGCTCGTTCCGGCTTCTGGCGAAGCGGCGGCCCAATCTGCTCCGGCCACATCTGCCGCGGCTGAGACCGTGGTTTCGGGCGACGCGGGGGGAAGCGCCCATGCGCCGGCGGAGATGGGTATGCCTGTCGGCCTCGGGCCAACCGGTGCGGAGCTTAAGCCTTAAGCATTGAGTTCGAGCCACACCGGCACGTGGTCGGAGGGCTTCTCCCAGCCGCGGGGCGCGGGATCGATCTCGCAATTCACCAACCGGTCGGCGGCCTGCGGCGACAGGAGCATATGGTCGATGCGCAAGCCGCGGTTCTTCTGCCAGGCGCCGGCCTGGTAATCCCAAAACGTGTAGCGGTTCGGCTCGTCATGGCAGGCACGGTAGGCGTCGGTCAGGCCAAGATTGACGAGTGCGTGGAAATGGGCGCGGGTCTCCGGCCTGAACAGGGCATCCTCGACCCAGGCGGCGGGCGCATAGACGTCGTCTGGCGTGGGGATGACGTTGAAATCGCCGGCGACGATCATCGGCTCCTCAAACAGCAGGAGTCCCTTCGCCCGTTCTCTGAGCCTCGCCATCCAAGCAAGCTTGTAGGCGAACTTTTCGGTTCCCGTAGGGTTGCCGTTCGGTAGGTAGATATTGACGATCCGGAGCACGCCCGAGGGCACCGAGACGACGGCCTCGAGATAGCGCGCCTGCACGTCGTCAGGATCGCCGGCCAATCGAGGGCTGACCTCGTCGAAGGGTAGCTTGGAGAGCAGCGCCACGCCATTGAAGCCCTTCTGGCCATGGACGGCGACATTGTAGCCCATGTCCTCGAACTCTTGGTGGGGAAAGGCCTCGTCGACGCATTTGATCTCCTGGAAACAGGCGATGTCGGGGGACGCCGAGGCGAGCCAGGTCTTGGCGGTGTCGATCCGCGCCTTGATGCCGTTGATGTTCCAGGTGGCGATTTTCATGGCCTGAGAAACAATAGGAGCGGGGTCCGGCGCAAGCTGACTGTTGCGGCCATGACCGTCATCAATGTTCGCCTCAAAGGAATCAGACCGAGAAGCTCGTGCCGCAGCCGCAAGACGCGGTGACATTTGGATTCTTGATCTTGAAGGAGGCGCCGATCAGATCGTCGACGAAATCGATCTCGGCGCCGTGCACGAAGCCGAGCGAGACCGGATCGACCACCACGCGGGCGCCGTCGCGCTCGACCAGGACATCGTCCGGCGCCCCCTCCTGCACGAGGTCGAAGCGGTATTGGAAGCCCGAGCAGCCGCCGCCTTCGACGCTAACGCGCATCAGCGCGGCATCCTCGGCCTGCAGGATCTCCACGATGCGTCGGGCGGCACGTTCGCTCAAGGTGATGGACGGTTCGCTCATCTTACGTTTAGCTGCGCTGGGTGCCGGCTGGCTGGCTCGGGATGAGCCAGCACCTGAACGGCTGACTGAAAGATAGGATGGCGGCGGGGCTTGTCAATCGACCATAGCCGCAAACCCAAGCGAAACGGCGTCGCGGAGGCGCAGATGGGCGGCTCCCCCCCGCAGGCAATCGGCTTAGCGCCTTACGCCGTGGACGAGCGGACGAGCCGGGGACGCCTTGTGCCCGAGGCGCCGAGCCCCACGCGCACGCTTTACAGCCGCGACCGCGACCGCGTCCTGCATTCGACCGCCTTCCGCCGGCTCACCCACAAGACCCAGGTGTTCATCTATCACGAGGGCGATCACTACCGCACGAGGCTCACCCATAGCCTTGAGGTGGCGCAGATCGCCCGCTCCATGGCGCGGACGCTGCGCGTCGACGAGGATTTGACCGAGGCCTTGGCGCTCGCCCACGATCTCGGGCACCCACCCTTCGGCCATGCGGGCGAGCGTGCGCTGGATGCCGTCATGGCGGACGCTGGCGGCTTCGATCACAACGCCCAGTCCTTGCGCGTGGTCACCGAGCTTGAGCGGAAATATGCCGGCTTCGACGGTCTCAACCTCACCTGGGAAACCCTTGAAGGTCTCGTCAAACACAACGGGCCGCTGCTCGGCGACGCGCTTGGCAAAGACGCGCGGGCTGTTACCGAAGCGGTGCTCGCCTATGATGCGAAGCAGGACCTAGAGCTTGCGACCTACGCTTCCGTCGAAGCCCAACTGGCGGCGCTTGCCGACGACATCGCCTATAACAACCATGATGTCGACGACGGGTACCGGGCGGGCCTGTTCACCTTTACCGAGCTCGCCGAAGTACCGATCGCCGGCCGCGCTCTGGCCGATGTCGGAAAGGCCTATCCGAACCTCGACGGCCCGCGCCGTCTGCACGAAGCGAACCGGCGCCTCATCAGCGCGATGATCGACGATGCGGTCGCCGAGACGGAAGTGCGGTTGCGCAAGCTGGCGCCGGGAAACGCCGACGAGGTGCGCCATGCAGGTTGCGCGATCGCCGCCTTCTCCGCGGCCATCCAAAGCGAGCTCGCGGCGTTGCGGGAGTTCCTCACCGCGCGCGTCTATCGGCATCCCCGCATCGTGGGCATCATGACCGATGCCGAAAGCGTGGTGACCGATCTGTTTGGCCTTTACCGCGGCCATATCGAGGCGCTGCCGCGCGAGTGGCGCGAGCAGGCGCGCGAAAAGGGCCCTGAGACTTACGCACGCCACGTTTGCGATTTCATCGCCGGCATGACAGACCGCTATGCTCTGGCCGAGCACCGTCGCCTGTTTGACGCTACCCCCGATTTACGTTAGTCGCGCCAGGCGAATTTCCGGGAGCCATCATGGACGTTTTTGCAGGATTCCACGGACACGTCTTGGCTGCGGTCCAGCAGTTGAAGCACGACGGCGTCGTGCCTGCCGAGGCGAGCATCGAGGGGATCACGCTCGAGTCTCCGAAAGACGCCGCCCATGGCGATCTCGCCACCAATGCGGCCATGGTGCTGGCGAAGCCCGCAGGCATGGCGCCGCGGGCGCTTGCCGAGCGCATCATTCCACTCCTCGGCTCCGATCCTAACATCGCCCGGTCCGAGATCGCGGGGCCGGGCTTCATCAATCTGACGCTTCGCCAGAGCTTCTGGCCGAGCGTGCTTCGCATGGTGCTCGAGCAGGGCGAGACCTATGGACGGAGCGCCATCGGCCAAGGTCAGGTGGTGAACGTCGAATATGTCTCGGCCAACCCTACCGGGCCGATGCATGTCGGCCATTGCCGTGGCGCCGTGTTCGGCGACGCGCTGGCCAACCTCCTCGACTACGCCGGCTTCGCCGTCACTCGCGAATATTACGTCAACGATGCGGGCGCCCAGGTCGATGCGCTGGCGCGCTCCGCCTATCTCCGCTACCGCGAGGCGCTTGGCGAGACCATCGGCGAGATTCCCGAAGGCCTCTATCCCGGCGACTATCTGAAGCCGGTGGGGCGCGAGCTGGTCGACCAGCACGGGAAGGAGCTGTTGCTGCTGCCCGAGCGCGACTGGCTGCCGATCGTGCGCGACGCGGCCTTGCGCGCGATGCTCGCCATGATCGAGCAAGACCTTAGCGCGCTCGGCATCCGGCACGATGTCTTCTTCTCGGAGCGGTCTCTGATCGAGGGGCCTCGCAATCAGGTGGCCCTGACCATCGAGGACCTCAAAGCCAAGGGCCTCATCTATATGGGCAGCCTGCCGCCGCCCAAGGGCAAGGTGGATGAGGACTGGGAGGACCGCGAGCAGCTTCTGTTCCGCTCCACGGACTTTGGCGATGACATGGACCGCACCCTCGTTAAATCGGATGGCAGCTATACTTATTTCGCTTCCGATATGGCCTATCACCGCGACAAGTTCAGACGCGGCTTTAACACCATGATCGACGTTTGGGGCGCCGACCATAGCGGCCATGTCAAGCGCATGCGGGCGGCCGTTGCCGCGCTCACCGACAACCAGGGCGCGCTCGACGTCAAGATCTGTCAACTTGTGCGCTTGTTTCGCGGCGGCGAGCCTGTAAAGATGTCCAAGCGTGCCGGGACGTTCGTCACGCTCCGGGACGTCGTGGACGAAGTGGGCGCCGGCCCGGTTCGCTTCATGATGATTTACCGGAAGAACGATGCTCCGCTCGACTTCGATTTCGTCAAAGTCACTGAGCAGTCGCGGGACAACCCGGTCTTTTACGTCCAATACGCCCATGCCCGGGCGAGTTCCGTGTTGCGTAACGTGCGTGAGGGTTTCCCCGATCTAGACCTTGGGGGTGGTGCCTTGGCGCGCAGCGATTTGGCTCGGCTCGGCGACGAAGCCGAAATAACGTTGATTCGCAAGATCGCCCAGTTCCCTCGCCTTGTCGAAGGAGCGGCCGAAGCACATGAACCCCACCGCATCGGCTTTTATCTCTATGATCTTGCAGGGGAGTTCCACGGCCTGTGGAATAGAGGCAAAGACTCGCCACAATTACGATTTATTTACGAAACAGATCGAGAGTTAACTCGCGCTCGTGTGGCGCTGGTGGTTGCCACGCAGCAAGTCTTAGCGTCGGGTTTGGGTATTCTCGGCGTTCGCGCACTGCAAGAGATGCACTGACAGTGCATAGTCTGGGGTGCCGGGGTTGGTTCGAGGGAAGTACCATGTCCGTGCACGAAGAAGGATACGGCGGCAACGCCGCTCCGACGCTTGAATTTGAGTCGGAATTCGCTAATCGGCCAAGTAATGGGAGCGCTCCGGACGATCAGTCCTGGGGCATGAACGCACGCAGCGCTAATAAGAGCGGGGGACCCCTCATGAACTCGGGAGCAGGTAGACCGGGCCAACCAATGATGGGACAGCGCTCGATTTTCGGAACTGGCCGCGGGCCGGTCTTCGCGCAGGTTCCCGCCTATACACCTGTCACGCGGGCCCCAGATCCGCGCGAGCAGCATTTGCCGGAGCCGGCGCACCCAGACTATGGGGTCTTTGCCAGGCAGGGCGGGGAGCAGGCCCACCCAGACACCAACCCGCCGGGGGTATCCGGCTATGCCAATGGGGCCCCGCAAGGCTATCCAAGCCCAAGCAACGACCGAGGCGTAGCGCACGATTATTCGACCCCAGTCTATCCAAACCCAGCCCATCCGGCGCAGAGCTATTCATCTCAGCCGCAGCCGAGGCCGCTGACCCAGCCGAACCCGATCTATCCGCCCCAGAGCTATCCCTCTCAGCCTCAGCCGCAGCCGAGCTCGCTTTATTCGTCGCAGAGCAATTCGCCGCAGCCGGAGCCGCACCGGGTCAACCCGGCCCAGCCCAGCTCAAGCGGAGGCCAGCCGACCCAGGCCTATCAACCCCAAGCCAACCCGGCTCGCACTTATCAAGATGCGGGTTTCCCCGAGCGGATTTTTGCAGAGCCAACCCCTCACGGTACAGGCCCTGACCAAGGCTTGTCGGACGCAGGGTTTTCCGACGCAAGCTTCGCCGATGCCAGCTTCCCGGACGCAAGCTTTCCCGAAGCAAGCTTCCCCGACGCAAGTTTCGCGAGCGAGACACACGCCGAATCTAACTTTTCCGCCAAAGCTCCTTACGGGGAGTCGTATGGCGAGCATGAGCCTCTGCACCTCGAAGCTCCGGCTGACACTTATGGCGCCGAGCCGAACTACGATCCACACGCCGAGCAGGCCGTGCACGAATATGTCGCCCATGCCTCGCTAGCCGACGCGTATGCGGGGCAGGGGCGGGCAATCCCTGCTCATCAGGCGCTGCAGACTTTCGAAGCCGTCTACAATCAGCCTCCGCAAATCCCGCTCGGCTCGACCGAGCACGCGCTTGGGAGCACCCAGGGCTTCTATGAGGGCGAGCAGGCCGACGCCGATTTCCTTGATGAAGGCCAGTTCGCGCCCGGCGCGGAGGGTGTTCTGCCCCAGCCGGCGCGGAAGGCGGGGTTGCGGGGACGCAGCATGTTCATGGTCGGGAGCGCGTTGCTTGGCGCCGTAGCCTTGGGTGGCGCTCTCGCTTTTGCCTATAAGCAGAGCGGCGGAGCCATGGGCGGTGGTGGCGAACCCCCGTTGGTTCAGGCCGACAACCGGCCCGTCAAGGAGCCCCCGCAGCAGCCGGGCGGCAAGGACTTTCCACACAAGAACAAGCTGATTTACGAACGGCTTCAGAACGGAGATCAGCCTGAGGCGGAGCAGATCGTGCCTCGGCAAGAAGAGTTTGCCATGCCGACGATGCCGGGCGCTAACCCGACGGCGGGCTTGCCCGCTGGTGTCGCGCCTATGCCGCCGCCCGCCGTGGCGACGGTCGACGATCCCGCCGGCGGTCCGCGCCACGTGAAAACGCTCATCGTCCGTCCAGACGGCTCGGTCATGCCGCCAGTGGCAGAGGCCGCTCCGGCAGCCGCCCCACAGCAGGTGGCAACCGCCGAACCCGCTCTCCCGCCGGCCGCGCCGCAGCAGGTGGCCAGCGCCGAGCTCGTTCAACCGCCCGCAGCTCTGCCGCAGGCTGCTCCAGTACCAGTCGCCCCGCCGGCGCCGGCCCCTGTCGCCGCCGCCCCGGCGCCTCAGCCGGTAGCTCCGGCCCCCGCCGCGATTGCTGCCGACCCGCAGCCCGTGGCCGCGATTCCGGCGGCGAAACCGAAGCCGAAGCCCGTGGTGGCAGCAGCTGATGCCGCACCGCAAGCCGCCGCCCCCAGCAAATATCTGGTCCAGATCGGCTCCAAGCAGAACCAGACCGAAGCGCTCGCGACCTTCGCCGACATGCAGCAGAAATATCCAAGCCTGCTCGCCAACTACCGGCCCATGGTGCAGAAGGCCGATCTCGGCGCCAAAGGGGTTTGGTACCGCCTGCGCATCGGGCCGATCAACGACAAGGCGACCGCCTCCAAGCTATGCACGCAGCTCAAATCCCAAGGCATGCCGGACTGCCTGGTCATGGCGGCGCAGTAATCGGCTCAATCGCGGCTTGACCGAGGGCCGCGTGGTCGTTAGCCCCGCGTGGTGGACTTCAAAACCTTCATCTCTGGCTGCGCCGGCACCATTCTCAGTGACGACGAGCGCGCTTTCTTCGCCGAGGAGCGGCCTTGCGGCCTGATCCTCTTCGCGCGCAACTGCTCATCGCCGGAGCAGCTCCGAGCCCTCGTCTGCGACTTTCGCGACGCGGTCGAAAGCGATGAGGCGCTGGTGCTCATCGATCAGGAGGGCGGCCGCGTGCAGCGCCTGCGCCCGCGGCACTGGCGCGAGATGCCTCCCGCTCGGGTCTATGGCGAGCTTTACCGGGATGATCCGGCCGGAGCGATGGCGGCAGCCTTTGCCGGCGCGAGGCTGATCGCCGCCGAGCTTCACGAGGTCGGCATCACCGTCAATTGCACGCCCGTTCTTGACGTGCCGGAGCCCGGAGCCCACGACATCATTGGTGATCGCGCCTTCAGCTCGGACCCCGACATCGTGAGCGATTTGGGGCGTGCGGTGGTTGAAGGCACGCTCGCTGGCGGGGTGCTGCCGGTGATCAAGCATGTGCCGGGCCATGGGCGCGCGAGGGCCGACAGCCACCTGTCCCTGCCGCGGATCGATGCGTCGGCGGCGGAGCTTGCCGCGGTCGATTTTAGGCCTTTCATGGCGCTGTGCGACGCCCCGCTCGCCATGACCGCCCATGTCCTCTTGCCGGCCTTCGATGATGAGCGACCCGCAAGCGTCTCGCCCGTTATAATGGGCGAAGTGATTCGTGAGCTGATCGGCTTGAAGGGCCTGGTGATGAGCGACGATATCGGCATGGCGGCTCTCGGGGGCTCTTTTGCCGGGCGGGCGGCGGCCGTGATCGACGCGGGCTGCGACGTGGCGCTCCATTGCAGCGGCGATCTTGCCGAGATGCGCGAGGTCGCCAGCGCCGTATCGACGCTTGCCGGCCAAAGCGCCGAGCGATTTGCCCGCGCCTCGGCCGAGCTCGGCGAGCCGCAAGCCTTCGACGCCGATCAGGCGCTCGTGCTCATGACCGAGGTGGCGGGCCGAAGCGGACGCGTCGCGTGAAGCCAGAAGCGGCGGGACGACTATGAGCGCGACCGAGGACCCCATGACCGACGAGCCGCAAGAGCGCGCCGACTCCTCCGATTGGGAAACGGCGGAGGCCAAGCGCCAAGCGCCAGGCGCTGGCGAGACCCTGGTGGTCGATGTCGAGGGCTTCGAAGGGCCGCTCGACCTGCTCTTGACCATGGCGCGCACCCAGAAGGTCGACCTTGCCAGGATCTCCGTGCTGGCGCTCGCCCAGCAATATTTGAATTTCATCTCCGAGGCGCGCCGTCTCCGGCTCGAGATTGCCGCGGATTATCTCGTAATGGCGGCGTGGCTTACTTATCTGAAGTCGAAGCTGCTGTTGCCGGCCGAACCGAGCGCCGAAGGGGAGCCGAGCGGCGAGGAACTCGCCCAGCTGCTGGCCTTCCGCCTCAAGCGGTTGGGCGCCATGCGCGATGTCGCCGCCCAGTTGATGACACGCAAGCGGCTCGGCCGGGATGTCTTCGCGAGAGGAATGCCGGAGCCGCTTCGCATCACGCGCAACAGCAAATACGGGGCGAATGTCTACGATCTGCTCAAGGCCTATTCGCAGCAGAGGCAGCGCACCGCCGTGCGCACCTGGCAGGTGCGGCAGCGCACGGTGTGGTCGCTCAAAGAGGCGCGGGAGGAGCTTGATCGTCTGCTCGGCATGTCCTGCGACTGGGCGCCGCTCGATCAGCTTCTCGCCGAGTTCCTGGTCGGGCCCGAGCTCCGCAGGACGGCGTTGGCAAGCGGCTTCACCGCGTCGCTCGAGATGACGCGCGAAGGCATGCTCGAGCTCCGGCAGATCAAGCTATTCGCGCCGCTCCTTATTCGCCGCCGCACAAGGGCCGCTTGATGCGCCGACAACAACAACGAGGTCATGCAATGACAGCGAACAATTTGGATAGGGCGATGCCGCTGGAGGCTGGCGAGGAGGACGGGGGGCGTCGCGGTGAATCGCTGCTTTTACCGTTTCCCTCCAAAAACGTGATGGCGCTGCCCTCGGCCGACCGGCGGGAGAAGCTGCGCATCCTCGAGGCGTTGCTGTTCGCTGCCCCTGAGCCGCTCGACCAGGCCGCGCTCGCCCAGCATTTTGGGCAGAGCGAGGACGTCGCGGCCTTGCTCGAGGAGCTACAGGGCCTCTATGACACGCGCGGCGTCAATCTCGTGCGGGTCGCCGGCAAATGGGCCTTCCGCACCGCCGAGGACTTGGCCTTCCTGCTCGAGCGGCAGGCCGTCGAGCAGCGCCGCCTGTCGCGCGCGGCGCTCGAGACCTTGGCGATCATCGCCTATCACCAGCCGGTCACTCGCGCCGAGATCGAGGAGATCAGAGGCGTGAGCACGTCCAAGGGCACGGTCGACGTGCTGCTCGAAACCGGCTGGATCAAACTCAGGGGGAGGCGGCGCGCGCCCGGCCGCCCCGTCACCTACGGCACCACGGAGCAGTTCCTCGCCCATTTCGGCTTCGACTCGATCCAGGACCTACCGGGCCTGGCCGAGCTTAAAGGCGCAGGCCTACTCGACTCGACCTTGCCGCCCGGCTTCTCCATGCCCAATCCTAACGACGCTCCGGATTTGCGCGAGGACGAGGAGCCTCTCGAGGACGAGTCGGCGCTGGCCGACGACGAGGGGTCCTGAGCCGGCGCCGAGCAGCGGGACGAGGGCGAGCCGCCACGGTGACGTTTCCTTGTGGCTGCACCGCTTGCGGTTGCGCTTCCGGGGGCAAGATCGTAGATCAGCCTCGTGCTTGAATTCTTCAAAGCCGGCGGCCGCGAGCGCGCCTTGAAGCGACGCGTGCCCAGCGAGCGGGGTAGGGCGGGCGTCACCTTCGCCGCGCGCCTCACCTTTGAGGATGTCTCGCGCCGCTTCGGCGATGGCCTCGCGCTCGACCATGTCTCCCTCGATGTCGCACCAGGAGAGGTGCTCTGCCTGCTCGGGCCGTCGGGCTGCGGCAAGACCACCTTGCTCAGAATCGCTGCGGGGGTGGAGCGGCCAAGCTCCGGCCGCGTCCTGCTCGACGGCCACGAGGTGGCCGGTCCCAACCGCTTCGTTCCGCCGGAGAAGCGCGGCGTTGGCCTGATGTTTCAGGACTTCGCGCTGTTTCCCCATCTCTCCATTCTCGACAACGTCGCTTTCGGCCTCAAATTTTTGACGCGCCGCGAGGCCACCACCGAAGCCCTTGCCGCGCTGACCCGGGTGGGGCTTGCCCATTACGCCAATGAGTACCCGCACATTCTGTCTGGCGGCGAGCAACAGCGCGTGGCGCTTGCCCGCGCCATTGCGCCGCGGCCCTCCGTGCTGCTCATGGACGAGCCTTTCTCTGGTCTCGATCCGCGCTTGCGCGAGAAGATGCGTGAGGAGACGCTCGCCATCCTGCATGAGACGCGCGCGACCTGCATCGTCGTCACCCATGACGCGGAGGAGGCCATGCGCATGGGCGACCGCGTGGCGCTGTTGCGCCGCGGCCGCGTGGTGCAGACCGGAAGGGCGCTCGACCTCTATCGCGCGCCCAAGGACATTCTCGCCGCACGCACCTTCTCCGACTTGAACGAGATCCCGGCGCTCATCGAGCATGGTATCGCCGCGACGGTGCTCGGCCGCTTCCCTGCCAATGGCCTGGCCGAGGGCGCCGACGCCATCGTCTGCGTGCGCCAGCGCGGCGTGCGTCTCTTGGCCCGCGGCGAAGGAGTGCCGGCGCGCGTGCTCGATGCGCGCTTCCTGGGCGACGTGGCGCTGGTGGAGATCGCCGTGCAGGGGCTCGATGCGCCGCTGCTGGCGCGCGTCAAGGAAAGCGACACGCCGCCGCTCGGGACCGAGATCGGCGTCGGCATCGACGTCGGCGCGGTGCTGGTCTTCGAGGCCGAGGAGCAGGCTCCCGCCAACGAGGTTGGATAGGGCACGCGCCGAGGCCCCCCCGGCTTGCGAGCGCCCGCGCTTTGCTGCCATAGTGGTCGGAGCCAGGCGTGTCCTTAAAGCCTGGTCCCGAAAAGTTGCAGACTTTTCGGACAAGACCATGCGTCAAGGCGAAGGAGGTGGAGACCGTCGATGGGACTGAGCTGGTGGCACATCCTCCTTGTCCTTCTGGTCTTCGTGCTCCTGTTCGGGACCGGCAAGATTTCCGGCCTGATGGGCGACGTCGCCAAAGGCATCAAGAGCTTCAAGAAAGGCATGGCCGAGGACGATGATGAGGCCAAGGCCGAGCCGGAGCCCGCGCCAGGGGCGCCAGAGCCCAAGGTGATTGAGCACAAGACGACCG
>Ga0315288_10003722_pt1 | contig 19447 bp, 17 predicted proteins | sample YL17G11_20_MG_FD_203454 | JGI IMG/M metagenome (GOLD analysis project Ga0315288, IMG submission 203454) | Sediment microbial communities from Yellowstone Lake, YNP, Wyoming, USA - YL17G11_20 | ecosystem: Environmental > Aquatic > Freshwater > Lake > Sediment | place: USA: Wyoming | collected... | reverse complement strand
AGAAACCAAACGAAAAATGATTGGTTGCTACGGAGGAAAATGAGAAAAACGATATATTTAAATAATAATGCAATAAATAAAATAGTTATAAAGTAGACTTTGTATTTGTAAATGTAACGTCGGATATTATTACAAGCAAAAGCAATTAAGGTAATAATGATAATATGAAATCCAAAATATATTGGGTTTATCAATCCCAGAAGAATACCACCCCAAACAGCTAAGATTAAAGAGAAGATTGACGAGTCGTGCAAAGTAAAAATTACTAAACCCAAGAGAACAAAATCAAATTGCGGTCTGATAATAGCAGTTTGAATTAAAAACAGTATATAAAGAATTAATAATCTAAGAAGTAATTTCATATACTTCTATCTTTCTTTTTACCACGAATGCCACGAATAAGACGAATTACACGAATATTATTTATATTCTTTATTAGTGGTATTCGGTTCATTCGTGTTTATTCGTGGTAATCTTTTCCTCTTTTTCATTATTAGTTTATCTCATCCGGGGAGTGATTGGCACATCAATTTTTAAATTATTCAGGATTCTACGTATATTGTTTTCAGGAGAAAACTCTTCAAAAGGGGTTGTTTCGGTTGTTAAAACAAAGATTTCATAAATAGTATTAAAATTTACCATCGGTTTTACTTCAACATATTGAAAATACCGAGTCGGGTCGGTTTGAACTTTATTCACGATACCAATATTCAATCGGCGTGGAAAGATGCCCCCTAAACCAGAAGTTATTATTGTATCACCGATTAGAATATCGCTTTCGCTAAACGCATATTTGAAACGGAGATTTGATAAGTTGGAATACTCGATAATTCCATTAACCTGGCTCCGTTGGTCACAGGCGCTTATTTTCAATCCCGGACTCAAAGCGGTTTCAACTAACGAGTAGTTATCGTTTGTTTCAATAATCTTTCCGACTACACCTTGAGCGGTCAAAACCGGCATATTGACTTTGAGGTTAGCGTATGTGCCTTTATTAATAGTTAAAAAGCGGACACCGGTTTCATTGTCACGGGCAATGATATTTACCCTGGTAATATCTGGTCTATTTAAGTTTAATAATTGGTTCTTGGGTATTTTTTCGATTAAGAGCGCATTCTCTAAACTAAGTCTTATTGCTAATTCGTGAAGTTTGCGGAATTCTTTTTGCCTTAAATGAAAATATGTTACGAATTTATTCAATCCATCAAGCGGAAGCAGAAAAACAATACGCGGATATTTAGTGATTACTAATTTTATCGAGTTCGGTAAAAAAGATAAAACAAGACCTAAAACTAATATGATGATAAATGTTCGCTTTGCTACTACATTAGTCATTATTTTGATAAATGATAGAATTGAAGGTCAGATTACTTGAGTCTTTATTAATTATTACTGATTTTTCAATATTAATTTTTCGTGTCCGGAAATGTCTTCTAAAATCTTCCCGGCACCAATAACCACACAGTCAATTGGGTCTTGTGCAATAAATACAGGTAAATTAGTCTCTTCTTTAATTAATGAATCTAATCCTTTCAGTAAAGAACTACCGCCAGCCATATAAATACCACGGTCAACGATATCCGCGGCTAATTCCGGTGGAGTTTTTTCTAATGCTAAGCGAACTGCTTCAATAATTAACGATACCGGTTCTTCTAAGGCTTCACGGATTTTCGCACCGGTAACCTTAATTGTTTTCGGTATTCCAGATACGAGGTCTCTACCTTTAACATCCATCGTTTCATCTTTACCAACTACAAAAGCTGAGCCGATCGTGATTTTAATATTTTCCGCGGTTTGTTCACCGATAATCAGATTATAATTTTTCTTGACATAATTAATAATTGCTTCATCCATCTCATCGCCGGCAACGCGAATTGAATTAGCATTAACGACACCGGAAAGTGCAACGACCGCAATTTCAGTTGTGCCCCCACCGATATCAATAATCATATTACCAGTCGGGGCTTCGACCGGCAATCCAGCACCCATTGCAGCGGCAATCGGTTCGGAGACAAGAAAAATTTCACGCGCGCCGGTTGCCTCAACCGAATCACGGACCGCTCGTTTTTCAACTTCGGTAATTCCAGATGGAACACAAACAATAATTCTCGGTCGCACAAACAATTTCTTTTTTTGAACCATTTCAATATAGGTTTTGAGCATTAACTTCACAATACCAAAATCGGCAATTACACCATCTTTCATCGGACGGACCGCTCTGATGCCTTCCGGGGTTCGACCCAGCATCTTTTTTGCTTCATTACCAACCGCGACAATATTGTGGTTAGAGTCATCAATTGCGACAATCGATGGCTCGCGAAGTTGAATTCCCTTACCTTTGACATAAATTAAGGTTGAACAAGTACCTAAATCGATAGCGACATCGTTGGAAAATCGTTCGGTGAAATTTTTAAAAAAGGAGCTTAAAGACATAGGCACAGATTATATTAAAAAAACTTAAATGTCAATAGTAATCTGACAGAATAAAAAGCCCCGAGTTTTGAACTCAGGGCTCAATTAATTATTGTCGCTTAATGTTTAATTAGTCTTAAGCCTTCAATTAGCTGGAACCAGGATGAAGTTTGAACCGCACCCGTAGTTGTATTCAATCCGTCGACTTTAACTAATCCGTAGTAGCCATCCGTAGTTTTCACTGCGACATAAGTCGGATAAGAACTAATTTGAGTGAAGTTAAAATAGGTTGTACCAGAAATATATTTTGGTAGCGGAATTTGTGGGTCGGTAATCGAGTTAGATATGCCATTAACTCGCCAACTACCTGCAGGAACAACACCACCGGCATCAGTTGGTCCTTCATTTGGACTGGCGATATTGTATGGTGTAGCAAAACCAGGAGGAGCGGCAAAGTTGGTGACATAAAAATCAACTTTAGTTACATTTGCAGTAGTTGTCATAGAATATTTTGCACCAGTACCAGTTGATACATCCCAGCCATATCCGCTAAGCTCTGCTGAATTTAACTCGCCGACTGTGATTGCAGCGGTGCTAATCGGTATTGTGCTCTTTTCATCTGCATTGTATTCGGTAGAACCGAATTTGGCAGCGACATAATATGCACCAGTGCTACCCGATGGGTCATGAGTATATGTAAAAACCGTGTTACCAAGCTCAATTACATTAGTAAAGCTTGCTGAACTCAATGCTTTGAAATAAACAACGTATTTGTCTGGTGTTCCTTCAGTCGGTACTGCCCAGGTTAATTTAACGGTTGTATCGGAAGCAGCTTCAATCGTAAAACTTGTAGGCTTACCACCGGCAATCTCTTCGCAACCAGTAAATAGGGTAATACCGGCTGCTGCAATTAATAATAATGCACCTAAAATGTATAGTTTTTTCATTTTTTCCTCCATTTATTACTTAACGACCAACTCGTGGGGGTGGTGTTGGTTGGGTTGGTTTTGGAATAGTTGTCGTAGTTTTTTTATGAAAATCAGCCATGTGTTTTTCATAATCCATTTTCAATTGTTCGAATTTTACGGCGTGTTCTTGGATATTTTTTTCTAATGCTTGAATTTGAGCGTTTTGCTTATCAAGTTGTGATTTGACATCTTGAGGCGCTTGGCAACCGATGATGAATACGATTGCGACTAAAATTGTTGCTATTAATAGTTTTTTCATAATAGCTCCTTTCTTGTTTTACTTTTCAGTCACCCCGCACCTATTTTCAAAATCTTATATGAAAGACTAATGGTTCTAGTTCCTCTCACACCATATAAGAAATAGGTGCTGGGTTGACCTACAGTTAATATAATAAAATTCGCTGTTTTTGTCAAGAGTTTTTTAGGTGTTAATTCTTAAAGTTGAAATCTATGTAATTATCATCTATTTCAATAATCGTTAATGCTAATTCTGATTCTTTTATCCAAGGCTCGATGTCGGGTAAAAAAGCTAAAAGAGCTGTCAGCATAATCCAGATAATAATCGCACTTCTAACAATTCCTAATATACCGCCTAAAATCCTGTCGAAACAACCTAATTTTATGCGCTTGATAACTTTATGTAGGAGTGAACCTAAAATGAGAAAGAAAAAGAATACAATTAAGAATATAATTAAAAAGCTTACAATTTTACTGGCGATCGGGGAACTTATATAATCAGAGACCGATTCTTCGATGAGATGATATTTGTGTGCCGCGACATAGGCTCCTAAATTTAACCCGACCATAAACGCAAGTTCTTTAACAAAACCTCGGATAACACCAATAATAACACTACCGATGGTAATTACAATGATTGAGGTGTTAAGTATCATTTTATGAAATATTACAAATAAAAAACTAAATGTCAATAAAAGAAATATCAGAACTTTCTATATGTACGGTGCGATCCAATATGTTCTCAATAAAACTGAGTATTTATACTCTCATCAATTTAATACCTAATTAGAGAAGTAAAAAGATGTGTTGCAGAGTTACATATTATAAACCATAGTAGATAATATAGTAAGTATTATATCGAATTATAGTGTATAGTATATTTTAGATATTATGGTAAGTTTAGAGCAGGGCGTATTGTACTCTATATGAAAATTATATTATTTGAGAATTATAATCTTACCTTGATATTGTTAAATTTTTTGTCTACAGTTTATAAAAACAGATATTTCTACTGACCGGGTTTCCACTTCTATTTTTTATCACACCTATGCTTGATGTTTATCGTAAATAACACAAAGTTCGTAGAGAAGAAAGAGAAAATTATTCTTTTCTTCTGCGTGCTCCGAGAACTCTGCGTTTAATTTTCTTCAATCCGGCTTAGGCGGACATTGGGTGCGGGATGTTTCTGTATTTTTTAGATATTTTTAATGATAATCTGCGTATTCTACAATGCCATCTCCCCCTTGACTTAGCTCGGAAAACTTCTATAATAAAGTGTGAGAAAGAAAATTTCGCCTGAATTATTTTGCATTATTGAAGAAACTGTTACTTCATGTGGTGTTGAGCTTTATGATGTTGAGTTTAAAGGAAAAATACTAAGAGTATCGATTAATAAACCCGAGGGTATTTCAATCGATACTTGTGCTGCGGTGTCGGAACAACTTTCTCAGCGTTTTGATATTGAGAATCTGATTCCAGACCGTTATTTTCTCGAAGTTTCTTCACCAGGTATTGAGCGAAAGCTACGGAATAAAAAAGATTTTGAAGGAGTTGCTAACCGCACGATTTCGGTTTCAAGCCAGACGGGACATTTTATCGGAGAGCTCTTAAATATAACCGAAACCGGTATTAATATTAAAAATATCGCAGGCTCTAATGGTAAGCCCGGAACTGAGCAGTTTGTTAAGTATTCTGATATTTATCATGCTCGGATTGTTGTATCCGATAAAGAATTATTTCGCTCCAGGCAAAAAGTAGGAACAGAATATGAAGAAAAATAGAATAATGTACAGTCAGATTAAAACACGTAACCCAAAACCAGATTTACAAGTTTATTGTGGTTTAAAATACTTCAGAAAGGGAGGGCGGGATGAGTAAAGAAATTTCTAATCTTATTACTCAGATTGCTCGAATCCGTAATGTTGATATAACTTATGTTTCTGAAACTTTAAAGATGGCGATTATTGCAGGATTGAAACGGCGATTTGGCCCCAATGCTGAAATCGAAGTGGAAATTACCCCGGATGCAAGTTCAATCCAGGTATTTATGACGAAAAAGGTTGTTCTTAAAGTAAAGGAGTCAGTTACAGAAATCGATAAAGCAGAAGCCCAGCTGAAAATGCCGGATATAAAAGCAGGTCAAAAGATTAGGATTGAGATACCGTTAGAGGAAATTGGGCGAAGCGCAATTCGTAAGGCATCGGATGAGTTAATTTTAAAACTGCGCGAAGCTGAACGGAATAAATTATTTGATGAGTTCAACCGTAAACGTAATGAGATAATATCCGGTACTATTACTAAGATTGGGAAAGATGAAATCACGGTCAATATCGGCCTGTCCGAAGCAATTCTAACAAACCGCGACCAGTTAAAAACCGACCATTACCGACAAGGTGCACCGATTAAAGCGCTTGTATATCGGGTCGAAAAGACACCAATTGGACCACGGGTCTTTCTTTCTCGAACACATAATGATTTCCTAAAGAAATTGTTAATCAAAGAAGTCCCCGAAATCCGTGAAGGTATTGTTGAAATGAAAGCAATTGCCCGAGCACCTGGTTTTCGCGCTAAAGTTGCAGTTATAAGTAATAATGAAAAGGTTGACCCGGTTGGTGCTTGTGTTGGTTATCGAAAATCACGGATTCAAAACGTAATTAATGAACTTTCAGGCGAGAAGATTGATATTGTTCTATATAGTAAAGAAATCACCGCGTTTATTACCCGCGCTTTGGCGCCGGCTAAAACCAAAGAAGTTTTTAAAGAAGGCGAAGGTTATTTTGTCATCGTACCGGATGAAGATTTCGCAATCGCAATTGGTAAAAAAGGACAAAATGTCTGGTTAGCAAGTAATTTAGCCGGTGTCAGATTAGAGGTTTTAAAGGTATCCGATTATAAGAATCGTCAATTAATCAATAAAGCTAAAAACGTTTCATTAAGAGATTTAGAGTTATCGGACGAGGAGATGACAAAACTTCAGGATGCTCAAGTTATTACCGCTTTTGATATTTTGAATATCTCGACTGAACAATTAGTGCAATCATCTGGTATTGAATCGGAAAAGATTGAGGAGCTTAAAAAAGTTGTTAAAGAAAGGTTATTGACCGAGTAGACCCGGAATGAAACCACGAGATTTCACGAGATTAATACCAGAATTTTTCACCACAGAGACACTGAGTCGCAGAGGGCACAGAGTTATTTCTCGGTTTTTCCCTCTGTGTCTTTGTGACTCCGTGGTGTATTTTTTCAGTGAAAATTTTGTGTTAATCGTGTGGTTTAAATAAAATGAGTTCAGAATTTGTTAGTAATAATAAATCAACCAAAGGGAGTCGAAAGCGCAAGCAATCCTCAAAAGCAAAGGGGATTTCTGACGGGATAAAGGTATTTGAGGCAGCGGCCGAGTTAAACCTTTCCAGCGAAGCATTAGTATCAATTCTTAAGGAATTAGGTTGTCCCCACCGTGGTTATACTGCGCATATCAAACAAGAAGAATTCGAGCTGGTCAAAGAACGAATTAAGAAGGAAAAAACTGCTTTTAAGGAGTCATTAAAGAAAAAGACAACGCCGGTTTCTGCCCCCCGTCCCATTGAAAAACCACCTGTACCCGACATCAAGAAGGCAATTAAAGAGACCATGATTAAAATAGAACACCGTGAAATAAAACCCCACCACCGTCATACAGAAAAGTCAGTACAAGCACAAACCGTAACAGATGAAAAGAAAATCCGAGTTGCACCTTTTGTCAGTGTCGCAGAACTTGCTCACCTATTTAATGTGCCACCGGTAGATGTTATTAAAAAATGTATCAAATTAGGTATGCTGGCGACTTTGAATCAACGTTTAGACCCAGATACGATAATGTTGCTTGCGGACGAGCTTCATTTTACAGTTGATATTGAAGAAGAAGTTGTTTCAACCGAAGTAAAAGGCGAAACCAAAGAACGACCACCGGTTGTGGTCGTGATGGGACACGTTGACCATGGTAAGACCTCTTTGCTCGACTTTATTCGGAAAACAAAAGTTGTCGAGAAAGAATATGGTCGAATTACTCAACACACCGGTGCCTATGTTGTTAATTATAAAGATAAAAATATTACTTTTCTTGATACACCCGGACATGTTGCTTTTACCGCAATGCGTGCCCGCGGTGCGCAAATAACCGATATCGCAGTTTTAGTTGTTGCCGCTGACGATGGTATAATGCCTCAAACTATTGAAGCATTGAATCATGCCCGTGCCGCTGGAGTACCAATAATTGCGGCAATAACAAAATGTGATTTACCGAATATCAATCCGGAAATGGTAAAAAATCAACTCGCCCTACAAGGACTCAGAGTAGAAGGCTATGGTGGAGATACGTTATGCGTGTGCACATCAGTTCGTTCCGGTCTAGGTGTTGAAGATTTATTAGAGGCAATTCTCTTATTAAGTGAAGAATTGAAATTACAGGCGGTTTCGACTGGCTCGGCTAAAGGTGTTGTGATCGAAAGCCACATTGATAAAGGTCGTGGTAATATTGCAACAGTATTAATTCAACAAGGTTGTCTTAAGCGGGGCGATGCTTTTGTTACCGGAAGTTTTTGCGGTCGGGTACGGGATTTATTGACTGAGAATTTTAATCGTATTGATGTTGTAACACCATCGATTCCAGTCCAGATATTAGGCTGTTCCGGGTCACCCGAAGCGGGAGACCGATTTGAAGTTGTTGCGGATGAACGCATTGCTCGTGAGATTGCTACCCGTCATGCTTTAATGAAACGCGATATTCGTCTGAAACATGGCGAAATGGCAAAAATTACGCTTGAGCAAATGCAACAAAAAATTATTGATGGTAAAATAAGAGAATTAAAACTGGTGCTAAAAGCGGATACATATGGTTCGGTCGAGGCGCTTAAAGATGCTTTAGAAGGTCTATCATTGGATGAAGTTCGTATTCGGGTGATTCATGCCGGTATCGGTCAAATTACCAGTTCTGATATTTTGTTAGCCGAAGCTTCGGAAGCAGTCGTGGTCGGTTATCATATTACCCGAAGCGACCAAAGTTGCTGAACGTGAAGGTGTCGAAATCAGATTATACCGTATTATCTATGCCGCGATTGACGATATCCGAGCCGCGATGCTTGGACTATTAGAACCGGAAGAAAAAGAAGTCATCATTGGTAAAGCAGAAGTCAGGCAAATTTTTACGATACCGAAACTTGGACTAATCATAGGGTGTTATGTGACCGAAGGTAAAATTATTAGAAACGCATTGGTAAAAATTTATCGGGATAGTAAAGAAATTTTTAAGGGTAAAATTACTTCCTTAAAAAGGTTCAAAGATGATGTAAAAGAAGTTGATACCGGATTTGAGTGCGGCGTTGGTATTGAAAACACTACTGACGTGCAATCACAAGACAGATTAGAAATTTATAAGATTATTGAAGTCGCGCGGGAAATCACAAGCACGGAACAACGTAGTAATAAAGAAACGTAATATTACTTAAAGCTCTCAACTTATTTGTTGAATGTCTATCGGTCTTTTAATGATTGATTGTTTAATCGAAAATAGTCTTTCTTTAAAAGATAAACGGAGTGTGCTTCAAAGCATCATCAAACAAATCCGCGCTAATTTTAATGTTGCGATTGCTGAAACTAATCACCAAGACCTTTGGCAACGTTCAGAATTATCAATTGTTTTAGTCAATACCGATTGGAAAATGATTGAACGCAATTTTAATAGAATTATCGAATTTATTGAAAAAGACCGACGGATTACAATTTTAAACTATGAAGCAAAATCAATTTACTAAATCTCCCCGCAAGGGGTGCGACCCCGCAGGGCAAGGCTTTAGCCTTGCGAAATCAATTAGTATAAAAATCTTGAACTCAATAATAATCCATGCATTAAAAGAAGATATCGGTAAAGGTGATATCACAACTAGACTAACGGTACCAGCAAATCTAAAGACAACTGCACATATTATTGCTAAACAAAATGGCATTCTTGCAGGAAGTGAAGTTGTTCAACAAGTATTTAAAATACTCAACCCAAAAGTTAATATTAGTTTTAGAATAAAAGATGGGGCGAAATTTAATACAGGTGTAATAATTGCTAAACTGACTGGAAATGCACGAGCACTTCTAACTGGCGAAAGAACCGCGCTCAATGTCTTGTGTCGTCTAAGTGGCATTGCAACTTTAACACGAAAGTTCGTAGATAAAATATCCGGGACTAAGGCAAAAATCTATGATACTCGGAAGACAACTCCCAATTTACGTTTCCTGGAAAAATATGCAGTAAGAATGGGTGGAGGGACAAATCACCGTTTTGGACTTTATGATATGATTTTAATAAAAGATAACCACATACAAGCTGCGGGTAGTATTACCAATGCTATTATGAGAACTCGAAAAAATAACTCTAAAATGCTGATTGAAGTAGAAACTAAAAATCTATCTGAAGTAAAAGAATCTTTACAACTCGAAGTCCCGATAATTATGTTTGATAATATGAATCTAAAACAAATCCGAGAGGCAGTTAAATTAGCTAAAGGTAAAGCAAAATTAGAAGTGTCAGGTGGTGTCAATTTAAGAAATGTCCGAAAAATTGCTGAAACCGGGGTCGACTACATTTCAGTTGGTGCTTTAACCCATTCTGCACCGACTATTGATATGTCAATGGAGATTAGAAAAGCAAACTTTTAACCACAGATTAACACAGATTTTCACAGATTTTTCCTTTTTCGTGCTTTCTTTATATCGTATTTTCGTGGTAAGATGTTTTATCTGTGAAATCAACCTGCAGAAAGATATTGACAAAAAGTGTCGAGCGGGTGTATAATCAAGTAGATTTATAAAACCATAAGACGATGGTTATCAAGAGAATTTGTTCTAATGAGCAAAAGATTATTATATTTTATCAAAAGATAAATCTGACCAAATTTGGGTCAAAGGAGAATAAAATAAAATGAGTGTCAAACTCGCTGAAATTGTAGATGAAATAAAAGTTCTCGACATCGAAACAAAAGAGTATCTCAGCGACTTAATCAAAAAGCTTCTTATCGAAGAACGAAGAAAAGAGATAAAAAAGCATGCGGAAGCAAGTCATAAGGAATTCAAAAACGGAAGGATTAAATTTGGTTCTCTGAAAGATATTAGGGTATTGTTACACAAAGCTTGAGCATTCATAAATAACGAATAGCTTTTGGCCACAATTGAAAGGCATTGACAAAATTAAAAATTAAGAATAATATAAATTGTATGAAACCGACAGAAATTTTCGAAGAACTCAAGAAGCTCACAAACACGGAACGTCTTACAGTCATTGAGGCCTCTTTGCGTCTGATACGAGAAGGACTACAAGGGGTAGAGAAACCCTCGTATAACACTCAAAGAAAACAGCAGTTAGAAAGAGCCGCTAAAATGTTACTCAAAGACTATTCAGCAAATGGAGAACTAACTGTGTACACAACGCTTTGACATTGTCTGGTTAACAGGAGTTAATATGTTTCATTTAAAAACTAAACATGACCCGTTTGGGTCAAAGGAGGAATATTGTGGAATCGTTACAAGAAAAACTAAAACAACTACCTCCGGAATTAAAAACCGAAGCCAGTGATTTTATCGATTATTTGCTCCAAAGAATAAAACGAAAGCGTCGAAGCAAACTCAAATTAGATTGGGCGGGTGGTTTGAAGGAATTTCGAGATAAATATACATCGCTCGAATTGCAGCGCAAGATTAGTGAGTGGTGGGGCGATTGATGTATTTGGTGGATACGAATATCTTTTTAGAACTACTACTCGAACAAGACAAAGCAGGTGATGTCCGAAAATTCATGAAGAACACAAAAACCTCAGACTTATATGTTACCGAGTTTACCATTTACTCAATTGGAATCGCACTATTACGATTAAAGAAATTCATTCTCTTTCGTAGATGGATTGATGATATCATTAATTCCGATGTTAGGACAGTAAGGCTTGAACTTATGGAACTACAATCCTTAATAAACTATACCTCAAAATTCGGGTTAGACTTTGACGATGCTTATCAATATGCAATTGCCGAAAAATATAATCTAAAAATCGTAAGTTTTGACAGTGATTTCGACCGAACTGCTAAAAGACGAAAAACTCCTTTAGAAGTGCTGTAATGAGAAGAAAAGACAGTTAAAAAAGACGAATAAATATGAAGCCACACATTATTCACTTAGCACGGTCGTGTATAAGCAGGCGTTTTGTGTTTAACCTAAAAACTAAACTGTGAAATCTTTTAGATTCTTCACGGAGCCTGTCCTGAGCGAGATTCTTCGGTCGCTTCGCTCTCTCCAGAATGACAATAAGCGAAGGGTTCAGAACGTGGTCTGTGCTGTGCCCCGCACCTATGTTTAACCCGCCCCTTTCTTTTGTATAAATTAGATTCTATCCGTGATTATCCGTGGCTAAAAATAAATATTGACAAAAGTATTACTGGGTATATAATCAGGCGAAGTTGGCAAAGGTATAAAACAATGAATGTTAGATATAAAAAAAATTGGGGGAAGTATGAAAAAATTTAAGATGTTATTTTTACTAATTACTGCTCTCTGCTCACTTCTCCCTGCTATCTTATTTGCACAACAAGGAACAATGAGTTGGATACAAGCAACTGCAAGCGCCGGGTGGTCAGCAAGACAAAATCATACTTCAGTTGTTTTTGACAATAAAATTTGGGTAATTGGCGGATGGGATGGCACAAGAAAGAATGATGTCTGGTATTCAACCGATGGAGTAAATTGGACACAAGCAACCGCAAGTGCCGGATGGACAGCAAGAGATAATCACACTTCAGTTGTATATGACAATAAGATGTGGGTAATGGGTGGATGGGACCAAATCGGTGCGATAAAGAATGATGTCTGGTACTCAACCGATGGAATAAATTGGATTCAAGCAACAACTAATGCTGGATGGTCAACAAGGTATCAACACACATCAGTCGTTTTTGATAATAAAATTTGGGTAATGGGGGGAGGGACTCCAGCAAGTTACAAAAACGATGTTTGGTATTCAAGTGATGGAGTTACTTGGACGCAAGCGACAGCTAATGCTGGTTGGTCAGTAAGATATAGTCACACATCAGTTACATTTGATAATAAAATATGGGTGATGGGTGGTTTTGATGGTACAAATCGATTTCGAGATGTTTGGTATTCATCAGACGGAGTAAACTGGACACGAGCAACAGCAAATGCAGGATGGTCAGCAAGGTCCGACCACACTTCTGTAGTTTTCGATAATAATATATGGGTGATAGGTGGAGGTTTTCCTTATCTAAGAGATGTTTGGTATTCTTCAGATGGAGCCACATGGAAAAGAGCAACCAGCAGTGCAGGATGGTCAGCAAGGTATTATCATTCTTCAGTTGTCTTTGAAAATAAAATCTGGGTGATGGGTGGCTATGACGGAAATAATAAAAGAGATGTCTGGTATTCAAGAGGTGTTGCAACTTTAATCTCGCCCAATGGTAGCGAATTTCTAAGAGGAGGAAGTAATCAAATAATTAAGTGGCTTGCGGTTGCAACTGGTTTTATACACTTTAGATTACTTCTTTCTAGAACCGGTGGTTCAACTTATGCTGATACGATTGCCGATAATGTAATGCAGACTGAAACAACCTATAATTGGCTTGTGCCGTATTTGAATCTCAATCAGTGTCGTGTAAGGGTGCAGGTGTTAGATAGCGGTGGTTCGGTTATTCTTCAGGATGCGAGTGATGGGAGTTTTACAATCGATTCTGAACAACCGAGTATATTTAGTCTTATCAATCCAATAAATGGAGGATGGGCAAATGGAAGACCCATATTTTCTTGGACCCCTGCTACAGATAACTATAGTTTTTCACATTACCAAATATTTATCGATGGAAATTTAAGACGAGATAGCATTTTTGACACTTTTTGTTATTTAACTTGGGCACAAGTATGTGATAGTGCAGGATGGTCAGCTAGACAAAATCACACGTCGGTTGTCTTTGGTAATAAGATTTGGGTAATCGGTGGATATGATGGAAGTTATCGAAACGATGTCTGGTATTCTATTGATGGCGTAAATTGGACGCAAGCAACTGCAAATGCGGCATGGACCGCAAGATCTGGTCATACATCACTTATCTTTGATAATAAAATCTGGGTAATCGGAGGATCTGATGGAAGTATTTTAAAGAATGATGTCTGGTATTCTTCAGATGGAATAAATTGGACCCAAGCAACAGCTAATGCAGGATGGTCGGCACGGAGAGGACACACTTCAATTGTCTTTGACAATAAGATATGGGTAATAGGTGGGGTTACATTAGATAACCCTCCTACTCGTTACAACGATGTCTGGTATTCTTCAGATGGAATAAATTGGACCCAAGCAACAGCTAATGCAGGATGGTCAGCACGAGGATACCATACATCGATCGTTACTAATAATGTAATGTGGGTGATGGGTGGGGAAGAGGCAGGTTGGCATGCAAAAAATGATGTTTGGTATTCAATAAATGGGGTAAACTGGATTCAAGCAACAGCAAATGCAGGATGGTCTGCACGCCGTAGTCATTCATCATTTGTTTTTAATGACAAAATGTGGGTTATCGGCGGATATAGTGGTGATTATAGAAGCGATGTCTGGTATTCTATCAATGGAATAATCTGGTCACAGGTAAATGAAAATGCTAATTGGTCAATAAGAGGTTTGCATACTTCAGTTTTATTTGATGATAAGATGTGGATTCTTGGTGGAAATCATATCGGTTACCTAATGCAAGATATCTGGAAGTCAATATGGGCAATTGAACCTTCGCTTACTGAAGATTGGCGAACATGGTATGTAAAAGCATTTGATAAAGCAGGAAATTGGCGACAATCTACGGAAGTTTTCACAGTTGGTATTGATACAACACTACCTAATGCTTTTAGTTTATCACATCCTGATAACAATGATACAGTTTACTTACAGCAACCAAGATTATATTGGCATCATTCTATTGATGCGCTTTCTGGTATAAGAAAATATCAGTTATGGATAAATGGTGTTCTCAATCGAGATAGCGTTCCTGCGACTGACACTTCAGCAACACCGATTTCTTCTTTACAAAACTACAGTTCGAATACATGGCATGTTAAAGCATTTGATATGGCTGGTAATATCCAAACATCAAATCAGGTTTGGAGTTTTATAGTAATAAAAGATTCAAGTCCACCAACAGTTCCAATATTAATTTCACCTTTCAATAATTCTGTTATACAAGAAACATTACCGAGATTCTATTGGCAAAGTTCACTTGATAACCTCAGTGGAGTTGACCATTATCAATTACAATATGCGACTGATTCAGATTTTACTGGTGTGATATCAGTTAATGTTACAGATACATCTTATCAGGTTCCATCTCGACTTGATGATACAACATATTATTGGCGAGTTCAAGCAGTTGACCGAGCTGGTAACCAGAGTGATTGGTCTATGGTTTGGAGTTTTGAAATCGATACGAGAATTCCAAACGTACCTGTGCTAAATTCACCAATCAATGGAGTTTGGCTTACGAATCTTTCGGTTATATTCAATTGGTCTCAGGTTAACTTTAACAAAAATATGAAACTACAGATTATTCGGATTGACATAGATAATACAAAAGAAATCCATCGTTCTTCACAAATCATTTCTGACGACTTTACTTTCTCATCAGTACGATATATATTACAAGTTGATACTTCAACAAATTTTACAAATCCGATAATGGATACAACGGATTTAGTTTATGATACATTAATATTACCTCAAACCCGATATTTCTGGAAAGTTCGGGCTTATGATATGGCTGGAAATCAAGGTATCTTCTCAAATCCAGATAGTTTCGGTGTTGATGTAACTGCACCGAGTGTTCCTGTTCTTCTTAGTCCAGCAAATAATACAACCCTGAATGACTCGTTTGTTAGATTTTACTGGCATCGTTCTACGGATAGTTTGAGCGGAGTTAGAAATTATCAGATTCAAATTGCCAACGATTCGGGTTTTAGTAATCCAATTGATACAGCTTTTAATGATACAACTTTATTGCGAAAACTCAGGGATACAACTTATTACTGGCGGGTAAAATCCATTGATAGAGCAAATAATGAAAGCAACTGGTCGACTGCAAGAAACTTCAGAGTAAGAACTACAGGAATTGAAGAAATCATTAATGCAACAATACCTTTTGAATTTTCACTTGCACAAAATACACCCAATCCTTTTAGCGAATTTACAGAAATCAGGTATGGAGTGCCATATACTGCAAAATTGGATATATCAATATTTGATATTACAGGCAATGAAATTATTACCCTTGTTAATTCTAACAAGAATGCTGGATGGTATACTATAAGATGGGGCAGAGCAGACAAAAATGGAAAACATTGCCCAAGTGGTATCTATATCTTGAGATTAAAAACCAATGAAATACAGTTAGTGAAGAAGATTTTATTGATGAAGTAAGAAATAATAAATATACGAGGAGACGGAAAGGCAGTGTTTCCGTCTCCTTTTGCTTTAAGCACTATGCACTTAGAAGTAAACCCGAAAGCTGAAACACGAAATTCTTAAACATTATTAGAAATAAAAAAATTATGGAAACATAACAGGTGCGACCTGCCTTTAATCCGATCAGACTAATCAGGTCGCACCTGCTGTTTCCCAAAAATCTTATCGGAATTTTTCCGAGTGGTGAAGTTAATACCCTGGTATAATCCCTGATAGATTCCCGGATAGACTCCCTGATATGTTTCCGGATATGATTTCGGATAGGTTTTCTGGTAGAAATCGAGATAGATTGATGAATAGAATTTGAAATAGAATTACGTTTAAAATCCTTATTAGAATTTCTATTAAATCATCTGACCCATGCCCGGGGCATGCCCCACCATAATCCCCTGGCATGACCTGTATATTATGCTAAATACTTGAAATAAGAATACTTATTGATTGACGGACGGGTGCAACCCATAAAAACGGGACGCACCCGTTATAATCTTCTGTGACTTTGGCTCTCCCGCCCCTATTCTTGAGGTTGTAGGAATAGGACATTATACGCCGTTCCGAGTGAAACGAGGAATCTCCAATTGGAGATTGCCACGCCACCTTTCGGTGTCTCGCAATGACACTTCGTGTCAACTACACTGTATTTGAGAATAGGGGCGGGATGAATCTGTGGTATTCTTTAAGTGCCGAATTGCCAGGAAGAGATATATCGTTCTTGCTCAGGGGTTAATTTATCTATACTGACACCCATTGATTTTAGTTTTAACCGAGCAATTTCGTTATCTATTTGTTCGGGTAGTTTATAAACTTTATTTTCTAAACTTCTTCCATTTTTAACCAGATATTCTACTGCTAATGCTTGATTGGCAAAAGACATATCCATCACCATTGCCGGGTGTCCTTCAGCCGCAGCTAAATTGATTAACCTGCCTTCACCTAATAGATAAATCTTTTTGCCATTCTTTAATTCATATTCTTCACAAAAATGTCGGATGACTCTTTTACGCTTGGCAAGTGATGCAAGTTCTTTTTTATTTATCTCAACGTCAAAATGACCTGAATTACAGATTATTGCTCCGTCTTTCAATTTTAAGAAATGTTTTTTAGCAATAACATCTTCACAACCGGTTACGGTTACAAATAAATCACCTTTTGAACATACATCAATCATTTTACCTACGGAAAATCCGTCCATCTTAGCTTCTAAGGCTTTTATTGGATTTATCTCACAAACAATAACATTTGCTCCTAAACCATTCGCTTTTCTTGCAACACCTTTACCACACCAACCATAACCACAAACTACAACGGTTGAACCAGCAAAAAGGAAATTGGTGCTTCTCAAAACGCCATCCAGTGTTGACTGACCAGTCCCATAACGATTATCAAAGAGAAACTTAGTCTGTGAATCATTAACCGCAATAATCGGGTAGCGCAGAGCTTTATCTTTTTCCATGCTCCTTAGTCGGATTACACCAGTGGTTGTTTCTTCAGTACCGCCGATTACTTTACTGAGCATCTCTTTTCGCTCGGTATGCAGGGTTGAAACCAAATCTGCTCCGTCATCGATTGTAATATCTGGTTTATGAGCTAATGCCTGGTAAATATGTTTATAATAAGAATTACGGTCTTCACCATTTATTGAAAAACATGGTATCTTATAGTCTTTAACAATACTGGCTGCGACTTCGTCCTGGGTTGATAATGGATTTGAGGCACACAGTCTCACATCGGCACCACCTGCTTTTAAGGTCATAGCTAAATTTGCAGTTTCAGAAGTAATATGCAAACAACCTGAGATTTTTCTTCCTTTAAAAGGTTTTTCTTTTTCAAATCGTTTACGAATCAAAGTCAAAACCGGCATGAATCTTCCTGCCCATTCAACCCGCAGCTTGCCTTTTGAAGCTAACTTAATATTTTTAACATCATAATCCATATTATACTCCTAAACCACGGATTGGACGGATTAGACGGATTTAAAATAGATTCTGGGTCAAGCCCAGAATGACATCTGTGATAATCTGTGTAATCTGTGGTTTCATTTTTATTAAATTCTTACTGCACCACTTATGTCTTTGCGAGGAGCGAAAGCGACGAAGCAATCTGGGACTGAACGTAATCAACCAAACTATAATTCAAGATTGCTTCGCTGTCGCTCGCAATGACAAGACCTTGCATTGTTACTTACTACTCACTGCTTTTTTTATTATATCAACGCTGTCTAATTTTTCCCAGGTAAAATTCTTTTCATCACGACCAAAATGACCATAGGCAGCGGTCGGAAGATAAATCGGACGCCGTAAGTCTAACTTTTTTATCATTGCCGCAGGAGTAAAGTCAAATAAATCTTTGACAACTTCCTCTAATTTTTCATCAGACATCTTACCCGTGCCAAATGTATTAATACTAATATGAGTTGGTTCGGGACGGCCAATGACATAAGCAAGGCTTATTTCCATCTTATCGGATAGTCCCGCAGCAACACAATTTTTAGCAACATACCGAGCAAAATATGATGCGGTCCGGTCAACCTTGGTTGGGTCTTTACCAGAAAATGCACCACCACCATGCCGCACCAGACCACCATAAGTATCAACGATAAGTTTTCGACCAGTCATCCCGGTATCGGATTGTGGACCACCGACAACAAATTTTCCAGTTTCATTTACAAAATATTTTGTTTGAGCATCTAATAAGTTTTTTGGGATAACATATTTTATAACATTTTCAATAATTTCTTCTCTTGCTTTTTTAGTGATTTTGTTCCCTGACCTATCTAAAATTTCGTCGGTATGTTGAGAGGCAATGACAACACTTGAGATTCTGGTCGGTTTACCATCTTCATATTGAACGGTTACTTGTGATTTGCCATCCGGTCCCAAATACTTCAGGATTTTATTCTTACGTACAAAAGCAAGTCTATGGCATAGTTTGTGTGCAAGCATAATTGGTAAAGGCATCAATTCTTTTGTTTCCCGGCAAGCATAGCCAATCATTAATCCCTGGTCACCCGCGCCACCAACATCAACTCCTTGAGCGATATCCGGCGATTGTGTGCCAATCGCGTTTAGAATTGCGCAGTTTTCGGCACTTAATCCGTATTTAGTATCTGTGTAACCAATATTAAATAATAGTTTGCGTACTAATTTAGGTAAATCAACATAACTTTTCGTTGAAATCTCTCCGCCGACCATAACTAATCCGACTGAAATAAAAACTTCGCAAGCAACTCGTCCATATGGGTCTTGTCTTAAAACTTCATCTAAAACGGCATCGGAAATCTGGTCACATATTTTATCCGGGTGT
>Ga0315288_10003720_pt1 | contig 19466 bp, 17 predicted proteins | sample YL17G11_20_MG_FD_203454 | JGI IMG/M metagenome (GOLD analysis project Ga0315288, IMG submission 203454) | Sediment microbial communities from Yellowstone Lake, YNP, Wyoming, USA - YL17G11_20 | ecosystem: Environmental > Aquatic > Freshwater > Lake > Sediment | place: USA: Wyoming | collected... | reverse complement strand
AAATTTTCTGGAAAGTGGATGACTCGGCAACCTTTTTGAAGGTTTCGTCGAGTTTTTTGGTGATGGCCGGGGGCATTCCCTTGGGTCCCACCACAATATAACCCAGGGCCGGTGCGTCCGGGCAGCCAATCTCTTTCAAGGTGGGAACATTGGGGAAATTGGGGTTCCGCTTTTCTGTGTTGTACAAGACGAGCATGCGGAATACTCCCTGCTTGACATAGGTAATATGCTGGCCCGCTCCGGCCACGAAGTCCGTGTGCTTACCCAAGAGTTGCGTATTGGCCTCCGATCCACCTTTGGTGGGAATGTGCTTGAAGGTTAGGCCCTTGCATTCGCGGAAGAGCTCCGTAGCCAGATGCTGCTGGGTGTACATTCCGGGGGAACCGTAAGAAAGGCCCGGGTGGGACTTTGCATAAGCGACGAACTCGTCAATCGTCTTGATGGGCGATTCCCTGAGAACACATAGCCCCCCGATATACATGCTGTATTGCATGATAAGAGTAAAATCCTTCAGGGGGTTATAGGACAGCTTTAAGAGATGGGGACGAACGGTCAGGGCCCCGGTGGAGATAACCCCCAAGATGTACCCATCGGGCTTCTTGCTGGCTACCAGCCCGGCGGCCACTGTGGCTCCACCGCCCGGTTTACTTTCCACTACCACCGGGACGCCGAGCAGTTTTTCGGCACCCTCCGCCAGGGCCCGGGCGGTTACGTCCGTCGAGGCTCCAGCGGCATACCCGCAGTAGATGGTGATCGGCTTGGTGGGGAAATCCTGGCCGAAGGCAGGGTAGGGGAGCATTGAAAAATAAGACAGAATGATGAATGACCAGATGGAAAATGCGAATCGGTAATTCTTCGGATTTTTCAAGATAAACACCTCCTTCATGAGAATGGGGAGAGACCAAAGACCCTCCCTTTGCTTCCCGCTTATGGTATATGCTTTTCCCCTCTGGGATAAAGCTTCAGAGGAGAGGCCGGCAACAAGAGATCCTTGGCCGTCCTTTCTGATTCCGCTTCCCTTAAATTGCCGGGGTTCATTCATCTTCTTCGGCTTCCGCTACCATGGCCTCTCGCCTTTTCCAGATCATGGGGAGGAGGGAGGAGAGCAAAAGGGCGGCGCCCGCGACTAGGCACCCCGCAGAGATGGGGCGGGTCAGAAAGATCCCAAAACCTCCCCCAGAAAGGATGAGGGATTGCCTCAAGGCGTTTTCCAGCAGAGGAGTTAATACATAGGCCAGTACGAGGGGAGCGGGCTCGTACTCGAATTTGCGCATTAAATAGCCCACTACCCCGAAAAAGAACATAAGGGCTACGTCGACCACGCTGTTGTTAATCACATAGGCGCCGATAAGGCAGATGAAGAGGATCAGGGGAAAGAGGATGGTGTAAGGGACCCGCAGGAGCTGAACCCATAGACCGATGAGGGGCAGGTTGAGCACGAGGAGCATGACATTTCCCACGTACATGCTGCTGATGACTCCCCAAAAGAGGTTGGGGTGTTCCTTGACCAGCATGGGGCCGGGGGTTATGTTGTGAATCATCAGAGCCCCCAGGAGGATGGCCATGACCACGTTGGACGGAATCCCCAGGGTCAGAAGGGGAATAAAGGCGCCCTGGGCCGCGGAGTTGTTGGCGGATTCAGGGGCCGCTACCCCTTCGATCGCCCCCTGGCCAAATTTCTTTGGGTCCTTGGAGATGCGCTTTTCCAGGGCATAAGACACGAAGGAAGCCAGCACGGCGCCCCCGCCGGGTAGAATCCCCAGAAAAAACCCGGAGACCGTGCCCCGAAGAATGGCGCCGATAGAATGCCCCCAATCCTGCAGAGTGGGGAAGAGCCCCTTCACCTTGGTGGTCAGGAGTTCCTGTTTGATCTTCTTCTCCACATTCAAAAGGATTTCGGAGATGCCGAAGAGACCCATGGCCAGGGGGGCCAGCCCCACGCCGTCGAGCAATTCGGGAATGCTGAAGGTGAATCGGGGCATCCCGGTCATTGTATCCAACCCGATCGTCCCCAAAACGATGCCCACCCCAGCCATCATGAGGGCTTTGGCCATCGATTTCTGAGCCAGGTAGGTAAGGATCACGAAACCCAGAATCATTAGGGAGAAGTATTCGGGGGGCCCGAAGCGTAAAGCGACCGAGACCAAGGGAGGGGCCATCAGCTGCAAGCCGATGACTCCAAAGGTCCCGGCGATGAAGGATCCAAAGGCGGCGATTCCCAGGGCTGGGCCGGCGCGGCCTTTCAAGGCCATTTGATACCCGTCCAGGCAAGTGATCACGGATGCCGCCTCCCCCGGAATGTTAACCAGGATAGAGGTCGTAGAACCCCCGTACTGGGCGCCGTAATAAATGCCGGCCAGCATAATAATGGCCGTCGTGGGGGGCATCCCGTAGGTTACCGGCAGAAGGATGGCCATGGTCCCTACCGGACCGATTCCAGGAAGGACCCCGATCAAAGTCCCGACGAAAACCCCCAAAAAACAAAACATGAGGTTAAGCGGCTGTAAGGCAACGCTGAACCCAGCGATAAGGTTGGCGAAGAAATCCATATAGGGGTATCCCTCCCGGACTAAAAACCAAAGATCCCTTTGGGTAGGGTTGCTTTCAGGAAAATGTTGAATAACAAATAGGTGAACCCCAAAGTCAAAACCGGGATGATAATGGCCTTATTCCAGGAGAACTTCTCGACCCATTTGAAAAGGATGAAGAGAAGGAGAAAACTGGCAAGGAAAAATCCGAGCCCTTCCAGGGCCAAGATAAAACCAAGGGTCAAAAGGCTGATGGTGGCTGATAGATGCCAGTTCACCCCTGCCCAGAAAACGCCGAGATTTAGGGGGATCCCCCGCCAGCGGATGAAGGACTGCAGGAAGATGACGATGGCCACCAGGCTGATGAAACCCCCGGCCAGAAAAGAAAGGAACCCCGAGCCCGGTTCATGAAGGCTCCCCAGGCCCAATTGGACTGAGCCGTAGATGGTGACCAGCCCCACGACCAGCCAGAAAAGACTGCTCACCCGGTCGGCGTTCATCTGCTTTTCGCTCCTTACTCATGGATGGCCGGAAAAGAACTTTTGCTTCCCAAAGGCAACCTATTTCTTAATTTTGATCCCGATGTCCTTCAGGACTTGACCGTAGAATTCATACAATTTGGGGAGCTCCGTCTCCAATTGGCGTCGGTCCTTGAAAGAGAAGGGAACGGATAAATTTTTCAATGAACTCTTGAACTCGGCAGAATATACGGTCTGGCGGAAACTGTCTTCTAGCTTTTTGGAAACCGGGTCCGGTAGCCCTTTGGGGGCGAGAAGCAAATATTCCTGGGGGGGCAGGTCCCGATACCCTAAATCCTTAAGGGCGGGAACATCCGGAAAGTCCGGGTCCCTCCGGTCGGTGCTGGTGACCGCCAGCATCCGGAAGATCCCCTGCTTCACGTAGTTCAAATGAATCCCGGCTCCCGCGGTAAAGTCCACGTGCTTCCCGATAAGAGCGGTACAGGCAGGAGCCCCTCCCTTGAAGGGAACGTGTTTGATATTCACCTGGGCCTGCTTGGCCAGGTACTCCACGGCGAGCTGCGGGTTGGCCCCGATCCCCGAAGAACTGTAGGAGAGCACCCCCGGATTTTTGCGGGCATAGTCCAGTAGATCGTTGAGGGTTTTGAAAGGAGAATCTTTCAGGACGCAAATACCGCCAACATAATTGCCATAGGCCAGGATGTAGGTGAATGCCTTGAAAGGATCATAAGGGGGAGCCAGCATGATATGGCGGATATCCATGGCCGAGGAGGCTACGACCGCGAGGGTATACCCATCCGGCTTTTTGGTGGCCAGGAGGGAAGCCGCGACCGTCGAGCCTCCTCCCGGCTTATTTTCGACGACCACGGGAACGCCCAGCACCTTTTGTCCCTCTTCGGCCAGAGCCCTGGCTGTGAGGTCAGTTGTGGCCCCTGCTTCGAAGCCACAATAAATGGTGATGGGCTTATTGGGAAAGCCCTGGCTGAAGCCTGGAACGGGAAGAAGGAGCGAAAGGGTAATCCCCCCGGCCAGGAAGATCATCAGGAAAGAGTCCCTTCGCTTTCTCATCGAAATTACCCCTCCGTGAGTTATTACGACCAATGACGGTTTCTTCCCCCAATCTCTTTGGGGATTGCTTGCCCTCATTAGGACTTACCGGCGGCGCCGATGGAATTCCTTCCCGCTTTGGTTATCTTCCCTTGAAGATTGGTTTCCGCTTTTCCTTGAAGGCCCTTTGCCCTTCCTTCAGGTCTTCACTGTTGAAGGCCTGGGTCCTCAGATCCTCTATTTCCTGGGCATCTTCGGGGTCGAGTCTCTGGTATTTGAGGGCTTTGTTAAAAATGACCTTCATTCCCTTGAGAGGTAGAGGGGCATTCTCAGAAATTTCTTGAGCCATTTCGTGAGCAAAGGAGGCAAGTTGATTCAGAGGGAGGACATAATGGACTAGGCCCATCTCCCGAGCCCGGGACGCCTCGTAGGCTCGCCCAGTGAAGAACATCTCTTTGGCATTCGCCAGGCCGACGACATTGATGAAGCGCATGATTCCGCTGGGCTGGTAGATGATTCCCAACTTGGCCGGGGGAATCGCCATCCGGGCACTTTCTGCGGCGATGCGGATGTCGCACGCCATAGCCAGGTCGCACCCGGCTCCGAAGGCGTAGCCGTTGATCATGGCAATGACCGGATAGGGAAAATCGAGAAGGGCCTCCATGGCGGAATCGAGGGGGTTTCTGGCCCTGAAGGCTGCGGCCATTTCCGGGGTCATATCGGTGGGGATATCCGAGATGTCGTAGCCGGCGGAGAAGGCCTTATCGCCGGCTCCCCGTAGCAGCAAACACCGGACTTCATCCTCTTCCTGAATCTCTTTCAGGATGTCGGCCAGATGGAAAAGCATGAGCGGAGTAAGAGCATTCCGCTTCTCCGGACGGTTAAAGGTGATGGTGCAAACTCGTTCCTTTTTTTCGGTAAGCAAGAATTTTTCTTCCATTGGCTCTCTTCATCCCTTCACTCAAGGTATGTGCAATTTCTCCCTTTCCCACCTTTTAATGATCCCTTTAAAAAGAGTGCCTTTTCACTCCTTGGCCTTCAGGTTCAGGCCAAGAGATATATGCCCACCTGCGGGGATAGTGGATTCTTCTATCACCCCTTCTCTTTCAAACGATCCAAGTTTTGGGCTTCTGGCAAAAATGGGAATTTCATTCCCAATATGCCCCAAAACTTATTTCCCGTCAATATGGATCTGCAATTTGCCCAGAATGAAGCAGGTAGGCAGGATTCAGCCAAAGTCTTGACAGTTCTGGATAGGGCAGGTATCCTCCGCCACCAGAGCTATAAAGGGATATAAGGATTTGATTGGCCAAAGGGAAGGACTAAAAGGATAGAGGGGAAGAAAATTGAGGTGAACAAAAGGAATTCTATCTCGAGCCCGCTGTCAGTCAGATCATGGCTTTCAGGAGTTCAACGGCGCGGTGGGTATTGAAAACCCCGCAGACGCAGGGTTTGGCAAGAGTCTCGGACGCTTCCGCGAGGGTCTTTTTTCCCCGGCGAACTTCCTCGAGCAGGGACTGCACCAGGTTAGAAGAAATCAGGCCGTGCCCGCACATTGTAGTGATCTCCGAAATCTTGGGGTCCGGGAGCTTTCCCCTCTTTCCCCAGACGCCCAAAGAATAGTTCACCGTATGCATGGACAGGCCGAGTTTCTGACAGTCCAGGTTGATGTGGGAGAACAACCCGGAGACCACAACCGAAACCCCAAGCTCTTGATCCCGAATCTCCCGCAGGACCTCAAGGAGGGATTCCCGGTTGTCAAAGACAGCCATGCCAATCTTAATCCGCTTGTAGACCATGGGTAATTGCTCATCGGCCGGGTTGGGGAAGTTTGACTTCCCTGTATAATTGACCGGCCGATGCCTCAAGACGATCCGGAAAAGTTCAGCTAAGTTATTCAGCTTCTGCTCATCGTTTCCTTCCACCATGGCCAGAATTACATAATCCTTAGAATGATCTTCTTTGAGTCCTTCACGATGCAAGGTGTGGGTCACAGATTTTCTCCTTATTATCTTTTAACCGCAGAGGGCGCTGAGAACGCAGATAATAAATTAAATCGAATATCAAAACCAAAATTTTTGTTGCAATTTTCCTTTTGACATCTTGATTCTTTTTGATTTTAGCATTCACTCCGATCTCTGTGGGCTCGGCGTTCTCTGCGGTGAAATTTCTTTTATGGTTCTACCAGTGGGCGACCCAGGCCGATATTCACCTTGCCGTTTGGATAAAAGTGAACCCCTTTGCGAATTAAAAATTGTTCGAGGGGAATACGGCCGTTCGGATCACTCCTGCCGATGAGGCTGATGCTGGCCACGGTATCCAGCTTGGCGGTGACCTGCTGAAGCAGATCCAAGATTTCTTCCGCCCGGTTAAAGGGCACCTTGAACTCCACGATGGCCGAGAGGACTTTTTCTCTCAGAATCTCCGGGGCGAAAATTCCCTTCTCCCGATCCTGCACCAGCTCGCTTAGCGGGTTTGCTTCTTCCAGGGGGATCTTGAGCCGGGCTACCTCCCGCGTAACTTTCTCCACCTCGGTGAAGCGGGTTCCCACCCCGGGGCGTCCCAGTTCGACAGCTACCCCCACTTCTCCCCTCCTGATCCGCCCCGAGACGTCATTTGTTTTCATCTCGGCAGTACCCCGGCCGGCGATGTCGGTCTTTTTATGGGGAATGGTGGGATCGCTGAACTCCGCTCGTAAGATGCGCGGCCACACCAGTTCTTCCCGAACAAAAGCTCCGTCCTGGCATATTCCCGATCTTGCACACACGCCGCATTCCACGCATTCATCGGCCTCGATGATTACGTTCTTTTCTTTCACCGAGATCGCCCCCACCGGACAGAAAGGAATACATTTTGCGCATTTCTGACATTTTAGGGAATCTATTTTCACGAATCGGTCTCCTTAAAAATTGTCTAAAGGAAATTTAACCTGGCAGACAGTGTCAACGTTGCACGTGAGCGGCGAAATATTTCGAGTCCGCTCCACGCAGTAGTTATGGGAGATGTTTCAGATCCTCCATATCCTTGAACCGGCCGCATGCCTGCTTGTTGGTTTTAAGATCCTCAAGCGAAATGAAGTTCACCGGTATGCCATCTATGTCTATTACCTCTCGTCGCAAATAGCATTCTTCAAAGTTTACACCGGAGGCTCCCGTTATTACTTCGATCCTGATGGGGGGAACACCCATCCGGATAATCTTGTCCTTTTCGATGAACAAGTCTTTAATCGCCTCTTTTTCCGGCATACCGAAATCACGAAGCGCCTGCGCCGCCTTTTCGGCATTCACTTCGCTGACCGCGATCCAAATATCCATATCACCAGTGGCTCGCGGATAACCATAATAACCCACAGCATATCCGCCAACTACAAGGTACTCAACGCCGTGTGAGTTCAGCAGTCTCAAGAAATCTTTGAAGTCTGGATGTAGTTCGATCTGTGCCATAGACCATCCTTCGGTTAATCTCGATCGCATTCAGGCGGTCAGCCTTTCCACGGGACAGCCAATATTGTTTCTCTTCCGCAAATTCATCAAGGGAAGAGACAGTAAGTTGCGTTTTATCCAGACGAGGCATCTTAGTATCCATATCTCTTTATTCCTTTCATTTTTCCCATAACAATGATTAGATGGATCCTTATAAAAACGGGAATTCCCAATCCTTGTTAATATAACACCCTATGTCTCTAAGTGTTTCTCTTCAGCCTCAAGTGTTGATATTTTAAGGCCTTTTCCTTTTTCCCCCCCCCCACTTGTATGGCTGTTATTCGGATCCGTATAAAAAGCCAACTGCCGAACCCGCAGAACATCAAAGAAGCACCCCATCTTATCGATTATCGGTTGAAATCTACACCTTTTTGCAATGCCTGTCAAATCCCGCTTTCAGGAAGTACTGCCCACCTCTTCTGACGAAGAGTTCACCCATCAGTTGCGTAAATTGATACGCAAGAACAATGAGAACCGTTGATATTATTGCATCAAAGCCTAATTGTGCTGCCGTGTCTGGATACCCCTTTCAGAGAACTTTCATATCTGTCATTCCGGGCTTGACCCGGAATCCAGGTTTTCTTTCTGGATTCCCGCTTTCGCGGGAATGACGTTGTTGAGATTGCTCGTTTTATGCAACGTTTAGGTTCACCTACTAATGTTCGCCCTCAAATAATCATTAGAGTCAGCGATGAGGCGTAGAAACATACTTTATCTCTCCGTAGCGGCCGGGCACGGGCCTTGGGAGTGGGTTCCCGTATCAAGTACGGGACAGGCTTTGATTGGACGAGCCACAGCCCCAGGGGTTTCAGGATGGCCTTGATGACCTCCCGGAGGTAGGCCCACCATACAATAGAGCCATCGTTCTATCTGTCAAGAGCAAATCGTGAGATCTCTGAAAAATTGAAGCTGATTTTGATGAGGGTGAGGCATAGTGGCAGAGTTATTCCTGACCCTGCCTTTGAATATTGTTTGCGCTTACTGAATAGGTTGCCCGACTATTCGATGATGAAGTTTGTCGTTCGGTAGAGGAACGGGAACCGGTTCAACTGGAAAAGCATAACTTTGAGAAGAAGATGCCCCATTAAAGATGGCAAATGTCATCAACAAGGGCGTGAAGCTTATGGTTTCACAGTAACCGTTTCCGGGAGCCGCCGAGAAAGGATGTCGACGGTCTCGACGACCATATCTTCGAGAATCCGGGCCGCCGGCCTGATGTCCCGGATGAGGCCGGATACCTGACCGGCGAAGGGACCGATGTACTCTTTTTTCCCGGCCTTAGTGAACATCTCCACCATCGCCGACGCCACCAATACCTGGGTCGGAAAGGGCAGCGCCTCGAGGCCGGATTGTTCGCAGAGATCATGGAATCTATTGTAGGTGGCCCGTGACGTTTTTCCCGTATACAGCAAAGTCCGGCGGGTGTCTTCATCACTGGCTGCCAGGATGGCGTCCTTTTGCACATCCAGGATCCCGCCCTCCACGGAAGCCAGGAATCGGGTACCGACCCACACTCCTACGCAGCCCATGGCGAGGGCGGCAGCCACGCCGCGGCCATCCCCTATACCCCCGGCAGCCAACACCGGTGTAGGGGCCGCCGCATCCAGAGCCTGGGGCCACAGGGCCGCGGACCCGATCCTTCCCGTATGTCCGCCCCCCTCATGCCCTTGAGCCACGACAAGATCGGCGCCCGATCTGGCGATGCGCCCCGCATTTTTCGTGTTGCCCGCAATTCCCAGGACCTTCATTCCCGCGGCATGGGCGCCCGGAACCATGAAACCTGGATTGCCAAGGCCTGCACAGAAGAGGGGAACCTTTTCCTCGATGCACGCTCTTACCGCCGCGTGGGGGCGCATGGTCGTCGAACCGAGGTTGAACTTCGCATCGATATCCGGCAGCCCCATTTCTTCTTTTATCTTCATAATCCAGTCATAGTGTGGTTTGGGGAGCGTCTTGATGAGCTCCCTCAGGTGGATTTCCTGAGGTCCTTCCACTACGGCATCTTCTCCCCTGACTGTCTGTTCAGGAAGCAACAGGTCTACACCGAAGGGCTTCCCGGTCAATTTCTTGATCTCACGAATAGCATCCCGCATTTCATCAATAGAATACCCTGCGGCACCTAAGACACCGAGTCCCCCGGCTTCCGACACGGCAACCACCAATTTAACGGGTGCGCCGGTCTTCTCCCCCACGAGGCTGGGGCCCATGCCCGCGCTCAATATCGGATATTCAATCCCGAGCATGTCACACAATCTTGTTCGCAACACCGGTCTGGCCATCTTCATCTCCTTTCAATAAGCTTCCACCTGCGCAATTGGAGGAATTCAAGTGTTGATACTATCACAAAAAGTCAAGAATCGCCCCCCCTCAAGAGACTGAGTCGTAATTGGTCATGCCCGCCTAGGCGGGTCCTTTTAGAGAAAAATATCGTGTGATTTCCGGTAACCCAGCCTCTTTCAAATACTCTGGATTCCCGCTCCGCGCTCCCCGCTTTCGCTGGGACAAGCTTCGCGGGAACAACAGCCCTTTTCCTTCAATGCGACACAGCCTCCGATGGGGAAACCGGATCTCCGGAAACTGAAGGGGTATTTTTACCCGTGTTCACACCCTATCGTCATTTATCGTGATATATTGCTTTACGTTTTTCAAACATAGCTGCGCTGCCTTCTTTATGATCCTGGGTCCAGCACAAGAGCGCCTGGTTGCGGTTTTCAATATTTACCGCACTCTCCAGACTGGGCGCATCGACGTTCAAGTTATACGCTTCTTTTGTCATGCGCAGGCCGAATGGTGAATTCTGCAGCATTTCGTCTGCTAACTCTAAAGCAGCAGCTTCCAGCTTATCATCGGGAACCACTTTTGATACCAGCCCGAATCGATCTGCCGTGGCGGCATCGATTACCCGGCCTGTGTATAAGTATTCGGCGGCGCGGGAGAAGCCGATTATCCGCGGCAAAAAATAAGAACTCCCCATATCGCACCCTGAAAGGCCGATGCGAATGTACCCGGCATTCATGCGTGCTGATTCGCCCGCAATGCGTACATCGCAGGCCAGGGCAAGACTGAAGCCGCCACCGATAGCATGACCATGGATTGCGCCAATGATAGGCTGGGGACAACGGCGCATACTTAAAATGATTTCACTGAGCACGCCTTGTACTCTGTTGTATTGAAACTGCACCGGACCCATATCATATCTTGCTTCCCCGGGTTCCTGGTTATGCGATTCCGTAACCACCCCTAAATCAGTTCCCGCGCAAAATGCACGCCCTGCCCCACGAAAAATGATTACCCGGGTCCCGTACTCATTACATATCCCCGAAAAGAAATTGCGTAGATCGTTGATCAGCCCGAGGGATAACGCATTCAGTTTGTTGGGGCGGTTCATGGTCAATATGCATATCGCCCCTCTCTGCTCGACATCTAATGTCTTAAACCCACCCATTATTCATTACCTCCTCAGTCAAAGTGTAAGTCCCATTTCTGCCAAAATTATGGGCTTCAGATACCCAACAGACCGCGCAAAATTATGTGAATCAACTCGCATCGCACCCCTCAATCGATTTATGAATTGTACCTTTCGCAGCCGTTTTAGTGATAGCGAAAACCCATCCCCGTTTCCCTGCCGGGGCGATTCTCCGTGATCATCTTTTGATAGAGGGCGATGGTTTGTAGCATTCGTCAGGGTCATCCTGTAAAGGGCGACCAACACGTTGTATGCAACATTTTTATACCACATCTACCCCGCAAAGTCCGTAATTTCAGTCGCATAGACTAACCACCGTGTTCAAATCGGGAATTTCTTCCAGGTGAGGGATGGCTGAGATGAGTTTTTCTGTTTTCTCCTGCCCGAGGACCGGTGTGGAAAGATCGCGGAACTTCCGCGTCATGGTGAAATTCCTGTGGTTTCATATGCTCTCCCGTTTCTCAGAAAAGTTTTGATAATACCATTTCACCGGCCCTTGAAAACGGGCTTGCGCTTTTCCAGGAAAGCTTTCTGCCCTTCCTTCAGGTCTTCGCTGTTGAAGGACTGGGCTACAAGCCTTTCGATCTCCTTCATGTCCTCGGGATCGATCTTCTGGTATTTCAGGTAGGCGTTGAAGATGGTCTTCATTCCTTTCAGGGAAAGGGGAGCGTTCTCGGAAATCTCCTGGGCCATCTCATCGGTAAAGGAAGCAAGCTGCTCAGCGGGCAGTACATAATGAATCAGGCCCATTTCCTTGGCTCGGGAGGAAGGAAAATAGCGGCCGGTGAAAAAAATCTCTTTCGCATTGGCCAACCCGACAATATCGACAAACCGCATAATCCCGTCGGGCATGTAGACCAATCCCAGCTTGACCGGGGGCATGCCCAGCCGCGCCGTATCTGCGGCGATGCGGATGTCGCAGGTCACGGCCAGCTCACATCCCGCCCCGAAGGCCATCCCGTTGACCATCGCCAGCACCGGATAAGGAAAATCCCTGACCGCTGCCAGGGCCATCTGCAGGGGATTCTTTTTTTTCAGAATTTCCATCACCTCCGCGCTAACGCTCGTGGGAATGGCGGTAATGTCGTACCCCGAAGAAAAAGCTTTGTCACCCGCCCCCCGCAACACAACACAGCGGATCTCATCCTCCTTTTTGAGCTGCCCCAGCATCTCCGAAAGCTGGTAAAGGAGGAGCGGCGAGAGAGCATTCCTTCGCTCAGGGCGGTTGAAAATGATCATAAAAACCCGGTCTCTTTTTTCTGTAAGAAGTAAATTTTGTTCCATCTCTTCTCCTTTGACAAGGGGTTGCTTATTCTGCTTTAGATCACTTTTTCCATCCGGAATTCGTCGATTTCTGCCGGGGATATCCCCAAGAGACTGGAAAGAATCTCACCCGTATGCTCCCCGATGTCCGGACAGGCTTTTTCTATACGACAGGGGGTGCGGGAGAATTTCATGGGAGTTCCCGTAACCTTCAGCTTCCCTGCGCGAGGGTGTTCGACTTCCACGACCATCTCTCGCTCCCGGATATGGGGATCCTCAACTACCTGGGCGATGTTGTTCACGGGTCCACACATAATCCCAGCCGGCTCCAGGAGGTCCAACCATTCCCGGGTGGTCCTGGTTTTCATCACCTCATTCATCAGGGGTTCAAAAGCGGAATAGTTGGTGATCCGGTCTTTATGGGACTGGAAACGGGGGCCGGAGAGCAAGTCTTCCCTTCCGGCAATTTTGCAGAACTTCTGAAAATCCCCCTCCGGCGCAGTGATGAGCACGATAGACCCATCCTTCGTGGGAAAGATTTGGAACGGGGTCATTAAAGGGTGCCGCGTCCCCAGGGGCTGGGGAATCTCACCCGTCGCAAAATACCGGGCGCAGGCATTCTCACAAAGGGCCACCTGCCTGTCTAACATAGCCACGTCAACCTGCTGCCCCCTTCCACTCTTCTTCTTTTCGTGGAGGGCAGCTAGAATCGCCACGGCGGCAAACAATGCTGCACCGATGTCCCCGATGGAAAAGCCAGCCCTGACCGGAGGCCGTCCAGGTTCCCCCGTGATGGACACCGTTCCACCCATTCCCTGGGCGATCATGTCAAAGGCAGGCTTCGCGGCATAAGGGCCTGTTTGCCCAAATCCCGAGACCGAGGCGTAAATGATTTCAGGGTTATACTGGCAGAGGGCCTGATAGCTGAACCCTAACCGATCCATAACGCCCGGGCGGAAGTTTTCCACGAGGATGTCCACCTTTTTTACCAGGCCGAAAACAATTTTCTTGGCCTTATCTTTCCTGAGGTCTAGGGTAATGCTTTTCTGTCCCCGGTTGATGCTGAGAAAATAGGAGCTGATCTCCTTAATGAACGGCCCATTCCAACGGGCCATATCTCCTGTGCGCGAGTCTTCGATCTTGATTACTTCCGCCCCCAGGTCACAGAGCAACATGGTGGTATAGGGACCTGCTAAAGCCCTGGCGAAGCTCAATACCTTAACTCCTTCTAACGGTCCAGGCATCTTTGATTCCCTCTTTTCTAAAAAAATTCTGGCTGGAAGACGAAAGGATTCAGACGACGTTCAATTTTGGCGAGTATTATCTTGATTGCCAATTTAAAAAAAATGAAATCTTTTGTCAACATTTTTCAGAGAAGACCCTAAAGTGCTTGAAAGCATTTCCAGAGGCCGGTATAATACTATCCGTTACGACCGCTTCTTGGTTGCTGGTTGCTTCGAGAAAGATTTTTCCAGGAGTGAATCACGGACATGGCTCTTTTTCTTTCCATCCAGACAACGACGCTCAGCAGATCTCCTCCATAAACTTTTGGATAAATTTTTCATGACAGGTTCAACATCTCCGAATCATGAAAATTAAAGTCATCCCCCTCCCCGTCGTCAACCAGGGGAGGGGAAATATTTTCTATGTTATCACTTAAAGATAAAGATAGGGTTCAAGGAGTCAGGGGGTCTAGTGGTCCAGTGAAATACTAAAAATTATAATGGGAGGAAAGTATGAAAAGGATAAATTTTTTAATCTGTATTTTGATCCTGGTTCTCTTGGTTTCCCCACTGGCGCCTGCGCGCAATGGACTGGCAGCCGAAGACGTCATCACCATCGGCTATAGTGGTCCATTGAGCGGTGGGGGGGCTCAGTTTGGGCAAAATCTCAAGTGGGGCATGGAGCTGGCCGCCGATGATATTAACGCCATGGGAGGAGCGACAGTTGCCGGGAAAAAGTATAAAGTGCGGATCGTCAGCATGGACGATCAGTTCCAAACCGCCTTGACCGTCAACAATGCCAAACGCCTGGTCCATCAGGAAGAAGCCAAGATGGTCTACAACCCTTCCAGCGGCGGGATTTTTGGATTGATGGCCATTAACGAGAAAGAAAACTTTATCATTGGCGCCTACACCACAAATCAGAAGTGCATCACTGCTGGCAATAAATTGATCTTCCGCGGGCCGCCCTCCATGCTGGTTTATGTGCGCAACTGGGCGGATCTGGCCATGACTCACGGCTGGAAGAAATGCGCCATGATGCCGGATGCCTACGATTACGGGAAGCTCTGGAGTGAGTTGTTTCAAAAGTACTGGGAGGAAAAAGGCGGCACCATTACCACAAATATTCCCGTCGATTTCATGAAAGTGACCGATTTTTACCCTCTGCTCACCAAAGCCCTGGCGACTCAGCCGGATTGCATCCTCATCGGCTCATCTTCCGAGCCGGATGCCATGCAGATCCAGCAAGCTCGGGAGCTGGGTTTCAAAGGGGGCTTTATCATCATAGAGCGGGGAAAATTGGAAGAGATGGAACGGATCGTCAGCAAGATGGATGCTCTTAACGGCAGCATCGGCGTTGCTCCTTTCCTGATGTATCCAGGGGAGAACGTTAAAAAGTTAGCCGAAAAATTCCACAAAAAATACGGAAAGGATAAAATCATTACCCATGAAACGGGCATTGCTTACGGCAACGCCCTTGGATATGTGGGAAGCATAATAGTAGCCGGGAATACGACCGACCCCCAAAAGATCATGAAGGCCTTTCTCAGCGGAGAGGCTTATAAGATTCCTTTTGTTAAGGATAATGACCCTTACTACACCAACTATGTTTATCCAAATGGGGCCGTTAAAGGAAAGATCTACGGGGTGGAAATTCAGAATGGGAAATACGGCAAGGTTTTCCCGGTCGAATCTCCAGATTGGGTTTACACCACGCCGTATTAATGCCCAAGACCGGGAAGATAGGGAGATGGGGGGATGGGGTGAGGTTATCCCCTCTCCTCTTCCCTTGGGTTGCCTTATCAAATCGTCAGCTGGATTGGCCCGGGAATTCCTTCTTAATCTTCAGGCACTTTAGAACACTTTAGGCATTTTAGGTACTGGTTTTTAAACTGGGGGCTTTTTCTTGGGTATTCTCTTACAAACGATCATCAACGGCATCATGCTCGGCTCCATTTATGCCATGGTGGCCCTAGGCTTGACGCTGATTTATGGGATCCTGGAGATCCCTAATTTCGCCCACGGCGCCCTGTACATGATCGGAGCCTACATTTCCTTCCTGGTGATTACATCGTTGGGGGTACCCTACTGGCTGGCGCTGATTGTCTCGATGATCTTCCTTTTCTTGCTGGGGATGTTCATCGAACGGATCGTCTATCGTCCCCTCTACGTGCAGCCGGTCATCAATTCCTTCATTGCCGCAGTAGGGCTGATCCTGATCTTGGAAAACGGAGCGCTGGCCATATGGGGACCGGCTTTCCGGCGGTTTCCCCGGGCCAGCAGCACTGTTTTTCATGCCCTGGGCATGACCATCACTTCCCAGCGCATCATTGTCATTGTCACGGCTGTGTTACTCATTATCGCCCTAAACCTTTTTATCAAGCGCACCCGCCTGGGAGCGGCCATCGAAGCCACTTCGCAGAATCGAGAGGGGGCGCAGCTGATGGGTATCAACACCAGCTTGGTGGGGGGGATTACCTTTGGCCTGGGGACCGCCCTGGCAGCTGTTGCGGCAACTTTGGTGGCTCCCATTCTCCTGATTTATCCGACTATGGGAGGCCCGGTTATCGCGATGGCCTTTGTGATCATCATTCTCGGGGGAATGGGCAGCTTCTTTGGGGCCGTGGTCGGCGGTTATATCATCGGTCTGGCCGAGACTCTTTTTTCTTCTTACGTGACTACAAAATATGTAGATACTTTAATTTTCGGGATCCTGGTCTTTATCTTAGCCGTCAAGCCCACCGGACTCTTTGGGAAGAGCCATTGAAGCATTAAATAATGTTTAAAGGAGGTTCAACGAAAAAACTCTTTTATATCCTTTTGATTGGCTTCTTGCTCGTTGCCCCGCTCATCATTACCGGAAAATATCCTCAGCACATCATGGTGATGTGCGGCATCTGGGTCATCGCCTCCCTGGCTCTGAATTTGATCCTGGGATACACGGGTCAGCTTAACCTGGCCCACGGCACTTTCTTTGGTATCGGGGCTTATGCCACGGCCTTGCTGGTTCAGAAAATTGGGCTTTCTTTTTGGGTCGCCCTTCCTCTGGGTTGCGCCCTTACGGCTTTTTTGGGATTTTTGACCGGGCTTCCCACCCTCCGCACCAAGGGGCATTATTTCCCGATCACCACCATGTGTCTGGGCATTGCGATTTATTACTTGATCGCCCGCTGGGATGACCTCACCGGCGGCGCCCGGGGTTTGTTCGGCCTGCCTCGCCCCGACCCGATTCCACTGCCCTTCGGGAGCGTGATCTCCTTCGAATCCACGCCAGCCTGTTATTATCTTGTCCTTTTTTTTGTTTTGGTCACCATCCTGGTCAAATCCCGTCTGGTCAAATCGCTCGCCGGTAAGCGGTTGATCGCCATTCGTGGAAATGAAGACCTAGCCCAGTCTGTGGGCATCGATACCATGCAGGGCAAGATCGTCAGTTTTACGATCAGCACCCTTTTCGCGGGTCTGGCCGGTGGACTTTTTTCGGCCTACATGGGGACCCTGATGGCCGAACAGGCCCACTACCTGCTCAGCTTTGAGATGCTCATCTATGTGATGATCGGGGGGATCGGCACCATGGCCGGCCCGATAATCGGCGGCATCTTTCTGCCGATCCTGGGAGAAATTTTGCAACCTCTGGCCGGCTTTCGCCTCATTCTCTTTGGCCTGCTCCTGATCCTGATCATCCGGTATTTGCCTTTCGGCATCGTCGGTGGATTGCGAGCGGCAGGAATGCATTTCAGGCAGAGGAGTGGGGCCGAATGAGCGAAATCTTACTCCAGGCCAAAGGGTTGAAAAAAGATTTTGGCGGTCTGCGGGCGATCGATGATCTGAGTTTTCAGATCAACCGGGGAATGATTTTTAGTGTCATCGGACCCAATGGCTCCGGGAAAACCACCATGTTTAACCTGGTAACCGGTTTTCTTCCAGTCACCGAGGGAGAAATTTATTTCAAGGGCGAAAGAATCACTGGCCTGAAACCTTTTCAGATTTCCCGGAAAGGGATTGCCCGTACCTTCCAATTGACCACGCTCTTCGAAAGAAACACTGTTTTGGATAACCTGATCATCGGGCAGCGAGCGACCCGCGAATCAGGGGTGCTAAGTTCCATATGCGGCCTCCACCGGGTTAAACTTGAAGAAAAGAAAGCCCTGGAAAAAGCCCATGAACTTGCCGAGTTTATCGGATTGTCCCGGCAGAAGATGGTCCCCGCGGGTGCTCTTCCCCAGGGGGCGCAAAAGCAATTGTCCATTGGTCTGGCCCTGGCCTCCGCACCGGAATTGATGCTGCTCGATGAACCGGTAGGAGGAGTCAACCTGGAAGAAATCGATGCTTTGATCGAGCTGATTACCCGGATTCGGAAATCCGGCGTGACCATCTGCCTGATTGAGCATAAAATGAGCGTGGTCATGAACATATCGGACCGCATCCTGGCCCTGAATTACGGGGAGAAGGTGGCCGAGGGGACCCCGGAAGAGGTTTGCCGGGACGAAAAGGTGATCAAGTCATATTTGGGCGATAAGTATGTTGCTGCACGTGGATCAAATTGAGAGCTATTACGGGCGGTCCCAGACCTTGCACGGGGTATCCCTGGGAATCGAAGAAGGGGAGTTTATCTGCGTCCTCGGGGCGAATGGGGCCGGCAAAACCACTCTCTTGAAGACCATTGCCGGTTTGATAAAGCCCCAACGGGGGATGATCAAATTTGCCGGCAGACGGATCGAACAGATGAACGCCTATCGGGTAGTCCGGGAAGGGATTACGCTCTGCCCGGAGGATCGAAAAATCTTTCCCCAGATGAGCGTGTACAAAAACCTGCTCTTGGGGGCCTGGGTGCACGGCCGGGATCAGTCGCGGATCGAGAAGAATATGGTCGAAGCCTTTGAACTCTTTCCGATCTTGAAAAACAGACAAAACCAGATGGCCGGTACTCTGAGCGGCGGGGAACAACAGATGCTGGTGATCGGCCGCAGCCTGATGTCCGACCCCAAACTGCTGATGCTGGATGAACCCTCCTTAGGCCTCGCCCCCTTAGTGGTGGAGCGCATTTTCGAAATCATTCAAGAGATTCATCGGCGGTCCACCACGATTTTGCTGGTCGAGCAAAACGCTTCGATCAGCCTGACCACCGCCGACCGTGGCTATATCATGGAAACGGGCCGGATCACCCTGGCCGGACTTGCCAAAGATCTGCTCCAGGATGAAAAAGTTAAAAAAGCCTATCTTGGGTTGTAGGGGGAAAACTACCCCTCACCCCGCCTTCTCCCCATCGGGGGGAGAGGATGAAGGTGAGTGGATATTAAGAATTGGTGGTGATAGGAGGAGCAAAATGAAAAAAAGGATCGGCTTTATTGGTTTGGGCGTGATGGGGAAACCGATGGGCAAGAATTTATTGAAGGCCGGCTATACCTTGCGGGTACATGATATCCTCAAAGAACCTGTTCGGGAGCTAGTCGCCCTGGGAGCAAAAGAAGCCCAGTCTGCCGGAGAGGTGGGCGAAAATTCGGATGTTGTTATAACTATGCTTCCCAGCTCCAGGGAAGTGAAAGAAGTTTATCTGAATGAAGATGGAGTTTTGAAGGGAATAAAAGAAGGTTGCATTATTGTTGATATGAGTACGATTGAACCAATGGTTTCTCAGGAAATCGCTGCCATCGCGCTAAAAAAGAAGGTGGAAATGCTGGATGCTCCTGTAAGTGGGGGGCAAGTCGGGGCTATGGAGGGTACTCTCACTATAATGGCTGGGGGGAAAGAAGAGATTTTTAATCAATGCCAAGAGATTTTTGAGGCCCTGGGCAAAAATATTTATTATTGTGGACCCATAGGTTCGGGGGAGATTTCCAAAATCACGAACAATTTGGCCTTGGCGATCTGTATGCAGGCAAGCTGTGAAGCAATGATTTTGGGCGTTAAAGCCGGGGTCCAACCAAAAGTTTTATTTGAGATCATATCCAAAAGCTCCGGCCAGAATTGGGCCCTGAATA
>Ga0315288_10003719_pt1 | contig 19467 bp, 19 predicted proteins | sample YL17G11_20_MG_FD_203454 | JGI IMG/M metagenome (GOLD analysis project Ga0315288, IMG submission 203454) | Sediment microbial communities from Yellowstone Lake, YNP, Wyoming, USA - YL17G11_20 | ecosystem: Environmental > Aquatic > Freshwater > Lake > Sediment | place: USA: Wyoming | collected... | reverse complement strand
TTTTTTTGTCCAATGTTGAGACCTGACCCCCTCTGATGGGAGCTGGTAAAATGGCCGAGCGCGATTTTGATGTCCACGCGTCCCTTGACGAATTGGCTGCCGCGGCCCGTGAGCGGATAAGCCCTCTCCGGAATAGGGTCATCCGCAAGGCCAACGGCGCTCTTCTCCACGACTATATCGTGCCGAACGGCGTTTACGAAGAGCTTTGGGATTGGGACGCGTTCTTCGTCGGCCTGCACCTTATATCCGAGGACAGGAACGACGGGATCTATCTCAAGAACTGGTGCCTCAATTTCCTCGCCTTCACAGAGCCCGACGGCCAGACGCCCGGCGGGATCCGGCCCTGGGCCGGACGTGACGCCCGCCTCTACCACATCAAGCCCCTCATGGGGCAGGCCGCCTTCTACGCTTCACGATCGCTCGGCGACTTCGGATGGATCGGGCCTGTCTGGGAAAAGATGAAGGCTTGCGTCATGTACCGGGAGCGGAAGATGAGCCACGCCGGGACGGGCCTGGTCAAGTGGTGGGACAGCCTGGAATCGGGGGCCGACAACAACCCCGCCCTGGTCCGCCGCTACCACAACAGCGTCGCCGGGGCCGACGTCAACGCTTTCATGGTCCTCGATTACCGGGCCATGGCGCTCATCGCCGAAAAAATTGGCTGGAGCGACGACGCCAAAGCGTTCGGCGAACGGGCCCGCCGGCTCGCCGACGCGGTCAACGCCCATCTCTGGGACGAAGCGGATTCGACGTATTATAATTATGACACCGTCGAGGAACGGCGGATTCGTTGCATCACCTACAGCAATCAGCTGCCGTTGTGGGCACGGCTCGCGCCTTCGGAGCGGGCGAGGGCCATGATCGAACGCTACATGCTCGATCCCGGCAAGCTCTGGTCGCCTTACGGCATCCGGTCCGTGGCCGCCGACGATCCGTCCTACAACAACGAGAATGTGATCAAGCCCTATTCCAATTGGCAGGGTCCCATCTGGCCGCACGCCAACTGGATGTTCATGCACGCGCTCATCCATTATGGTTATCCAAAGGTCGCTGTCGAGGTCGCCGAGCGGGTCACCCGGCTGTGTTTGGACGACCTGGCCCGGAACGGGATGATGCACGAGAACTACCACGCGGATACGGGAGCTCCCCTGGCCGCCCCCGACTTCATCAGCTGGAACCTCCTCGTGGCCCGGATGATCGAAGAAGCCCGGACGGGCGTTTTTCTGCCCGATCCCGCCCGGTCCCTCTAGTGAGGGGGACCGGACTTCCCTCAAGCTTGCCTTTTTCCCCGTCTTTTGGTAGAACATTCCTCATCTCCGGCTACGGCCCGGCTGGGGCCTTTCTCGGCAAGCCGTTCTTCCGGAAAGTTGGCGGATCGTCAAGCCGGAGATTCAAGAAAAAGACGAGCGATGAACGGCGAATGAAAGATCGGAGGTCAATATGGGCATGACGATGGTCGAAAAAATTCTGGCCGGGGCGACTCACCAGACCTTAGTCAAGGCCGGGGACGTTGTCGAGCCCGAAGTGGGCCTGGCCATGTCCCACGAGAATGCGGCCCTGGTCATCAATCAGTTCCGCGAGGTCTACAAGGAGACGGGAAAAGAGGCGAAGGTTTGGGATCCTTCCAGGATCGCTATCATCTTCGACCACAGGGTCCCCGCCGAAAGCTCCAAAACGGCAACGAACCAAAAAAGGATCCGTGAGTTCGTCGCTGCCCAGGGCATCACGAAGTTCCATGATATCCGCGGCGATGAGGGCGGGATCTGCCACCAGATCTTGCCGGAAAGCGGCTATATCCTTCCAGGCAAGGTCGTGGTCGGCACGGACAGCCACACGACGAGCCACGGCGCCCTGGGCGCTTTTGCGTTCGGCATCGGGGCGACCGAGATGGCCTCCGTCTGGGCGTTGGGCATCGCCCTCAACGTCGAGGTCCCTAAGACCATCAAGGTCGTCGCCAAGGGCCGCTTCCCGAAATGCGTGGCGCCCAAGGACCTCATCCTCCACTTGATCGGCCGGATCTCGGCCGAGGGCGCAAACTTCAAGGTCCTCGAGTTCCACGGCCCCTCGTTCAAGAGCATGTCCACGTCCGGGCGGCTGACGGTCTGCAACATGTCCGTCGAGGCGGGCGCGACCTCGGGCATCGTTCCTCCGGACGAAGAGACGCTCCGCTACCTCAGGGAAGAGGCGAAGGTCAAAGGGAAGATCGAGGTTATCGGTCCCGACCCGGATGCGTCCTATGACCAGGTTGTCGAGATCGACGTCTCCAAGCTCGAACCCCAGGTCGCCTGCCCGCACACCGTGGACAATGTCAAGCCTGTCGGCAAGGTCGCGGGCCTCAAGGTCAACCAGGTCGTCATCGGCTCCTGCACCAACGGGCGGCTCGACGATCTGGCGGTCGCGGCGAAGATCATCAAGGGCAAAAAAGTGGCCCGCCGGACGCGCATGCTCGTTTTCCCGGCCTCCTACAGGATATTCAAACAGGCGCTCGACGCTGGCTACGTCGCCGACTTCATCAAGGCCGGCGCCGTGGTCATGAACCCGGGCTGCGGGCCTTGCCTGGGCGTCCATCAGGGCGCCTTGGGAGACGGTGAGGTCGCCCTGGCCACGACGAACAGGAACTTCAAGGGCCGGATGGGTAATCCCAACGCCGAGGTCTACCTTTGCTCGCCGGCCGTGGCGGCCGCGAGCGCCCTCACGGGCGTCATCACCGACCCGAGAAAAGGAGGCAAGTGACATGGCCAAGGTGTTTCTGAAGCTGGGCGACGACATCTCCACCGATATCATCTATCCCGGCCGCTACATGGCGACCGTGCTTCCAAGCGAGACCCCACAATTCGCCTTCGCCGATCATACCGAGTTCAACGCGAAGCTCCGAAGGAAGGAAGTTCCGGCGGGGGGCGTCATCGTGGCCGGCAAGAACTTCGGTTGCGGCTCCTCGCGCGAGCAGGCGGCTTCGACCCTCAAAGGCTACGAGCTCGTGATCGTGGCCCGTAATTTCGCCCGGATCTTCCTCCAGAACTCGATCAACCTCGGGCTGCGGACAATCGTTTGTCCCGATATCGAGGCGTCGGAAGGGGACGAGCTCGAGTTTACCGGGAATAAAGTCGTAAACACGACGACCGGCAGGAGCTTCGCGACCCTTCCCCTGCCGAAGGCGCGGCAGGCCATCATCGACGCCGGCGGGCTCATCGCCTACACCCGGAAGCGGGTCATAAAGAAGATGTAACCGCGGGCCTAGGCCTGCGCGGGAGGCTGCCATGAAAACATTGATTCTATATGCGACCCGGCACGGTTGCGCGGAAAAGTGCGCCGCGAAGCTCGGCGCTGCGCTCCAAGGCGAGGTCAAGACGGAGAATTTCAAGGACGCCGGAAGGATCGGCCTCGCGGATTACGAAATCGTCGTTATCGGCGGCTCGATTCATGCCGGGAAGGTCCAGAAGGTCGTGAAGGACTATTGCGCGAAGAATCTCGAAGTCCTGAAAGGTAAGCGCCTCGGCCTGTTCCTGTGCTGCATGGAAGAAGGGCCAAAGGCCGAGGAGCAGTTCACCGGCGCCTTCCCTGATGTTCTGGTTCGCGCGGCGACGGCCAAGGGCCTGTTCGGCGGGGAGTTCGATTTCGACCGGATGAATTGGCTGGAAAAGGCGATCATCAAGAAGATCTCCAAGATCGACGCGAGCGTATCGAAGATCAAGGAGCAGGCCATCCTGGATTTCGCCTCTGCTCTGAACGGCCCGTCCGCCTGAACGGCTTGGAATAATAAACGCATGTCTAAGGCGGTCGCGGCGCTCCTCGCCCTCACGGCTTACGGAGTCCTTTCTACGGGCATGATCCTCATGAAGAAGGGGATCGCCTGGATCGGACATCAGGGCCCAAAGGACGGGGCCTGGCGGCGGGACCTTGGGATCTGGATTGCGGGATTTCTGTTGTCCAATCTCTACGTCGTGCCCAGCCTGGTGGCCCTCAAGACGCTGACGCCCCATATCGTCGCGGCCTTTGCGGGCTTCGGGGTTGTTGTCCTGGTCCTCCTGGCCGCGGCCGTTCTCGGCGAGAAGCTTCTCCGCTCGGACGCCTTATACACTGCCGCCATTTTTCTGTCCATCATCCTGCTCAACATCTACGAGCTGTCCCCGGGAAAAGGCGCCTTGAACATCCCCCTTCTCGCGGGCGCCGCGGCGTTCCCGCTGCTTCTCTTTGCGGCGGCCTTCGCTAAAGGCATGGCCCGGTCGGTCAGGGCCGTGATGTTTGCCTCCGTCTCGGGGACCGCGACGGGCATGGTCGTCGTCCTGATGAAGACCCTTGTCGAACTCCATGGCTTCAGGATCGGCGATTATCTGCGTTCGCCCTATGTCTACCTCTACTTGCTCTTCTCCCTGTCGGCCTTCATCTCTCTCCAGCTCGCTTACAGGATCGAGACGATGATGCGGACGGGGCCCGTTCAATACGGTTCGTCCATCGTTTATCCGGCTGTTTGCTCCGCCCTTGTTTTCGGAAACACGATCAGGCCCATCCAGATTGCGGCCTTGGCCGCGATCGTCCTGGGGGTTGCCGGCATCTTACGGAAGCACTGAAGATGAAGGCAGGGGGGACCTTAAGGCTCGAGGGCCTGGCCTCGGGTCTCAGGGATCCAGAGCCACATCAACGCCGCCATGAGAAATGCTGTCGAGGTGAGGAGGAATGCCTTTCCGAAGCCCTGAGTCTGGGCCAGCGACCCGACCGCGATGGGCGCGGCCGCCGAAGCGATCCTCCCGATATTGTAGGTGAATCCCTGGGCCGTAGCCCGGATGCGGGTTGGGTAGAGCTCGGCCGTCAGAGCGCCGAACCCGGAGAAGTATCCCGTCCCGAAGAAGGCGACGAACGGGCCGAGAAAGAACAGGAGAAGGGGGGTGTGGACCGCGGAATAAAGCAGGACGAAGCCGGAGGCGGCCAGCACGAAAACGACGTATGTCCTCTTCCTTCCCGCCGTGTCGCTGATGTACCCGAACGTGAGATAGCCCAGCCACATCCCGACCTGCATAAAGATGACGAAGGCCGACATGAGGCCGGGGCCGAGGCCGATTCCTCCCTGGTCTCGGGGGAGGGAGAGATACCCCGGGATCCAGAGATTGAGCCCCCACCAGGCGAACATCGTGAACGCGTTCATCAAGACCACGGCCACGGAGATGCGCATGAGCCGGCCTGAGAGACGCGGCCGCAGAGCGCCGGGCTCGCCCCGAGTCTTGATGCCCCGTTGGGTCTTCCAGATCTCCGGTTCCTCGACCTTGGCCCTGACCCAGAGCGTGAAGAGAGCGGGCAGGACGCCGACGAAGAACACGGCCCTCCAGCCCCAGCGAGGCAGGATGATGGCCGTGACGAGGGCTGCCGATGCGTAACCGACCGCCCAGAAACTCTGCATGAAGCCGAGTGCCTTGCCCCGGTGCTCGGCCGGCCAGGTCTCGGAGACGAGGGCGGCGCCGCTCGCCCATTCACCTCCCATCCCCAGTCCCAGGCAGATCCGGAAGACGGCAAGCATCGGGACCGTCCGGGCAAGGCCGCAGGCCGCGGTGAAAACGGAGTAGATCAGGATGCTGGCCCTGAGTGCCCGGGTCCGGCCGGAACGGTCGGCCACGACGCCGAAGATCATTCCCCCCGCCGCCGAGGCCAGGAGCGTCAGCGATCCCAGCATCCCGGCCGTGCTCTTGACCATGTGAAGGTCCTTCATCAGGGCGGCGAGGACCATGGCGTAGAGCATGACGTCGAAGGAATCGAGCATCCAGCCCAATGAGGCGGCCATCAGCGACCGCCGGGCGGCAGGCGAGGACTCTTTCCACCAATCGAAGAGATGCGTCATTCTTAACAGGCCGTTGTTCTTAGGTGATACCATGCCCGATTCCGTCTTGGAGTTCGCCACCTGCTCAGGAAATTTTTCAATTGAGACAGCGCCCGCGTTTGGCCTGTTTTCAAGCCGTTTTCAACTCTACTTAGCTAGGGCCGGAGCTCAGACGAAAATCTCCTTGTCGTAGCCGATCTTGACGAGCTCGATCTTTTGCGGGTCGGCGGTGCCGAGATGGTATTTACTGTCGGCAATGGCGATGTGCTTGGCCGGCGGGTTGAGGGGGCGTTCCTCGCCAAAATATTCCCGGCGGATCGCCTCAATGATGCGGAGTCCGGTGGCGTCGACGGCGACCGGATCGAATCCCAGCATGAGGCCGTAGTATTTCCAGACATATTTGGGATTGAAGCTGTGGGGGCCGAAGCTGTGGAATTGGGGCGTGAACATCACCAGAACATTCAACCGTGTCTTGCCCTTGACGACCGGAAGGTCCCAGATCGAGGCCAGGTCGGCGCAGGAGTCGGGGTGGATTGTGATCGGCTCGGGAATGAACATGATGTAGTTTTTGATCAGTGAACCGACGCCGGCCCAATGGTGCGAGCGCATCGGCCGGGCGTTGATCAAGGCCGTCGCCTTCTGGAAGACCGGGTTTTGCAAAACGCCCAGGTCATCGACGCTGATATTGGCTTCTTTGACTCCGACCTCCATGATCCGCTTCTTGATGGAGTTTTCGACCTCGGCGGTCGTGCGCAGATAGGACCAGCGGTTGTTTTTGATGCCGACGATGTCGTTGGGCTTGATGATCGTTTTCCAGGCGCTCTGCGGATCGGGCATGCCGGTCAAGGCCTTGATGCCCGTATCGAGCATTTCCTCTACGACCGCATATTGAGGATTGCCGTTTCCATCCAGGACGTTGAGGTCGCGCACCAGGACGACACGGCTCCTCCCGCTCTTGACGGGAGCAGTCGTCTCCTGCCCTGAGAGCAGCAGTGTCGTGCCGATGGCGGCGGCCGAAGCGCTTTTGATGAATTGCCGTCGGCTGATCGATTTTCTTGGCTTCATCCTTTCCTCCTTTTCATGTCTTGATCTTAGCTAAAATAGCCCGGACGGTTGCTGTATCAGGGGCGTTGAAAACGACGCTGACGAGATCGCCCCGGCACTGAAGGCCCGTCCAGCGGCCCTCTTTCGTCGGGCGTATCTCATCCTCCGCTCCGTCCAGCAGCTTTTGCCGGAATTGTCGGGCGGCCGCTTCGGCCCTGGCGGCATCGGGGTAGCGGACCAGCAGCAGGAAAAAGGTGGCGCCGTCCTCGCGGTACTTGCCTAAAGCCGCCGGCGTGTCGTTGCCGATGTTTAAAACATTCTCGTTGGAGACAAAATAGAAACTGTTCAGCCAGATGTCGTGGTGAAAATAGCGGACGGTTTCCGGGAGCAGGTTTTCCGTCGGGAGGAGTGCAATGATCGGCGGCAGGGCGCCCACGTTCTTGACCGCGTCGGCGATCGCCTGGCCCAGCTTGAAAACGACCTCCCTTTTTTCCGCCGTTTCCGGATAGGCGAGGATCGAGACGTAATAGCGGTCCTTCCAGAAGGTCAGGAGGCCTGCGGCATACTCGCTGCCTTGGCCAAAGCGGTCATCGATCGTTTCCCGCGAATGGGCGAAGACGCCGAAGGCGTCAGGGGCGGAGCCCATATCGAAGATGTCGACGACGATCTCGTTATCGGCTGGATCCGTGTATTTCATCGACAGGGCATTCTTGAAGTTATAAGAGATGAAGAGCTCGGCGCCGCCGTCGATGTAGGTCGACAGATTCCCGGGCGTGTAGAGGTTGGGCGGATCGGCTTTCTTCCAGCCGGCGATCGTATCCGGCAAATTTTGATAAAACTCGTTGATGTTCTCCGGCATGGCGGGGATCCTCATGAAGTTGATAAAGAGAATAAAAAAAATAAACCCGGCGACAGGCGAGCGGCTCTTGACGATGGACAAAGTGATTTCTCCTTCAACACCCGTTAGTGTAACAAATTTAGAAAGAAATTCAAAAACTAGGATTCTTTCTTCTCACTCACGTCCTATCGGCAATTTTAGGCGGCAATGACCGTATTGTAAAACGGTTTGTCTTTCCTTAAAATGGAGCTGGTGGATATCTTGTGAGAGAGGAACCGATGAAAAAAACCTTTATTTGGGTCGCGACGTGTTTGATCCTGCTGTCCCTTTTCGCTTTTGGCCAAAACGCCGATAAAAAAGAAAATCCTTTATCGCCGAATGCGAAGATGGATAAGCTGTTCGATTTTTGGAACCGGCAGGACCAGCCCGGCTTTGCCGTGGTCGTGGTTAAGGATGGCCAGGTCGTTTATCAGAACGTGTTCGGCCTGGCTTGTCAGGAGCACGGCGTCGCCATTGCCCCGAAGACGGTCTTCAATATCGCCACCGCGGCGCAGCCGTTCGTCGGCCTGGCCGTCGCTTTGCTGGAGAATGAGGGCAAACTGTCGCTGGACGATGATGTCCGCAAATACATCCCGGAAATCCCCGATTTCGGGACCCCGGTCAAGCTGCGCCACCTGCTTTATCAGACCAGCGGACTGCGGGACTGGCTTTCTGTGCTCCAGCTTAGCGGCCGGGACAAAGAGGAGGTCACATTCGATCAGGTGATGAAAATCGTCAAGGCCCAGAAGCAGCTTGCGTTCCCCCCCGGTGACCGCTTTCAGGACTCCAATACCAATTACGACCTGCTGGCGGAAACGATCAAGCGCGCGACCGGCCGACCTTTCTCCGACTGGGCCTGGGAAAATATCTTCAAGCCCTTGAAAATGACCAGGACCCAGTTTCGTGACAACTTCCGCTCGATCTTTGACGACCAGGCTTTTACCTATAACTACACCCGCCGGGAATACCTGAAGGGCATCGACAACTTGTCCCTGACCGGGTCGCATTCGCTTTTCACCTCGATCGCCGACCTGGCCAAGTGGCTGCTCAACCTGGAGACCGGACAGGTGGGCGGCAAAGACGTCTTCACCAAGATGTTCACAGCCGGACGGCTGAACAACGGCCGGAGCTCAGGCTTCGGCTATGGCTGGAAAGTCGAGGACACGCCGGAGCGGCGGCAGGTATCGCAAATCGGGAGTTGGGCAGGCTCCGGGGCGGCCCTGGTTTATTATCCCGACCTGAAGTTCGGTTTCGTCGTGCTCGCCAATTGGGACTATACCCCGGTTGAGGGATTCCTCCAGGACATCGCCGATATTTATCTTCCGGCCCCCGTCGAACCGGTAACGACCGTAAAGAAGAGCCCTCCGGCAGCTCCGAAAAAGACGGTCAAGGTCAGCCCGGAAATCCTGGATTCTTATGCCGGCGATTTCCGGATGGGGCCGGGGCAGGTCTTTACGATCAGCCGCAAGGGCGACCAGCTGATCTTGAGCGTCCCCGGGATGAGCTTTCCTCTGGTTGCCCTGTCGAAAACCGAATTCCTTTTGGGCTTCGCCGATGCCCGGATCGCTTTCCTAAAAGATAAGGAAGGGAAAGTTCAACAATTTGTCTGGAAACAGGGCGGAGGCGAGCAGACCGCCCCTAAGATCGTGCTGGTGAAACCGACCCCCCAGGAGCTTGAGGAGTTTGCCGGATCCTATGTCAATGCCGAGCTCGACCTCCGCTATACCGTTGAGCTACGCGGCGATACGCTGATCGTCAATGCCCCGGGGCAAAATGAGATCCGGCTGGCGCCCGACGAAAAGGATCGTTTCACCACCAGCTCACGCGTTTTCCCGATGGTGATTTTTCAGCGGGACGGGCAAAACCGGCTGACCGGATTCATCATCGATAGCGATCCTGTCCGCGATCTGGTTTTCAAGAAGAATGAAAAATAACGCGGGTCACCCTATCGGCCTCTCGTTGCCACCTTGAAAACTCATACATAACATTTGACTTTTCAACCCTATTGATTGATATTTGCTGGGACTGGAAATATTGGGGGGCAAAGGATATCCGAGTATGGGGAAAACGTTCGATCAGGGGAAAAACGACGTCGCCAAGTTGTGCCGGTATTTCGAAACGAACCGCCAGCTGTTCCTGGCTCCCGGCGTCAAGGAAGCTCACATCCGGCAGTCGTTGATCGACCCGTTCTTCATGGCCTTGGGTTGGGACGTTCATAACGAGTCCAAAACGGCGCCCCAATACCGCGAAGTTATTCCCGAAGACAGCCTCGATGTCGAAGGTCATTTAAAAGCGCCCGATTACACCTTCCGCGTCGGCTCCCAAGCGAAATTCTATACGGAAGCCAAGAAATGCGGCATCAATATCGACGCCGATCCGGGCCCGGCTTACCAGCTTCGCCGATATGGTTGGAGCGCCAAGGTTGTCCTCTCTCTCCTGACGGACTTTGATGAATTGGGTGTCTATGATTGCACCCTCCGTCCGCGCCCATCCGATAAGGCAAGCCACGCCCGCGTCCAATACTTTCGATTCGAGGAATATCCCGACCGCTGGCAGGAGCTGTGGGATATCTTTTCTCGCGAGGCGGTTTGGTCGGGGGCCTATGACCAGTTCGCCGCATCCAAGCGGAAGCGTGGCACTTCCGAAGTGGACGCCGAATTCCTGAAGGAGATCGAGGGCTGGCGCGACGAGTTGGCCCGCAACGTCGCTTTACGAAATCCAGTTATTTCTCTGGACGATCTGAATGCCGCCATCCTGCTGACGATCGACCGCATCGTGTTTCTGCGCATGGCTGAAGACCGAGGGATCGAGCCCTATGAACAGTTGCTCAAGCTGTGCGAGCGGCCCGACATCTATTCCCGCTTCATGCGCGATCTGTGCCGAAAAGCCGACGAGAAATACAACTCGGGCCTGTTTCATTTTCAAAAGGAAGCCGGCATCCCCGACGCGCCCGACCGGATTACCCCGAATCTCTCGGTGGATGACAAGGTGGTCAAGCCGATCCTGCAGAGCCTCTATTTTGAATTTGGGTCGCCCTATCACTTCGGCGTGATGCCCGTCGAGATCCTGGGCACGGTTTATGAAAGGTTCCTGGGCAAGGTCATCAGGCTGACCGAAGGCCATCAGGCCAAGATCGAAGAAAAGCCGGAGGTGCGAAAGGCCGGAGGAGTCTATTACACGCCGTCCTATATCGTGGAATATATCGTCAAGAACACGGTTGGGAAACAGATCAAGGGCAAGAGCCCGGCCCAACTCGCGGGCGGGAAGAGCGCACCGCCTTTCCGCGTCCTCGACATGGCCTGCGGCAGCGGCTCGTTTCTCTTAGGCGCGTATCGATGCCTGTTGGATCACTGTCTGAAGTGGTATACCGAGAATAAGCCCGAATCCTACAAGAAAGCCGTTTGGAAAAACCCTCGCAATGGGGAGTGGAGGCTGACGATCGAAGAAAAAAAGAGAATTCTGATCACGCATATTTTTGGCGTGGATATCGACCCTCAAGCCGTGGAAGTCTCTAAGTTGTCACTCCTCCTCAAAGTCTTGGAGGGCGAAACCGACCAGTCCTTCGGTCGTCAAATGCAGCTCTATCAAGATCGCGCTCTTCCGAACCTCTCCGACAACCTCAAGTGCGGCAATTCCCTCATCGGCCCGGATTACTTCACGGGCAAATTAATCCCCGACCCGGAGGAATTAAAGCGGGTGAATCCATTCGATTGGAATCAAGCTTTTCCCGAAGCCATGAAGGCCGGCGGCTTCGATTGCGTTATCGGTAATCCGCCTTATGTCCGGCAGGAATCGTTGGGCCCTCAATTCAAAGAATACGCACAAAATAACTTTGCAAGCTATGCCGGGACTGCGGATCTTTATACTTACTTCATCGAGAAGGCCCACTCGCTTTTGGCGGAGGGCGGTTTTTTTGGGATGATTTGCTCCAATAAATTCATGCGGGCCAATTACGGTAGGCCTCTTCGCTCCCTTATCGCAACGCGAACAACCCTTAATCAAATCGTTGATTTTGGGGAACTTCCGGTCTTTGAGAAAGCGGCAACTTTTCCAACCATTATTCTCACTCAAAATATTAAACCGAAAAAACAGAAATTCATTTATGCGGCGATAAAGAGACTTGATTTTCAATCGCTCGAAGGAGAAGTTAAAAATATCGGCGATAATCTCGATGAGAGATCCCTCTCCGGCGACAATTGGACGCTTGCCAAAGCACAAGAAATCGCTGTCTTTGAGAAAATGAAGAAAAGAGGGATTCCTCTCGGAGAATATGTAAAGGGCAAGATTTATCGCGGGATTCTAACCGGACTCAATGAAGCGTTTGTTATAGACCGTGCCACTCGCAACCGTCTCATTCGCGAGGATAAGAAAAGCGCGGAGATCATCAAGCCGTTTGTTGTGGGCGATGATATCCGGAAATATCGTGTCAATTTTAATGAACGCTATCTCATTTTCGCACGTCATGGAATCCAAATTCATGAGTTCCCGGCTATCGAAAGGCACCTATCAAATTATAAAGATAGGCTAACGCCAAGGCCTAAGGACTGGAAAGGAATGCAATGGGCGGGCCGTAAACCAGGGCCGTATAAATGGTACGAAATACAAGACACAATCGATTATTATGAAGAATTCGAAAAGCCAAAGATTATTTATCCGGTAATTGCAAAGGAATCGCGGTTCGCATTTGATGAAGATGGCCGCTATTCAAATGATAAAACTTTCATTATTCCATTAGATGATAAATACCTTCTGGGACTTCTTAATTCATTGCTGTGTTGGGGATATCTCAGAAGGCTCTGCTCAGTTCTTGGAGATCCTGATAAAAAAGGCCGTTTAGAATTGCGGGCCATCTTCCTAGAAAATCTCCCAATTGTTCCTGTCAACTTGTCTAACCCGATTGAGGAAGATCATCACAAGCGGATTGTAAAGCTTGTCGATTCGATGATTGCCCTGCACAAACAGCTTTCCGAAGCTAAATCATCCGCCCAAAAAGAAATTATTCAACGCCAGATTAACGCGACCGACGCGGAAATTGACCGTTTGGTCTACGAACTTTATGGCTTGACCGATGACGAGATTAAGATCGTGGAAGAGGGGACGAAATGAAAAAGATAAAACGATCCGAAACTGGATTGGTTGTCGAACATCTGGAAAATATCTCCCGGACCGCGATCAAGCGCTACCCGGAGATCATCACGGACTACGCCCGCAGAAGAAGCGGGGTTTAAGCTCTTTATAAGGGAGAAGAACTATATTATGTCGGCCTGGCCAAGAACCTCAGATCGCGTCTCAACGGGCATCTTAAAGATCGGCATGCCGAGGCCTGGGACCGCTTCAGTGTTTATCTGACCCAAGGGGACGAACACCTCAAGGAGCTGGAATCGTTGGTATTGAGAATTGCGGCTCCCAAGGGAAATCGTGTGACCGGCAAGTTTATAGGCGCTCGGGATCTATTGCCCGTTTTCCGTCATCGGATTGCCGATTCGCAGAGGCGTGAGTTGGCGGACATCACGATAGGCGATCCGCCGAGGATTTCTAAGGATCGAACGATACGACGACAACGCGGAGAATATGACACGATCGTTTGTCCCGCCCATCAAGACGGCTTCAAAAAAGAGTTTTTGGGCCGGAATCGGTGGTATGCGATTCGAATTTCCAAGTCCGTCCTGCCGCGACTAAAGTATATCGCGCTTTACGTGACGTCTCCGACGTGTCAGATTACGCATTACGGACGGATCCGGGCGATCAAGCCGTGGCGTGATAGCGGCAAGTATATCGTCCTGCTGAAAGATAAGGCCAAGCGGGTCGGCCCGATCGGATTCTCGTCCAAGATCAATATCCAAGCGCCGAGGTTGGCGCTCATGGCCAGGTTGTCGCGAGCAAGGACTCTGGCCGACGCGCTATAAGAACATTTCTTACGGGGCCGCGCACTAAAAATCAGGGTCGGTGATCTTCTTCTCTTCCCAGGTCCCGCGCACCGACAATGCGAACCACAAGCCCTCCAAACCGGCGGTCATAAGCGTCCTGAATCCCCGGGCAAACAACGAAATTCCGGCCGCGGGGATAGGCCTCGCGGAAAACGGCGAGGGATGCCGGATCGAATCGGTCGGGATTGACTTTGCATTCGACAGCGTCGACTTCTCTCCCGCGGCGGACGACAAAATCCACCTCTCTTCCCGACTTGTCCCGCCAATGATACAGCCCTTCTCCACCCGTCTCCGCCCGCAGGGTATCCAGGACCAGGTGCTCCCAAAGGAGGCCGCGGTCGTCGTCCCTGATATCTTTCCATCCACGGACGTAGGTCACGAAACCGGTGTCGAACCCGTAGACTTTGGGCCGCTTGACAAGCTCCCGCCGCCCCCCGCCATGAAAGGGCGGCACGGAGTGGAGGGCGCAAGCAATGCCCAAGGCTTCCAGGTAGGTTTTGACTGTCGGACGGCTGATGTCGCACTCTCTGGAGAGCGCGGAGTAATCCGCCAGCCCGCCGCTCTGCCTGAGCATGAGGCGGAAAAGATTGAGGAAACCCGAACGCTCGCGGACGGCGAACAATTCCTGGATGTCGCGTGCGTAAAAGCTGTCCATCCACTCGGAAAACAGGGATTCGTCCTTCTCCGAACTCAAGAGAAATTCGGGAAGGCCGCCGTGATGCAGCCGGTGGTCCAGGTCGACGATTCCGAAGTTGTCCTCGCATTCACTCCAGAGGACGGGGGGCAGGTGCAGGATATACTTCCGCCCCGTCAAGGTGTCCCTGAACTTCCGTGTCGCGGCTAGCGTGGATGAACCGGTTGCCAGGATGCGGAGCCCCGGATAGGCGTCTGAGGCGATTTTCAGAACCTGGCTGGGATCGGGCAGCCGATGGACCTCGTCGAGGACGATGACGGCGGTCTTCGATCGGGCGCGGAAAAACATCTCGGGGTCGTCCAGGCGGCGTGCATCGGAGGGCAAATCGCAATTGAGATAGACGGTATCGGGCAGCATGCGCGCCAGAGTGGTCTTTCCGACGCGACGGACGCCCGCCAGCCAGACGATCGGGCGCTTTTTCCACGCGGCGTGGATCCGGCTCAGCCAGTAAGGACGTTCAATCATAATTTTATTATTAACAAATGGACGGCTATTTGTCAACTATAATTATCTCGGCTTTGGACACGGTCCGGGTCGGCGCACTAAAAATCAGAGTCGGTGATCTTCTTCTCTTCCCAGGTTCCGAACTTGGCGAGCAGGGACTTGATATCCGCGGCCTTGCCCACGCCCGCGGCGACGGCCCGGGCCGGCCCTTCTAATGGGCTGAGCGCATTCTCTTCTGGCCTCACTCCGGCTTCAACGTCCACGGCGGCAGGGGCCCCAGGCTTTGTCTGGGGATCCATTTCCGCCGCACTCGCCCGTGGATAAGGACGCGGGCGAGTGGCGAGCCGAAGGCTCGTCCTTGGCAGCCTGGTCCGGGCCAAGACGAAGATCGAGGCCGAGCGGGTGGGGAAATACATGCTCCGGCCGATACTCGCCTTGGATCGGCTGACATTTCTGGAACCTGAAGGCAAAGTTGGTTACCGATATGGCGAGAAGGGTGCCGAGCAGGAGACGATGGATTATCTTGAGTTTATCGCCCGGGTGACCTCGCATATTCCCGACAAGGGCCAAGTGATGGTCCGTTACTATGGGCTGTACGCCAACGCCCATCGGGGGAAGGTCAAGAAGGCGAGGCTGAGTCCCTCGGTGTTCCGGATCGTTGAGGAGGAGCTCCGGCGCCTTCCTTCCAAACCCTGACTCGGAAGCCTCGTGGAGGACAGACGAAGCGTCGGGTTGGGCGGCCCTAATTCGGAAGCCTCATATAGGACTGCGAAGCGCTGCCCTCATGATCTGTGGCCGTCTCATGAGGACTGCGAAGCGCTGCCCTCATGATCCGTGGCCGTCTCATGAGGACTGCGAAGCGCTGCCATGATCCGGAAGGTCTATGAAGTGGACCCGATGATCTGCTCGAAATGCGGGGGCCGGATGAAGGTCGTCGCCTTCCTCACGGAGGTTGCCCTCATGGAGGCCACGAGGACTAGCAAGGCTGCCCTCATGGATCGGATTATTGATCATCTGGAGTTGACGTTTGTGGCCGATAGGCCTCAACCTTGTAGTCCTCATGGCTTCCATGAGGGCCGCCTTCGCGTGTTCTTGAGCAGGTCGCCCTGCCGGAGGCCGAGGAAAGCGGGGAATATTTCTAGGATTTGATGATCAGGAGGGCGCGGGAGTCTATCCTCTTTCAGCCGGTGCGAGAGGGTTTTCCGTCCAAATATGCTTTTCGGGCTCGATTTTCGCATTTTTCGGTGTCATTGACATCGCCGAGCGGCCGGAAGGCCTTGAACGGGCAGATCTTGACGCACTGGCCGCAGCCGCTGCACTTCTCGGGATTGACGGCGGCTACGTACTCGCCGCGGAAAAAAACGGGCGTCCTGTGGCTCACGGTCGTCTTCATCGCGTAGCACGACGGCAGAGAGCAGTTGCAGATACCGGCCAGGAAGGGCGTCACGAACGTCCAGACGGTGTGGCAGTTGCCCTCGCGCTCGCTCTCGCGGATGAGGGCCAGGGCCCTCTCCCGGGATAGCGACTCGAGCCCGGCCGTGTGGGGGCCGATGAGGTAGGACGCGTCGATCTCGCGCAGGAGCTTGACGATGCCGCCGCCGTTCGGCTCCATGCTGACCCCGAAACAATAGCGCTGTTCCTTGCCGTTCGAGACGTGGCGGCAGATGCAGGCCAGGCTTACGACCGAGGTCGTCAAGACCAGGATCCGCTCGATGTCCTCGATGGGCACGACCTGGCCGAAATGCCGGGCCTGCTGCTTGGCCGTGACCCTTTTCCGGACGCCCTTCCACAGGAAACCGGGCATGACATCGAGGGCGGTCAGGGCCCGCTCCCCCTTGGCCAGGTGCCCGGGATCCTCGAAAAAGCGGGTGATGAAGCGGCGCCGCCTGAGGTCGCTGAGCAGGTCCTCGGCGTAATTACTGGCGTTCAGGTACCACTTCTTCCCTTCCCCATGCTGATTGCAGAAATCGCACATCTGGGAGCCATCCTTACATACCGGGATATTCCTGTCAATCGGATTGAAAAAGGCCGGGAAAACCGGGGCACGGTTCGATTTCCCGGGCTTTTTCGGGCTTCCCGGGGCTGTTCGAGGGCGACTCTCCCCTGAAGCCGGTTTCGGAGCCTCGCTCTTTTCTGTCGTCTCCTGCTTGGCCTTTTGTCCAATTCAGGAAAAAATCCGGAAAATCAAAAAATATTCGGTAAAAGTACTTGACAAGCAGTGCGTCGCATAGTATAGTATAGTACACGATATAGTGAGACACACATCATGACCAAGCAAGACCCTGAACCCGATATCGGCAGCCTCGAAACGGAGATGAACCGGGGGTTCCTCCACATCCTCGCCCTGGCCCTGCTCGAAAAGGACATGTACGGCTACTCGATGGTCAAGCACATCGAGACGCTGGGCTACAGGGTCGAGGAGAACACGCTCTACCCCCTCCTCCGCCGGCTCGAGAAGAACGGCTGGATCGCCTCCAAGTGGGACCTCTCCGAGGACCGTCCCCGCAAGTTCTACGCCGTCACCGCCGCGGGCCGCGCCCTCCGCGCCTCGCTTCTCGACGTCTGGAAGATCCAGGACCGCATCCTCGACAAGCTCATAAAGGAGAACTCCCATGTCGAATAAGCTCGAAGCCTATCTCGAAGAGATCAGCCACTACCTCTCCGGCCGCGCCGAGCGCGAGGAGATCCTCTCCGAGATCCGCAGCCACATCCTCGAAAAGGCCGCCGCCGAGCACGGCGGGACCGGCGACGACGCCGTCGACCGGGCCATCGGCGCCTACGGCCCGCCGCGCCGCGTCGCCGAGCGCTACGCCGAGGACCGGCCCATCATCGCCCCGGCCTACAAGCGCCACCTTGTCCGCTACACGACGCTCCTCTTCGCCGTCCACGCCGCGCTCACCGTCTTCGGCGTCATCACCGGAAAGACGTTCGTCATCTTCCCGTTCCTGTACATGCCCGTTCTGGGCGTCTTCGACGCCGTCATGTACCTGCCGATGGCTTTCCTGGCCGACTTGGGCCTCGTCGCCCTCGTCCTCTACTTCGTCACCCAGAGCGGCAAGGACGTCAAGCTCCCCTGGCCGAAGATCGGCGTCGACCTCGACGAGGTCAAGCCGCCCAGGAAGGCCTTCTGGGGCCGGGTCGGCACGGCCATCGGGGCGGTCGTCATGCTGGCCGTCACCGACTTCGCCTTCTACATCTTCGCCCGCTACCACACGATCTTCCTCTACCTGACGGACGGCTCCGATCCCAGGCCGCTGCTGACGCCCGAGGCCGGGCGCTACCTGTCGATGATCGTCATCGCCCAGCTCGCCCTCTCGACCATGACCCTGCTCATCAAGCTCTTCACCCGGTCGCCTTGGGTGAATATCGTCTCCAACGTTGTTTCCCTAGGCCTCATCGGCCTCATCCTGCGCCAGACCTTCGACAACCTCTTCGCCGTCGACATCTCGGAGAAGCTCTTGCGCGTGGTCAAAGGCAACATCAAGATCACGCTCCTCGTCATCGCCCTGATCATCACCTACGAGCTCGTCCGCGACATCGTCCGTGTCAGCCTCCGGAAGCTGGATCATGTTGTACCTAACAAATAATATTAGAGTTAACTCCCAGGCCGTCCTGTGGTAAAATGGAAGCCGGCGAAGACAATGGTCAAGAACGCTAAGAAGCTCCAGGCTTTCGAGGCCTCTCGCATCATAGCCGAGAAGGTCGACGTCGAGCAAAATCTCCGGATCCTCGATGCCTTGTACGAAGAGGCCGTCATGCTTGGAGCGCTGCCGCCGAAGGACCCGCTAGACGGGATCGAGGTCCAGATCCGGATCGCCAAGGCGGTGAACAGTGTTCAAAGATCTCATCAAGCGAATAGCGACTGAGCTCTCGCGCCGCGGCGTTCCCTACATGATCATCGGAGGGCAGGCCGTCCTCCATTTTAAAATAATTTGGTCCCCAGGTGCTCTCGGCCCTTGCCAGCGGGGATTTGAACCTTCAGCTGTTGACCCGGAGGAACAGTTCCAGGCTTGACTTTCCGGGTCTATTAAGGTTCTATTAGGCTATCAAAATTGGGGAGGGATTATGAAAAAGTATCTCTATGTCGTCCCGTTAGTTCTTCTGTTTTGTTTCACCATCGCTTGCCAGGATAAGGCGGCGATGGCGGAGCTGGAGAAGTTCAGGGCTCAGGCGAAACTCGAAGAGCAGAACAAAGAACTGGCCCGAAAACTTTTCGCCGCCATCGACCGGAACGATTTCGCAGCTCTTAAAGAGCTCTGTTCCTCGGATATTACAGTCAGCGCTCCGGAGTTGACTGAGCCGCTGAGCTTTGAAACCTTGACTCAGGTTATCAAGGCTCACTATACGGCATTCCCTGATTGGAAGCATTCGATAGAAGATGTAGTCGCAGAAGGTAATACCGTGGTCATCAAGCTCGTCCAGAATGGGACTCACAAAGCTCCATACGAGGGAATACCTCCAACTGAAGCGAAAGTAACCGAACCGGGCATTTACTTCGTCACCGTTGTTGACGGGAAGGTCAAAGGGTTTTATGTGATTGAAGACACATTGGGCTTATATCAAGGGCTCGGCATGGAGTTGAAGCCGAAAGAGGTAAAGAAGTAGTCCGGCCAATACAGACGCGACAGTATAGAGAAGGCAAGATTAATGGCGCTATTATTTTTGCTCTCGGGAG
>Ga0315288_10003717_pt1 | contig 19469 bp, 17 predicted proteins | sample YL17G11_20_MG_FD_203454 | JGI IMG/M metagenome (GOLD analysis project Ga0315288, IMG submission 203454) | Sediment microbial communities from Yellowstone Lake, YNP, Wyoming, USA - YL17G11_20 | ecosystem: Environmental > Aquatic > Freshwater > Lake > Sediment | place: USA: Wyoming | collected... | reverse complement strand
GCAATCCGACATTGCCGTCATTGGGGTATGGCCCGATCAGGCGCTGTAAGCCACAGGGCGGAGCTGTCTAATTATGACTCAGGGCAGCCTTAGTTGGTACGCGGCTTACACCCGGCACCAGCACGACAGAACCGTGGCCAGTTTATTGATTCGTAAAGGGATCGAGGTTTTTCTGCCGCTTTACCCGGAGCGTAGCCGGTGGGCCGACCGCATCAAGGTCCTGCAAAAGCCGCTGTTCCCATGTTACGTCTTCCTGTATGCTGATTTGCGGTTTCGTTTGGCGATTTTGCAGACCCCAGGCGTTCATTTTCTGGTGGGAGGCAACTCCGGTCCGGCGCCCATTCCGAAGGAGGAAATTGAGGCCGTTCAGCGCGCCCTCGAGAGCCGGCTGCTGGTAGAACCTTATCCGTTCCTTTCGGTCGGCGATTGGGTCTGCGTCAAGGCCGGACCGCTGGCAGGCATCGAAGGGATCCTGGTTCGTAAAAAGGGCGCGGAGCGCCTTATTCTCTCTGTCGAGATGCTGCAAAAGTCAGTTGCGGTGGAGCTGGACGGCTACCTAGTCGAACGCGTCGATCGTGCGCGATCATATCGTAACTGGCCCGGCGTGCGGGTATCTGTTTCGAGGCGGGAGGGCGCTTCTCCAATCCGGTGATCGGTCGCTCGGCGGGGACTGTTTGCCCGGGAGACGCCTTATCGACCTCGGTTATAAGCGAACCCATGATGTGGGAGCCGAGATGCGGGCCATGCTCCAGGGCCTGGCGAGGTTCCGCGAACGTGTCCGGGCAAAGTGCGCGCGCATTCCCCCGCGGGTGGACCTAAGACCGCTGCAGATCTGATTCAAAATGTCGCTGCTGGTCCGCTTCCGGAAGGGTGTCGTCGCGATTCTGTCTGCGCAACTCTTGAACGCCGGCGCGAATCTTCTTCTGGTGCCTCTGTTCCTGACACGTTGGACTCCTGTGGTCTACGGAGAGTGGTTGGCCCTGTTTTCCCTGATTGAATACCTTAGTACTCTGAAATTCCCGAACATGGCCGTCAACAACCAGTTGGCGCAATGCTACGCGCGCAACGATTTGGAGGAATACACGCTGTATCAGCATTCCGCGATGGCTGCTTTCCTGATTCTAGCGGTAAGCGGCACCGCGCTGCTGGCGGTGGGCGCTTGGTTCTTACCGATCGGTTCCTGGCTCGGGCTACAGCATATGTCAAGGCTGGAGGCTTTTTGGGTAACGGTGCTTCTTGGAAGCCAGGTCCTATGGGCGATCCCTGCCGCCCAATTCAACATGATTTTCCAGAATACCGGCGATCTGGCGAAAACCATCTGGTCATTGAATCTTCAGCGGATCGCCTCAGTGGTGCTGATCGCCGTCTGCCTGTGGCTGGGTGGCGGTTTGATAAGCGTGGCTTTGATTCAGTTGTTTCCCCTTTTTTCGGCTTGCCCCCTCATTTGGATTTACTTCAAGCGACGCCAACCGACCCTCTTGCCCGGCATTTCGGGCGCGAGTTTGCGGAGAGTCCGAGAGCTTGTCCTTCCGAGTCTGTTTTTCCTGGCTTGCCTGGCGGGCGCTGCCATTTCACAGCAGGGGCCTGTGGTCGTCATCTCCTCCCTTTTCGGCGGGGTGGCCGTAGCGGTTTTCGTGACCACGCGAACTCTCTCCAATCTGGCGAAGCAAGTCGGGGCTGCTCTCTACAACAGCCTTTGGCCGGACCTCACCGGTATGGACGCCCGGCACGAGTACCGGAGACTTCGTTTTGTTTATCGGGTGCAGGTTATGGGCACGACGACGGTGTCGATCGCGTTGGCCAGCGCTCTCTGGTACGAAGGCGCCGACGTCATCTCCACCTGGACCCGTGGAAAACTCGAACCGGATCTGACCTTGCTACGCTTGCTCTTACTGCAAGTCATATTGCAGGCCCCATGGATGGCCAGTTCGATCTTCACCGCTGCCACCAACCGCCACCGGGTTTATTCCCTTTCATACCTGGCCTCCAGTGTTGTCGGACTCGGTCTTGCTGCCCTGCTGGCGTGGCGCTTCGGAATGCGAGGCATACCTGTCGGGCTTATGGTAGGGGAGGCTGCCCTCTGCTATCACTTTGTAACGAAGGATGCTTGCGAAATGATCGGGGAGCCGTACGGTCCGTTTGCGAGACGGTTGTGGGCGGCGTTGGCGGCCGTCGGAGTGATCGCCCTGGGGGTTGGCTGGGTAGGTCACCAGATCGCTTGGGGGCCGAAACTACTGCGCTGGGTGGAAGTCGGCGGCCTGACTTCTCTGGCTGCCTTGTTCTCTGGCTGGTGGCTGTGCCTAGATGAGACCGCTCGCGGTGAGATCGTCGAGCGTGTGTGGCCAGCCAGCAAGCCGGCTCGCCTGAAGGCCGTTTTGCTCGGGCGTCAAAGCTGAGACGACGAGAGAGGTGCCCTGGATCGCGTCGGTGCCGGCCAACTGGCGCAGGAACGTACCAGGAGCCGGCACAATTGGAACAGCGAGCGTCGCGCAGAGCCACAACATGACTCCAAATTGCCAACCATCGGCCCCGAGGTACCCGGCAAGTGCGGCTGCCCGCCGCCGGACGCTGGCAGCGTACTGGCTGATTGCTTGTGCGGGAGCTCTCTGCGGCGCTGGCTTCACCCTGGTTGGGCGACCATTGGAGGGCGGAGGTATTGTTGTGCTCGGGCTGGCCCCGCTCATGTTGCATCTCGATGCCATGCTGATGCCCGAACTCTGGCTCGGCCCGTGCAGCGTTTACTATCTGGGCCATTTGGGCGCGTATTTGATCGGCCCCCTCGGTCAACTCTATTTCCTTGATTCCCTCAACTTCGACCCGGAAACTTATGTGCTTGCACAATGGGGTGCTGCCGCTGGCCTAGCCGCCTTCGCCATCTTTTACCCACTCGTGTTCCGCAAGATCTTTGCGTCAGTCGCCACTTATCGCCGCTCCCACCCACGCCCGGCAAAGAACGCCGGCACCTGGAAAGGGTATGCTCTGATTCTCTTGGGCCTGGGCGTCGCTATTTACTATATCGGCTTCCAGTTTGGCATAAGTCGGCTGGTATTCACTTCGTATTACACCGACGTTCCGATCGGGAAGGGCACTATCTTTAACGCCTTTTGGCACACCGACATCGCCTCGATCTTTCTGCTGGCGTTCTGCGCCGGGCGCAACCGCGGCCGTTGGTGGGCACTGTGGTTGCTCGCTGTCGGCGCGCTCGCACTGTACACCCTGCTGGAGGGCTCCCGGCTCGAGATCGCGCTGGCCCTCGTCGTCTCGGCTGGGGGCTTACATCTTGGCGGGCTCAGCAAGCGGAAAATCTTTCTCAGTGGGCTAATTGCGCTGGCGCTGTTCGTTCCGGCATTCGGAATCGTCCCGGCCTATCGGGAATCTTTCTCCGGGCGGCGGATGAGCATGGAAGATAGACGCGGCGAATTATTACTTTCTTCCAACAAGTTCCTAGCGGCAAATCGGAGCCTCGCTGACCTTTCGCGCGCGCCGCTGGAGCGGATGCGCCTTGAAACGGTCGACGCCATCTTTGCGCAGACCCCCAAACCGCTCCCTTACGCGGGCTTCAAGAATATGGAACGGGTGCTGTATGTTTGGATTCCACAATTCCTCTGGCCCGGTCGGCCCGATCTTACAGACCACAACGAGATAGCGATCGAATACGGCGTTTCGGTTCCTGGCAGCACCGGTAGTTTCACTCCCCCCGTCGGGGATGGATACCGACGCTTTGGTTGGACCGGAATCGTTTTGCTGTTCGCTTTCATCGCTTGCTGCTACGGGCTCGCAGGCGGCGCCATCTGGGCGTTTCGCGACCATCGCGAGGCGCTGGCGCTTCTCGCTGTTGTAACCGCCAGCGGCCTCGAAACCGGCATGGGGACCCTTCTGAACACCTTCTACAGTATGCTGTTCGTTTTCCCAAAGTATCTGGTGTTTTTCTGGCTTCTCCGCATCTTGCACGATCGTTTCTGGGGCGGGCCGAGGCGGGCACTGTCGCGGCAAGCGTACAGCCATAAGTTGCTCGCACCCGGTGTTTGACCCACGGCCTTCCTCGTCTTTGGAGGTTTAATGGTACCGAAATCGGATGTCGCGGGTAAGACCGCTTTAATCACGGGAATAACAGGGCAAGACGGGTCGTATCTGGCTGAACTCCTTCTTTCCAAGGGATATCGGGTATACGGACTGATTCGTCGCCACTCCGTCCCTATCTACCCTAATATCACGCATCTGTTCGATCGGATTACGGTTGTCGATGCAGATATAGCGGACTATGGGTCCCTTGTATCAGCCATTGACATGTGCAAACCTGATGAAGTCTACCATCTCGCAGCGCAGTCTTTTGTTGGCATATCGTTTGTACAGCCCATGTACACCGGGGATATTACCGGACTTGGCGTAACGCGACTTTTGGAAGCAGTTCGCATGGTTCGACCTTCTTGCCGTGTTTACAACGCCTCTACTTCCGAGTTGTTTGGTGGGTGTACGATAGAGCCCTTGGACGAAGATGTGCCTCCTTGTCCGATCAGTCCCTATGCTGCTGCTAAGTTATATGGCTACTGGATGGGCAAGACGTATCGTCAAGCGTACGGAATGTTTGTTGCCAACGGAATCCTTTTCAACCATGAATCTCCCCGTCGAGGGCCGGAATTCGTCACACGTAGAATCTCCCTGGGTGTTGCTAGAATCAAGCTTGGTCTTGCAAACAAACTCTGCTTAGGTAACCTGGACGCGCAGCGCGACTGGGGGTATGCCCCGGAATATGTCGAAGCAATGTGGCGAATGCTTCAAATGGATCAACCGGGCGACTTTGTCATAGCGACTGGCTCCAAACATTCGGTTCGCGAGTTTTTGAGCTTGGCTTTCAAAGCCGCCGGAATCGACGATTACAGCGAGTTTGTGGACGTCGATAGCCGACTGATGAGACCCTCAGACGTGCCGTCATTGAGGGGCGATCCGAGGAAAGCGAGGGCGAAGCTGAACTGGGAGGCCAAGGTCACCTTCCCGGAACTAGTGCGACTGATGGTAGAAGCAGATATCGAACTGTTATCAAGTTCTGGGGGAAGGGATTGTTTACCATGCCTTCGATGAAACGTCGGCCTCGCCTGGCGCGATCTTCGCCTGCCCGCAAGAGCTTTGCCGACACGTGGACCGCTATGTTGGCGGATGGCGCTACACGGCAGTGCATCGCGCAAGCCGGGCATCGGAAGGTTGCGCGCACGCGTACGTATCGAGACCGGGCATATCAAATCCCGAGGGGTCGCTGATGACCTCTGGTCGCAATCCAGACCTGCCAAGTGAAGGGCTTGGCGGCGTACCTGCGTTAGCCCGCGCAGAGAAGAGCCGTCGTTATCATGACATCCCGGTGCGACCTCAGGTCAACTGCATGAAACAAAGACTTCGGCGAGTGGCAGGCTTGACCAGGGGCGTGGTCTACGACCTGGCCGAGTGGATTGTGAGTTCGTTACCAGGTGCGCTTGGTGTCGCCCTGCGCTATTTCTATTGGAAGCGTCGGCTGCGGTGTGTCGGGGAGGGTGTGCGCATTGGTGTGGGAGTCCGAATCTACGGCCCAGAATGGGTAACGATAGGCGATCACTGCTGGATTGACGACGGTGTAATCATAATTGCGGGTCCCACTGCCGACGAAGGGCGATTTGTTCATCGGAAAGACAATCCGAAATTCCAGTTCAAAGAAGGAGAGGTTGTTATAGGCGCACGAGTGCACATTGCGCCGTTTGTGCTGCTGCAAGGTCACGGCGGGCTCTCGATTGGCAGTTCTCTAACTATTGCCGCTGGGGCCAAGGTTTACTCACTCTCGCATCATTACCGGGATCTAACGGGACGAGGCGCATCCGATACGGTGTGGAAATTCGTGGGACTCGTCCCAGCGGAGGAGCAAGCTCTTATTTGCGGGCCCGTTGTCATCGAGGATAACGCCGCCGTAGGGTTGAACTCAGTGGTGCTTCCCGGTTCAACGATTGGACAAAATAGTTGGCTGGGGGCCATGTCCTTGCTTCAAGGGGAAATGCCGGCTGACGTGATCGCCAGTGGTGTGCCGGCGCGTGTCGTACAGAGGCGGTTCTGTTGAAGGTGCTTTATCTTACGCCTGGAGTGTTCGACAAAGGCGGCATCAGCAGGTACAACCGCAGCCAGATCGCCGCGCTGAGGGAACTGATGGGACCGCAGCAGGTGAAGGTCTTGGCCCGGCGCGGCCCGACAGGCACGGAGAACGATCTGGAAGCGCCATTTGCGGTTGACTGGCACGGAGATGGCGAGGCTTTGACATGGTCTACGAAGTCGGCGTTCGCCAGGGAGGCGATACGCACCGCTCTTAAACAGAAGCCGGACGTCATCTGGTCGGGGCATGTGCGTTTCTCGACTTTGGCCTGGCTAATAGCGCGACTTGTGGGCGCTGCTGCAGTATTGCAGACGTACGGCCATGAGGTTTGGACACCTGCTCGCTTTCGCCCGGACACTCGCTGGGGTTTCCGCCTTTGTGACTATGTTGTGTCGGATTCTCATTTCACTGCAGAATACATCGAGAAAGAAGGGCTTCGACCGGCTGGGAGTGTAGAATTCATGTGGGATTGCGTGGACATCGACGTCTTCTTCCCTGCCGTTCCAAATCCGGCGGTTCGCGCTCGTTACGGCATTCCAGATCCTGCTACCTCTTTCAACATCCTGACCTTGGGACGTCTGATGACGTTCACTACCTACAAGGGCTACGAGCGTCTTCTGGAGGTTCTTCCTCGTCTGCCTAAGCACTCGCGCCTGATTTATGGTGGCGGCGGAGATCTTACCCCTCGTCTCCAGGCCCGTGCCCGGTTGCTCGGGGTGGCGGACTCGGTCGTCTTTACGGGGTACATCGATGAGGCTGACCTACCCGACGTCTATCGCTCGGCTTGCGTCTTCTCCCTGGTGGGCGACCGGGGCCCTGGACGAGGTGAAGGCATCCCGTTGACGCCCCTGGAAGCCGCCGCCTGTGGGATACCTATTCTCGTAGGCAACCAGGATGGCTCCCGGGAGGCAGTCGAGCAGGGTGTGAGCGGCTTTGCATTAGATCCCTTCGACCTCGAAGGCATCGCCGAACACTTGCGTCGACTCGCCGCTGACGAGTTATACCGGCGGCAGTTGGGCGGCGCTGCTCGCGCCCGAATCGAAAGGGAACACTCCTATCCGGTCTTCTGCGAGCGGATGCGTCGCTTGCTCGATAAGCTCGGTGCCTATCGGAACTCTCGAAATAAGAGGTGACAAGGTGATTTCAGTCGCTACGCCAGTGATTGGTGAACGGGAATTGACTTATATCACCGACGCTGTTCGCTCCGGGTGGGTGTCTTCGCAAGGTCCGTACATCGAGCGCTTTGAAAGGGCCTTCGCCGATTACATCGGTGTATCCGATGCGGTAGCTGTGAGTAACGGGACCGTTGCACTGCATTTGGCGCTACACGCTTTGGGTATTAAAGCAGGAGATGAAGTACTGGTTCCAGACTTAACGTTTGTTGCCACTGTGCATGCGGTACTTCAAACCGGCGCCACGCCGGTCTTCGTCGACGTGGAACCAGACACCTGGTGCATAGATCCGATTGCCGCTGCACGCGCGATTACGCCTCGCACGCGGGCCATTATACCTGTGCATCTCTACGGCCACCCCGCTGACATGGATGCCATACAGGGCGTGGCTGACAAGGGCAGTTTGGTAATCGTTGAGGACGCTGCCGAGGCCCATGGCGCGCAGTGGCGTGGGCGTCGAGTGGGCAGCATTGGTAAGGTGGGCGTTTTCTCTTTCTACGGCAACAAGATCATTACTACCGGCGAAGGAGGAATGGTTACCTCCAACGATACCACTTTCGCCAGTCGATTGCGCTACCTAAAAAATCATGGGATGAGCCCTCAGCGGCGATACTATCATACCGAGTTGGCCTTCAACTATCGCATGACCAACATCCAGGCTGCGCTGGGTCTGGCGCAGTTGGAACAAATTGACCATTTCATCGAGCAAAAGCGGAAAATCTATCGGTGGTACGCCGAAGGCTTGGCCGGTGTGCGCGGTATTGTGCTGAATAGCGAGCGGCAGTACGCCAGAAACGTCTATTGGATGTCCAGTCTCGTCCTAGGGGAAGATTGCCCGATCGCTCGGCAGGAACTCGCGGACTTTCTCGCGCTTCGAGGTATTGATTCACGACCCTTTTTTGTACCTTTGCACCAACTGCCTCATTTGGCTGGATTCCGAGCGATAGGTCGCAATGGAGAAGGGTGTCCGGAGGCCACGAAACTGGGCGCGATGGGGCTGAACTTGCCCAGTGACTGTCACCTCAGCGAGCGGGAGGTGCGTGAAATCGCATCCGCGATAAACCAAATCGTCTCAGGACATGCCAACGAGCATGTCCCCCTCGGTTGATGCGCGCACTCAACCCCTCCACCTCATTATCTCGTTGTCTACCAGGCGCATTTCCTGGAGCACTTGGAGCGTTACTGCAGGGTTCTAAAACTAACGGAAATCATTCGGGTGGTGGTTCTCGACCTTCAGACAACAATCGTTCTGAATTACATCTCCACTGTCCCGGCGGGTGGCAACCGGAAAGCCATGGGGGCGAAACCGAAGAATTGTTCGGGCAGATAGTCAGGCGGGAGCCGGTCGGGCTACGACAGCAGCGCGCGCTGGTACGATTCATCGAGAGCATTGTGCGCCAATCGGCGGACCGTGCGGGCGAACTACACCGACGAAGCCTCGATCAGCGAAATACATGCGTGTACTTGTCGTAATACCTTACTACGAGCCCGCATTTCTTTACGGCGGCCCAGCCCGCAGCGTCTCGACGCTGTGCAGGGCGCTCGTGAGAGCGGGCGCGGAAGTCTCGGTTTTCACGACCGATGCGAACGGCAGCGGCCGGCTGGATGTTCCCGTCGGACAACCGGTGGACCTCGGTGGCGTCCGGGTGTACTATTTTCGACGCGACTGGAGAACTAACTTTTTTTACTCGGCCGATCTGGCAGAGGCATGTTTGCGCCGAGTGGGCGAATTCGAGGTGGTCCATTGCAACGCCCTGTGGACGTATCCGAGCCTGCCGACCGCAACGGCCTGCCGGCGCAGCGGCGTGCCGCGCGTCGAATCGCTCAGGGGCGGCCTCATGCCTTGGTGTCTGCACCATCATTACTGGAAAAAATGGCTATTTTTGGTGGCGGTCGAGCGCTCTCGGTTGAATCGGGCGAGGGCTATCCATTGCACCGACGAGCTGGAACGGGAAGCCATTTTGCGTTTGGGCGTTCGGTCGCCCGCCTTCATCGTTCCCAACCCGGTCGAGCTCAGTGAGTTCTCAAGCTTGCCGCAAAGAGGCTGGCTGCGCGCGAGACTCGGGCTGGGACCGGACGCGGCGGTTTCCCTCTTCCTCGGAAGACTGAGCGCGGTGAAGGGAGTAGATCGGACCATTTCCGCGTTCGCCAGCGTCGCCGCCCGGCGTCAGAACGCCCATTTCGTCATCGCCGGGCCTGACGATGACGGCAGCGGCCAGCGGGGCCAAACCCTAGTGTCGCGACTCGGTTTGACTGACCGCATTTCTTTCATCGGCACCATCACGGGAGCGGATCGGCTGGCCGCGCTGGCCGATGCCGATCTGTTCGTTCTCACGTCGCATTCGGAGAACTTTGGAATGGCGGCAGCCGAGGCGTTGGCCGCCGGCCTCCCGGTGCTGCTTTCCGACCAAGTGGGGATTGCCAGGCAGGTGGCAGAGGCCGGAGCCGGGTGCGTTGTCCCGCTGGATGAATCCCGCATTGCCGGCGCCTGGTCGTCTTTGTTGGGCGATCGCACGGCGCTGAGCGCGATGGGCAATCGCGGTCGCAACCTCGCTCGGCAGGAATACGACGCCGATCGAGTGGCGCGGAAGATGCTCACCGTGTACAGTTCCGTGATTCGTGACTGGCGGGCTCAACATTAGGAGATGAGAAAAAGGACATGTACATTCTTGGCATTAACGCTTATCACGCGGGCTCGTCGGCCTGTCTCATCCGGGACGGTCAGCTGGTTGCGGCGGCGGAGTCGGAGCGTTTCCGGCGGATCAAGTACTGGGCTGGTTTCCCTACCGAGGCGATCAACTTCTGCCTGAAGACGGCGGGAATCAACGCGGCCGATCTGGATCACGTGGGGATCTCGCGGGACCCGACCGTGAACCTCCTCAAGAAGATTCTGTTCGCTCTCCGCCGGCGGCCCAGTTTCAACCTCATCAAGGAACGGCTGTCGAACATGGCCGAGGTGCGCGACACCCGGCGGGCATTTGCCGCCGCCCTGGGTGTCCCCGCCGAGGCGGTGCGGGCCGAGTTCCATAACGTCGAGCACCACCAGGCCCACATGGCCAGCGCCTTCTTTGTTTCGCCCTTCCAGAACGCCGCAGTCCTTTCAGTGGACGGTTTCGGTGATTTCGTCAGCACCATGACCGGCCGCGGCGACGGCAGCCGGATCGAAGTGCTTGACAGCGTCAACTACCCGCATTCACTGGGAATTTTCTATACGGCGGTCACCCAATGGTTGGGCTTTCCCAAGTTCGGCGACGAGGGCAAGGTCCAGGGCCTGGCCGGCTACGGACAGCCCGTCTACCTCGATGATTTGCGAAAGATCGTCCGGCTGCGGCCGCACGGCCGCTTCGAGCTTAATCTTGATTACTTCATCCATTGGGCCGAAGGCGTCGATATGACCTGGAGTGGGGGCTCGCCCTTCCTGGGTACGATCTACTCGAAGAAGTTCGTGGAGCGGTTCGGCCCGCCGCGCGAGCCGCGCGGCGCGATCACGCCCCACTACCACAACGTGGCCGCCTCGCTGCAGGCTATGCTGGAGGAAGCCGAGTTTCATATTGTCCGACACTTGCAGCAAGTCACCGGAGAACCGGCTCTCTGCATGGCGGGCGGGGTGGCCTTGAACAGCACCTTCAACGGCAAGGTGCTGCCCTGCACCCCCTTCCAGGACATTTTCATCCAGCCGGCGGCCAGCGACGGCGGCACCGCGCTGGGCGTGGCCTACTATATCTACCACCAAATCCTCGGCCACCCGCGCTGCTTCGTGATGACGGACGCCTACACGGGGCCGCGCTTTGCCAACGGCGCCATCGAGGCGGCGCTCCGGCAAGCGAACCTTTCCTTCGAGGTGCACGAGGAGGAGCCACTGGTCCGCGAGGTCGCCCGCCTGGTCGCCGATGGCAACGTGGTCGGCTGGTTCCAGGGAAGCATGGAGTGGGGACCGCGAGCCCTGGGCAACCGCAGCATCCTGGCCGACCCCCGCCGCCCCGACATGAAAGACACTCTAAACGCCCGCATCAAGCACCGCGAGCCGTTCCGCCCCTTCGCTCCTTCCGTCCTGCAGGAGTCGGTCGGCGAGTATTTCGACCAGACGTACCCGGACCCGTTCATGATCAAGACCTACGGGATCCACGAGCACCAGCGCGGGCGCATTCCGGCGGTGACGCATGTGGACGGAACGGGGCGGTTGCAGACGGTCGACCGCCAGGCCAATCGCCTTTACTGGGAGCTGATCCACCAGTTCGGCCAGGTGACCGGCGTCCCGATTGTCCTCAATACTTCTTTCAACGAAAACGAACCGATCGTCTGCCGTCCCGAGGAGGCCATTGACTGTTTTCTGCGCACCAGGATGGATGCGCTCGCGGTTGGCAATTGTCTGGTGAGAAAAGGGACCACCCGATAAGCGGCCCCCTTACCGCGCCGGGCCGGCGCCAGCCATGGCAGGCAACAACAACTCTCATCGCGTACTTCTGTTATCATCGCGGAACAGCGTCTTCGGCGCCCAGGTGCTGCGAGCTGTTCGGGCGGCCGGCCTCAACCTTGTCGGCGTCGTCGTCGAGGACGCTTACCCACGGGGCGATCTGTGCCGCTTTCGGCGTTATGCCAGAAAGTACGGGCTGGGCGCGACCCTGTTTCGCGCCGCTGAAGCCACCTTCGACCAGCTCACGACGCGTCGCTGGTTCCGGGAGACGGTTGAGAGGGTTGAAGAGGCGGCGGTTGAAACCGGCACGCCAATCGAGCAGGTGGCGAGTATCAACAGCCCCGCCGCCTGCGCCATCATCGGAAACTTCAATGCGGGCCTCGGCCTGCTGGGAGGAGTGAGCATTCTCCGGAGGCTCATCGTTCGACAGTTTCCGCTCGGTATGCTCAACGTTCACTCCGGGATTCTCCCGCGATACCGAGGCAACTACTGTAACCGATGGGCGCTGCTGAACGGCGATCCCTGCGGGGTAAGCGTCTACTTGTTGGACGAGGGCCTCGATACCGGCCCCGTGCTCGCGACGGGGGAGGTCGCCCGTATGCGCGGCGAGCGGCTCGAGCACTATGAGGCTCGGGTGTCGGCGGCTGGCGCCAAGTTTCTTGCAGGCATCGCGAGCAAGTACCTGGCCGGCGGCATCGAAGCGAGGGCGCAGGACCCGAGCGTGGGCCACCAGTACGGCCTCCTGCCGCTCACCAACGCCATCCGGCTGCATTTCCTGCTCTGGCAGCACGACCGAGCGAAGGCTCCGGCTGTGGCCGAATCGGGCTCACCCGGGGCTCGCAACGCAAATCGATGAGCGGCCCGCCGGGCGGATGCCTCATGCGCGTTCTCGTCATCACACCGTTCTACACACCGGACCTCGGGCCCAGTGCGCCCTTGTTCACGATGCTCTGCGAGGACCTGGTTCGGCTGGGCCACCGGGTGTCGGTCATCTCGGCGGTTCCGCACTATCCGAGCGGCAGCGTTGGTGAGCCGTTTCGTGGCCGCCTGGTCCAGCGCGAGGAGTTGAACGGAGTGGATGTCACACGCGTGTGGGTCCCCAGTGTGGACCGCTCCCGGTTGGCCCCCAGGATGCTCGCGTTCGCGGCCTATCAGGCTCTGGCCGCGGTCGCCGGACTCCGGCGGCAGTACGACGCGCTGATCGTGAGCAGCCCGGCGCTCGAGACCTTTCTCTCGTACGTGGTGCTGGGGGTGTTACGCCGCAAGCTGATCCTGTACTCGGTGCACGAAATCTATCCCGACATCGGCGTCAAGCTCGGCGTCTTCCGCCATCGCACGGTGATCCGGGCGCTGGAAATGATGGAAGCGTTCTGTTATCGGCGTGCCCGCCGGGTTCGGGTGTTGTCGGAGGGCTACGCCGGCGCGCTCCGAGCCAAGGGTGTTCCGGCGGAGAAGATATCGGTGATCTACGACTGGCTGGACACCGCCTTCATACAGCCGCGTCCCCGCTCGAACCCGTTCTCGCGGAACTGGGGGCTGGAGGACGAGTTCGTGGTGATGTACGCGGGCAACCTGGGATACACCCAGGGGCTGGAGCAGGTGCTGGAGGCAGCGCGGCTGCTGGCCGGCGAGTGCTCGGTGCGCTTCGTTTTTGTCGGCGACGGGGCCGCCAAGGCCGGACTGGAGCAGGCCGCGGCCGCGGGCGGACTGGGGAACGTCCGGTTCATTCCCATGCAGCCGCGCGAAGCTCTTCCCGACGTGCTCGCCTCCGCTGATGTTTCCTTGATCACTTTGAAAAAGGGATTTGCGAGCGACTCGGTGCCTTCGAAGTTCTATTCCATCCTGGCCAGCGGCCGTCCCTTGATCGCCGCCGTCGATGACAACGGCGATACGGCCGGGCTGGCCCGGGAGAGCGGCGGCGGTTTGCAGGTGCCACCGGAGAACCCGGAGAAACTGGCGGCCGCCGTCCTGCGCCTGCGTGCTGAGGACGCGGAGCGTCGCCGCATGGGCGAACGCGGCCGGGCGTTCGTCGTTGAACGCCACTCCAGGCAGGCGGCCGCCCGTGCCTTTGACGGGTTGCTGCGCAAGCCGGTGCGGATGCTGGACAACAACCAGGAGGCGGCCCCCTGTGAGTGAGCGCTTCGAAAATGTCCCCTGCACGATCTGCGGCCAGCAGAACGCGGAAGTTTTCATGACGGGCTCCGGGCCCGCCCGCGTGGTCCGCTGCCGCAACGACGGCCTGCTGTACATGAGCCCACGGCTGAAACCGGCGATCATCCGCGAACAGCACAAGACGTTCGTCCGAGCGGACAACCTCGAGATGTTTACCGGTTTTCGCCGCGCGATGCTGCGCCGTGAGGCGCGAGCCATTCAGCGGCTCAAGCCGGGCGGCAGGCTGCTCGATATCGGCTGCGCCACCGGCACCCTGTTCGGGTTCTTCCAGGGCTCCGGCTGGCGCCTGCACGGCGTGGACACCTCGCAGACCGGCGTGGAACTGGCCGCACAGCAATACGGAGCTGAGGTGTTCTGCGGCACGCTCCAGGAAGCCCGTTACCCCTCCCGCTCCTTCGACGTGGTCAGCATCCTCGACACCCTTTATTACAACCCGCAGCCCGAGCGCGAACTGCTCGAGATCCGGCGCGTGCTGAAGGACGACGGCCTGCTGGCGCTGGAAATCCCCGGCTACAATTACCGCTTGATGCGGGAACGAGGGCCGCTCTGCTGGCTGCTGAACGGCGCCTGGGTGCGCGGTTTCGCCAATTGCAGCCACCTTTATTTCTTCTCGCCGCGCACCATTCGCCGGCTGCTGGCAAACGCCGGCTTCCGGATTGTGCGGGTGGTTCCTGAGCAGGCGTCGATAAGTGTGGCTGGCTTCGGCTTGCTCCTCAACCACCTGCACTTTGCCGCTGCCCGGTTGCTGTTCCATCTCATCGGTGTTTCCATTGCCGGCAAGGAATTGTACCTTGCCGTAAAAGCGGCATGATCCGCCGTTTGCTTCCTGCCTTGCGATCATCGTGAAGACCTTTGACGCCCGCGCGGAAATCGGGCACTACGCTTCGGGACTGGAGTCGGCGGTCGGATCGGCCGAGATGGGCCGACTGTGTGAAGACATGCGCTTATGGATTCCTGACCCGGACGCCCTCTTTGCCAGCAAGCGGGTTCTGGACTTGGGCGCCGGGACGGGCCGTAACGGTGCCGTGATCGCCGCGGGGTTCGGCCCCCGATCCGTGGTCAGCCTGGAACTCGTTTTCCAGCGCCTCCGCGCCGCTGGCGAGTGGCAGCAGAAGCTGCCTGCCTTCACGCCTGTTTGCGGCGACGCCTTCCGGTTGCCGTTCGGCAGCGCTTGCTTCGATTACGTGGTCGCAAACAGCGTTCTGCACCACCTGCCCGATCTGGACCGGGCAACCGCCGAAATCGGCAGAGTGTTGCGTCCCGGCGGTTGGTACATCGGCCGGGAGCCGAACTTCAATAACCCGGTGGTCAGAACCGTGGTCTTCCGGTTGCGAGGCCAGCACTTGACGCCAAACGAGTACCCGCTGCGCGCCCAGCAGATCGTGCGTTCGTTCGAAAAAGCCGGTTGCCGTTGCGAGATGCACTACTTTTCGCGGCGCTTGTCCTGGCTGCGGAATCGGATATTGTCGGTTGCGATTTCCGTGCGCGCACAACGGCTCGGATAGTTTGCCGGGGGGCCGCGTTGCCCGCCACGTGCAACGCCCCGGAGGCCGGGAAGAGGCAGGACAACGCATGAACGCGGAAACCTTCGCCGAGTGGCTGCGTCTGCAGCACCACCATGTAGTGAGGACCGCCAGCAGTTACTGGCATGACCAGGGACCGCGCGTCTACCAGGCATTTCCTTACCACTCGCTGATCGAGCCGTCCGAGGAGGAACTGGACGATTTCCTCCGCGCCAACCGAGCGATCGGATTGCGGTACTCGACCCCGCCCAACGCCGCCCGCGGCTGCCTCAGCTACCACGCGGTTTACGCCAAGGCGTCGTACGGTTTGGAAGACCTCGGGCAATGGGCCAGGAAGAACGTGCGGCGCGGGCTGAAGAACTGTGCGGTCGAGCCAATTTCCTTTTCACGCCTGTCGGACGAGGGGTGGCAGTTGCAACTGGACACCCTGGAACGGCAGCGGCGCCGCCTCCGATTGCAGCGCGACACCTGGGTGCGTCGCTGCCTGGCAGCTTCCGCCCTTCCCGGCTTCGAAGCCTGGGGCGCTATCGTCGGCGGCCGGCTGGGCGCCTCGGTGATTACCTTCCGCATGGACGACTGCTGCTACATGCTCTACCAGCAGTGCCGTAGCGAGTACCTTCCCGAGCACGTTAACAACGCCCTGGCGTTCGTCGTTACGCAGAGGATGGTTGCCCGCCCGGAAATCCACTCCATTCTCTACGGGCTCCATTCCCTGGATGCGCCGGCGAGCGTGGACGAGTTTAAGTTCCGAATGGGATACGCCGCCAAACCGGTGCGCCAGCGGGTCGTCTTCCATCCCTGGCTCTCGCCGGTCGTGAACCGAGCGAGCCACGGCCTGGTCCGGCTTCTTGCCAGAGCGTGGCCCGGGAATCCCATGCTGGCCAAAGCCGAAGGCCTGTTTCGCTTTTACTTGCAGGGCCGGCGGCCAATTGCCGACCAGACGCTGCCCGAACCGCTTCGGGCAGCCGGCTTCGATCCGCGCGCACGAGGGGGCGGGGAACCGCCTGCCGCCCCCTGTCTGAAGAGCCGGGAAGCGGTCTCCACAGATCTTGCTCATGAATAAGGAAGCATTCCTTCCGTTCCACCGGCCCTCGATTGGAGAGGAAGAAATCGCGGCCGTCACCGAGGTGCTGCGTTCGGGCTGGCTGACGATGGGGCCGAAGACGCGCGAGTTTGAGAAGGCGTTCGCGCAATACATCGGCTGCAAGCACGCGGTCGCGGTCAACTCCTGCACCGCGGCCCTACACCTGGCGCTGGATGCAATCGGCCTGCAGCCCGGCGATGAAGTGATCGTGCCCGTCAACACCTTTACCGCAACGGCTGCCGTGGTTGCCCACATGGGCGGCAAGGTGGCATTCGCCGATACGCTGGCGGGCGGCTTCACCATCGACCCCGCCGATGCCGCCGCCCGCGTGTCGCCGGGAACCCGAGCGATCATTCCCGTTCACCTGGGCGGCGAGCCGTGCCGCATGAACGATCTGCGGCAATTGGCCGAGAAGCACCAATTGGCCGTCATCGAAGACGCTGCCCATGCACTTCCCGCCGAATACCACGGCCGCAAGATCGGTTCCATCTCGCCGCTGACCGCCTTCAGCTTCTACGCCACCAAGACGCTCACCACGGCCGAAGGCGGGATGCTGACCACCGATAACGAGATGTTCGCCCGCCGGGCGGAAATGATGCGGCTGCACGGCATCAGTCACGATGCCTGGAAGCGCTATACGCGAGAAGGCTCGTGGTACTACGAGGTGATGGAAGCCGGCTTCAAGTACAACATGACCGACATGCAGGCCGGCCTCGGCCTTTGCCAACTCAAGGCGGTCGAGCGGTTCCGCGACGTTCGGGAAGCCTACGTGGCCCGTTACCGGGAATTGCTGGGGGATCTGGACGAGATCGAGTTGCCGCCGCCATCGGGCGACGGCGTTCGTCACGCCTGGCATTTGTTCATCATCCGGCTGCGGCTGGAGCAGCTTGCCATCGACCGCAACCGGTTCATCGAGGAACTGTGTGCGGCAGGAATCGGCACAAGCGTTCATTTCATTCCTCTGCATCTGCAGCCGTATTACGCGCGCGCCTACGGCTGCCGGCGCGGCGACTTCCCGAACGCCGAGCGAACCTACGAGCGATCCATCTCCCTGCCGGTTTACCCAGCCATGCGCCCGGCTGACGTGGACCGGGTGGCCGGGGCGGTGCGCAGGACCGTCGAGCAAAACCGGGGGCGGAAGGCCGGATATGCGCCGGGCGTTTGAGTTGGTCTGCGCCGCTGCCGGCCTTCTGCTGCTCTCCCCGCTGTTGGCCGTGCTGGCCGCCGCCATCAAACTGGAGGACGGAGGGCCGGTCTTTTACGCGCAGGCGCGGGTGGGCCGGCACTTCCGTCTTTTCCGCCTTCTGAAGTTCCGCACCATGGTGCCGGACGCCGAGCGGAGGGGCCTGTCGATCACGACAGCGCGCGACCCGCGCGTCACGCGAGTAGGCCAGTTGCTGCGCCGGTGCAAATTGGATGAATTGCCGCAGTTGTGGAACGTGCTGCGGGGCGACATCGGCCTGGTTGGCGCGCGGCCGGAGGTCGAGCGGTACGTGGCCCTGTTCCGGCCGCAATACGCGGAGATTCTCCGCGATCGGCCGGGGATCACCGACCCGGCCAGCCTGGCCTTCCGCAACGAATCGGAATTGCTGGCGGGCGCCGACGCGGAGGACGTCTACATCGGCCAGATTCTGCCGCGCAAGTTGGACCTCTCGCTCGAATACGCGCGCCGCCGCACTTTCTCGAGCGATCTGGCGGTGATCCTCCGCACGCTGGCGGCCGTGCTGCTGCCGACCCGAACGCGGCAGGCCGGCCGAAGCGTCCCCCCCGTCCCGCCGACCGACCCCCCGGGCGCAACCGCCAACAAGGGGAGCAGACAGTGAAGCTGCGCTACGATTTTTACTCAACGACCAACCGGTACCTGATCGACGCCGGCATTATCGGGCTTTCGTTTTTTCTGGCCCATCAAATCAGGTTCGAAGGGCGTGTGCCGGGCGGCAGCGCGTTTCAGATGTGGCTGCTGCTGCCCGCCATCATCCTTGTTCGCCTGGCGGTCAACACGCTGTTCCGCGTCTACCGCCAGGTGTGGCGGTACGCCAGCATTCCGGACGCGTTACAGAACGCCAAAGCGTACGCCGTCGTTTCGCTGGCCCTGGTGGTGGCGCGCCTGATCCCGGGCTGGTGGGTGGTCCGGCTGCCCCTCAGCATCATCGCCATGGAGTTCCTGATGTCGCTGTATGGGGCGCTGACCGTTCGCCTACTGCGCCGCGTGCTGTACCAGCGACAGTTGAGTCACCGCTACTGCACCCGGGCCACGAAACGCGTGCTGTTGATCGGCGCACAGAGCGCCGGCGTCGTTGTCGCCAAAGGGTTGAGCTACCGCCCGGACGTGGAATTGGTCGGCTTCCTGGACGATGACCAAAAAAAGAAAGGCATGCTCGTCAATGGACTGCCCGTGCTGGGCTCAACAGGCCAACTGGCGGAAACCGTGCGGGAGAGGGGAGTGGACGAAATCATCCTGTGCATCCAGGAGGCTCCCGCCGCGGAATTGAAGCGCCTCTGGCGGCTTTGCGAGACCACCCCCGCCCGCGCCTTGATCGTCCCCTCGCTGGGCCAGATACTGGACCGTGAAGTAGGGCTGGTGCGGTTGCAGGAACTCAGGATGGAGGAATTGCTCGGCCGCGAGATGCCCGTGCTCGACGCCGCGCCGGAGATCGCTGCCACCTACCGGAACAAGCGCATCCTGATATCGGGCGGCGCCGGTTCCATCGGCTCGGAACTGGTCCGTCAGCTTGCCGGCCTGGAACCTGCCTGCCTGTTGCTGTTCGACAAGGACGAAAACGGGCTCTACGACAGGCAACTGGAACTCGAAGCGCGCAGCCACCGCATCCCGTTCGAAATCCTGGTCGGGGACATGCGCTTTCGTTATCGGATGGAACGGATCTTCGCCAAGCACCGGCCCGAGATCGTCTTCCATGCCGCCGCTCACAAGCACGTCCCGCTGATGGAGCTGAACCCCTGCGAGGCGATCCTGAACAACGTTTTCGGCACCGCTCTG
>Ga0315288_10003715_pt1 | contig 19478 bp, 16 predicted proteins | sample YL17G11_20_MG_FD_203454 | JGI IMG/M metagenome (GOLD analysis project Ga0315288, IMG submission 203454) | Sediment microbial communities from Yellowstone Lake, YNP, Wyoming, USA - YL17G11_20 | ecosystem: Environmental > Aquatic > Freshwater > Lake > Sediment | place: USA: Wyoming | collected... | reverse complement strand
GTTCGGTCTGAGAGACCGCGTCCGTCAGGTCACCCCAGGCGTGTTGCTTCCGCAGCTGCTCCAGGCGCGTGAGAAGTCGTGCGCGCTGGCGACCAGCGACCAGCACATCTGGGGTCTTGAGGCGTCGCCGCAGCTCGGCGCGCGCCGCATCAATGACCGCCTGCGGGAGCACGCCGTCGGCGATGCTGGCCAGGACTTCCTCTTCGATCTGGTCGGCGGGGCAGCGTCGGGCGTGGCAGCCGAGCGTCGGGCAGCGGTAGTAGCGGCGCTCCGTACCGCGCTGGAGGTGCGCCTCCCCCCGCATCCGGGTGCCGCACGTGCAATGCAGCAGATCAGGCCGCGCAGCACGGAGCGCCTACTCGAATACGACACGCGGGAAATACAGCGACACGACCCAGTTCGGCATGTCGACGATCTCGCTGATGCGCAGATCTGCGCACACGCTACACAGCATGTAAGCCTCGACCGGCCTCAGACCGTGGCGCGCTGATAACAGGTCGATCATGCCACTCACGGCCGCGCGGGCATCCTCCATCAGGTCCGGACCGATCCCAGTCGTGACCTCATAGCCTCGAGAATCGAGGTGCCTGCTCACGGGGCCCGCCGTCGTGAACCGCGGGAACCTCAGGTTGGCGCTCTTGATGAGATCGAACGTTGCCGCGAGCGACACAGGACTCTCGATCGCCGTGCCGCATACCTCGCCGTCGCCCTGCGCTGCGTGGGTGTCGCCGACCGAGAACAGCCCGCCTTTGACCTCGACGGGCAGGTACAGCTCGACGCCGACCGTCATGTCCCGGATATCCATGTTGCCACCGACGCGTCGTGGCGGCACCACGCTGTGCTGGCCAGCTTCGGCCGGCGCCAGACCGATGGTGCCGCAGAAGGGCTTGAGCGGCACGCGGCCTCCTGGCCCATACAGGGCCGGCGCAAGAGACAGGGGATCGTATTCCCAGATGTGCAGGGCCGGGTCGGGGAACTGATCGGCCAGCAAGCCGAAGCCGGGTATGTTCGCGGTCCAGCCCCAACCAGACGGCGAGAGCGATTGCAGCGTCACCTTGATCGCGTCACCAGGCTCGGCGCCGTCGAGGTAGACCGGCCCGACCACCGGGTTCACCTTGTTGAAATCGAGCTTGGCGATGTCGGCGACCGTCGAGTCCGGGGTGAGCTGCCCACCCGACGCGTCGGGGGGGTGGAACTCGATCGTCTCGCCCGGATGGGCGAACACGAGCGGCTGGTTGGCATTGTTCCAGCCGAAGTGGCGCTGTTCGCTGTGGATCGTGTGAGCGTATGTGGTCGCGGATTTCACGAAGAAGACCCTCTTCGACCGCAGACACACACGTACAGAGGCGGAACAGGCGGGTCGCAAATGCGCCGAGGCAAGCCTCCACCGGAGGCCAGACGGTGCCTGATGCGGCATCTCGCCGCGATCGTCACCCGGTCGCTGGTCGCCGATGCGGCGATGGCTCTGGGCAAGCACACCAAGTACCGCTGCTTGAGATGGCGGCGCCCAACCGCAAGGCCCTCCTCCGCCTCGGCACCGCGCTCGTCGCCGAGCAACACGACTAGTGGTTCACGGTTGCAGCCCCTACCTGCCTCAGGGCTCGATAACGAGGCCCCTGGATGGAATCCCGGGCGCGATCCGGAGTGAAGTGCTCGGCACGGGGATGGCTGTCTGACCGCCCGTTCAGTTGGATGCCGAGTTACTCCACTTGACCGGACATGACCCGCGCTTGGCGCGGGCAGCCGAACCAGCCGCACCTTCATATCGGCGCGTTCAGGGGCCAAGGTCGAACTGAGTACAGAAGGTGGGCCATCTGCAGCAAGAGGCCGTCGGACCACCGCCTGCCGATCACTTGAAGACCGACCGGCAACCCCTCCTTAGTCAAACCTGCGGGAATCGAGATCGCGGGGAGCCATGCAGCATTGGCCAACATTGAGAACGCCTCCGCCCCCGTGCCGGAGGCGTCTTTCCCGTCGATGACGTCGGGGACCGGGCCGTCGGCATCGAAGGCGGGGCACGCCACTGTCGGTGTCAGGAGCAGGTCGTACTCTGAGAAGAATGATGCTATTTCCGCTTCGACCTTTGCTCGAAGCGCCAGCGCCACACCGTATTCACGCGGAGTAGGAGAGCCATACTGCTCTAGCCATTGTCGTGGTCCATCGGCCATGTCCGCGGCATGGTCCGGCCAGATCCCGAGATACTCCAGTCGGCTGCGCATGCGGTGGCCGATTATCGGGACCAAGGCCTCGTTGGCGTTGCTGAAAACGTGGGGCTCCCCGGACAGGTCGCAGCCCGCCGCCTCACACACGACCATCGCCGCGCTGGCGGCAATGGTGGCTACATCTTGATCGACGGGCACGTACCCCAAATCCGGGGACCACAGTGCGCGCAGCCCGCTCGCGACGACCTCCTGTAACCCCGCCTCCAACATGCCAGCGGTCGGGGACGCTTGTGACATCTTGTCGACATCGTCGCGGCCGGCCATGACATCCAAGAGCCGAGCTGCGTCGAGCGCCGTGCGGGTCAAGACGGACACAACATTCAAGTCGGACAGGCCATCGGCGCGAGCCACCAAACCGAGCGTCGGCTTCAGTCCGACCAGGCCACAGAACGCTGCAGGGCTGCGTATCGAACCACCATCGTCAGTGCCAGTGGCAAACGGCACCATACCCGCTGACACCGCCGCAGCTGACCCTCCGCTACTCCCGCCGGGTGTCTTCGTTCGATCCCATGGGTTTCGAGTCGTGCCGAAGGCGCGGGAGTTCGTGATGGAGTCCAGCGCGAACTCCGGGGTTGTTGTCTTCCCGACGGGCACAGCGCCCGCACGGCGCAGGCGTGCGATATTCGGATCGTCACGTGTTGCCGGGGCTGCATTCTTAAAGACAAGCGACCCGTGCGTTGTTGGCATGCCGGCGCAGTTCTCGATGTCTTTCACGCCGAAGGGAACTCCCGCCAGCATCCCCGGGTCGCCGCCTTGGTCAATCGCGGCATCGATTCCGGCTGCACAACGCTCCGCCTGCGGCCAGTCGAGGAACGCGAACGCGTTGACGTGGTCATTGACGAGCTCAACTCTGCGATGACACTCGTCTAACGCTTCGCGAGCCGATATCTCACGACGCCGGACGCCAGTGGCGATCTCAATCACAGTGCTCATGATCTCGATCACTTCGCCTTCTGGCGGATCGTGGACTGGCTCCGCATCAGACTTCCGTTGGCTTCAGAGGGGGTGGCTCGCCGAGATCGCAGCAACGGACTTGACCAGCCGCGGCGAACTCAACGCCGCAAGGGTCAATCGCGGTCATGGCCATACCGATCCAACGGCACCTTCTCGAGTCGAAGCGTCGGTAGGTAACGCTCCTCTTCCATGTGGTAGTGGCCCGGTTCGTGCGATCCGACTGGAATGGTTCCGGACACCGGGATGAAGTCGACCCCGTCCGGAGGCAGTGGTTTGCAGCCATGCTGTGTTCCGGCCTCAACCATCCACACATCCCCTTCCTCGAGCGGGAACTCGGCCCGGGCTCCATCCCGGTCAACCATGAAGGCATCGCATCGGCCGCGCGTCACGATCCACGTCTCGTCATAGTCGTGGAAGTGGATGTCGATCGGCGAATCGGGTGAGTAATGGAAAGCCTCAGGCTTCTTGTACACAGGCATTGGCTCGCTCCAGTCGACTACTAGAAACTGCTGATTTGTTATGAACGCTGTCTGGCCTTTCCGAGCGCTCGACCTACGGGCCCCCCCGCCAGCCCCCACCTGCGCCCAGTCTCCATGGGCGTACCGCTGGATGGGCTGTCTACGGCTTCATTGCCGCCTCTTCTTTTCCACAACAAGGCGTGCGGCTTCGACGATGTCGTCAACGCCCATGTGGTACTTGTCGAGAAGTGGGCCGGCAACGCCGGACTCGGCGAAGACGTCCCGCACTCCAATCCGCGCCAACGCCGCCGGCGCATGCTCAGCGATCACTTCGGCAATTGCGCTGCCCAACGCGCCGATGATGTTGTGGTCTTCCACAGTCACAGCAGCCTTAGTGCGTCTCAGCACATCGGCGATCCCGTCCACATCGAGAGGCTTGAGGGTATGGACTTCGACGACTGTCGCCATCACCCCAATCGTTCCGAGTGCGCGCGCGGCCTCCATTGTTCGCTGCAGCATGTAGCCGTACGCGAACAACGCCACGTCATCGCCATGGCGTTCGAGGACCCTGATCTTGCCGATCTCGAATGGTTCACCGCGCGAGAAGACGACTGGATCTCGGCCGCTGCCGATCCTGATGTAGGCAGGACCTGGGATCCGACCAACCGTTAGGACTGCTTCTCTTACCTGATTGGCATCAGCAGGCACGACGATGGTCATTCCGGGCATCGTCCGCAGAATGCCGAGGTCCTCGGTGAACTGATGCGTCACCCCCTCCCTTTCGCCCCCGGCGATCCCGCCATTTGCGCCAACCAACTTGACGTTCAGGTGTGGATAGGCCACGAAGGTGCGGACCTGTTCGCACGCCCGCATCGTGATGAACCCGGCGAAGGAGGCAACCCAAGGCATCATGCCGCATGAAGCCAAACCAGATGCAAAGGCGACGGCATGCTGCTCAGCAAGACCAACGTCGAAGAACCGGTCGGGAAACGCTTCCGCGAATGGACCTGCCTTCAGGACCGTCGCGGAGTCCATGCACACAAGGACCACTCGCGGATCCGCAGCCGCGAGTTCGATCAGTCCCTCAGTGACAGCCACGCGTGTGCTGGCCTGCATGTCCATCAGCCCGATTCCCCCAGAGCCGCCAGCGCCTCGTTAAGTTCGGCCGTGGTCGGCACCCGCTTGTGCCAGGAGTTGTCGCCTTCCATGAATGGCACGCCCTTGCCCTTGACCGTGTGGGCAAGGATCAACGATGGCGCCCTGGATTCGCGTTGCGCGATACGGATGGCCTCAAGGATGTGCCCGATGCTGTGACCGTCAATCTCCTGGCAGTGCCAGCCAAATGCCTGCCATTTGGGCAGGATGGGCAGCAGCCCCTTGTTGCGCTCGAGGGGATAGCTACTCTGGAAGTGGTTGAAGTCGACAATCGCGATCAGCTTCCCGGCATCCAGTGTCCTTGCGGACATCGCGGCCTCCCAGACGATCCCCTCCTCGAGTTCGCCGTCACCGGTGAGAACGAAGACCGAGTACTCACGGCTCTGCAAGCGGGCCGCCATGGCCATCCCCAGGCCGATGGAGAGGCCGTGACCCAGTGAGCCCGAGGTCGCATCCACGCCAAGCGTCTTGTTCACGTCCGGATGACCCTGAAGCGGCGATCCCAGCGTACGGAGTGTGGGCAGCAGCTCCGACGAAAAGAAGCCCCTCCGGGCGAGCACCGCGTACAGCGCGACGCACCCGTGCCCCTTTGAGAGCACGAACCGATCACGGTCAGGCCAACTGGGGTTGCGGGGGTCAATCCGCATCGTGGCGAAGTAGAGGGCCACCAGAATGTCGGTGATCGACAGTGCCGGTCCTAGATGGCCGTCGCCTGCCTGGTGGATCGTGGTCACCACATCCGCGCGGATCTGACGTGCGATTTCCTCGAGCGATTTCACATCATCTACCACTGCGCGTCCCCTGGATCTCCATTCGAGTTCGTCAACGATCGACGCATTGGCCTTTCGGAAGGTTTCACCCTTCAGTGACGGCGGGGCATGGCTCGGAGCAGGACAGCCGCCTCGATGATCAGTCTGAGCCCCGGGGAAGCTCGTCGAGGGTCATCCGGCGAGCCGACGGGGCCGGCAGCCTCACGAGCCGCGAGCCCCCTGCTCCGGAGCACCGTAGCCGCCATGGGCTATGACCTCGGGATCCGGCCGAAGAACGGGTAGGCAGGGTCGTTGTAGCCGAGTGTCGAAGCGTGCCCTGGGGTGACCAAGCGGTCGACGAACGCCTCGTCCTCGGCATCGAGCCGGTGCTCGAGCGCTCCGAGGGACTCCCGCCACTGCTCGAGCGTCCGCGGTCCGGGAAGGACAGCTGTGATCAGCGCGTTGTTCAGCACCCAGTTGAGGGCAAATTGCCCGGTAGTCATTCCCTTCGCTTCGGCGTGCGCCTTGACCTCTTGGGCCAAGGCGAGGGACTCGCGCCGCCACTCAGTCGCCTTCATCCGTGCGGTCATCCCGTCTCCACGGCCGGCGCGCGTATCGGCAGCCGGCTCAGCGTCAAGGCTGTACTTGCCACTGAGGACCCCGCGTGCGAGCGGGCTATATGGGACAACTCCCAGGCCGTAGTGCGCACATGCGGGAAGGAGCTCCACTTCCGGGGTGCGGTTGAACATGTGGTAGTAGGGCTGACAGACGATCGGACGCGGGACGCCCATATCTCGGCAGAGGTGGACTACCTCTGCGATGCGCCAGCTCCGGAAGTTGCTGAGACCGATGTAGAGAATGTCGCCGGCGCGTACGAGGTCGTCCAGAGCGCGCAGGGTTTCTTCAAGCGGCGTCGCCTCGTCGTCAAGGTGGGTGTAGTAGATGTCAATGTGGTCTGTGCGGAGACGTCGCAAGCTATCGTGGGCGGCCTGTATGATCCAACGTCGGGATACACCGTGCTGGTTTGGATCGTCTCCCATCTGCTCGCCGCCCTTTGTCGCGAGCACCCAGCGCTCGCGGTCGGACGCAATGAGCTCGCCGACGATTCGCTCGGACGCGCCCTGGGCGTATACGTCGGCGATGTCAATGAAGTTAACGCCCGCGTCCCGAGCCAACGCCACGATTCGCCCCGCCTCCGTCGGATCGGTGCGATCGCCGAAGTTCATGGTTCCCAGGCAGATCGGCGAGACCATCAGGCCACTCGCCCCCACCGAACGATAGTCCACTGCTCATCCCTCCGTCGCTGAGAACGATGTTCTCAGGAGCGCTCTTGTATTCGAGCTCGTTTGCCCAGATGGTCGACCGGGCCGAGGCGATGCCCACGCTTGTCGGGAGTCCAACGGGCTACTGCCAGGCCTCGGGGAAGACTTGCGTACCGTGGTGGCCGGTCTCCAGCCACTTCAGGTAGGTCTCCTGGAACTTCGTGGTCCACTCACCGGGCTTCCCGTTACCGATCGCCCAGCCGTCGATGTTCGTGACCGGGACGATGCCGGAGACCGTGTTCGTCATCATCGCCTCGTCCGCGGTGGTGAAGTCGAACACGGTGTAGAAGCCAGTCTCGACATTCATCCCCGCGTCGCGGGCCATCTCCATGACCGTGCCCCGCGTGATCCCCAAGAGGATTCCGCGCGACGGGGTGAACAGGGTGTTGCCCTTGATCGCAGCGATGTTGAAGGTGGGGCACTCGCACGCGTAGCCGCGGTCATCGAGGAACATGCCCTCGTCGTAGCCCGCGTCCCAGGCCTCCAGTTTGCCAAGGACGTTATTCAGGTAGTTGAGACTCTTGATCTGGGGCTCGAGCCCTTCGTGCGACAGTTTGCGCAGCGCGAGCACCTTCACCCTAATGCCGCTGCCCACCTTCTCGGGCGTGATGTCGTACTGCTGGGGACGGGCGTAGATGATGACGGCTGCGTCACCGCACTTGCGCGGGTCGATCACTGGGTGCGGGCTGGCACCGCGAGTGACCAGGACCTTGACATAGAAGTCGACCAAGGCGTTGCGGTGGACCGTCTCGATGATCTTCTCCCGCATCTCCTCCTTCGGCACCCGGAGGTTGCGGATCTTAAGGCCCTCGACGGACCGGTAGAGCCGATCGAGGTGGGCGTCGAGCTGGTAGATGAAGCCGTTCCGGCCGCACCAGGCGTCGAAGCAGCCGTCGCCGTACACCAGGCCATGATCCAGAGTGGAGATCGTGGCCCGGCTGTCGGGCAGGAAGTCGCCATTGACGTAGATGATCAACTCGTCCGGATTCGGCGGCATCAGGGTTCTGTCCAGCATTCGGCTCTCCTTCGCGGTTGTGACCCCCGCCGACCAAACGGAGGATGATTGGCCGTTCCGACGATCGTGGCTCTACGGCTAATCGACCCTGCGCCTTCTTGTTGTGCCAACATCTTCCACGAGGGGCACGCGGTCCTTCGCGATCATGGCCAGGACCCCGTGCCAGCCGGCCATGAAGTTGTCCCGGAAGTGCTGGACGGGCCCAAACGCTTCGAACTCCTCAGGTGCGAGACGCCCGAGCTCCCACGCCTTCCTGGCATCGGGGAACGTCTCGAGCAGGGTCCGCTCGATGTCGGGGTCGAACGGTGCATCGATCGTGCGGGTGATCGGCGGGTCCATCGCCAGGATCTCGGCGAACGTCGACCAGTTGATGGTGGCGTGGTGGGGGGCGCCGACGAGCCCGGTCAGGTCTTCCGGGATCCGTGCGCCGCCGAAGAGGAGGGTCACCGGGTACTCGCGCTCGGCCACCAGGGCGGCGCAGCGGCGCGACAGGCCGACGCCGGCCAGCTCCATCGCCCGGACCGGGACGTCGAGGCCCTGCGCCTTGGCCAGCTTCTTGAGGTGGTCGCCAAGGATGCCCGTGATCGGGCTCATGAAGAACGGGCTGCGCACGCCGGTGCGGGCGGTGACCCGGAGGTAGAGCTCGCAGGATGCCGCCACCTGGTCGAGCGAGAAGACCTCGGTGACGATGATCGGCCAGCCCTGCTCCACGACCCGCTCCATCGCCACGAAGCCGGGCAGGGTGGCCGGGATCTTGGGCGTGGCGTTCGGCCCGATCGCGTGGCCGCTCAGGGCCTCTTCCCAGATGCGCTCGCCGTCCATATCGGTCTCGGGCGAGCCCTGGATCGAGACGAAGCCGGCCGTGCCGCCCGACGCGTCGAACAGCGGCCGGAAGCGGGCCGTGATGCGACCGACGAGGCGATTCTGGATGAGGTCGGCGACCACCCGGTCGTCGTCCGAGGCGAGAAGGCACGTGTCGACGATCGGGATGACCTCGCCGGGCGAGCGCCGCAGGAGGCCGCCGCCGTACGCAGGGTTGGTCGTCGCACCGACCGCCCCGTTCGCCAGCGCGAGCCCGATCTCCTCCTCGGTGGGGTTGTTGACCCAGACCCGGGTCGAGGTCTCAGAGACGAGACGGCTGAAGTAGGTCGCAGTCACGGCAGAACCCCTGCCTCGACTGATGCCAGCGCTGTCCCTTCGCCAATGGACGAGGCCCGACGCAGTCCGGCTCTCGAGCAGAGCCGGACTGCCGCCCGCACGCACTGCTTGTGAACCGATAGCGAAGCCTCGCCAAGTGGTGGGCGGACTTCCATGCTGATGACCGGAGGACTGGTCTCCTCGCGTACTGCGTCGAAGGTTGATGCCCAGCGCGCCAAGGCGCGCGATGCTTCCGGGAACGTCGGGTGGGCTCCTGGTGTGCCGAACGGTGGGTGACGGTCGCCCCATCGCGGGTCACCTGGCCGAAGCACGCAGCACGACAACTGCAAATGCCGGACTTGGCCCCTCGCCGCGGCGAGGCTCTCGGCGGGATCCTCGCCAAGTTGCACAAGATGCGCCAAGTCCATGGTGATCCCAAAACCAGGGTGTTCCCGCCGGACCGTCTCCATCAACCAGAGCGCCAGCGGAGTCGGGCCCACGTACTGCCGCTGGATGGCGACCGTTTCAAAGGTCTCGATGCTGATGTTGGGCGGCCGCGCAGAGACGTGGGAAGCGTACTCACAAACCCGCTGCAGCGACTCGAGCAGGGCCCCCCATGAACTGGTTCCCCCCGCGATTGGCCCGCTCGTCAACATCAGATTCTCGGCACCGGCCTCGGCTGCTCTGTCAACGAGTGCCAGGGTGCGATCGACGGCCCGACGGCGCGCTTGCCGCGACGCGGCGTTCAACCCGTAAGGCCAACGAAGCATCTCGGGGGCCCCCGCAAGGAAGATGGTCACGGACGATGGGATCAACTCACGAATGGCGGGAGTCCAGCCCCTCGGCATCTCCGTCGACAGCTCAAGAACATCCCATGGACGGCCGGCCACGGCCAGCTCAAGCGTCCGCTTGAATGCGTCGATTCCGGCCAGCGATTCTGGGAAGGCCGCGAAGTGCACCAAGCCCAGACGGACGGGAAATCCCGCATCCGAGCGGTCGTCGACCTTGTGCAATTCGGGGGCGAATCGGGGGGCGACCACAGTGAGCCTCCTTCTATGCGAACGTCTATGCGAACGTGTCGCAGGGACACGCGTACCGCGATTGCCGGCAGCGGGATTGCGAGAGTCGACTGGATGACTTGCCCAAGCAGAAGCGGAGCATTTGTTGCCAAGACCTCGAGTTCGCCGGGTTCTGAGCAGGGTTCTTCGAACGGAATCCGCGTCGCAGTCAAACTCAGCATCCTCAGCCGCCGCGCGCTGGTCGGGAGCCCCAACACGCTCGCCGAGCCACGTCAGCGGCGCTATCGGACGGCCCACCGGCGTGCACAACGCCACAGCCCACACCGTCATAGGATGAGTGGGCGCCGCGTAAGGACTCAGCGGGACGGCGATGACGCCGCATCGTGCGTGAGTTCGACTTGTGTTCAATATATCGCACCGCTGTTTGACGCGCCATCATCCTACCCGCCATGAACCCCTCAGGTCAAGGCTGGAATTCGCCCCGCTCTCGAGCCGGAAGCACTTGACTTGCGGTGCGTGGGGTACTAACCTCTACCCATTGTGAACACAGTCCAAGATTTCGAACAGTGAGGTTGTCACCCGCGCTGGTCCGGGCATGCGCCATCCTCGACGCCGTCGCCCAGTCCGGGGAAGGCGTAGGCGTATCCGCGCTTGCCCGTGACTTGGCTATTCCGCGGAACACCGCGTACGAGCTCGTGAACACCCTGGTGGCCTGTAGCCTCGTTTCCTTCGATTCCGGCGGCCGCGTCCGGCTGGGCTTCCATCTGTTTGAACTTGGCAGCGCCTACGTACAGTCGCTCGATCTCTTCAACGAGGCGCGGCCCATCGTTCGTGAGCTTGTGCGCGCAACCGCGGATACCGTCCACGTGGCCATGCTCGATGGGAGGCACGTGGTCTTCCTCGTCAAAGAGGAGGGAGAGCAGTCGGTGCGCAACCTGTCGGCTGTCGGTCGGCGAATTCCGGCGCACGGCACCGCAGTGGGCAAGGCGATGCTCGCCTTCCAGCCTCGCGAAGAAACCCTGCAGCGTCTGAATGGAGCGCGGCTCGAGCGGCTCACCCCAGCAACCATCACGGACGTTGACGCTCTACTCGCCGAGTTGGACGCCACCGTTGAGCGCGGTTACAGCACCGACGTCGAGGAGTCCAACCCTGGAGTGTGCTGTCTGGCAGCACCAGTTCGCAACGCATTGGGCGTTGTGATCGCGGGAATGAGCCTTGCCACGCGCCGCTCGCGGATGACGACCGGGCGCGAAGAGGAGTTGAGTCGGCTGATCGTTCGAGCGGCGGAACAGCTGTCTCGGCGCTTGGGTTACCTACCGAGGCGGTCGGATACTGCCGACCTGTGGTCTTCAGAATCGGCGCCTGTTGAATCGGGTACGACACCGGCACTCGCAGGCTAGGGACGTGGTTGGTGGCATTGAGCCCCAGAAGCGAGTGGCTCGCTCCACAGGAGCCACATCAAACGAACTCCAACTGCTTTCGCCGGCTGACTCGCCGGCGCGTGCGTGGCTCACCCGAAACGCCCGGTCAACGCACCGCCCTTCCCTGGGCATCCCGCCGAGGTCTGGGCCAACCCGCCGCTGAAGGAGGCGCCGTGCTGACAAGGAACAGTCAACGGACGGCGAGGCTGAGGCAAACCACAAGCCCGCGAATCTCAGGTTGGGTTCTCGACCGGGTCGAGTTCCCGACGGTTCGCTCAGGAGGAATGCAGTGAGAGACAATCGAGTGAGGGACGATCGGCACACGTCTATCGTGCGCGCTTCCGTCGCCTGCTTGACACTGACGATGGTCGTCGGAGCGTGTGGCAGCGGCGCGACGACGGCGCCCAGTGCGGCCACTACGAATGCTCCTTCGGCCGCGGCAGCCGCATGGCCCCAGGACTGCGCCGGAACGACGCTGAACGTCATCGCAGAGTCGATCACCCAGACGCAAGTTCTTGAGAGCCTCATCCCAGACCTCACGGCAAAGACCGGCATGACCGCCAACTTTGAGATGACGTCCTACGAGGGCATCGGCCAGAAGACCGTTCTTGACTTCACCACGCACAAGGGGACGTACGACGTCATCTCGATGCCGTATGAGCTCCTCGGCGGCTACGTGGGAAAGAACTACATCGTCCCCATCGACGACTACCTTGCCAACCCGAAGTTCCAGGTTCCCGGGTTTGACGCGGCCGACGTAGTTCCAGCGCTGTGGGCCACGGCTTCGAAATGGCAGGATAAGACCTACGGCTTCCCGTCCGAGACCGTCGTGATGATGTACCTCTACCGGAAAGACCTCATGTCCGATCCGGGCGAGCAGGCCGCCTTCAAGGCCAAGTACGGCTACGATCTGGCGCCGGCGACAACGTGGCAGCAGTTCAGGGACAACGCCGAGTTCTTCACCCGTAAGGCGGGCGACAAGCTCGCGGGTCAGACGCTTGATCGCGACTTCTTCGGCGACGTCGCTGACGTTCGCCGTGATCGGGCCACGATGGAGTGGCGCAACTACCTTTGGTCCTTCGGCGGCGACATCTTCGACGCTTCCGGCAACCTCGCGGTGAACTCCGACGCGAGCGTCAAGTCGGTCGAGTATGAGGAGAGCCTCATGCCCTTCACCCCGCCCGGCTCGAACACGTACGCGTTCGATGAGGTGGTGACGGCCTGGCAGCAGGACACCGTCGCCGGTGGGATCTTTTGGGGCGATGCGGTGTCTATGCTCGAAGATCCCGCTCAGTCAAAGGTTGTCGGCAAGGTCGGGTACGCGAGCATTCCTGTCCTCAACGCGGGGGATAAGGCCGTAGCCTACTCCGGCCCGTGGACGTACGTGCTCAGCAACGACACCCAGAAGAAGGACTGCGCATACCTCTTCATGGCTTGGGCAATGTCAAAGGACACCCAGGCTGCCATGAGCCAGCAAGGCGGCTATCCGGTCATCGCTTCGGTGCTCCAGGATCCTGAGCTGGTGGCCCGGTACCCGTATTGGTCGCAGTTGCTGACGAGCCTCAATGTAGCCCGGGGGGGCCCGCGGATCCCGGAGTGGCCCGCCATGGCTAACATCATCGGACTCGCGATCTCGAACACCCTGACCGGGCAGGATGACGCCAAGGCTGCAATGGACGCGGCCCAGAAGGACATCCTCGAGCAGTTCAAGGACGTCTTCCCGGTGACGGCCCAGTAGTCTCGTCACAGGACGAGCGTGGCGGCGGCGATGCGTCGCCGCCACGCTCAACCAGCCGGCCACCGGCGACGGAGTGGCGAGTGACCGAGACGGTAGCTGGTTGAGCACACTCTGATGGGGCGCGGGTAGTTCAGTCGTGATCGCTGAACAGGCCATCAGGCATCCGCGACGACGGTTGCGTCTACCGCAATCGCGGCGCGGCACTGTCGCGCTGCTGGAATTGCCAAGCGTTCTGGTTGTCGTAGCGATCACGCTGTTCCCCGTTCTCTATAGCCTCAACATCAGCTTCCGTTCGTTCAGCCTCACACTGCCGGGTCACACGGGACAGTGGGTGGGACTGGACAACTACATCCGCCTCCTCACCGACTCCGCGTTCTTCCACGCCGTTTGGCTCATCGCAGTGTTCACGGTCGTCGGCGTCACGATCGAGCTCGCGCTCGGGCTGCTCATCGCGCTCGTGCTCGACGGTCTCGTCACGGGCAGACGGCTCTTCACCTCACTGTTGCTCATCCCGATGATCCTGACCCCGGTTGTGATCGGCCTGATGTTCAACTTCGTCTTCAACGCGCAGTTCGGGCTGTTCGACTACTTGATCCAGGCGCTCAGAATCCCGCTGCCCCACGGAATCCTGGCGAGCAGTGCGACGGCATTCGCCGCGTTGGTCGGCACGGACATCTGGGAATGGACCCCGTTCATGGCGCTCGTGCTTCTCGCCGGGCTTCAAGCTCTGCCATCTGAGCCATTCGAGGCGGCTCGAGTTGACGGAGCTTCCGCTTGGCAGACGCTGCGCTGGATCACGCTACCGATGCTTCGGCCGTTGATCGCGGTCGCGATCCTGTTCCGTTCCGCGGAAGCGATCAAGGAGTTCGACAAGGTCTTCCTGCTGACCGCAGGCGGCCCCGGAAACGCGACGGAGGTTGTCGATCTCTTCACGTATCACGTCGCCTTCATGAGCTGGGACCTCAGTTATGGTGCAGCCCTCGGGATGGTGCTGTTCACTATCTCAATGCTGGTGGGCGCCGGGTTCTTCAAGCTCCTCGCCAGTGATGTGGGGACGGCATGAGCCGCCGGGCGAAGCGCCGGATCAAGACACTCGTCTCCATCGTCGGCCTGCTGATACTGATCGTCTTGGTCCTTTCCCCGTACATCTGGCTCGTGCTGACCTCGTTCAAGACGCGCGGCGACGCCTTTTCGATCCCACCCCGCATCATCTTCACCCCCACGCTCGACAACTACGTTCAGGCGCTGTTCAACCGCGGGTACATCCACAACTTGATGAACTCCGCCATCGTCGCGAGTTGCTCAACGGCAGTTTCGTTGCTGGTCGGGGTTCCCGCGGCATACGCGCTCGCGCGGTTCAGGGTCCGGACGAACTCGCTCTACTTGCTGCTGCTACTCGCTGCGCGAGTGATCCCCGCGGTCGCACTCACGATCCCACTGTTCATCCTCTTCAACGAGGCGGGACTCCTAGACAGCTATGCGGCAGTCATTGCGTCGCACATCACATTCAATCTGCCGTTCGTCATCTGGATGATGCGGGGCTTCTTCCTTGCCATCCCGCCTGAACTCGACGAGGCTGCCGTGGTCGATGGCTGTTCATACTTCGGAGCGTTCGTGAGGGTCGTGCTCCCACTGACCAGGGGGGGCCTGGCGGCGACCGCAATCTTCTGCGTGATCAACTCGTGGAACGACTTTCTGTTCGCGTTCCTGCTGACTGGACGTGAGACGGCGACCCTGACGGCGGTGATTCCGAACCTGGTTACGTCTTTTGGCACCTCATGGGGCCAGGTTGCAGCCGTCGGCACCGTGACGACTATTCCGGTGCTTCTGTTCGCATTCGCCGTGCAGAAGTACCTCGTGCGGGGCATGACCGGGGGCGCAGTGCGCGGCTGACCTCGCCGGGCTCCGGATCGGGTAGCTGATCACGGGCGACCGGAGGGTGCGCGCCCGCGCGGTGTTGTTCAAGGACCTCACGACCTTCTGCGAAGCGGGCCGTCGGAGGTTCTCAGCACGATCGCCTCCCGTGCGCACGAGGCTCTGCGCTGGCGCACTCGCGCCGCCTCCATGTGCGGAGTTCACGGGTTTTGGCCACCCTGTTTCGCGCGAATGCGCATCCATGTCGGCGGTCAGGAATTCGCCATGAGGATTCCCCCGGCAGGCAACGCTTGTGGTGTTCGAGGCCACAGCGTTGCTCGACTTGAGGGATGATGTAGTAGCTGCGCCGTGGGAGATCATCCGTGGACCTCGAGGTGTCCGACCTCACCCGCTGCACCCATTCGACCGGCGAAGAGCGCGATCAGGTCACCCTGCGTCTTGGCGCTGCCCGGTCTCGAACGACGACGGTGTCTCAGCGATCTGGAAGCGGGTCCCGGCCTCGAGCTCGTCGAGTGCGACACGGCGACGTCGTCTCCGGGGCGACCCAGACGATCCGTCCGCTCACGCCGGGTCCCTGTCCCCGGACTGCGAGACCGCCACCGACCGGAACACCCGTCGCCCGCTCAACCTCACGACCCTTCCCATGCCCGTTCCGGGGTAGTGCGTCGCGGCGACAAGTCGGCCGTCCGCCTCGGCTTCGTCGAACAGCTTCCGTCTCGTGTCCGCGGCCACGTGCGGATCGGCGTCCCACACAGGCGACCACTCCGGGTGGTCGAGTTGCTCCGCGTAATGGCTCGCGTCGCCGATGATGATGGCTCGCTCGCCCGACGACTGGATCCCGATCGCGACGTGCCCAGGCGTGTGGCCGGGCGTCGAGACGAACGTGAGATCGCGACCGATTGTGACTTCCCCGGTAACAAAGCGAACAGGCCGGAGGTCGGGCAGCGGCGCTACCGAGCGGCGCAGATGCGCGTTGGCCGGGTCGGCGAGCCGCTCGGGCGTCATCCAGTAGTCCCATTCTGCCTGTTGGAAGACGTGCTCGGCGTTCGGGAAGAACGCTGCCGGGATCCCGTCCGCTCCGTCCACGATGTTCCATCCGACGTGGTCGTGGTGGAGGTGCGTGTTGAGGACAACCTCGATGTCGCACGGATCCACTCCTGCATTGCGGAGGCTGCGGTCGAGGCAGCCAACGACCCCGCCGTCCGGGCGCGGACCGAACCCGGAATCGAGCAGCACGACGCGGCCCTCGGTTCGGAGGAGGTAGCAGCGCATCGGCACGATGACCTGGCCGTGCTCGTCGGCGAGGTGGCGCATCGCGCCCTCCATGGCTGCGCGATGGACGGGAACGGCGAACTGCCACAACGGTAGCGGCAACGGACCGTCGAACAGCGAAGCGATCTCGACGTTCCCCACCCACACCGTGTCCACGCGTTCTCCTCTCCGGGCGGGCCGCCCTCGGAAGACACGATCATCGCCGCGGCGTTTCCGATCGAGGGGCCACACGAATCGTACCGCGGACGGGCTCACCCGGACCCTGAGGCCGGGCTCTGAAATGTCCCCACCCCCGACGCCATCGCACCCGTACGCTCGCTGACTGTCGAAGGTCCGCAGCGTCCGGGAGAGGGAGTTGGCGAGGGTGGAGCTGTTCGAGCGTATCCGGCATGACAAGCGGGGGGAAGGCGTGTCCGTGCGTGCTCTCGCCCGCCGCCATGGCGTCTATCGGCGCACCGTGCGCCAGGCGCTCGCGGCGGCGCTGCCCCGCCGCGGGTGTCGGCACCCCGGGCGGTCCCGGTGATGGGCGCCTGGAAGCCGCTCATCCGGTCGTGGCTCATCGGGGACCGCACGGCCTCGCGCAAGCAGCGCCACACCGTGCGGCGGATCTGGAGGGTGCCTCCTCGACGAGCCCGGCGCGGCGGCCGCCGAGTCGCCGGCGGACGGGGAGCGACCGCGGTGACCGCCGACCGGAGCGAACGGCGGGGCCAGATGTCGTTGCTAGTCGCGTCCGGTGCCGGTCCTCGCCGGGTATGACGCGCTCCTGCGCGTGGAGGCCGCCCAATGAACGGCTCGCTCACAGAGCAGGCAGCGGAGCTCGCGATCGACGCGCCCTGCCGGGCGCTGCGCCTGCCGACGGTCCGCGCAGAAGCGGGTGCCCTCGCCGACTCGCGGCCCGGGACCGCCTCAGGCGCCGGGCCCATCTTGCCGAGGTCCTCGACGCCGAGGTCGACGAGCGCGATGGACGGCGGCGTGAGCGGCGGATCGCGGAGGCCCGGTTCCCCCGTCTCAAGCCGCTCGACGACTTCGATCTCGCGGCGGCCCCGGCGATCCCGCCGGCGAGGGGGGTGGGGCCATTTCAAAGCGTCACGGTGGGGCCAAATCAGGCCATCATTCCGAGATGACGCGACGGTCGCGGCAGGTCGGGTCGATTCGAAGTGGGCGAGGTGCGTTGTGAAGGTCGGCATCCTGGGCACAGGGTTCTGGGCAAGCTACGCGCATCTACCTGCCCTGCGGGCGCTGCCTGATGTCGAGGTGACCAGCTGCGTGGGGTTGACGACTGAGGACGCGCGGGCGTTTGCAGACCATGAGGGGATTCGGCGGGTATACGAGACCGTCGAGGAACTCCTCAACTCGCCGGATCGCCCCGAGATGCTGGTGATCGCGGCCCCCCCCACCGTGCATCCGGCCGCCACGATAGCGGCCCTCGAGGCCGGTGTGCCCGTCTTCTGCGAGAAGCCGCTCGCCAACGAGGCAGCAGTGGCGCATCGTCTGGCCGATCTCGCCGCCCGGACCCGCGTCCCGGCCACGGTCGGCTACTCGTTCCGATACAGCCCCGCGGTGCAGGCGCTGCGGACTGATGTGCGTCTCGATCGGCTGGGCACGCCCTGGCTTCTCGAGTTGTTCGAGTACAACGCGCAGTTCCACCCCCGCAGCGGGAAGCCGATGAACTGGAAGGGCGATCCGACCATGGCGGCGGCTGGAGCGCTGCAGGAGGTCGGGTCGCACATGGTGGACATCGCTGGGTGGCTTGCGGGGCCGATCGAGGCGGTTTGCGCGAATCTGGCCCGGGTGCTGTCGGGTGCGCGGCTCGATGACATCGCGACGCTCCAGTTGCGGTTGGCCCCTCCCTCGATTGGCGTGCTGGTAGCGGGATGGGTGCTCACGGGATCGATCCCCGGTATCAAGATCCGGTTCCATGGGTCCGAAGGACTCGGCGAGGTCGAGTTGAACGAGACCCTGCCGTTCGAACAGGCGTACCGGAGGTACAACCTCGACGGCTCCCTTGGCGAGGACCTGCCGCTCGAACCGCTCGGGAACGCCGGCTCGGCGTATGCGCAGCGACACATGGCCGACTTCATTGCGCATATTCGGGGTGAGGCACCCTTGTTCGACTCCACGCTCCCCTCATTGGAGGACGGCGCAAGGGTCCAGGACGTCCTCGAGACGGCCCTCGGTGCTACCGAGCACTGGGCGTCGGTCCCGCGCGCATGATGGCGGTGGGCGTGGCCAGACCCGCGGTCGTGATGATGTTCGTCCTGTGGATCCCATACCTGATCGGCATCTTCTTGCCGAAGGTTCCGACGAAGGGCTTACCTCGACCCTCCTACACCCGGGTTCCGCAGCTGGATCTCACGCGAGTATCTATGGGCGCGGGTCCGGGGTGTGGGACCGGGCGACGCTCAGGCCGAGGCGGTGACGGCCGGGGTCGGAAGCTCGGCGTAGCGGGGCGGCTCGGGGACGGCAAGCGCCTTGAAGATCGCCGCCTGGCGGGCCGTCAGCTCGGTCCGCTGGAGGACGTCCCCGGTGGGCCCGGAGAAGCGCACCAGGTGGCACTTCTCGAGCTCGAAGCGCAGGTTGCGCCAGGTGTCGCCGGCTGCCTGCTCGGCGAGGCGGACGAGCAGCAGGGCGAGCCAGCAGAGCAGGACGTGGGCGCGGATGCGCTGTTCCTTGCGGTGATAGACGGGGCGCAGGTCGAGGGTCGTCTTCATGTCCCGCCAGCCCCGTTCGACCTCGAGCAGCTGCTTGTACCCTGTCGCGACGTCCTCGGCGGAGAGCGTCGGGTCGGACGTCCGCAGGAGGAACTTGCCGTCGAGCTTCGCGTCGGCTGCCACCGCCGCCCGGTCGATGCGCAGGAGCCCCTGGGTCGTGACCCTCAGGAAGCGCCGGTAGGTGGGCTTGCCCCGCAGGGCGCAGGCGAGCTTCGCGCGCGCCGCGGAGGTGAGCGCGTCGCTCTCCTCGATGGCCGCCTCGAGCTGGGCGAGGAGCCGCTCACGGATGGCGGCATCGCGGGTCGCCTCGTCGGGGTTGCGGCAGACCACGAACCGGTCGCGCATGACCCCCTCGTCGAGGACGACCTCCTTGACCTCGAGGTTGCCGGCCACGACGTGGTAGCGACCAGCGCGGGCGAGGGCAGCCTTC
>Ga0315288_10003714_pt1 | contig 19480 bp, 14 predicted proteins | sample YL17G11_20_MG_FD_203454 | JGI IMG/M metagenome (GOLD analysis project Ga0315288, IMG submission 203454) | Sediment microbial communities from Yellowstone Lake, YNP, Wyoming, USA - YL17G11_20 | ecosystem: Environmental > Aquatic > Freshwater > Lake > Sediment | place: USA: Wyoming | collected... | reverse complement strand
TCTCGCTTCGGTCGGTGTGAAGAACATCCAGGGATTCAACCGGAAGGTCCTCGATGAGGAAGTGCTCCATCCCGACACGCAGGAACGTCTCTCGCGGCTTCCGTACTACGTGACCATCATTGACGAGCTCGCCGACATCATGGTTATCATGGGGAACGAGATCTACCCGCCGATCACGCGCCTCTCGCAAATGGCGCGCGCGGTGGGGATTCACCTCGTCTTCGCCACGCAGCGGCCCTCGGTCGACGTTGTCACCGGCCTCATCAAGGCGAACTTCCCGTGCCGGCTCGCCTTCCAGGTGACCTCGAAAACCGATTCCCGCACGATTCTCGACGCGAACGGAGCCGAGAAGCTCCTCGGCAACGGCGACATGCTCTTCCTTCCCAAGAATCTCCCGCATCCGATCCGGCTCCAGGGCGCGTTCATCTCGGAGGCCGAGTTGGAGCGCGTCACTTCGTACTGGAAGAAGTTCGCCCGCGGCGAGGAAGCGCTCGACATCGCGGACGAGGCTCCCGTCGCCACCGACGACGATGCGCCGATCGACGACGAGCTTTTCCAGAAAGCGAAGGAGCTCGTCGTGATCCACCAACAGGGCTCCATTTCCCTGCTCCAGAGACGGCTCCGGGTCGGCTACGCCCGCGCAGCCCGTCTCATCGACATGCTCGAACAGTCGGGGATCGTCGGCCCATTCGAGGGGAGCAAGGCGCGGCGGGTCCTCGTGAGCCGCGAAAAGTACGATGAAAGCTGAAAGTCCGCTCATCCCCGGAACGTACACATTTTTCAACCTCGGTTGCCCGAAGAATCTCGTCGACGCCGAGCGCGTCGCCGCGCTCCTCGAGGAGGCGGGATGGCGGCCGGCGCCGTCCCCCGCAGGGGCGGAGCTCCTCGTCGTGACGACCTGCGCCTTCATCGCGAGCGCGATGGAGGAATCGGTCGAGGAGATCCTCCGCGTCGGCGCGGCGAAACGGTCGGGGCAGACCCTCGCCGTGCTCGGATGCCTCGTGTCCCGGGAGGCGGAGGCGCTTCGAAAGCTCATTCCCGAGGTTGATGTCTTCTGCGACGTGCGCGAAATGCTGCTCCTTCCCGAAAAGCTCGACCGCACCGGAGGTGGCGGGCGGCACTCGGCCGCGGGGCGGAAGCTCTTCACGCCGCCGCACATTGCGTACCTCAAGATCTCCGACGGTTGCGCGAACCGGTGCAGCTACTGCATGATTCCGACGATCAGGGGGGATCTCGTGAGCAGATCGAAAGGGGAGATCCTCGTGGAGGTCGCGGAGCTCGCCGCGGCGGGAGTGAGGGAGCTCACCGTCGTCGCCCAGGATACTGCTGCATGGGGTTTTGACCGCGGCGGGAGCGAAAACCTCTACGATCTTCTCGAAGCGGTCGCCGGCGGGGCGCATTTCGATTGGATCCGTCTCATGTATCTGCATCCCGCGCACGTCGACGTCGAGCGGCTCGTTCCGCTCGTCAAGGGGGGCGCGATCTGCCCGTACCTCGACATTCCGATCCAGCACGTATCGGATGAGATTCTCGAGCGAATGGGGCGGCCCTACACGAGGCGGGATCTTGAATCGCTCTTCGAGCGGCTGCGGTCGTCGATCGACAACCTCATCCTGCGGACCACGGTGATGACCGGTTTTCCCGGCGAAACGGACGTGCACTCGAGGGAGCTCGCCGACTTTCTCGAGGAGATCTCGTTCGACCACGTCGGCGTTTTCGCCTATTCCCCCGAGCCAGGCACGCGAGCCCGGAAGCTCAAGGGGCAGGTCCCCGCGCGGGTCGCGCTCGCTCGAAGGGACGAGCTCCTCGATATACAGATGGACATCTCGCAGGAGCATCTCAACGAGCGATTCGGGAGCGAGCTGAAGGTTCTCGTCGATGCCGCGCTCACGGCGGAGGAGCGTCCGCACCGGAATATCGGATGGGCCGGCAGGTTTTATGGGCAGGCGTATGAAGTCGACGGCGTCACGTACCTCAAGGGGAACGCCGGGGCACCGGGGACTTTCGTTCGAGCGCGGATCGTCGAAGTGCAGGCCTACGATCTCATCGCCGAGATCACGCCATGATGGATCGGGACTGTCCGGGGCGCGGCGCGGCATTCGATCCCGCAGGAATTCAATTGACTTTTCTGCGCAATTGCTGATGATTATTAAGGTTATCAATATATTCCGAGCATAAGGCGGAAACGTCGAGCGGCCTTTTACCGGGCGGAGGTTTGATCAGGTGTATAGGATCATGCATAACAAGCGATTCCTGAAGACCGTATGCTCCATCTGTCTCTTCACCGTTCTCGGGGTCGATCCTCTCTTTGCCGCCACCGGGAAATCGCAAAGGGGAATACTCACGAATTTCGAGATCATCGAAAGGATCTCATCCGAGGTGGCGCAGGACATCATCGCTCAGATCGGCGCTCTGCAGCAGGGCGATACCGTTCTCCTGAACAAAACGAAATCGGCCGGGAATGTGGATTTCATCATGGAGAACGCCCTCGCGACGGGGATGCGCGATGCGGGGATCATGCTCGCGGTCGAAACCCCGAACAAGGATGCGAGTGTCGCCCCGGCCAGGAGGTACCGGCTGTCGTACCAGGTTATCCGGCTGTCCCTCTCGTATCCGCGGGTTGCGCGGAAATGGTGGCTCGGGCCGCGCGAGGTCGCGCGAGCCGCGCGCGCGGACATCTTCATCCAGTTCATCAACCTCACGACGGGGGATATCGTGTGGGTGCGGGAGAGCCACAAGACGTACAGCGATACGATCGATTATTCCCTGATCAAATCGGTGGAAGACGCACAATACGATTTCACGAGGCCCCCGCACAGCGAGTTCAAGATGACGAGGCTCTTCGAGCCCCTCATCGTCGGAGGGATCGTGGTCGGTCTCGTGTATCTCTTTTTCTCCAATCAGAAGCAATGACTGGAATCATCTTCGGAAAAGCTCGCGCATGGCGCTCCCATCTCGGCTGGAGGAGCTCGGTGTCGCTCCTCGCCGCCGTCGCGCTGCTGGTCGCCGGGTGCGGACGGGAATCGATACTCGACAGGGCGGAGAAGGAGTTCGAGGCGGGACGGTACCGGGAAGCCGTCTTCCTGATCCGCCATCATATCAAGAGGGGAGGGCAGCCATCGGCCGAGCTCCTGTTCCTCTTCGGAAAAGCATGGCTCAAGACGGGAAGCGAGGCGGAGGCGCAGAGCACATTCGAGGAGTGCCGGAAGAAGGACGCGTCCTACGGACCGAGGATCGCCCGGTCTCTGAGGGACGAGGCGGTCGCGAGCATCAAGGCGCTCGATCCCGCGCGGGGAAAACGGATAATGCTCCTCGCCCTGCGCTTCCAGAGCGGTCTCGATTTCGGCGAGTACAACGTGATCGCCGGCGAGTTCTACCTCGACCGGCGCGAATTCGACACGGCGATCGGGTATCTGGAGAAATACCGCGAGGAATTCCCTGACGCCTCCCGCGCGGCGGAGGCGATGATCGATCTCGCCTCGGCATACGAGAAGAAGGGTGATACCGACGAAGCGATCTCGCTTTACCGGCAGTTCCAGGAGCGATACCCGCGAAGCGGGCTCGCCTCCAACGCGCTCTGGGAGCTCGAGAACCTGCTCCTCAAGGAGGCGGAGGGGCTTTACAACGATGGCGCGGTCAGCGAGGCTGAATCACTGCTTGCGGGCCTCGCTCCGGTGGCGGGAAGCCCGCTCGTGAAGGAGCGGGCCAATTTCCTTCGCGGGGAAATCTGCGAGAAGCGGGGAGACGCGAAAGACGCCGCGCGGTATTACCGTGAAGTCGTGGACTCCGGTTCGAGCGGCAGGCTCGTTGAAAAAGCAAAGGAGAGAATTGAAAGACTCGACATGTCGAAGAGACGCCGGTAAGGCGCGTTTGGTGTTCGCGTTTCTCGTGTGCGCGACGGTTCTCGCCGCCTCGTGCGGGGGGCCGTATACGCCGAAAAAAGTGAATCTGGCGACCGACAAGCTCGCCTTCGCCGACCGGCTCTTCGAGAAGGGCTCGTACAGCCGCTCGGCCCTCGAGTACAAGGATTTCCTCGCGACCTTCGCGGGGGACGAACGGAGCGACTACGCGCAGTTCCGGCTCGCCGAATCGTACCGCCTCGACGAAGAGTATACCCTCGCCGAGGTCGAATACCGGATTCTCATGAACGATTACGACTACAGCGACTACGTCGACGACGCCTTCTTTCTCGAGGGATTATGCGCGTTCGAGCAGGCTCCCCGGGCCGAGCGCGATCAAACGAAGAGTTACGAGGCGCTTGATCGCCTGAACCGCTTCGTGCAGCTGTTCCCCACGAGCTCGCGCATCGCCGAAGCGCGGGCGGTGATGCACGACGTACACATGAGGATCGGGGAAAAGGATTTTCTCGCCGCGAAGCTGTATTTTTCAAAGAAGGTCTATGACGCATCGCTCATCTACCTGAACAAGATCATCGATCTCGACCCGGAAACAGCATGGGCCGCACGGAGCCTGTACTACCGCGGGCGAATCGAGGAGGCGCGCATGAACGAGGCCGCCGCGGCCGGCGACTACCGGCGGGCGTTTTCGGCGAAGAGCGGTTTTCCCGAAAAGAAGGACGCCGAGAGGCGCCTGAAGCTCATTGAAGCCGACGCGGGAGGAGCCCCGAAATCGGATGGCGGCTAAACGGGAGAAGATCGGCCTTTTCGGCGGCTCGTTCGATCCGGTCCATACCGGGCATCTCATCCTCGCGCAGGCCGCCGTGAACGTCGCAGGACTCGCGCGCGTCCTCTTCATCCCGACCGCGGTCCCGCCCCATAAACGCAGCGTCCCTCTCGCCGACATCGAATCGAGGGTCCGCATGGTCGAGCTCGCGATCGCGGGCAATCCCCGCTTCGAGCTCTCGCGCGTAGAGGCGGCGCGCGGGGTTTCGTACACGTACCGGACGGTGCGGCGATTCGTCGAGCAGGGATACGGGAAGGATGAGATTCATCTTTTGATCGGGAGCGACTCGTTCGAGGAGATGGGGGAGTGGCGCAATCCCGGGGAGATCTTCTCGCATGCGACGATTCTTGTCATGCTGCGGCTGGGGAATGAGCGGATCCCGCCGCTCCCGCCGGAAACGGCGATCGTCGTGATTACCGCGGGTGTGAACGCGATATCGGCGACCGGGATTCGAGAGCTCGCGCGGGAAGGGAAATCGATCCGGTACCTCGTTCCCGATGCGGTCGAGAGATTCATCGCCGCGCATTCCCTCTATGGCCCGAAACCGTAATATGAATTCTCACGGGAATCTCTTCATCGTCGACGGCCACGCGCTCGCGTACCGGGCCTACTTCGCCTTCATCAGGACTCCGCTGATCAACTCGAGGGGGGAGAACACGAGCGCGGTGTTCGGTTTCACCCGCATGCTGCTTCTTCTCCTGAAGAAATACGAGCCGCGCTATCTCGCCGTCGTGTTCGACAGCGGCGAGGAAACGGAGCGCCACCGGGAGTTCCCCGAATACAAGGCGCATCGGCAGGAGATGCCCGATGACATGGTGAGCCAGCTGCCGTGGATCTTCGAGGTGACCGAAGCCCTCGGGATCAAGGTCATCATGGAGCCGGGGATCGAGGCGGACGATCTCATCGCCTCCCTCGCGCGCAGGGCGAACGCGGCGGGGCTCGACGCGACGATCGTGACGGGAGATAAGGATTTTTTTCAGCTCCTCTCGGATCGCGTCCGTATCATACGCCCCGACAAGGGGACGGCGCTCGAGGAGGAGATCGGGCCCGAGTATTGCATGGGACGCTTTGCTCTCGCGCCCGAGCGGGTGGTCGACCTCCTCGCTCTCATGGGGGACAGCTCGGACAACATCCCGGGGGTCAAGGGGATAGGCGAAAAAACGGCGCTCAGGCTGCTCCATGAATTCGGCTCCTTCGATGCGCTCTTTGCGCGGATCGACGAGGTGAAACCCGAGCATATCCGGGAGAAGCTGAGGAGCGGCGCCGAAAGTGCGATGCTCTCGCGCGAGCTCGTGAGACTGAGGGATGTCGCGGTTGATTTCTCGCTTCCCGCGCTCTCCGTCGGAAAACCCGACGAGGGGAAGATCACCGACCTCATGCTTAGGCTCGAGTTCCATCAGATCCTGAAGGAGCTTTCGCTCGCCGAGACGGTTCTGACGGCGAGAAAGGCCTATGCCCTCGTGGGCGGGGACGGGCTCGATGCGCTCGCCCGCAGCCTCTCGCAATCGACGGAGTTTGTTTTCGACGTCGAAACGACATCGCTCGATCCGATGAACGCGGAGCTCGTGGGGATATCGTTCTGCACCGAAGAGGGTGCGGCCTCATACGTGAGCGTCGCGGGCGCCGACGGGGGGGAAGGGGGCCTGTTCCAGCAGGTCGCCGAGCCGCGCTCAGTCACGCCCGGCCGCGTCCGCGAAGCGCTCGGCCCCGTTCTCGCCGACGATGGAATCGCCAAGATCGGGCACAACATCAAATACGATTTACTCGTTCTCGAAGCGCACGGGTTTGCCGTCGGAGGGGTCGCATTCGATACGATGATCGCGTCGTACTGCCTCGACCCCGAACGGCGGTCCCATTCGCTCGACAACCTGGCGCTCGAGTTCGCGCGCCACCGGAAGATTGCGTATCCCGAGCTATTTCCGGCGGGGGACCGGAGGAAGGATATCCGTGCGGTGCCTCTCGAGAAGCTCGCCGGGTATTCATGCGAGGATGCCGATTACACGATGCGGCTCAAGACGATCTTCGAGCGGAACCTCGCGGAGCTCGGATTCGAAAAGCTCTTCCGGGAGATCGAGATGCCCCTCTGCATCGTCCTGAAGCGGATGGAGCAGGAGGGAGTGGGGATCGACGCCGCAAAGCTCGCTTCACTTTCCGGAACGGTCACGAACGATCTCGGTCGCCTGACGGAGGAAATCCACACGCTTGCCGGCGAGGATTTCAACATCAACTCCAGCAGGCAGCTCCAGCGGATCCTCTTCGAGAAGCTCGGGCTCGAAACGGCGCGGAAAACGAAGACGGGATTCTCAACCGACGAGGACGTTCTCACCGAGCTCGCCCGCAGCCATCCGATCGCCGTCCGCATTCTCGAGTACCGCCGGCTCTTCAAGATGAAGAGCACGTACATCGACGCGCTCCCGCGCCTCGTGAATGCGCGAACGGGGCGTATCCACACCTCCTTCAACCAGACGGTGACGGCGACGGGCAGGCTCTCGTCGAGCGAGCCGAACCTGCAGAACATCCCCGTGCGGACGGAGCTCGGGCGCGCGATCCGGAGCGCCTTCGTTCCGCGCCGCGGGAACGTCCTCATGGACGCCGACTACTCGCAGATCGAACTCCGGATCATGGCGCACCTTTCGAAGGACGCGGATTTCGTCGAGACGTTTCGGGACGGCGGGGACATCCACGCGAGAACCGCGGCCCGGATATACGGCGTGCCGGAACACGACGTGGATCCGGCGATGCGCGCCAGCGCCAAGACGATCAATTTCGGCGTCATCTACGGGATGGGACCGCGGGGGCTCTCGAACCAGCTCGAGATCCCGCTCGAGGAGGCGAAACGTTTCATCGAGGAGTATTTCGAGAAGTATCCCGGCGTGAAACGATACATCGACGGAGCGATCGCCGAGGCGCGCAGCCGGAAGTACGCCGAGACGCTCCTCGGCCGCAGGCGGCTCCTCCCCGAGATCGACAGCGAGGACAACCGGGTAAAGAGCTTCTCGGAGCGGATCGCGATCAATATGCCGATCCAGGGAACGGCGGCCGACATGATAAAGCTCGCGATGATCCGGATCGACCGGGATATCGCCGGACGGGGTCTCGGGAGCCGCATGATACTCCAGGTCCACGACGAGCTTGTCTTCGAGGTCGTCCCCGGTGAACGCGGCGCGATGGAGGCGCTTGTGCGGGAGCGCATGGAGACGGCGCTCACGCTCGAGGTTCCCCTGCGTGTCGATATCGGGTTCGGCGCCAACTGGCTGGAGGCGCACTGATGAGGATTCCGGTCATCGGGGTCACGGGCCCGATCGCCTCAGGCAAGACGACGGTCGCCCGGTTCATCGCGGGGGACCGCGGCGCGCTCGTCGATTGCGACGCGCTCGGGGCGCGGGTGCTCGAGGCGGCGGACGTGCGGAAAGAGCTCGTCGCCGCGTTCGGTGCGATCATCCTCGGCCCGGGCGGCGCCGTGTCGCGCTCGAAGCTGGCGCGCGTCGTCTTCGCGAGCGATCGCAATCTCGAGCGGCTCAACCGGATCGTCCGAGCGAGGCTCAAGCGCATCATCTCGGACGAAGTGCTGAAACGGCGCGTGGGCGCGGATTACATTGTCCTTGATGCAGTGCTTCTTTTTCAGTATAAGTTCAGATTCAAGGTTGATTACGCCGTTTTGACAAGGGCTTCTCTCGCGACGCGCATCACGAGAGTCATGCGGAGGGATCGTATATCGCGCGTGGAGGCGCTCGCGAGGGTCGAGCGCCAGAGAAAGCTCGAGGACGGCTGGGCGCGAGCCGATGTTGTGCTCGCGACGGACGGTTCGCTCGAGCGCGTGCGGAGCGAAGCCGAGCGAATCCGGAACCGGTTTCTTGCTCATTCACGGGCGATATGGAGGAATAGCCGATGCAGGAAAAGTTGACGCACCGGGAGATAGAGGAAGCGGTGCTCGAGATGGAGCGGCAGCTTTCGGGGCTGCGCGGTTGTCTTTGACCCGGAGGGAATGGAGAAAGAAATAGCCGGCATCGAGAAGGAAATGGGGAAGGCCGGCTTCTGGGATGAACGGGAGCGCTCCGAGGAGCACGTTTCGAGGCTCAAGGAGCTCAAGGGTAAGGTTCAGCCGCTCCGGGACCTCGAGGGGGATATCACGCAGCTCAAGGAGCTCCTCTCGATGGAGGGCGGCTCGGGCGACTCTTCGATGCTCGAGGAGCTGGCCGCCGAGCTCGCCGGCATGCGCAAGCGGCTCGGCGAATTCGAGCTCCGGGTGCTCCTCTCGGGGGAGAACGACCGGGGCAACGCCCTCATGAACATACATCCGGGAGCAGGGGGCACCGAATCCCAGGATTGGGCCGAGATGCTGCTGAGGCTCTACCGGAAGTACCTTGAGCGGAACGGGTACCAGTACCGCCTCCTCGACCTTCAACCCGGCGACGAGGCCGGCATCAAGAACGCGACGCTCGAGATTACGGGGGAGTACGCGTACGGGAGGATGAAGGCGGAGAGCGGCATCCACCGGCTCGTCCGTATTTCGCCGTTCGACTCGAACCATCGGCGGCACACATCGTTTGTTTCCGTTTTCGTGTACCCCGAGGTCGAGGACAAGATCGCCGTCGAGATAACGCCGAACGACATACGTGTCGATACTTACCGCGCGAGTGGCGCGGGGGGGCAGCACGTCAACAAAGTCTCTTCCGCCGTTCGTATCACGCACTTCCCGACCGGCATCGTCGTGCAGTGCCAGAATGAACGCTCCCAGCACAAGAACCGCGATATGGCGATGAAGGTGCTCCGTTCGCGGATCTACGCGAAGCTTCTCGAGGAGGAAGAGGAGCGGACGGCGAAAGCCGCCGGTGAGAAGAAGGACATCTCCTGGGGAAACCAGATCCGCAGCTACACCCTCCAGCCGTACACCCTCGTGAAGGATCACCGCACGGGGGTGCAGACGAGCAACGTCCAGTCCGTCATGGACGGCGAGATCGACGAGTTCGTCGAAGGGTATCTCCGGTGGAAGGAAAGGAAGCAGTGAAATGAGCGACACGAGCGCCCCTTCGGGCGGTCAGGAACGCGAACAGCGGAAGGCGAAGCTCGCGAGGCTCCGCGCGCTCGGCGTCGCGCCGTACGCGTATCGGTTTCAGCGAACCCATTCGACGGCCGAGGCAGCCGCGCAGGAGGCGGAACTCGTCGCGAGCGGATCCGCAGTTGCGCTCGCAGGGAGGGTCATGGCGCTCCGCGGGCACGGGCACACCGCGTTCGGCCATATCAAGGATTACAGCGGCACGCTGCAGTTCTACATCCGGGACGACGAGGTGAACTCACGGGAGTTCGAGGTATTCAAGCTCGTCGACATCGGGGACATCATCGGCCTCTCGGGCGTGATCTTCAGGACGAAGACGGGGGAGCTCACGCTCCGTGTATCGTCGCTCGAACTCTTGAGCAAGGCGATCAACCCGCTCCCCGAGAAGTGGCACGGGCTCCAGGACAAGGAGCTCCGCTACCGACGGAGGTACGTCGACCTCATCGTGAACGAGGACGTCTACCGGACGTTTCTCGCGCGGTCGCGGATCGTCGAGGGGGTGCGCCGGTTCCTCCTCGCACGGGGTTTCGTCGAGGTCGAAACCCCCATCCTGCAGCCGCTCTACGGCGGGGCGCTTGCGCGTCCCTTCGTGACCCATCACAACACGCTCGACGTCGACCTCTACCTGCGCATCGCGGACGAGCTCTACCTCAAGCGTCTCATCGTCGGCGGGATCGAGCGCGTCTTCGAGTTCTCGAAGGATTTTCGCAACGAGGGGATGGATCGTTCGCACAATCCCGAATTCACGATGCTCGAATGCTACGCCGCGTTCTGGGACTATACCGATATGATGGGTTTCGTCGAGGAGCTCTTCACGACGCTCGCGCGGGAGATTCTCGGAGGCACAACGGCGCCCTACGGCGACAGCGAGATCGATATGGCGCCGCCCTGGCGAAGGCTCAAGTATTTCGATGCACTCGCGGAGGCCGCCGGCGAGGATGTCCGGAGCGCCGATGCGGCGAAGCTCAAGGGGATCGCTCTCGCGCACGGGCTCGAGATCGAAGGGGCACAGTCGCGGGGGGATTTCCTCGATCTCCTCTTCTCCGAGCTCGTCGAGCCGGGCCTCATCCAGCCGACCTTCGTGATGGATTATCCGGTCGAGATTTCCCCACTGGCTAAGCGCCACCGGAGCGACTCCGGCGTCGTTGAACGCTTCGAGCCCTACATCGCCGGGTACGAGGTCGGCAACGCCTTCAGCGAGCTCAATGACCCGGAGGACCAGCGTGAGCGGTTCGAGGCGATCGCGCGGCCCGGAAAAGAAGGGGTCCGCGAGACGCACCCGATCGACGAGGATTACATCAGGGCGCTCGAGTACGGCATGCCCCCGACGGGGGGGCTCGGCGTCGGCATCGACCGGCTCGTCATGCTGCTCACGAATTCCCCCTCGATCCGCGACGTGATCCTCTTCCCGCAGATGCGTCCGGAGGAAGGCCGGGAAAGAGATTGAAGGCAACGCACTATTCGCTCTCGATCGCCCTTAAGTATCTCAGGGCGAGGCGCCGCAAGGGCTTTCTCTCGCGCGTAACGGCGATCGCCATCGTCGGGACGTTCGTCGGCGTCGCGACCCTCATCATCGTCCTTTCCCTCATGAACGGCTTCGAGAACGAGCTCCGCAGCCGCATCGTGGAATTCAACACGCACATCCTCGTCTTCGCCCGCACACCGGGCGCGTGGGCGGGGATCGACACAGTGACGACCCGTGTCGAGGGAGTTCCCGGCATCGTTGCGGCCTCGCCGTTCGTCAGGGGGGAGGCGCTCATCTATTACGACGTCGTCCCGGGGGTCCGCGTCAAGACGAAGGGGGCGATCGTCAAGGGGCTCGATCTCGTGAAGGAGCGCGCCGTCTCGACGGTCATCGATTCCATCACGCCGCCGATCACCTCGTTCAAGGCGGAGGGCTTCGATGACGGAAAGGACGTGCCGGGCATTGTGCTCGGCAAGGACCTCGCCGATGAGCTCCTCATCTATCTCGGCGAGGTGCTCACCCTCGTGACCGCGCCGGCGGAGTTCAAGGCGGGAAACGTCAATCCCCAGACGCAGGAGTTCCGCGTCATCGGCTTTTTCAAAACGGGCGTGTACGAGTTCGATTCGCGCTTCGTCTATATCGACATCAGGGATGCGGAGAGATTCTTCGATTTCGAGACGGCGACGCACGGCCTCGGGCTTCGCATCAGGGACATCTACCGCGCCGACAAGATGGACGCGACGATCATGGATCTCCTCAAGTCCCCTGTGTACAGCACGAACAACTGGATCCAGATGAACCGTAACCTGTTCAGCTACATCAAGGTCGAGAAGATCCTCATGTTCCTGTTGCTTACCCTCATCATCCTCGTCGCCGCGTTCAACCTCGTTGCGATGCTCACGATGGTGATCATGGAGAAACGGAACGAGATCGGCATCCTGCGCTCGATGGGCGCCTCGTCGCGGGGGGTCATGTCGATCTTCATGTTCCAGGGGACGTTCATCGGTGCGGTCGGAACGGCGCTCGGGGTCGCCGCCGGGCTCCTCATCTGCGCGGTGCTCAAGGAGATCAGGATTGATCTTCCGCCCGAAGTCTATTTCATCAATACCCTGCCCGTTCTCGTGGATTGGGTCGACGTCGTGATGGTGAGCCTCGCGTCTCTGGCGATCTGCTTTGTGGCGACCGTGTACCCGAGCTGGGAGGCGTGCCGGATGCCACCCCTCGATGCAATACGATATGATTGATATTGTTGTGTATGGTGTTTGCGGCTACGGAGAAGCGGGGCATATTGCTTTTATGCCGTCCACGGAGTTATATTGATGGAGCGTGAAACGATACTTGAAGCGCAGGGAGTCTGGCGCGTTTTCGAGGGAACGAAGGCCCCGATTGAAGTGCTCAGGGGCCTCGACCTGACCGTGCCGGCCGGAGAGGTTGTGGTTGTTATCGGCGCGTCCGGCGCAGGGAAGAGCACGCTGCTCCATATCCTCGGAACGCTCGACGTTCCCGACCGCGGAACGGTGCTGATCCGGGGTGTCGATCCGCAGCGATGCTCCCCGCGGGAGCTCAATCTACTCCGGAACAGGGATATCGGGTTCGTCTTCCAGTTCCATTACCTGCTCCCCGAGTTCAACGCGCTCGAAAACGTGATGATGCCGGCGGTGATCGGGGGCCGGGACCGGGGAGAGGCGCAGCAGCGGGCGCTCAAGCTCCTCGTGGACGTCGGTCTCGAGGAGCGGCTCTACCACCGGCCGGCGGAGCTTTCGGGCGGAGAACAGCAGCGGGTCGCCGTCGCGCGCTCTCTCATCAACGAGCCTTCGATCGTGCTGGCCGACGAGCCCTCGGGAAACCTCGACGAGCGCTCGAGCGAGAGTCTCCACGCGCTCGTCCATACGTTGAGCCGGTCGAAAGGACGGACGTTCATCATCGTGACGCACAAGCGGGAGCTCCTCGAGAAGGCCGATCGTGGATTCGTTCTCGAGGGAGGTACGCTCCGCCTGATCGGGAAAGGCAGCGATGCTGTGCCAGTTCTGTAAGAAACGTGACGCGACGATACACGTCACGAACGTCGACAACAACAAGGTTCGTGCGATACACATATGCGCGCAGTGCGCGGAGGAGCGCGGTCTCGACGAGCTCAAGAAGAGCAACTTCGCGATGACCGATTTCGTCGCGGGTCTCTTCGATTCGGCGTTCGCGGCAGCCGAGAATGGTGTCTCCCCCGACGGTTGCCCGAACTGCGGAACGAGCTATTCCGCGTTCCAGGAGGTGGGGAGGCTCGGGTGCTCGCAGTGCTATGAATTCTTCCAGAAGCAGCTCATACCGCTTCTCAGGAGCATCCACGGGAATACGCGCCACCTCGGGAAGATCCCGCAGCGCTACGGCAGGCAGGTGAGTGTCCGGAGAAAGGTGCGGGAGCTTCAGGAGGAGCTCGATCTCGCGATTCAGCTCGAGCAATTCGAACGCGCCGCCGAGCTGCGCGACGAGATTCGCACGCTTTCCGAGCCTGATCGGGGAGAGGAAAAGCCGTGTCGGCGCTCAAAGTCCTGATAGAGAAGCCCGCGTTGTGGCTGTCCGGCGACGCGGAGGAAGGGGAGCTCGTACTTTCGAGCCGCGTGCGGATTGCGCGCAATCTGGACAAACGCCCCTTCACGCACGGCGCGACCTCCCAGGTTCTGGCTGAGATACGGGACGAGGCGAAGACCGCGCTCGCGGACTGTCCGTCGCTCGAGGGCGCCCTTGTCTTCGACATGGACGACATCCCGGAGCCCGACAGGGGGGTTCTCGCGGAACGGCGTCTCATCAGCCGCGAGATGGTCAAGAACTATCTCAACCGCTCCCTCATCGTGCAGCCCGACGAGCAGCTCGGGGTGATGATCAACGAGGAGGATCACCTGAGGATCCAGTCCTTCGAGCCGGGGCTCTCGCTCCAGAAGGCTTTCGAACGCCTCGGCGGGCTCGACGATGAAATCGACGCGAGGCTCTGCTACGCCTATTCGGAAGAGCTTGGGTACCTCACCGCATGCCCGACGAACGTCGGTACGGGGCTCAGGGTCTCGGCGATGGTCCATCTGCCGGGGCTCGTCCATAACAAGGACATCGGCCAGGTGCTCGACGGTCTCAGAAGTATTCGTCTCACCGTCCGTGGAATCTACGGAGAGGGAAGCGACATCATCGGCAATTTCTTTCAGATTTCGAACAGCATCACGCTCGGGCTGTCCGAGGAGGATACGGTCAGGAATCTCGAGGGGCACATCAGGAAGGTTCTCGAATTCGAGAAAAAAGCGAGGAGTGTTCTTCTCAAAAAGGCACGGAGCTTGCTCGAAGACAAGATCTGGAGGGCGTATGGCATCCTCAAGACGGCCAGGCTCGTAACTTCAAAAGAAGCAATGAGTTTGATATCGGCTGTCCGTCTCGGAATAGGTATTGGGATCATTACCGATTGCAGTCTCACGACGCTCAATGAGCTTTTTATCATGGTCCAGCCGATGCACCTCCAGAAGCTGCATGAAAGGGTAATGAAGACGGAGGAGAGAGGCAGGGCCCGTGCGGATTACATCAGGGCCAAGCTTGGTGACTATAAATCATAAGATATTATAATTGAAGAGACAAGAAAGGGTATGTAAAGTAAAATATGAACGACAAATTCACCGAACGCGTTCGCAAGGTCATCTATCTCGCGCGGGATGAAGCGAACAGACTACAGCACGACTATATCGGAACGGAGCATCTTCTCCTCGGCATTTTGCGTCTTGGGGAGGGCATAGCGGCGGAGGTTCTCCAGAAGCTCGAGGTCGATCCGGAGCAGATCCAGCAGACGATCGAGAACATGGTGAAGCCGACGGGCGGGACACTCACCGTCGGCGAGATACCGCTGACGCCCCGGGCAAAACGGGTTCTCGAGCTTTCGGTCGAGGAGGCTCGATTCCTCGGGCACAGCTATGTGGGAACGGAGCATCTCCTCCTCGGGCTGATCCGTGAGGGGGAGGGTGTGGCGGCGCGCGTGCTCCTTGAGCTAGGCGTCGACCGCAAGCGGGTCCGCGAGGAGATCATGAAGAGTCTTGCCCGGAGCGGCGGCCCCGCCGGCTCGAAGAAGGCGGCTCGCGGGAAAGCCGAGACGTCGACGCTCGACCAGTTCGGGCGCGACCTCACGCAGCACGCCCGCGACAACAAGCTTGACCCGATCATCGGCAGGGACCAGGAGATCGGCAGGGTCATACAGATTCTCTGCCGCAGGAAGAAGAACAACCCCGTTCTCATCGGGGAACCGGGCGTGGGAAAGACCGCCATCGTCGAAGGGCTCGCGCAGCGCATCGTCGAAGGGAAGGCGCCGGAGCTGCTGCGCGACAAGCGCATCACGACGCTCGACCTCGCCTCGATCGTGGCGGGCACGAAGTACCGCGGGCAGTTTGAGGAACGCCTCAAAACGATCATCAACGAAATCAAGGACAACGACCAGGTCATCATATTCATCGACGAGATCCACACGATCGTGGGCGCGGGGGGCGCCGAGGGCGCGATCGACGCCTCGAACATGCTCAAGCCGGCGCTTGCGCGGGGCGAGATCCAGTGCATCGGCGCGACGACGCTCGACGAGTACCGCAAGCACATCGAGAAGGACGGCGCCCTTGAGCGGCGTTTCCAGCCCATCATCATCAATCCGCCGACAGAGGAGGAGACGGTCCAGATTATCATGGGGCTCCGTGACAAGTACGAGGCGCATCACCGCACGAAGTTCATGGATTCGGCGATACGGCAGGCCGTCTACCTCTCGCAGCGCTACATCCAGGGGCGGTTTCTCCCCGACAAGGCGATCGACGTGATCGACGAGGCGGGGGCGCGGGCGCGCCTTTCCGTGACGACGGTTCCCGATGATCTCCGCGACCTCGAGAAGCGCGCGGAGGATATTTCCAAGGAAAAGGAATCCGCCATCCAGGCGCAGGAGTTCGAAAAGGCCGCCGCCTTTCGTGACCAGGAAAAGGAGATTCGAAAGCGCATCCAGGAGCTCCACCGGGAATGGAGCGAGTCGCGGCAGGAGAGCGAATCGATCGTGACGGATCGCGACATCGCGACCGTCGTCTCCGACATGACAGGCATCCCCGTCTCGGAGGTCCAGGAAGAGGAGACGTTGAAGCTTCTGCACATCGAGGACGAGCTCCGCAAGCGCGTCATCGGGCAGGAAGAGGCGCTCCGCGCCATCGCGACCGCCGTCCGGCGGAACCGTGCGGGGCTCCGCGATCCGCGGCGTCCCATCGGTTCATTCTTCTTCCTCGGTCCCACGGGAGTGGGGAAGACGGAGCTCGCGCGGGCGATCTCGTCGATCCTTTTCGAGAGTGAGGACGCGCTCCTCAGGATCGACATGTCCGAGTACATGGAGAAGTTCGCGATATCGCGCCTCATCGGCGCTCCCCCGGGCTACGTGGGGTACGAGGAGGGGGGCCAGCTCACCGAGAAGGTGCGCCGCAAGCCCTACTCCGTTGTCCTCCTCGACGAGATTGAGAAGGCGCATCCCGACGTGTTCAACCTCCTCCTCCAGATTCTCGAGGAGGGATGCCTGACCGATTCCTTCGGACGGCGGGTCGATTTCAAGAATACGGTCTTTGTCATGACCTCGAACGTCGGCGCGAAGGAGATCAAAGGGAAGAAGGGGATGGGTTTCATTGCCGACGGGAGCGACGCCGGCTACCAGCAGATGAAAGGGCGCGTTCTCGACGAGCTCAGGAAGGTTTTCAACCCCGAGTTCCTCAATCGTCTCGACGAGATCATCGTATTCCGCCAGCTCGAGCGGAGCGATCTCATCAAGATCATCGAGATTCTCCTCAAGGATCTCTACAAGAGGCTCGCCGCGCAGAAGATCGAGTTCGAGATCACGGACGAGGCGCGGGAGTTCATCCTCGAGAAGGGCTACAACCCCGACCACGGGGCGCGGCCGCTCAAGCGGGCGATCCAGAAGTTTCTCGAGGATCCGCTGAGCGAAAAGCTTCTGAGCGGCGAGATCGTGCGGGGCGACCAGCTCAAGATCACCGCGGAAGCGGGAGCGCAGGCGCTCAACTTCGCCGCGATCAAAAAGATCAGCTCGTAAAGCAACTATTTCACCGGCATCATCGTACCGTCGAGGGGACCCCTTTTGAGGGGGACCCCTTTTGCGATTGTACAAAGGGGGGCGGTATGATACCATTCGCGCCGCTCTGCATTTTTGTGTACATTAGAGGGGAATGGTGATGAAGCGCAACGCGACAATGCTCTGTTTCATCCTATGCTTCGCCTCCGCCGCGCGGTCGATGCCGGTCGGCAGGGTCGAGATATCGGGAAACTTTTTCGTCTCCGAGCAGAAGATCCTCATGATATTCGGCGTCAAGCCGGGGGACGAGTACCGCGAGGAACGCGTCTCGGAGGGGCTCAAGCACCTTTTCCAGACGAAGCAGTTCGCCGACCTCCGGGCGGGCTATCGCGTCGAAAACGGTACTGCGATAGTGTCGCTGGCGGTCGAGGAGTATCCACGCGTGAAGGAAGTACGCATCCAGGGAAACGACAAGCTCAAGCGCGAGGACATCGAGGGAAAGGTGGCGCTCAAGGAAGGCTACTTCGCGCGCCCGTCGCTCCTCACCCAGGACGTTTTCGCGATCCGCGCGCTCTACGCCGAGAAGGGGTACACGCAGGCTCGCATCGATGTCAGGAAGACCCCGGTCGGCAAAGAGCATACCGTCGTCGTGTCCTACGTTATCACCGAGGGGAGAAAGATCAAGATACGCCATCTCGATTTTCTCGGAAATGGCGCTCTCGAAACCGCCGAGATTCGGAAGGTCATGGAGAGCAAGGAGAGCAGGTGGTGGCGGGGAGGGGATTTCAAGCCGGCGACGCTCGACGAGGATCTCAAAAAGATCAAGGATCTTTACGGCACGAGGGGATATCTCGACGCCGAGACGCGCATCGACCACCAGGAGGAGATCGGCGGCGGCAAGGCGCTCGATATCTACATCCGGATCAGCGAGGGAAAGCCCTATACGCTCGGCAAGCTCTCCTGGACGGGGAACACAATCGTCACCGATGACGAGATACGGAAGTTCGTTGACTTGAAGGAAGGGGATCCGTTCGCGCTCGATCGTATCGAGGGATTCCAGGCTGCAATCAACGCCCGCTACTGGGAACAAGGCTACATCTGGAGCCGCGTCATCCCCGAGCGCGGCGTGCGCGCTCACCGGGTCGACCTCGGTCTCACGATCGTCGAGAACAACCCCGCCTCGGTCAACGAGATCAAGATATCGGGGAATTCGAAAACGTTCGAGTCCGTGATCAGGCGCGAGTTGACCGTGTACCCGGGAGACCGGTTCATTCTCACCAAGATGCAGAGGAGCCTCCGCGACATCGTTTCCCTGAGCTACTTCAACGGAGTGCCGAAGGTCGACACGGAGCCCGTGAACGAGCAGGGGGATATCAATCTCCTCATCGCGGTCGAGGAAAAAACGACCGGCAACTTCAAGATGGGGGCGGGATTCTCCCAGCTGAACTCCCTGAGCGGCTTTTTCGGCGTTCAGGAGAACAATTTTCTCGGCCGGGGCAAAGCCGTCTCACTCGACTGGGAATTCGGGAGATACCGCAAGAACATCAATTTCCAGTACACCGAGCCGTACCTCTTCGGCACGGAGAACTCACTAAGCCTCTCTATTTACAACTGGATCCAGGACCGGGTCAGCCAGCAGTACTATACGGACCGCCGGAAAGGGTTCACTGTCCAGCTCGGGCGGCCGTTCCCCTGGCTCGACTATACGAAATTCTGGGCGAGCTACCGGCTGGAGCACGTGGCGCTTTCAAATTTCTCGACCGATTATCCGGCAACGGGCGACCTTCGCACGGTCGACTGGCCCCTCCTCAAGAGCAGTATGCTCCTAAGCTTCACGCGGAACTCGACCGACAACCCTACTCATCCCACGCAGGGTTCCGTCGCTTCCCTGAGCGCCGAGTTCGCGGGCGGCCCGCTCGCGGGAAATGTGAAGTATATGCGATACATGGGGGAGCTCTCGTGGTTCAGGAACCTGTTCTGGAAGCTCACCTTCCATCTCAACATGGAAACGGGGGTTATCGACGGCTACACGAGCGCGGGGGAGGTTCAGGACTTCGAGAAGTTCCGCCTCGGCGGCAACCGCCGCTACGCGCTCCGCGGGTACGATTTCTACGAGGTCGTGCCCGAGGGGAACGATCCCTTCATCGGCGGCCGTTTCATGACGACCTTCACGCACGAGATCCTTTTCCCGTTCACCGAAGCGGTCTACGGGCTCTTC
>Ga0315288_10003713_pt1 | contig 19487 bp, 19 predicted proteins | sample YL17G11_20_MG_FD_203454 | JGI IMG/M metagenome (GOLD analysis project Ga0315288, IMG submission 203454) | Sediment microbial communities from Yellowstone Lake, YNP, Wyoming, USA - YL17G11_20 | ecosystem: Environmental > Aquatic > Freshwater > Lake > Sediment | place: USA: Wyoming | collected... | reverse complement strand
GATGAATCAGGGACTTTTCAACGCTTGCGTCAAAGGCGACATAGCCAACGAGGAAGCGCTGAGAAGAAGCAACGATCAAGAGGAGCTGGCCAACATGCTGGGGACGAAAGTCACCGCCTGACGGCCGAGCAAGTACCACCGATCCGCCTCAAGGGGGATTCGTTATGCCCGCGACATTCGTATGGAAGGGAAGAAGCCCGACGGGGGAGATCCTCGCCGGCGAGTACGTGACGGAAAACAAGCAGGAGCTCATCTCGCACCTGCGCAAGAGAAAGATCATCGTGACCTCTCTGAGGGAGAAGTCCAAGGACATCAACATCCGGCTCTCCTTCAAGAAGAGGATCACGGTCAAAGACATGGGGGTGTTTACACGGCAGTTCTCGACGATGATCAACGCCGGTCTTCCCATGGTCCAGTGTCTGAACATCCTGTCCGCACAGGCGGACAAGCCGCATTTCAAGAAAATCATCTCGACGGTCACGTCCGACGTCGAGGGCGGGTCGACGCTCGCCGAGGCCCTCGCGAAACACCCGATCTTCACCCAGCTCTACGTGAACATGGTGGAAGCGGGGGAAGCGGGCGGTATCCTCGACCTGATTCTCAACCGGCTCGCCGTTTACCTGGAAAAGGCGGAAGCGCTCCAGCGGAAGGTCAAGAGCGCGATGACGTACCCCACGGTCGTCGCCGTCGTCGCCATTTCCGCGACGGTCTTCATGCTGATGTTCATCATCCCGACCTTCGCCAAGATGTTCTCCGACTTCGGCGGGGAGCTCCCGCTCCCTACGAAAATCGTGCTCGGTGTGAGCAACTTTTTGAGGGGCCAGTGGTACATCCTCCTTCTCGTCGTGGGCGGGGCCATATTCGCGTTCAAACGTTTCCACGCCACGGAGATGGGAAAGGAGAAGATCGACCGGCTCGCTCTGAGGGTCCCCGTGCTGGGGATGGTGATCCGGAAGGCCGCCATCGCCCGGTTTACGCGCACCCTCGGGACGCTCATATCGAGCGGCGTTCCGATCCTCGCCGGGCTCGATATCACCGCGAGAACGGCGGGGAACAAGGTCGTCGAGAAGGCGATCTACGCCACGCGGGAGAGCATCAGCCAGGGCGAGACGATCGCCGAACCCCTGAGACAGTGCGGCGTCTTCCCGCCGATGGTGACGCAGATGATCGGCGTCGGCGAGCAGACCGGCGCGCTCGATGAGATGCTCGATAAAATCGCGAACTTCTACGACTCCGAAGTGGATACGGCGGTCGAACAGCTCACGTCGATCATCGAACCCGTGATGATCGTGTTGATGGGCGTTCTCGTCGGGGGGATGCTCATCGCGATGTACCTCCCGATGTTCAAGCTGATCACGGTCATTTCGGGTTGATCAACGTCATTTCCGGAGGACGATCGATGGGGTTTCTCTCCCGGGGCGCCGCGCCGAGCGCGAGGAGCATTACGACGTTTCTGATGCTGCGAGCGATCTTTCTCACGCTCACCGTGGGCGCGGGGATCATGATCGTCCAGCTCACCCACGCCGATTTCGCCGTCGGACCGCTCTACGTCCTGCTCCTTCTCGGGTACGTCGCCGGCGCCGTCCTCCAGGTGTGTCTGCGATTCGGGGCGAGCCCGGTCCCCGCGGTGTGGGCGCTCCTCATCGCCGACGTCCTTCTCGAAACGGGGATCCTCCACTACAGCGGAGGGATCGACAGCCAGTTCTCGCTGGTCTTCGGTCTTTCCATCATCGCCGGGGCGGTGCTCCTCCAGATCCACGGCGGTCTGGGGATCGCCCTCTTCGCCTCCATCTGTTACACGGGGTACGGGGTGATCGAGACGGAGGGGATCCTTCTTCCGGCCGCGGCGAGCGTATCGCCGGTGGCGGAGACGAGTTTTTTGTTCCGCGCGTACATGCACGTGTCGCTCTTCTTCGTGGTTGGAGCGCTCGCCGGTTACCTCGCCGAGCGGGTACGGCAAAGGGGGAGCCAGCTCGAGAGCGCGAGATCCAAGCTCAAGCAACTCAGGCTCGACACCGAACGGATCCTCGAGCACATGAGTAGCGGCGTTCTCGTCGTCGATTCCGAGGGGAAGATACTCGCGGTCAACCCGACCGCCGAGCAGATCCTCGGGGTAGACAAAAACGACGTCGTCGGTCTCGACGTGGAGACGGCTTTCGATCCTCTGATGCCCGAGTTCGCGCGCGAGGTCCTCGGGGCGCTCGGGGCGGGACAGGGGAGGCTCCGGCACGAGATCGCCGTCCGCCGTCACGACGGGTCGCAACTCCCCCTGGGGTTCAGCACGTCGATCCTCAAGGACGACGGGGGCGCGCCCCGCGGCGTGATCGCGGTTTTCAAGGACCTCACGGAGATCCGCGAGATGGAGGAAAGGATGAGAAAGGCGGACAGGCTCGCCGCCATAGGAGAGCTCTCCGCCGGGATCGCGCACGAGATCCGCAACCCTCTCGCCTCGATCAGCGGGTCGATCGAGATCCTCTACAACGAACTCGAGCTAGCCGGCGACAACAAGCATCTGATGGAACTCATCATGAAGGAATCCGACCGGTTGAACAAGATCATCAGCGATTTTCTCGAGTTCGCCCGGTTGAGACCGCCCAAACGGCGGTCCGTCTCGATCGAGAAGTGTCTCGACGAGGTGGTCGCGCTCCTCGCCAACAACCCGGCCGCCAGGAACGGGATCGAGATCGGCGTGCGCCACCGGGACGGAGACGTCGTCGTCGAGCTCGACGAGGAACAGATGAAACAGGTCATGGTGAACCTCGCCATCAACGGGTGCGAGGCGATGACGCGGGGCGGGAGACTCGTCATCGAGACTCGGCGAATGCCCGAGAACCAGGCGAGGATCGTTTTTCAGGACGAGGGCCCCGGGATCGGCCCGGAAGCAAGAGAGCGTCTGTTTGAGCCGTTTTTCACGACTAAAGAGGGGGGGACGGGTCTCGGTTTGGCCATAGCGAACAAGATAATCGAAACGCACGGGGGAAGAATCGAGGCGCGGAACCGGGAGGTGGGGGGCGCCGAGTTCTCGGTGGTGCTTCCGCTCCGGGCTGCGCAGGTCGGAGGACAAGTCAAGGAGTTGGCGGCCGTCGCCGGCTCTCGGTAACAAGCGGCACAAAGGCACTGGGGGAATCGAATGGCCGGAGAAAAGATACTCATCGTCGACGACGAGAAGAGCATGTGTCAGTTCCTCACCATCATGCTTCGCAAGGAGGGGTACCAGATCACCGCCGCGCCGAACGGGGCGAAGGCCCTGGAGCACTACAAAAGCGCAAAGTTCGATCTGGTGATCACCGACATCAGGATGGCGGGGATGGACGGGATCGAGCTCCTCTCCGAGCTCAAGACGCTCGATCAAACGGTCCCCGTGATCATCATGACCGCTTATGCGTCGCAGAAGAGCGCGATCGACGCGGTCAACCACGGCGCCTTCCACTATCTGATCAAACAAGCCAAGAACGAGGAGATCCGGATGGTGGTGAGGAATGCGCTCGACATGAAGCGGGTCCGCCAGGAGAACATGGTCCTGAGAAAGGAGCTCAAGAAGACCGGCGATCTCAAGACGATCGTCGGGAAGAGCGAGGAGATTGAGAGGGTCTTCAGACTCGTGGACAAGGTCGCCGCGACCGACAGCACGATTCTCATCTACGGCGAGAGCGGGACGGGCAAGGAGCTCATCGCGCGCGAGATCCACTTCAAGTCGTGCCGAGTTAACAACCCCTTCGTGAGCATCAACTGCGGCGCGCTCCCCGAGAGCCTCCTCGAAAGCGAACTCTTTGGACACGTCAAAGGGTCCTTCACCGGGGCGATCCGGGATAAGGAAGGTCTTTTCAAGGTCGCGCAGGGCGGGAGCTTCTTCCTCGACGAGGTGGGGGAAACCTCGCTGACCATCCAGGTCAAGCTTTTGCGTGTGCTCCAGGAGCGCGAGATCATCCCCGTCGGCGGGACCAACCCGATCAAGGTCGACGTCCGTCTCATCGCGGCGACCAACGCGGATCTCGAAAAGGCCATCGCCCACGAGAAGTTCCGCGCGGACCTCTTCTACAGGCTGAACGTGATCCCGATCTACCTTCCGCCGCTCCGCAAGCGGAAGGACGATGTTCCGCTCCTCGTCACCCATTTCCTCAAGAAATACAACGAACGGGTATCGGCCGACACGCCGAAGACGATCTCCAAGGACGCGATGGAAGTCCTCGTCAACTACACGTGGCCGGGAAACGTCCGCGAGCTCGAGAACGTCATCGAGCGGGCCGTGATACTCGAGGAGACCTCCGAGATCCACCTCGATTCCCTTCCGGACAAGCTCCGTTCGCGGGGCGAGGCCCACACGAACCTTATCACCGACCGGGCGCAGGTCACGCTCGAGGAGCTCGAGAGGGAGTACCTGCTCAAAGTGCTCGAAGACACCAACTGGCAGAAGAAACGGGCGAGCTCGATTCTCGGGATCAACGCGTCGACGCTCTACCGGAAGATCCAGAGGTACGACCTGGAGAAGAGCCGCAAAAAGGAGACCGTCGGTTGAGTTTCGTGCAGTGCCGATTGCAAAACCGGAGGAACCGCCGGAAAGCCGGTTTTTGGGTGGACTGTCGCGGGGGCTTTACCCAAGCGCACAATCGTTTATTTGTCAATGTGTTGCAATCCGGTCCATCGCCGATTTCGATTGGCATGTTAATTGCGAATTCGACGGGCAGGATCGGGAAGACGGTCGGATGACTAAGCACCGACTCAGTTAAAAACCCAAAGGGAGGTTTGTCAGATGAACAACAAAGGTTTCACACTCATCGAGCTGATGATCGTCGTCGTGATCATCGGGATTCTCGCGGCCATCGCGATCCCGAACTTCATCAGCATGCAGTCGCGCGCGAAAGAAGCCTCGGTGAAGTCGAGCTGCCATACGGTTCAGCTCGCTTCCGAGGACTTCGCCGTCCAGAGTAACGGCGTGTACGCCGCTGACCTTGCGGACGTGACGCCAAACGGCGAGTCGATCATTGATCTGCTCCCGGGCGGGGCCCTTATGACCAATCCGTTCACCAAAGTGGCGGATCAGCCGTTGGACGCTGCGTCGGCCGCCGGCGACACCGGATACGCAGTCATCGATGATGCGAGCGGGACGCACGTCGGTTACAACATCACGGGATACGGGAAGGACGATGTTCTGATCATCACGCTGTCGAGCGGATCCTAATCGAGTCCCAGGCAGAGCCGAGGAAAAAGGCGGGAGACAAGAAGTCTTTCGCCTTTTTCCTTGGGCGCTCGGGTACGAAAGCTGCAATACGCCCGTCCAGGGCGGAGAACGGAAAGATATCAACCATGACCGTACTGGAACTCGATAATGTAACCAAGTCTTACTCCAGGGGTTTCTTCGGGAGCAAGCGTCCCATCCTGGAGGGGCTCTCGCTCCGGATCGAACGGGGCGAGGTCTTTGGTCTTCTCGGCCACAACGGCGCGGGTAAAACCACCACGATGCGTGTGATTCTGGGGCTCATGCGCCCCGACGCGGGCCGCGTCAGGCTCTTCGAAGAAGACGGCGTCGGTGGGCGAGCGCTCTCGCGCATTGGGTTTCTCGGTGAGGAGACGGGGTTCTACCCCTTCCTCAACGCCGACGAGACTCTCCAGATGACCGGCGAGCTCTTCCGGATCCCGACGGAGCTGCTCCGCGAGAAAAAGAAGCGGCTCCTTACCGCGGTCGGTCTCCAGGCGAAGGCAAACGCGAGGGTCAAAACGTATTCGAAGGGGATGCGCCAGCGGTTGGGGATCGCGGTGGCTCTTATGAACGACCCCGAGTTTCTGATACTTGACGAGCCGTACACCGGGCTCGACCCGGTGGGGAGAAGACAGCTCCGAGAGCTTCTTCTCTCGCTCAAGGACCAGGGAAAAACGATTCTCATGAGCTCCCACATCGTCCCGGACGTCGAAGCGGTCTGCGACCGCGTGGGGATCCTGGGTGGCGGGAAGATTCAGAGGTGTCTCGCCCTTCGGGAGATCTACCAGCAAAAAAAGACCCCCGTGGAAGTGACCGCGGCGGGCGTCGATCCGAGCACGTTCGAGCGGCCGGCGGAGGGGATCGAGCTCGTGTACGGAAACCCCGAAGCGGTGGTGCTTCGATGCGAGGGCCGCGGAGTCGTCAAACAGGTGATATCGAAAGTCTACGCGTTCGGCGGCGAGATCCTCGAGATCAAACCGCTCAAGTTCAGCCTTGAGGATTATCTGCTCGAGACCCTCACCGAAGCGTCGAAAGAGGGCGCGGACACACTGGCGACGGAAATAGAAGAGTTGATTTATGCGGAATCCCGTTAACGCGAACGCACCGGCGCTCACCATCGCCCGGTACACGCTCAAAGGCTACATCAAGGAACGCGTTCTGCTCGTCGTCCTGGTGTTCGCCCTGCTCTTGATGGTGTCTTCGTACGTTCTCGCGCCGCTCGCCGTCGGCGCGCAGCGCAAGATCATCGTCGACATCGGGCTCGCCTCCATATCGGTATTTGGCGTCCTGCTCGTCGTGCTCATCGCCGCCGGCTCGTACTCGCGGGAGCGGGAGAAGGGGATCCTCCCCAACATTCTATCGAAACCCGTCAGCCGGGTGGATTTCGTTCTGGGCAAATTTCTCGGGACGTGGGTGACCGTACTCCTCGTCATGGGGTGCATGACCGTCGTCTACTTCTCGGTGATGCTGGTGAGCCGCACCTCTTTCAACGGTGTCATCTTCGTCGCCGTTTTTCTCTCCGCCCTCGAGGTTGCCGTGGTGACCGCCGTGATGACGTTCTTTTCGACTTTTACCTCGCCGCTCTTGAGCGCGCTATTCACCCTTTGCGCGGTGGTGAGCGGTCACTTGAGCGCCGACCTTCTCGAGTTCGCCGCCCGTTTCGGCGGGGCCGGATTCCACGCGATGAGCTCGGTCGCCTACTACGTGCTCCCCAATCTCGCCCTTTTCAACGTGAGATCCGAGGCGGTCCATGGGCTTCCCCTGATGAACCAGTACGTGCTGTCGGTCACGGTGTACGGCGTTTTTTACACGCTATTCGCGCTGCTGGCGAGCGCGCTGATCTTCAGACGCAGGGACGTGTCGGCATGAAGGCGCTTCTCCGGCGCAATCCGGTGATCCTCCTCGCCGGGGCCGCCGTGGTCTTGGGGCTTCTTCTTTCGACGGTGTGGGTCCAGAAGTACCGCTACCGGCCCTACCTCCACGAAAAGCTCTATCTACCGTCGGGCAAGTTCGTCCGGGAGTTTTCTCTTGGGTACCGCGAGGTCGTCGCCGACGCGGTGTGGCTCTCCGCCGTCCAGTACTACGGGGACTTTCGCAAGGGGAACCATGACCTCCGGTACTTCAGCGGTTTGATCGACATCGTCACCTCGCTCGACCCGCACTTTACCTTCGCCTATCTTTTCGGCGCCCTCGTCGTGTCCGAGGACGCGGGATCTTTCGAGGAGGGTACGGACATTCTCAAGCGCGGGATGTCCCGCAATCCGACGTCGTGGCAGCTCCCCTTCGAGATCGGGTTTCTCAATTTCGTCAACCGGCGCGACAACGCGCTCGCGGCGAGATACTTTGAGCTTGCCTCCAGACTCCCCGGCGCCCCAGAATACGCGGGGCGGTTCGCCGCTTTTGTCTACTCGAAGGCGGGCGACAGCGGTTCGTCGATCCGGATGTGGGAAGAATACAAGGAGCACGCCGACGATCCGTTTTTAAAGGAACTCGCCGAGAGGTATATCGAGAAGCTCAATAGGGAATCGGCCGGGAAGAAGGCCGGGTCGGATGCCTGATCGCGTGTTGCTCTCCGCCGTCGCGTTCGTCTTGGGGCTCATCGTCGGGAGTTTTCTGAACGTCGTCATCCATCGTCTCCCCCGCGGCGAGTCGGTGGTGTCGGGGCGGTCGAAGTGCCCCGCGTGCGGCGGGAAGATCGCCTGGTACGACAACGTCCCGCTCCTGAGCTTCGTCCTGCTTCGCGCACGTTGCCGCCGCTGCGGCGCCGCGATTTCCCCCCGGTATCCCGCGGTGGAGCTTCTCACCGGGCTCATCGCGGGGCTCGCCGTGTGGTTTCTTGGCGTCACCGCGGAAGCGGTCTTTGCGTTCGTCTTCTTCGCGCTTCTTCTTGTGATTACCCTCATCGATTGGTCGCACCGGATTATCCCCGACACGCTCTCCCTCGGAGGAACGGCGTTCGGTCTCTTCGGGGCCGCCGTCTTTCTCGACATCGCTTTCGCCGATTCTCTCGCTGGCGCGGTCCTCGGAGGAGGGATACTCTATCTCGTCGCCGTCGGCTATCGCGCGGTGAGGAAGGCTGAAGGGATGGGAGGCGGGGACGTCAAGCTCATGGCGATGATCGGGGCTTTCGTGGGGTGGCGGATGGTTTTCCCCGTTCTCATGCTCGCCTCCCTCGGCGGCGCGCTCTACGGGCTCTACCTGATGCGCCGGGGGGCATCGGGGCGCGCCGCGATCGCGTTCGGGTCGTTTCTCGCCCCTTCGGCGGCGCTCGTGTACGTGTTCGGAGCCGACTTGTGGCGCGCTTACCTCGACTTCTTTCTCGGCCGGCCGTGAATTGCACGGTCGGTCCCTTACGTGCAAAACGCTCCTGGCCCCCCCGCGGGTCTCTCTTGTACGCGGCGCAACTCTCCACCGGGCAACCCTTTGAGGCGGATTGGGACGGGCGTACCCCTGGCATGTTTGTTGCGTCGAGCCGGTCGCAAGGCCCAAAAATCCCATCTCGTATGACCCGAATCACGGGTGTTGCGGCTCGGAACGCGCCGGACGTATGCCGTGATGGAAGGCTGGTGCGAACATGAAACTCTTGTCGAGGAAATCAAAGACATCCGTCGGACTGGACATCGGATCGAGCTATGTGAAGGTCGTCGAAATCGACCACTCGAAGCCCGATCCGATCCTCAAGAACTACGCGGTCGTCAAGCTCCCCCCCGAGGCGATCGTCGAAGGCGAGATCATGGACAGGAGCCTCGTCATCGAGGGGATACAGAATTGCATGGCCAAGGCCGGCGTCGACAAGAAAGACGTCGTCACCGCGGTGTCCGGCAGGGCCGTGATCGTAAAGAAGATCGTGATGGACAAGATGAATCCCGACGACGCCAAGGAGGCGATCTTCTGGGAGGCCGAGCAGCACGTCCCGTTCGACATCGACGACGTGTGTCTCGACTTCGAGGTGTTGCGGGAGGACGTCGGGGCGAACCAGATGGAGATCCTCCTCGTCGCGGCCAAGAAGGAAATGGTCGAAACGCACGCGAGTCTGGTGAAAGACGCAGGCTTCACGCCGGTGATCATCGACGTCGATTCCTTCGCGATCCAGAACGCATACGAGATGACCCACGAGGAGCTTGGCAGCCGCGTGGCGGGTCTGATCAATATCGGCTCGGACGTCACCAACATCAACATCATCCAGAACAACATCCCCCTCTTTACCCGCGACGTGAGCGTCGGAAGCAACGTTTTCATCGAAGCGATCCAGCGCGAGATGGGGCTCTCGTTCGAGGAGGCGGAGGCGGTGGTGAACGGGACGACGCAGGTCCAGGACGAGCAGAAATGTCGGAAGATCATATCGGACGCGTGCGAGGAACTGTCCTCGGGAATCAACAGGTCGATCTCATTCTTGAAGACAGCCGGCGACGCCGACCAGCTCGATGAGGCGATCTTGAGCGGCGGCGGTGCCCGGATCCCCGGATTGAGAGAGATATTGAGCGAGAAACACGGAATCGAATTCAAGGTCAACGACTCGGTGAGCAAGGTCGCTCCCGGCGACAAAATGGACCCCGAAGCGGCCGCCGATCTTGAGAGGCTTGCTCCGATGCTCACCGTTTCGCTCGGTTTGGCTTTGAGAAGGGAGGGGAACTAAATGATCAAGATCAACCTGCTCCCCCCGGAAGACAGGAAGAAGACACACCGGATCAAGCTTCCCGCGCTCTCCGGCGGCGGGCCGAAGGCAGTCTGGATGATCGCCGGCATCGTGGTCTACGCGGGCATGGTCATCGCGATCGGGAGCCTTCAGTCGAAGTCGGCGCGGGATCTCGAAGCCAAGATCACAAAGGTCAAGCAGGAGTCCGAGGCGCTCGCGCCCCAGCTCGAGAGGATCCGCCAGCTCACCAAGGAGAGGGAAGAGGTGGACCGGAGGCTCGGAATCATCGCTTCTCTCGACCGGGAGAGATACTTCCGGGTCCAGCTCCTGAACGACATCAGCGAGAAGATGCCTCCCAACTCGTGGCTGACGTCCGTCAAGGAGAACGGAGGGACCGAGATCACGATCGATGGGGTGACTTTCTCCAACTATCTCATCGCTGACCTGATGAGCAGCCTCGACAAGTCAGATCATTTTGATCTCGTCGCCCTCAGCATCGCCCAGGAGGGTCGGATCCTGGATCACAAGGTGATCCAGTTCACGTTGAGCTCGAGAATAACGCCGTAGCGGGAGTGACGGAAACTAAGAAAGGCGCGTCATGAACCTCAGAGATCCGAAAACTCAGAAACTCATCGTCGTCATCCTGGCGCTGATCTCGTTGAGCTACGTGTACTTCGGCACCACGCTGCTCCCGTTTTGTTACAGGGTGCAAAAAGCGAGGATCGCCGCGCTCGAAACGGACTACACGAAACTCAGCGCCGAAGTGGAAAAGGCCAGGCAGATCGTCGGCAATCTCGCCAAGCTCGAGGCGGAGTACGACAGGCTCCACCTCCAGTGGGAGTCCGCGCAGGAGCTCCTCCCTCCCGAACAGGAGATGCCCGACCTCTTGAGAAAGGTGACCACCGCGGGGAACAAGGCGGGGATCGAGTTCATGCTCTTCCAGCCAAAACCGCCGGTTGCCAAGGAGCTCTTCAAGGAGCACCCGGTGAACGTGAGGGTCCGCGGCGGTTACCACGAGCTGGGGATGTTTCTCAGCAGGCTCGCGAACCTCTCGCGGATAGTCAACGTGACCGATCTCAAGATCAATGTCGCCAACACCGCGGCAAAGGACGGCAAGAAATCGAAAGTCAACAATCTGAACGAAACGATCATCGCGGATTTCACCCTGAGCGCTTACACCCTGGTCGAAGGAGCTGGAAATGAGACTGCGCGTCAAGACGGATAGTGCGGTGCTGCGTGCGGGGGCGGCCGCCGTCGGTCTCGCCGCGGCGGTGACCCTCTTCTCGTCCGCGCCGCTTGCGGACTCGACCCGGGGATCGGCCCAAGGGACGGCCCAAGCCACGACCCAGGGCGCGACCCAAGGCTCGGCCCAGGCGGAGCCGCAGACGAAAGTCAAACTGAGGGAGAACGGCTACTACTACAGCGCTTTCAATCGAAACGATCCCTTTCAGTCTTTGATCATCGGAGAGTTCGTCAGCGAGAAGAAAATGGAAGTCGTCGACATCGGCCGCGTCTTACTCGTCGGCATTGTCAAGGGCGAACTGGACCGGTTCGCTCTTCTCGAAGACGACAAGGGCTTTAGCTATATCCTCAGAGTCGGCGATCAGGTCAAGAACGGCGCCGTGGTGGCCATCGGCGACGAATCGATGGTCGCGCGGGTGACCAATTTCGGTCAGACGAGGAAGTTCACTCTGCACCTGGCCAAGGGAGAAGAAGGAGAGCAACCATGAGAAGGATTTTCGCTAGCCGCAAGACGGTCGTTGCCGTGCTGCTTTTGGGGGCTCTCATCGGGAGCACCGCAGTGCAGGGTGACACTTCGCAGGTGAGCGCCCTGCGGATGGAAAGAGACGCGAACGGTTCCCCGAGCTATGTCATTTCCAAGTCGGGTGCCGTCGAGATCAACGAATTCCTGATGGACGATCCCCCGAGGCTCGTGCTCGATTTCCTGGGGGCGACCCACGGGATTACCGGCTCGACGACCGAAGGCGACGGGAAGTTCGTCGTGCGGGTGAGGTCGAGCCAATTCACAGGCGCCCCCGAGCTCGTCACGCGGGTCGTGTTCGATCTCACGGCGAAGTGCGAGTACCGGCTGACCACCGAGACCGACAAGATCGTCGTGCGGTTCGAGGGCGGCCGGGACGCATCAGAACCCGAGACGCCCGTTCTGATGGGAAGCTCGGTCAACCCGTCGATGACCGCGCTCACGGCGAGCGTCGAGCCGAAACCCGTCGAGAAGCCGGCGGCGGAGAAACCGACCGTTGGGACGCCGTCGACCGTGACAGCGCCCGCGCCGGCCCCGGAGAAGCAGCCCGCGCCGGCCGCGGAGACGCAGGCGCCGCAGACAGTAAAAGAGACCCCCGCGCCGGTGATGGCGGAGAAGTCGTCCGCCGACGAGGAGCAGTCGGAAAAAACACACCCCGAGATCGAGACCGAATCCACCCCGAGGGTCGCCTCCTGGGACACCTATGAGGATTCCGACGACATGATGGAGAGCACGGCCGACCGGACGGTTCTCCTCGCCGAGGCCCCGACGCTCCAGTCTTTCGCGACGAGCGCGGGACTCGTCTCCAACCGGACCATAACGATCGATGTTCAGGAGGCCGACATCCAGTCGGTGCTGAGGAGCTTCTCCGAGTTCTCGAACACGAACATCGTGGCCGGGCCCGAAGTGGAGGGCAAAGTCACCGTCCATCTGATGGGCGTTCCCTGGCGTCAGGCGATGGACATCATCCTCAAGGCCCACGGATTCGGGTACCGCGAGGAGTACGGAATGATCCGCGTGTCGACGACGGATAAGCTCACCAAGGAAGAGCTAGGGATCCAGGCCGCGGAACGTCAGAAAGACGACCTCCTTGCGCTCGATACGCGGATCATCCCGCTGAGCTATGCGCGGGCCTCGGAGATGAGAGAGGCGCTCAAGGAAATCATCTCGCAGAGGGGCAGCATAGAAATCGAAGCGGGGATGAACTCACTCATCGTAAACGACATTCCCAAGAACATCGACAAGGTCACCGCGATGGTGGCCGAGCTCGACAAGAGGATCAAACAGGTCGAGATCGTGGCTAAACTCGTCGACGTGGACTACGACGCCACGCGCGAGATGGGCGTGCGCTGGGACCTCCTCAATCTCTCGGCCAGCGGCGTGAACGCCGTCGGCGACATCGTCCTCGACGCGCGGAGCGCGGACCCGACGGGGACGTTCCGGGTCGGAACGGTGCAGTCGTGGGGCGAGGTGCAAGCGATCATCGACGTGATGGAAAAGGAAAACAAAGCCAACATCATTTCGAACCCGCGGATCGTCACCGCGGAGAACCGCGAGGCGAGCATACTCGTCGGCAAAGAGATACCCCTCATCGTCTCCGACGAGGCGGGTAACCCGATCACCGAGCTGACCAAGATCGGGATCATCCTCAGGGTGACCCCGCATGTCAACCTCGACAATACGATCACGCTCGATCTCCACCCCGAGGTGAGCGATCTGGCCCAGCAGGCCACCGTTCAGGGTGGTGTCGTGATCGTGATGAGCGAGGCGGACACCCGCGTAATCGTGGGAAACGGAGAGACGGCCGTGATCGGCGGTCTCATCAGCGAGGTCGAGAGCAAGTTCGAGAACGGCCTGCCGATTCTCAAGGACATACCGGTCCTCGGCGGGCTCTTCAAGTTCTCGAGTGAAAACAAGAAAAAGCGCGAGCTCGTTATTTTCGTGACGCCGACGATCGTCGGCGGTTGATAGAAGGGTGGACCGTCACCCGGTCCTTGAACCGGAGGGCGGTGGGGCAAGAGACCAAGCTTGCCTCGCCGCCCTTTTTGCGTTTATCGTCGGTGGCGTCTCCGGCGCGCCGGAGACGATGGACGCAAACGAGGTGACCGGAGCCGGAGCATGGGTGCAAAGCAACGTCTCGAGACTCGCGTCGTCGCGGGGGCCCTCAAGGGGAGAGTGCTCGTCTATCCGCGCGATCCATCGCTCCGTCCGACGATGCAGCGAACAAAGACCTCGGTGTTCGATTCTCTCCGGGACCGTATCCAGAACGGCGTTTTCGTCGATCTCTACGCCGCGGCCGGGGGGATGGGGATAGAAGCCTTGAGCCGGGGCGCCGCCCGGGTTGACTTCGTCGAAGCGAACGGGGAAGCGGTCCGCTGTCTGAGGGAAAACCTCGCCGGTTGCGGGATCGGGCCCGACCGGGCGGCGGTTCATCACGCCGCGGTGATGGAGTTTCTCCTAAGCGGCGCCCTGCGGGCCATCGACCCCGACGTCACCTACGCGGATCCCCCGTACGACACGGAAGAGACGCGGCTTTTGCTGGAGTTCTTCAGCTCCGTCGAGTACCCTTTGAAAACCCTCTTGCTCTTCGAGCATCGAAAAGACGTTCTGTCGATGGACGGTTTCGACGGGCTCGTCAGTCTCAAGACGAGGGACTTCGGCCAGAGCCGGGTGAGTTATGTCGTCTTGAAGGGAGACGGACCATGACGAAGGCGATGTATCCGGGGACGTTCGATCCGATAACGAACGGCCACCTCGATATCATCAGGAGAGCGAGTAAGCTTTTCGACACCCTTGTCGTTGCCATTGCCGAGGGCGTTCACAAGAATACCGCTTTCTCCCTCACCGAGCGAAAGCGTCTCGTGAAGGAAAGCGTCCAGGGGATGGACAACGTCGAGGTGACGATTCTGCCCGGGCTCCTCGCCGAGCAGTGCAAACGGATGTCCGTCGACGTGGTGATTCGCGGGTTGCGGGCGGTCTCCGATTTCGAGTACGAGATGATGATGGCGTTGATGAATCGGAAGCTCTACGCGAAGTTCGAGACGATTTTTCTCATGCCGAGCGAGAAGTATATCTATCTCCACAGCTCGACCGTGAAAGAGGTTTTCACGCTGGGCGGAGACGTCTCCGACCTCGTCCCGCCGCCGGTCGACGAGGCGCTTCGCCGGCACGAACGGCGGAGCCGAAGCAAGCGGTAGAAAAGCCGGAAGTTGACTCCTCCGCCGGTGTTCTGGTAGTATCGGCCGCACGGGCCAGTCAACCCACGAGATTCCTCCCGGAACGATTCGCTAGACCCGGAACGGGCCGCGGTCCGCGGCTCGAGGGTTTTTCTCCTATGTTTATCGATCACGTCACAATAGAGGTCGTCGCCGGCGCCGGCGGAAACGGGTGCGTGAGTTTCCGGCGCGAGATGTTCGTCCCGCGGGGCGGGCCGGACGGCGGAGACGGCGGCAAAGGCGGAGACGTCGTCTTCGAGGCTTCGTCGCGTCTGTCGACCCTGGTCGATCTGCACTATCGACGGGTCTGCAAGGCCGATCGGGGGGCGCACGGCCGCGGCAAGAACTGCCGGGGGCGCAACGGAAAGGACGTGGTGATCGTCGTTCCACCCGGCTCTGTCATCAAGGACGCGCTGGACGGGAGCGTGGTCGCTGAGCTCCTCGCCGACGGCGACCGGAGCGTCGTCGCCCACGGCGGACGGGGGGGGTTCGGGAACGAGCACTTCAAGTCGTCGAGAAACCGCGCTCCGAGAACGGCAAAACCCGGGGGACCGGGCGAATCGCGCAAGCTCGAGGTGACCCTCAAACTCATCGCCGATGTCGGTCTCGTCGGCGAACCCAACGCGGGAAAGTCGACGCTGCTCTCCACGGTGAGCGCCGCGCAACCCGAGATCGCCGAATACCCGTTTACGACCAAGACGCCGGTTCTTGGGATCGTGAGGGTGGGCGAGTCCGCGAGCTTCGTCATGATCGACATCCCGGGGCTCATCGAGGGCGCGCACGCGGGGAAGGGGATGGGGAAGGAATTTCTCCGCCACGTCGAGAGGTGCCGGGTGATTTTGTACCTGATCGACGCCGCTCTCCCCGATCCCGCGAAGAGCTATGCGACACTTCGAAACGAGGTCCTCCGTTACGATCCGATGCTTCTCGAGAGGCCGAGCGTTCTCGCTCTCACGAAGTGCGATCTCATCGAAGGGGGTACGGGAGGGGTGGATCCGAATTTACTTCGAATTCATTCGAAGGTCTTTCCGATCTCCGCGGTGACGAAGGAGGGGATCGAGGCCCTTCTCAAGGGTCTCTGGACGGCGTTGGGCTGATTCTACGAGGGGGTGGTGTGTGTGGTGCCGTCGTTTCATCCGATCATCGCATTGATGCTCGCCGAAGGCGTAAGTCCCGCGGACTGTTTCAGGATTCCCCGGGACCCCGCCGTTGCGTTCTCTCTGCTCCAGACCGAAAAAGGACGGCTCAAACTTTCCTTCGTCCTGCGAAAACCCGTGGGCGATATCCCGTGGAAACTCTTCGACGCGCAGCTCCGCGCGATCGAACGCGCCGGGGCCGGTGTGCTCACGCATCTCGATGAGGGTTATCCTCCGTTCATGCGAGACATCCCGGAAGCGCCGGCGATTCTCTTTCACCGCGGGGATCCAGACCGGCTCGGCGCGCGGGGCGTGGCGATCGTCGGGTGCCGGCGGGCCTCGGCGAGAGGGGTTGCGTTTACACGCGCTCTTGCCGGCGACATCGCCAGTTACGGGATCCCGGTGACGAGCGGGGCCGCGCTTGGGATCGACACGGCGGCGCACCGCGGCGCGCTCGATCGGGGCGGTGTCACCGTCGCCGTGATCGGGACGGGGCTCGACGTCCCCTACCCGGAGAGAAACACGGTCCTCCTCGACGAGATCGCCGAGAAAGGGTGTGTCGTCACCGAGCAACTGATGGGGACCCCCGCGCTCAAGTTTGTGTTTCCCCGGAGAAACCGTCTGATCAGCGGTTTCTCCCGCGCGGTTGTCGTGGTGGAAGCCGGTGAAAAGAGCGGGGCGCTCATCACAGCGCGTTGGGCCCTTGAGCAGGGTAGAGAGGTCGGTGCCGTCCCCGGGTTCCCCGGTGACGCGCGGAGCCGGGGGGCGAACGCCCTGATCAAGACGGGGGCTTTTCCGGTGGAGCGGGTCGAAGACATCTTCGAAGCGGTGCCTCTTTTCGGCGTATCGGCCGGGCTCGAGGCCCGGCGCGAGGGGCGGAGCGAAGCGTCGGGCGTACAACCCTCGATCGGACGTGCGCTCTCACGGCAGGGGGGGCGCTCGAGGGTGGTACCCGACGATCTACCGGGCGACGCCCAAGCCGTCCTCGATGCCGTGGGATCGAGCCCGGTCGACGCCGACGCGCTCGCGAGGCATCTCGATTGTTCCGCCGCTGTGGTTCAGCAGTTGCTCCTCGAGCTCGAGCTTCGCGGTCTGGTTGAAAGGGACCGCGCGGGGCTTTATACTAGGTGTTAGCGCAAGTGGTGGCGGAGCGCGGCCGCTCAACATTTTGGCCGGCGCGGTGTTCCGTAGAGAGATCGACCATGGTGAACGCGACGAAGAGACGCCCTCTATCCAAGCGGGTTCAGTACAGGATCGAGTGGGTGTTGATGCACCTGCTCATCGTGCTCTGCTCGATTTTTCCGCTTCGCGTCCTTCGCCGCGTCGGGAGGGGTCTGGGGTGGATCGCGTGGCGGGTTTTCCGCGTCCGCAAGCGTGTCGTCGTCGACAACATCTCGCGGTCGTTTCCCGGCGCGCCATCCGCCGGCGTCGACGCGATCGCGCTCGAATCTTGCGAGCAGTACGGAATGGCCCTCATGGAATTCGCGAGGTTCCGCCGGCTTTCCCGGCGCGAGCTGATGGAGATGGTCGACGTCGAGGGGATCGAGTATCTCGACGCCGCACTCTCGCACGGAAAAGGGGCCGTGCTGTACTCGGGGCACTTCGGGAACTGGGAGCTCCTCGGCGCGCTCCTTGCGCGGTGCGGCTACCCGCTCCACGTCACCGACACGAACCACAGCAACGAACTCACCCACCGGATCATCTCGGGTTTGCGTATCCGTCAGGGGATGAAGGTTATCGCGCCGAGCGAGCCTTCGTCGCGGATCACCGGTTTGCTCTCGGAGAACAAGTTCGTCTCATATCTCGCCGACCAGGACGCGCGCCGCGACGGGATTTTCGTCGATTTTCTGGGGAGGCCCGCCTCGACGGTCAGGGGTCCGGCGATCTTCTCGATCCGCAAACGGTGTCCGATCATCGCCCTTTTTCTCCTCCGCCGGGGGGTCGACCGCCACCTCGCCGTGATCGAGAAACCGATTTGGCCGGATCAGCGGCTCAAAGGGCGCGAAGCGATCCGCGACCTCACGCAACGTTACACGAGGATTCTGGAGAAACACGTCCGCGAGAGTCCGGGGCAGTACTTCTGGATGCACCGGCGCTGGAAAACCCGGCAGTCCGGCGAGCTCGCGCGGTGAACGAGCGCCGATCTACTTCGGTTTCTCTTCGGTGCCCGTCACCGTCTGGAAACCGATGGGTTGCCGGTTGGGGTCGGTGGGAGCGACGGGGATCTTGCCGTGGTCCTTCTCGTACTTGGCGATGTTGGTTTCGAGCGTGGTGAGGAGCGCCTTTGCGCTCTGAGGCGTCATGACGATCCGGGAGAACACTTTTGCCTTCTTGACGCCGGGAAGCATACGGGCAAAGTCGATGATGAACTCCGCGTTGGAATGCGTGACGATGACGAAGTTGGAATAGACTCCTTCCCACTCTTTTTCTCCGATCTCGACGTTGACGGTTTGCTGCGTGTTCATCGTGTTCCTCCTGTGTAGGCCCGGTTTTTCAACGGCGTCCGGCGATGTGTGGTCGGCGACGGGATCCGCGGCGGGCGATCCTCGCTCGTTCCCGCGAAGGGCGCGTGACGGCCCTCCAACCCACACGAATACCGTTGCTCCACTCTGCACGGTACCACACACGAAGGGCTCACTCAAGCACGCGGGTGGGTGTGGAAAACCATCGGCGCGGACGCGGAACACGCGTTGGGGCTTGGGGTTCGGCAGGCCGCGGGCGGACCGCGGTCGCATCCAAATCGCTTGACACCTTCGATGTCGTGTGCTAACGTTTTTCGCACGTTAGGCTTACGGCCGCAAAGCTGCACGCCGCATTGCCTCGCAAGGAGCTTCACTCCGAGGGTCCTTGATTTTTTATTCTCGGCCAACCAGACATGTTTTCGAACGGACTGACCAAAGACCGCGTTGCGGCATACCTCGAACGCTTCGCCTCGGCGCGTGTCGCCGTGCTCGGCGACGTGATGCTCGACCGGTATTTCTGGGGCCGTGTGGACAGGATCTCGCCGGAGGCCCCCGTCCCGGTGGTCCGGGTCACGGGGAGGAGTTCACGGCTTGGCGGGGCGGCGAACGTGGCTGCCAACCTCCATTCCCTGGGGACGAACGTGACGCTCGTTTCGCTCATCGGCGACGACGCAGCCGGTGCCGAGCTCGAGCGGCTCGTCATGGAGCACGGGATCGGCTACGGAACGCTCGTTGTCGAAGGCGGTCGTCATACGACCGAGAAGGTTCGTATCATCGCGCAAAGCCAGCAAGTGGTCCGCGCGGATTTTGAGACACCGGCCCGTCTGGCGCCCGAGAGCCGCGCGAGGATCGTCGACGAGCTCGAGGGAGGGACGGATCGATTCGACGCCTTGGTCGTGTCCGATTACGGCAAAGGCGTCGTGGAGGAGGAATATCTCCAACGAATCATCGCCGCGTGGCGATCGAAGGGAAAACCGGTGCTCATCGATCCGCACATCGGGCATTTCAGATGGTACCGGGGGGCGACGATCATCACGCCGAACACAAAGGAAGCCTCGAGTTTTTACGGCGTGGCGCTC
>Ga0315288_10003712_pt1 | contig 19494 bp, 25 predicted proteins | sample YL17G11_20_MG_FD_203454 | JGI IMG/M metagenome (GOLD analysis project Ga0315288, IMG submission 203454) | Sediment microbial communities from Yellowstone Lake, YNP, Wyoming, USA - YL17G11_20 | ecosystem: Environmental > Aquatic > Freshwater > Lake > Sediment | place: USA: Wyoming | collected... | reverse complement strand
CGGCTAGTAATTCGTCTACGCGTGCGCGTGTTGCTGTCAATTTGCGTTCTTTCATGGGTTCAATATCTCAACTAGGTTAATGCCGCCAGTGCTGAGAGTATCAAAGGTATCAAACGTCAGTCCAGATATATCGCTATCGAATCGCATAGGTAGGTCGAACTCAAAACCGGCTGTTACCGTCTCGCCCGTTATTGGGTTAGTTTGCACTGTGCCGCCGCTGGTATAGGTGCCGAACGCGGTAGAGTTGATTGCGACGGTGATAGTCGTGCCGCTGATGGCCGTAATCAGCGCCCGCAAGCCGTTGATTTGCGTCATGCCGACAACGCCAGTAAATCCTACCGACTCACCGACTAGCATGGTATGCGCGCCAATCGTGACGACTGCCTGAGCGGCTTTCGTGATAGCGGTAATGGCCCGCGATTTATTCGCGGCCATCGTAACGCGACCCGTTACGGTGTTTACCGACCATTGCGCAGCTGGATATAAAGCACCATTAACGCCGATTAGTACGCTCCCGGTAACAGGTTTAAACACGGTACGAATTGGCCGACCGACCGAGATAGTCCCGCCGACGCCGCCATACGATTTCTGCAACTGGTAAACGCCAGCCGATACCAGCGCACAAGCCTGATTGCCGAATGCTGGCGTGCCGGTGTAGCCGTTGCTGCTAAAGTCAGCCAGATTCTTAACCCGGAACCCTGCGAACTTGCCAAACACTCGATGGTATAGCGCGACCACCTCGTCCATAACCCACAACTGCTGGCGCATATCAAACGACAGATCGTAGCGCGCACGCGGCGCATTGTGACGCAATCGCCGGTATTCATTACCGTTCGCCGTGGTGTCGATTTCCACGGCGTATTCCTCGCCGAACGACGAGCCGTAGTCGATATTAATGGGTAGCCGGTCTTCCAAAAAGCTAGGCATATCGTGACCCTGAGTTGACTGCGCCCATGACTGCGCGCCGTGTTGCGCCTGCGCTACGTTCGGCCTCGCGTGTATTGCTGACGCCGGGCTGGTTTATGATTATGGTGTTGCCGCCTGTCATCTTGGCGGTATCGGTGCGGCTTGTTACGTTTGCCGGCCCGCGTACAAGTTCCGGCCCTCGCTCGCCTACTACGCCGAACTTGCCGTTCGGGATATTGCCGCCAGTGTCGAAAAACCCAGCGAACGTCGAAGCCAGTCCTGCTAGATCAAAACCACCGCTAGCACCGCCCTTGCCGCCAATACCAGCCGCACTAAAAAGCGACTGCGTTAGCTGCGCCGCTGCTGCCTCGGCAATCATGCGCTGCAACATCGCGCCCCAGCCGCTCAGGATGTCTTTAAACGATCCGCTGAACCCGTTGGTCAGAGTGTCAGCAAGCTGGCTCTGTATGTTCTCTTGGGCAGTCTTGGTGAAGTCGTCTAGCGCCGTAGTCGCCTCGCCAGCGCCGTAGGCCACCTCTTTCATGGCTTCGCTGTTTTTGGCCGATACCTTGTTAAACGTCTCCTGCGTTATGCTGCCGTTTTGCAGTGCGTCGTAATACTCTTGCTGTTTCTGGCCTAGCACCTCGATGTCAGACAATGAGTCTTGGGTGATAGCCTTGCCGCGCGCTGCTTTGTCTTCTTCTTCCTTGGCCAGCTTTGCGGTTACTTTCGCCTGCTCGTCGTAGGCGCTAACCGTCCCTAATGCCGCCTGAGCCGCCGACAATTGCGACTCGGTCGCGCCGTCAAGTGCCAGCTTTAGCAGGGTGATTTCGTCCTTGTCTTTGCCTACTGTTTCGGCTTGGAATTGGAGGGCTGATATTTGCGCGCCTAGCGTGTCGGTTAGCTTTGCGGTTTTCTCGGTAGTCTTGGCGGTTTCTTCGCCGGCCTCGGTAGCCCCGCGCTTAAGCTCACGCAGCGAGCCGGCAACCTTTGCCGCCTCTGCGCCAGTCTTGCCGGCAGTGCCGCTCCAAAGGTCATCAATCCGCTTGATCGCTGCCTCGGTAGTGTCCTTGTAGTCGGTTGCGCCAGTCTTGAATATATCGACAGCTTGGTCGAACTCGCCACTAGCAGCAGCGGCAGCGCCAGCAGCAAACGCGCCAATGCTTTCGCCGACAGTGGTGAAAGTTGTCCCGACTACAATGCCCGCAGTTACCAAGCTCTTAAGCGTGCCGGACAGAACGTCAGACGCTAGCGATACGGCCTCGGTATTTTCAGCGACGTCGATTAGCGACCCGGTGACATCGTTAAGCGTCGGCAGCAGCTCGCGGGCAAGCTGATTGCCTACTCCGCGGGTGACGCCTTGCATGGTAGTCAGAGAGTCGTTGAATTGCTCGCTGGCTGTCGCCGTCTCCTGAGATACGACCAGCCCGAACCGCTCGGCCTGCGCCGTCAATTCGCTAATGCCAGCAGCGCCAGAGTTAAGCAGTGGAATCAGGGCGGTTCCAGACCGGCCAAACAACTCTTGAGCGAGCGCGGCTTTTTCTGCGCCGTTTTCGTATTGGCTAAAGCGGTCGGCAACATCTAGCAGTACGGCGTCTGCTGATCGCAGTTCTCCGGATGCCGTGCGAATAGATACGCCAATATCACCGAATGCGCGCTGCGCGTCTTTGCTTCCTGCTGCCGCTTTGCTTATCGAAAGGTTTAAGAATTTGAGGCTGTTGTTTAGCTCGCCAGCCGAAACATCGGCAAGCCCTGCGGCGTATTGCAGCCCGGTTAATGCTTCGGTTGTAACGCCTGCCATCTGCGCGGCTTTACTGGCATTGTCGGCAAGGTCGATTGACTCTTTAATGAATGACGCGAATGCGCCGGTCGCGGCAGCGGCCACCACTGTGCCGATAGCCTTCCCCAGCGCTGCGGCTCGCTTCTCAGTCGGCCCGGCAGCAGCGCCGAGCTTCTTAATGTCATCCGTCGCGGTCTTGACGCCACTCGCATCAACCGCAATAACTAACCGCGCCGTTTCCGTCATTCTCGCGCACTCCTTAAAATGGCGTCGTCTATCTTAATGAGTGCTGCGGCGTCACGTCCGCATATCGGTGTTGCTGTCATCCTTGACCAGCTTTCAAGCATTGGCCACGTCAATGGGTCGCTAGTGCGCTTAACCTGAAAGTACCAGCCCCACAAATATGCCATTTCATCCGGCACTTCGGGCATTTTCAGCGCCTCGGGCTTTACCCCTGAGCGCTTCCATTGCGTCTGTAGCACCTCGCCTAGCGTCAGGTCGCTATCCATGCTAACCCGTTTCTGTAGTTTTGCCCATGCCTCGGCGTAACCTATTAGGCTGTCGAGGCCGGCGCGAAAAAATCAGAGCCTTTGGCCGCCGTCTCGTCGATCCACTTAGCTAGATATGGGCGCGTTTTTATTAGCGCCAGCACATTAGGCTGCGTGCATTCTTCTTCAAGCTCCCACGCGCAGACAAGATAAGACGCAGCCCGCAATGACGCCTGCTCTGCTAGTATCTGACGTTCAATCGGATCATCTACGCCGGCCAGCGCCAGCCGTAAACCGGCAATCTCAACAGCCTTAACGCGCCGGAAAACGTCACTTTCAGCGTGACGAATCGTCATCTTTACCGATGGGACGCCGTGAATATCTGGCGCAAGGAACTCGCGGCCATCGCTGGCCGCCTCCAAGCTGTAACCGTCATTGAACCCAGCCATTAAGCGATTCGCTCCAATACAAATTCAGAGTTAGCGGCGAGGTTATAGCCCGCCGAATAGGTCAAGTTTACGATCACGTCAGTGCCGCTTGACTGCTTGGAACCGCCAACATAGCTAGCGTCTGGCGTTTTCAGACGGTATGCGCTCACTGCATCGGTGGCAACCAAGCTCATGGTGGCCTTGGTGTCGTTAAGGAACCGATTGTAAAACGCTGCCGAATCGAAGAACGCAACCACGGTGCCATCGGCGGTGATAGTGTTGATAACGCTGGATACGCTGTTTTTGCTGCCGACAACGAATTTCTGAGCGATACCGTTAGCTACGGATGCTGTGTACTCGGTACAGAAACCGAACTCAGTGCCGGCAATGTCGAGCGACCCGTCGAGAGCGGTCATAAAATCAGTTGTAGTAGCGGCTGGGAAAGTAGACCCGCCCGGTAGCGAGAGCAGTTGTTCTTGCGAAGTGCCAAGCAATGAGAATGTTACGTCCCACTTTTCGCCAGCCTTGCCGCTGATGGCGATCTTGTCCACTTCCATTCCGCGATAAAGGTAGTCGATACCCAAGTCGGTGTGGCGCTCAAGGATGGCGAATGTGCGACGGGTCTGGCCGGTGATTAGCTTAGACTGCGCCACCACAGTGATAGACGGGCCTGCTGCGACGGTGACCAGTACCACAGCCGCGCCTTCGATGCTGACAACGGTCAGCTTGGATGTGGTCGCGGTAACTACGCGAAACAGTCCGTTGTTAGCCGGCGCAACAAAGCCCGAAACCTTGATAATGTCGCCGGCAACTTGGGTAAACGTAGCCGCGCTGTTAAACGAGCTATCACCCGACGCCGCACTGATACCGGCGTTCGTGACTGGAGTAGCTGCAACCCAAGTACCACAGAAACCAGCCTCCAGCAGATCATCAAGCGCGCCATAGGCAAGCTGGCAAGAAAGGTCGCCCGCAGCGCTAAACGTGCCGCGACGGTCTGCCGTGCGGTGACGGTCGCCGCGCACTTCCTCGGAACTGATGCGTTCGGCGTTATAGGCAAGCGAGTTGCCGCCAGTCTTGTAGCGGATAGGCTTCCACGCGGGGTTAGACGGAATAGCGCCGGCCACTTCCATGACGTAATGCAGACTGACTACTGATGCTGATGCGATTGGCATTGCGATTTACCTTGGGACGTATGCCGTCCAGTTGATTGTTAGACTGACTCTGTACCAGCCGTCAACTGGCCGCCCCTGAGAGCGCCCGCATGATTGGATTTGTACCTGTTGGCCGCCGTATGCAATCCGCGTGCCAGCTTTAAAGTATTGTGCCACAGAATCGGCCTTTGTAATAGCTGCGCCTGTTCCGCTATTGGCTGGATAGTTGACGTCTACCTGCATAAATCCGGTATGCCCGTCAGCCTCAAACGACTCGACAGAAGGCTGATTAGGCACGATAAAAACTGCGCCCCACGGCGTAGTTATCGCCGGCTTGGCGAACGTGGCGTTCTCGTATGACGTCAGCGCGTCTGTAAAGAATGCGCCCGCACGGTATCGGTCGATTAGCGCCTGCGAGATGTTTTTAAATGCGCTCATATTTTATTATCCCGTGCGGCTTTTGCGACGATTTGTTGAATGCGGGCTACGTTTTTACGAACCATGCCGTATGGCGCTTGAACGCTATAGCCGTCGCGGGTGGTTTTGTTTGTTGATCCGTCGCCCGTGCCATAGTTGCCGTACTCAAGCGCGCCGATGTAGGGAAGGTTGTTCGTCAGATAGATAACCTTGCCGCCGATAAATTTTTCGGCTGTCGTGCTGACTTCCCGTAACACCTTTGCAGTCTCGGGGCCGTCGCCCTCGGGCGCTGGGTTTTCAGATCCTGGCTCACCGCCAGCATTAACGGCTGACGTTATTGGCGCATCTAACGAAACCTGCCAGTTACCACGGGCGCGCCCGGTATCTGCCGGCGTGTCTTTAATGATTGAACCGAATAGCTCAAGCGCGATGCTAGCGCCGGTCTGGTCTACAGACCTCCCCGCGTTCTTAGCGAACTCGGCCACGTCGCTGGCGAAACTCATTTACGCCCCTGCAACTCATACAATAACGGCGTGCCGGCTGGATTTAGCGCCTTGACCGACTGCACGACATACGTCACTGAGCCATCCACAACTAGCGACCCAATACCCGGCTCAGAAGCGCCATTTACGCTCACTAGCAGCTTTTTATCGTCGGTCTGTATCAGTGTGCCGGATTCCGACAGCCTGCCCTTGTAGTTGCCCACAAGAAGGCTTACGGATGTGTTGGTATATGCCGGCGTGTTGGTCTGCGTAGACGGGTCGAACACGCTGCCAGATTCCACGCGCAAGGTTGCCGGCTTGCCGAATTGTTTAAGCAGGCGTGCGGCTGTGTCGGCTAGGCCGCTGTAAAAACTCATAGCCGAGTAACCGCAAAGTTACTACCGCCCGCGACCGGGATCATAATTGGCTTAAGAATCTTATTCACGGCGCTAAAAATAGGCTGCGAGTTGTTGTAGCCCTCGGCATATTTCACGCTGATAACGTCCACCGTTTCCTCGATTACGCTACCCTTGCCACCGACTGCCGTAGTCGGCATTAGCTCCTGAGTGTCGGCCTCGATTGCTAGCTGCATCTGGCCGTTCTTGAGTTGCTGCGGAATGACAGTATTGGCAATCAAAGACCCGAAAATATAAACCGGGTAGCGCGGCCATGCGAGCGCTTGCCCTCCTACAGACCGCTTGCCCTGCCATTGATCCTCTAGGGTGTCGAGGTAGTCCATTGCCTTGGTAAGCAGCACGCTAGGTGCGCCAGCAATGGTAATCCCTCGCGCAGCCGCATAGGCCGCCAGCTCGGCTTCGGTTACATAACTATCAACGCCAACTGTTACGGCCATGCTTAATCCTCATTCAATGCAAAGATTATGCCATGTTTTCGTGCGGCTGTAAAAAAGCCCGCTGGTTAGGCGGGCTTTGGTTGGTTACGCGCCTAGATAGACGAAGTGGTTAATCGCCGCGAATGCTGGCACGAACGCCTGCTGTGTAACGCCACCGTTTAGACTAATGTTGCTTGTGGTGATGACGGCGGCGTTACCAGTGAAGCTGGTTGATACGCTTGTAGTATAGAAGTGCGCAGTACCCAACCCAGCGTAGCCAAGAAGCGAACCAGTACCCGTGTAGATAGGGGTCTGTACGAGCCCACCATTATAACCTGCTATTGGGAACCCCGTGGTTGAAGAACAAGTACCTGCCGGCGTATAACTAGCTGAACCTGCCAGCGTCACGTTAGGTAGTTTATTCTGCGCGATAGTGTAACTACCACCAGTCGTATTATTCGCGTATGTACTACCGCCCGCCATCAGCAGCTTGTCGCGCGTATCGGGCAGGTTGACACCAAAGCCTATAGACGTTGCCGCCGTCTGCTGGCCGGATGTTAACGACGACTTGGCCCGCCCGTCGAGCATGATCCAGCCGTTATGGTCGACTGTTCGATATGCCTGCTTTGTGTCGCCAATATCAGCGCCGACGATAGGACTATCAATAAACGTCCGATAGTACGATTTGCGGTATGGGCGGGAAACCTGACTGGCCGACGCCTTAACCCTGAAAAACGTGCCGTCATCCTTGGTCAGCGTAGTGGTGAACACTTGGCCATTAAGCACCCACAGCGGGTACTTGAAAGGAATGGTCATACCGACGCCGCTAGTCGCGGTAGCGTTGAAATAGAACGCCGCAACCTCTTTGCCGCCAATCTTGGTGACGCGATACTTCAAGCGCCCGGTGTAAGTCTCTGCGGGAGTAGTGTCGATCTTGAAGAATGCGACGTCACCCGTCGCCGTGTAGGTGTCGTTGTAATCGACCGTTGCGGTGCCAAGTGTGCCGGCTGATTCGACGTTTAACAGGCTAGTGCCGTGAATGCGAGTAGTCAGTGCCAGTGCAGCGCTGCCGTCAGTCTTGACTGCCTGCCATGCCGGGAACCACGCATACCCTGAGTCGGTATTGACCCATGTTACGTTCTCGCCGCCGCTGCCCATGCTATGCAGGTCGCCAACGTGGACGGATCCGGTTCCGGTTGCAATCGAAGTGGCCGCCCATAGCCCTTCCTCGGACTGCTCACTAATCATCATAGCCGCCGCGGTTGCAGTTGCCTTCTTCCATAGCTGTAGCTTGGCAGTGGTAGGATTTACCTTGTATTCATACGTGATCGGTAGGGCTGACCCCGATAAACCGCCGCCGCCACTCTTTCTTTCGAGGCTCATGCTATGTCGTACTCCGCGCCGCCAACAGGGACAATGCGAAACAGCGCCGAGCCGAAAAACATCTCGACAGCGGTATCGGCGCTATAGGTGTCGGTCAGTACCCACTCGGCCCCAGCCTTGCACTCCACAGTGACGGCGCCCCCGTTAGTCTTGACGATCAGCACCCGGCTTTCAGGCGGATACATAAACTGGAATTCCTTAGTTACTGCAATCATCTTGCCGCCCTCTTTACGTGAATAGAAGCGCAATGACCCGACTGCAATAAATGGGGCGCTATGCAAGTATTATGCCACAAAAAACTTTCAGTTAGGCCGGCTTTTCCTCCCACCGGAACGACGCCACGCCAATCGCGCCCGTTAGCGTTATGCGAAAATAGTAAACGCCCGGCGCAACGCCCCGAACTGAATCAGCGGCACCGCCAACTGACGACGAACGGTTTGTGTTTGAATCGGTCTTGGCCCGCAACACGTCTAGCAATACGCCACCCGTATGCGTGCCGCCTGCATCTAGCACAAGCTGGCCAACATATACCGGCGCAGTCGTCATGTTGTTGGCGTTAAAAATAGGCAATACCTCTGCCCATGTGCCGCCCGGTGTGCCGCCGACTACCGTTTCGATTCGCGCAGACCCGGCCTCTAGTGCGATTTCGAGCGAGTCCAGAATGATGTTAATCGGCGCGGTTGCGCGAATCACATAAGTGGCGGTCGTTGCCGTTGCCCACTCTTTGAATGAGCGGCGTTCTCGGGCTTCGAAAAATGCGGTGCGGTCTTCTTCGACCATTAGCCGACCAGTGCCGGGCTTGGTGCTTGTCATTAGCAGGTCATTAAACCAGCTTGATAGGTAATCTCTTGGCATTTCGTCACCTCATAAAAAAGCCCCGGCGAACCGAGGCTTAAACTACCGCTATCGGTGATTAGCCGATGTTGAACAAGCGCGCCATGTGGGTCTGGCTCTGGCGAACTTCCATTCCGAAGTCGCCCAAGATACGCGCCCGCTGACCGTCTTGGCCCGGCTGGGTTGCATCGGCGGTGCGCCAGTTACCAGAAGCCTCGGCATTACCGCTGGCCATCGGGATAACGCTGATTTTGCTAGCGTCATAGATAACCAGCTCACCGTCACCGAGGTTGGTGTCGATAACGATGCGGTTGACGTTACCAACCAACGGCAAGTCAGACGGCAAGGTCAACACGCTGCCAGCATCGGCAGACCAATCGGCCAAACGCTTCGAGCTGTAGTTAGCCGATACCAGTGCCGACAGCTTGCGCGCCTGCTTGATACCGACAGCGATGGTGTTAGCAGTACCGCCGCGAGTTACGATCTCGGCGTTGATGTTGTTGATTTGATCCAGCGTCAACACGGCAGCCGCGTTATCGGTCTTGATCGCGCCAGCTTGGTCGAGATAGAAGCGCAAGCCGCCAGTGTAGCTAACCAAGTCGCTGCCTACGGTAGCGGTAGCCTTACGACCACGAACAAGCGCCCGATCCATTTGGTTAACGAGCTGCTTGATGCGCTCGCTCAACTGGAAGGTCAGTTCGTTGGTGTTACCGAACTGCATGGTGGCCAGTGCGCGACGGCTGAACTCGACAGCGGTATCCATTGTCTGAAAGAAGTTTTCCACCGGCAAAGGCTGGAAAATACCATCGTTCTGAGCAAGGGAGTTCTCGCCGCGACCTACGGAGTCGATAACCAGCACTTGGCCGCTAGTCAGCGCCAATGCGGTGGTGCTACCAAAGCCACGGACTACGGTTAAGTTGTTGCCGGCCACAACGGTGACCAACATAACTTCATCGGAGCCGACAGGCGACAAGGTCATGCCTGGACGGAACTTAGTGCCATCAACAACAGGCACGGCGGTTGCCACGTTGGTCACTACGCCAGTGGTAGCCGAGCTAGCGGCATCAACGCGCATATCCAGCCACGACAGTTTGTAGCCGTCGAACGGAACGCGAGCAGAACCGAAGTTAACGGTCTGCAAGATACCAGCACGGTCGGAACGGGCGATTTCAAACGCCTCGTTAATTACTTTTTCGTTTAACAGGGCGGCCAAGCCGCCCGAGAGAATTTCACCAGCCATTTATGTCACCTTTTTAAGTTAGGGATGCTGCTATAAAGCCTGCGAGGTCGCCTTTTTTACGGGCTTCATCAGCTTTTGGATTGCTCTTTTCGCCAGCACCGCTAGCCAGTTTGCCGCCGGGAGCACTGCCCCCGTTTGATTGGTTGCCTTTGCGCAAGGCTTCAAAGTCACCCGTCGCAAAAAGTTCTTTTACTGCGTCATCAACCGACTTGCCTCCTTTGCCGATTACGCCTGCGTCGGTGTATTCGAGCTGGTCGCGGATGAATCGAACGAGAATCTTGGCGTTAGCTGGGCTATTCGCCTCGGCTAACGCGGCCTGCATCGAAACGCCATCAAGCTTTTCGTTTGCAATGCCGCCTTTAAGCTCGATATTCGCCTTGCGTTCTGCGTCTGCCTCGGCCTTATATCGCTCGGCTAGGGTCTTGTATTCGCCCTGCTCGTGCTGCCGTGCAATCTCTGCGTCTTGGCTGGCTTTATCCAGCTCTGCGGCTTTCTGCTTGGCCGTTTTCGTTTCATCTAGAAGCTTGGCATGATGCGCTTTAAGCCGTTCGTTCTCGGCTTTCAGTTCTGCAAACTCTGGGCTGATTTCTGGCTGATTGGTTTCTTCGCTCACGGAGCATTACCTTCTGTATATGGCCACGGGCCGATATGCAAATTGTATGCCTAACAGATAATGCGTGCAACTAGCGTGCCAATACTGAATTGCAGGCATGAAAAAGCCCGCAGGTTTTAAGTGCGGGCTTTGGTGTTGCGAAGGAATACCAGTTCGAGCTGGCACTCACAAGCTTAATCGCCGGAGCATCTAAGCAGATCTAATCAATTTGCATGCTAGACCTATCGCCCTACAACGTCAATCCCTCCCGCGCCTTTAATTCATCCAACGTATAAACCCGCCCCTTATCATCCGTAAACTTATCTAACGTCAGCTTGCCAGACCTAAACAGGTCTGCACGCTCGGGCCCGAGCACCTCATTCTGAAAATCTGCGCCCTGCCGACCAAGCCAGCTATTGTAGGTAGTCTGCGAGCTAACCGGCCCTGACATACTGGCGCGGGTCGAGCCTTCGCGTAATGCCTTGAATGCGTCGTCAACGACCGGCACGCGAACCGACCGACAGTTGTAGTGCAATGGCGGCATAGGGCCAACTCCGACGGCGAATATCTGGCCATCAAACGATGCGCATGTAATCGTGGTGTGCCCGTCCAATACGGCGCTATATTCCTCGCCCTGCAAAACATCCCGATTAGCCGCATACAGTTCCGCCCGAGCAACACTGCCGGCCATATTCGCAGCAGTCCGCACAACGGTTTCGGCCTGAGCTTTCGACCGCGTATTGACCAGCCCGAAAATCTCTGTGGCGATTTCCTTGGTGGTCTGGCCGCGTGTGATCCCGGCCTGAACTGCCGTCATAACCTCGCGTGACGTGCCGACTGCGAACGTATCGAACACGCCTAACATTGTTGTGCTGATCGTTTTCTTGCCGCTAATCAGAGTCATTGGCGCGTTTTCGATATTGCGCGCCAGCGCTGCCGGATTAATGCCGGCGAGCTTTACGGTCACCGCGCCCTGTAGCATTTTCTGCGTAAATTGTGCCTCGTAAGCTGCAAAATCCTGCATAGCCGGCATTGTTTGTGCCTCAAGCGCTACGCCAGCCGCCTGAGTTATTGCCGTGATTTCTATTTGCAACGCGGTTAGCCTGGCAGTCTGAAAGTCGGTTAGGTCATGGCCGAGCAAAGCAGAACGAATCTCGCGTGCTAGTTTGCGGATGATCGGCAACGACTCTTTGACTTGGCCGGATGCTAGGCGCTGAATTAGGAGCTGGTGCCTAGACAGGGCGTCGAATAGGTAGCCTTGGGTGCTCAAAATAACCCCCGGTCAGCGTGCATGATAATGTCTTTGCCGTCGTCATATCTAGACTGATCGCACTTAGGGTAATCCTCGATAACTGGATATGCCAGCCTGCTTTTCATTCTAGCCCTTTGCGTTCTGCTGCCATTAAACTGGAAGTATCTATGCTTTTGCATAGGCTTAACCATCTCTATCCCGTTTTCCCTAGCCCATGCCGTTGGGTTTGTTATACCTCTATCCCTGAGCGTCATCGGGTGCGTTCTTACTCCGTCAACAATGTAGGCTTTATCATGCGAAACTGTAGCCCCTGTGTATAGCCAGTTGGTGGCTTGGTAGACGATGCCGCAGTGGGATTGCTCCATATCTGCATAGCTAACAATGGCGCATGGCGACTCAAGCATTGCCAAGCTTCTACCTACCAGCAAGCTTGCGGCGTTCTTTGTCTTTGTCTGAATTACAAGCCTTGATAGTTCGTATAGCTTGAAGTCTCGATCTCTGAATGCGTGCCTTTGTATTGGCGGCGATGGCTGGCCGTAAACCACTACTCCCTGAATTTTTCCATACTCCACAAGGGCAAAGGCGGCCCAGAAAATAGACGCTCGCCGGCTATAGTGTTTCTCTTTAACAAATAGCTCGGCTATCTGTTTTGTCGTTCTTATAACTTCAATCATGGCCGTGACTCATAAAGATAATGCAGGCACTCTTTTTTGGCGTGAGCAAAAACAGCATCGCCAAACTGATCGCCGTCTTCATTTAGCCAATATGCCCACCACGACCGGCTATTCTTGCAGTAATAAATATGGCTTTCCATTTTGATGTCTCTGGCGACAGCGGCAAAATCGCCGCCCCGCCACTATGCTAGACACTGCCAGTCGGGTCAACAGGTTTCTGAACCGATACCACAGTCATAATCGGCTCAACTTCCTGCGCCTCACTGTCGATTTCGTCGTCGGTGCGGTCGGCTTCCAGATACGGTGTGCCGCGAAGCATTGCGCGCAGGTCATGTAACGCAATCGCGCCACGGTCGGCAAGCTGTATAGCTGACATAACATCTTGCGCCGATACATTCTTCGGGTAGAACTCGCGATTTAGCGCAAACTCAACATGAGCAGGATCGCCACCCATAAACAGCGCGACGTCCTCAAGCGCCGCTTCCAACGATTCGCTGACGTTATCGGTCACGGTTAGCAGTGCGCTCGACTTGGTGCTTGCGTCAATTCGTGCCGCCTCGGCGGTTTCGTTGTCGCCGCGCTCGGTGATTAGGTGCGCGCCTACCGATAGCATGTTGCCTTCGAGTGACTTCAGCTTGGCCTCTACAGCGTCGGCTGGGGCGAGCTGGACTAGTGAGATGCTGCCGCCCTGAGTTACAACGCCGGTATCTGCGCCAACCATAACGCCGTTCGGGTTTACTTCTTTCCACTCGGTCGCGCTGGTCTGGCCGCTGTCAATATGCAGCAACCCGCCGCTATGAATGTGCAGGTTTTTCATGCTATCAGCAGATAGCTGATAGTGCGCCGTATTCAGGTCAACGATACCGCTGATTACCGCCTTATCAACGTCGGGGCGGTTAGTCTCAGAGCCGATAAAGTGAAACGGGATATGGTCGAACGTGCCGCCCGCCGCGTGTTTAGGCGCGAACTCATCAACGACTACATTGTCGTCTTTATCGTAAACGGCCTGAGTGTATACGCCGTCACGCAATCGCAGCACGCGATATTGGATCTCGCCCTCGATTAGAAATTCGTCTTTTTCGATTTCCTTGATCTCGCAAAGCTTGACCATCGTCAGCTTCATTACGCCGCCGATAAGCTCGTGTTTCCAGTTGTCTACGGACTCTGCGCGATAGAGTGTTATGCGCGCTTGCAGGTTTCGCGCTTTGACCTGCTCGGCAGACAAGCCGGCTTCGGACTGCGGATATTCGGCCAGCACCCCAGCGCGCCCGACTTCGATGGCCTCGCCTGCGTAAATCTTGGCCACTTGAGTTAGCGATAACCCAGCGCCGTCTGCGTTTTCAAGCATGTAATCAAGCTGGGATGGCAATTCGATTTCAGGCGGCACGCGGAAAATCATGCCCAGCAAGCCTTCCTTGGTATAGCTCGACACTGGTAGCCACACTGCGCGCATTAGGTATCGGCGGTAACGACCACGAGCCTCGCCTGACGGGTCTGTTTCGCTGTCGTCTGGCAGGAATAGCACGGATGCCAGCTTGACTTCATCCTGCCCGGCACACGCGGCACGGTTTTTCCGCCAGCGTTCGGTGTTGGCTGAGTATTCGGCGTGTGTTGACGTGATGGGCATCGGTGGCGTCCTGTTCTGATATGCAGGAATTATGCCACGTTTAGCGGTGGGTGTAAAAAAGCCCGCTTGGTGGCGGGCTTGATTTCAGTAATGAGTAGTTACTGAGTATGAAAGGCAGCGAATCAACCATTCTTTCTCTTCGTCATTATCTGCTATTTGGTCTTTTGTTTCTGAGTCAACCCACTGCTTGTCAAGGTATCGCTCAACTGCTGCTGAAAACCCAGACGCTAGCTCTTGCTTTCTTTCTTCTGTAATCACTTAATCACCTCCACCGCCAACCCACCCAGCACCTCGCCACCGCCCGGCAGCGCATAAACCACGCGGCCAAACCGAATGACCGGGTCGTATACGCGCTGTGTCATGTTTGCGACTTCGACCATTGCCACTAGCCCGAAGCCTTTGTGGCGTAGGTTAGGGATAAATCCGTGCGTTGTTTGGGTGCCGGTCATTTAGTTAGTCCTATGATAATTGCGTCGTAAAGGTCTGGCTCGCCGATAAATAGCAGGCAGCACAGGAAAATAATAATCACCCATGCGGCGTCCTCGGTCATGCCTCACCTCGTGCGCGGGCGATTGCTGCGCGGGCTTTTGTCCATGCGCAACCGACATCAGGCTGGCGGCATTCGCTAGCAATGATAGCCTCAAGCGCCTCCAGCAAATCCGGCGCGGCTGCGATTAGGCGGGCGTCAGATACGCGCCGAACGTGACCAGCAGGATCAATATCAGTTGCCGACGTTACGATTGTAATCGGTGACGCCGGCCCTTTTACGACAATAATGCCCGGATAGCATTCGTGATCCACTACTTCCCACGGCCCCGGCGTAAACTTATTCATCTCAACCACTCCACTCGTTTAATGTGCAGTGATTGTCGCCGTTGCGGGGGCGGGTGTCTACATTTATTTGCTAGTAGCCAAACCGAACCGGCACAGTAACAACAGGCTGGCGTAGCGGCCACTCAACGTCCACGCAATAACCGATGGCGGTCGTGATGTGCTGGTATTTGTTTTTCTGGTCTTCCTGAAACGTCGAGCCGTCCTGAAGCTGCACTGTCGCCATGCCCTTGTCGCACCACGGCGCGGTAACTGGGTTAACGAACAACGAAACCTCGCCGTCAGCAGTCTTGACCTTCGCGCGCACGCAGTTCTGGCGATCTTTGATAGACGGGTGCGCCCTCTTTACCTTGTTCGTTACGCGCCACCCTGCGTCCTTCAAGACGGCCTCCATATCGGTATAGTCAGACGCATGGCCATGCTTTTCACCAGCACGCCCCGCAGGGTCGCCATAAAGCAAAACGTGTTTGTTTTGGTGGCCTTTGTATTTCTCGACAAATTCCATAGCTGACTGTTTCGACACAGCGCTAATCAGTACGATCTCATCTAGCAGCAGCAGCGAATCTCCACGGCGCACGCCTACAGCGCTCGACAGTGGCGTGTAGTTCTGGTCGTGCATCCACATTAGCTGCTCGTGCGGCTCGATTGTCGCGCTTGTTTGGTTATTCTGGCCGTAGTCGCCGTATATTCGCCCGGTGGCAGTCTCGAAAGATGCGCAAAACTCTTGGTTATATTGCTGCTCGCTCATTACGCGCTTTGCGGCTGCGATAACGTCAGGCGGCAGGATGTCTTCGGACTTCCAGTGGTAAACCGACCAGTCCGGGTCGTTATTTTTTAGCGCGTACTGGCAAAGATCGTAGTAGTGGTTTAGGCCGTCAGGCACGCCAGTTAGCCAGCACCACGCGCGATGATCTGGCCGCGTTGGGTTTACGGTGTTTAGCGCCGGGAAAATGTTTGCTTCCCATGCGTCCGGCTTAATGTCGGCAATCTCATCAATGCCGCCGCCCGTCCAAGGGATACCCTCAAATCGTGCTGGCTTGTCTAGGCCAATCAAGTGAATCTCTGACCCGTTCGGCATGAATATGCGAAGGTCTGATTCTGATGGCCGCTTTTCGTGGGTGCTGCTAAATGTCAGCAGCTTAAGATCATCCCAGAATATTTTCTTAACCTGTGCGTATGTTGGCGCGGCGGCAAAGTAGATCTCGCCGGGGTTGGTCATTGCCTGCTTAGCCAAGTATCGCTTAAACCGCTCGGTCTTGCCGCTACGACGACCGGCAGGCACCAGCTTAAATCGGACGTTATCGTCTTTTAAGCGCACCTGCTCAGGTATGTCGATAAGCGGATACCATCGCGCAAGCTCACGCCTTGCGATTGCGGTTAGGCCGTCAGCGCTCATTAGCCCGGCAGCCTCTTAGCCATCTCTAGCAACGCCTCAACAACATTATCGCCTACGCTCTTTTCTTCAACCTTGCGATCAAGCCCGGCCAATTTAGCCTTACTCATAACCGCATTAACAGCCGCGCTGCATTGCGGCGTTTCGGCGCTGATTGCGATCTGTTTAATTTCGTCAAGCTCTGCGATAAGGCTCTCCATTGTAATCATAAATTTACCGCCTATCTCAGCTCGCACGGTGTCCAGATACGCCGCAAAATTCGGATGGTGCTTTAGCTGGCTGGCTGCGACTCTTAGCGATGTTACGTTGTCCGACTCGCAGGCGAACACCTCTTTGTATATCTGCCACTCTGGCGTGCCGGTATCGGCCAGCAGTCGCCGCGCATATTCTTCATGCCGGCGATTGATCTTAAGCGTTCTTGATTCGTGGCGGTCTGACATGCAGGTATTGTGCCATATTGCGTGGCGCGTGTAAAAAAGCAGCCCGTAGGCCGCTATAGGTCGTAATCGTATTCGTCCCTAGGTTTGCGTGGGCGATCTTCTATTGCTCGCCGCGCTGTTACTGCGTCGGCGTCAGGCTGCTCCTCGCATCTTGATCTGCTGTTGCTTGTCTTTAGGCACGCCCGGCAACGATGTCCATTCACATACCTATAAGTCATATGCCCGTTCGGGCAGAGCAATCCGCTCCAATAAAACTGGCTTCCATCCTTCCTTGCGTCCGATAACGACTGTTTTTTAGCGATGAATGGCATCAATCATGTCCTGTTAAAAGCCCGCGTGCTAGGCGGGCTTAGTTGTTAGGCGGATGGGCGGGAGTGGAATTTGAAGTTCTCAGGATCGCCGCGATCACGGCAATCGTCGTCGTCGTCGAACTCAATTGAGTCACCACTAGTGCATGTCAGCGCATAGATTGACCCTACCGAAATACCCGTTGTGCTTCTAATTTCTCTTACGCACTCCACAAAATCCCCAACCTTCCAATTCCGCCAGTCGGTCATGTCCTCGGATGGTTCGGCGACGGCGGCAATCAACGCGAAACCCTCGCCAGCCAGTTTGCTGACCAGTTCGGCGCGCTCGATTGCTAGATCGGATAACTGCTTGTCGATCTCGCGGATTCGGTCGCGGCTGTGGCGAGGGTCGTCGAAACGATCATTCGCAAGGTCATGCGTCGGCACAGTACACTTGTGATTGTATCGCTGTTGGCTTCCAGGAAGACCAGAAGAAATTTCGTCAAATAGATACCCTTTATCCTCGTCAATGCTGACGTAAGCCTCTGCCTTATTACGCTCATCCTCCCACATTTCCCGCGTGACTCTCATCGAATACGGAATGCCGTCAGGGCAAGCATTTTCAGGGCAATGTTCCGCCAGCACCGATGCAAAAAAATCAGACCGAATAGATCCAGAAAACCGAACCTCTCGATCTTGGTCTTGGTCTGCGTACTCGGCTTCTTCCGGCCACTCCGCCAACTCTTTCGCCAGCAATTCTACTAATTTCATGCTATCAACTCCTTCAAAGTGAGCGCCCAGTATATCGACCGGCGCGGTGTTGTCTAGGTTTATTTTTGGCAAAAGAAAGCCCGCGCAGGGATTAGCTGGCGGGCTAAGGTGTGGTCGCGCACTGCAATTAGGTTTGAGCTTGTATCAGAGGCTTTAAATGCTAGTGCGACTTTGCTTTCTTGTTATCGACCCGGTGCGCCGCTTCCAGTGGTGTGATTGGCGTCAAGGTTAGACGGTCGCGTTGCTATGCCGGCACCTATTTGAGCATCGCAGTATCGCGATAGGCGTGGCGCCTTATTTGTAATGAATGGGCCGGCGCTGATCTCGGCATGGTCGGATGGTTTTTACATGGATACTTTCCGACTCTATCCATCTAAGCGCATCAGCCTGCGCATTCCATTCATTCGGCTGGTGACTAACCTAGATTCTGCACTAACCCATGCCAATCACCATGCGAATAAATAGCCGAACCGACCACGGTGGCTAGCCGCTATGAGGGAATTCAAACCCCGGTCTGCCACATATTCCCTAGCGCGCCAGCCATCGGAGTGAGATGGCCTAAGCAAACGCTTCGAGGTTTTCGGCTATGTGGCGAACCGATTGGAGTAGTGTAGACCTAATCCAGCTTCTTGCCAATAAATTTAAGCGCGAACGTCCGAAACTGCACAACACCAACAAACCCTACGCTTGACCCGATGAACACCCCGATAGATGACGGAAGGCCAAGGTATCCAGCCGCACTATAAAGGCCCACCGCGATGCACCCACATAACAGACCCTCTAACCCGATCCGCTGCCAACTGTTCTCAGTCTTGTCGTATACGATCCGCAGCGTCGCCGTAATGACTGCCGCGATTAGCGCCTGTACCTCGCCTGGCATCGAGGAAATGATGGCGAACCAGTTGTTAGGGTTATCGGGCATATTCATTTTCCGCGTCCGAGGTTTATTGGCATGTATGTTGCATAGGATAGCCGATGGTGTTAGATGGTGTCCACGCACGTGCGGATTATAGGAAATTATTGGCGATTATAGGCAGTATCCGCTAGAACTTGCGGACAAATAAAAGCCGGCACAGTGGCCGGCTTGGTTGGTGGTTAGGGTTTTCGGTAGCCAGCGTCGTAAAGAGTTGAAATCGCCTCAAATACGTCAGGGTCTGACCTGCGCGCCATGGTTACCGCCAGCATTTCTTCGCACGCATATTGCCGCTCATCCGCCGCGATCTGCTGGGGGGTGCGGATTGGGCGCAGAAACTCAGATGACCGATATAGCGCAACTGTTTTGCCTGATTTTATAACGCATATTTCAATGCCCTCTGGCGATTTGCCACGCGAAATACATTCGCCTTTATGCCATGCGCCGAAGTCCTCTGCGGAATAACTGCACTCCAGATTCATCCCAACTGGCGGCAGTCCGGTGCCGTTCCATGATGGCGCTGGGCGAGGAATACATGCCGCAGCCCTGTATCCATACATGGTCGCCTCGACCCATGATCCAGTCCACGCCATCGCATCGCCGGAGCCTGCAACCTTGTACCATTCGCCTGTTTTGTCGTAGTAATGCGTAGCCCCTTCCGGCGCTTTGCTCCAGTCGATGTCGGTCATTTTGTGCGCTCCAGTAGCATGGCGTCGGCGTGCTTGTACCGGGCCTGCTGACGGGAAACTGCCAGATGCTTAGTTATTGCTACT